>Ga0098074_1000232_pt1 | contig 44760 bp, 59 predicted proteins | sample 32_taG_FD_75064 | JGI IMG/M metagenome (GOLD analysis project Ga0098074, IMG submission 75064) | Marine viral communities from the Gulf of Mexico - 32_GoM_OMZ_CsCl metaG | ecosystem: Environmental > Aquatic > Marine > Oceanic | place: Atlantic Ocean: Gulf of Mexico | collected 2015-07-12 | reverse complement strand
GTGGCTTCGCCCCCGGGCGGGTATAGCTCAATGGTAGAGCAGCAGCCTTCCAAGCTGAATACGCGGGCTCGATTCCCGCTACCCGCTCCAAAAACTACAGACGAAAGTCTAAGCTAAGGCGCTGCAGCGCTTTTTGCTTTTCTGGGCTACTGTCATTGACAGCCCGTGCCGTCGCGGTGTTCCCTGCGGGGAGACTTGCGGGGATACCTGACACCTTTGGGCGGCCGAAAAGACAGCACCGACGCGGATCGATACCTGCAGCAAAAGCGGGGGATCTGGTACTATCACCGCAAGGTGCCCAAGGCCCTTCGCGACGTCGACGGCCGCGCCCCGCTAGTGCGCGTTTCCCTTGAGACCAGAAGCATCGGCGAGGCCCGTCCGCGCCGTGACGCCTATGAGGCGGCCGACAACCAGCTTTGGGGCGCCATGCTGGCCGGTGATGACCAGGTCCGCGCGCGCAAGATCTATGAGGCGACCGTGCGCCGGGCCGAGGCCATGGGCTTTGACTACCGGCCGGCCGCCGATGTGGCCGAGCTGCCGATCGCCGACCTGGTGGAGCGCGCCAAGGCGATCGCTGCGGCCGGCCGGACGGTCGAGCAGCAGGCGGCGCTGCTGGGTGGCGAGACGCCGCCACCCTTGGTGCTGACGGCGGTCTATGAGATTTATGTCGACGAAATCGCCACGGCCGAGCTACGCACCAAGAGCCTGCAGCAGCGTCGGAAATGGATCAACGTTAAGAAGCGCAGCGTCGAGCGGTTCGTCGAGGTGGTCGGCGATATCGAGATGAACCGGATCTCGCGCGAGCATGCGCTGAAATTCTGGCGCTACTGGCAGCAGCGGATCGCGCCTAAAGAGGGCCGTGCCACCCACACCCCCTCTTCCGGCAATCGCGAGCTAGGTTCGCTGCGCACCATCTATGCCGAGTATTTCGCGCATATCGGCCAGATGGATCGGGTCAATCCGTTCGCGGGCCTCTCCTTTGCTGAGAAGGCCAAGCAGAAGAAACTGCGCCCTCCCTTCCCCACCGACTGGATCCGGACCAAGATACTGCAGCCGGGCGCCCTCGACCGGCTCAATGCCGAGGCACGGGCAATCGTGCTCGCGACGATCGAGGTCGGCGCCCGGCCGAGCGAGACCTGCAATCTCACCAGCGAACAGATCCGCATCAACGCAACCGTGCCGCACCTGGCCTTTGAAGAGCGAGACGATCCGGATGATCCGCGCGAGCTGAAATCGGCCGCCTCGATCCGTGTCGTGCCGCTGGTGGGCGTGGCGCTTGAAGTGTTCAAGCGGTTCCCCAACGGCTTCCCGCGCTACAGAGAGAAGGAAGAGTCCCTGTCGCAGCTCGTCAACAAGTACCTGCGCAACAATGGGCTAGCGCCGACGCCGCGACACACCCTCTATGGGCTGCGCCACTCGATGGAAGATCGGATGAAGGAAGCGGGGATCGGCGACGATCTAAGGCGGATCCTGCTCGGGCACCGTATCGACCGCGAAGAATATGGAATTGGTGGGTCCCTGGAGTGGCGCCAGAAGGAGCTGCAAAAGGTAGCGCTTCCGTTCGAAAAGGCAGTCTTTGACGGACTCTCAGCCACCTCGACATAGTAATGACCTATCGTTAAGACGGCGCTAGCGGATCTCGCCGTACCTTGAACCCAAAAAGGAGTCGTCAGCTCTATGGTCGATCTCGACGCAATGCTGCCAATTGGGGAATCCGCCAAAGTACCGGTGGAAATCCTTGCTTTTGACGAGAACAATCCGCGGTTCACACCTGACAAAGAGCCGGAAAACGGGTCAGACGCGGCAATTGCCAATAAGCTGGCCAGTTCAGCGGACTTGGCAGAACTCGTTCAGTCCATTGCGACAAGTGGGTACATCAATATCGAGCCGCTCATTGTGATTGAGCGTGGCGGTCGCTTCGCAGTTCTTGAAGGAAATAGACGTCTTGCGGCGGTGAAGGTTCTTCGCGATCCGGAGCTTGCCAAAGCCGCTCGGGTGACGCTGCCCCCGATGTCGCAGGATAAGCGCGCCACCCTTGAGAACTTGCTGGCGTACCGTGTCAACGAGGAGGCGGACGCAAGAGACCTGATCGGTTTCAAACATATCAATGGCCCGCAGTCGTGGGATGCCTTTGCCAAAGCGCGATTTGCCGCTCGATGGCTCGACGATGAGCACAGCAAAGGCGCGGACGGGCTTTCACTGGGCGAAATAGCGGGCAGGATGGGCGACCAGCACATGACCATACACCGTATGGTGACCGCTCTTTTTGCCTTGGAACAGGCCGAGCGAGAAGAGATTTACGCGATCGAGGATAGGAAGAAGAAGTCCTTCAGTTTCTCGCATCTATATACGGGCCTGGCCTATGAGGAATTCACCGACTACCTCGGCATGTCGCGGCCAGACAGATCCGTCGATCCTGTTCGAGATCCAGTTCCACCGTCTCATCATGAGAATTTGGGGCAACTCCTTGTCTGGCTTTATGGGTCTCAGCGTCTCGATGTTGCGCCGGTGGTCAAAAGCCAGAATCCTGATCTCAATCGTCTCCGGCACGTGCTGTCATCCCCGGCAGCTATTAGAGTGTTAGAAGAGCGGAGCGACTTGGGCGAGGCGGAAACAACCGCGACGCCTCCCTCGGAAAGGTTCGAAGCGCATCTCATCGCAGCGAACGCCGAGTTGCAGCACGCGGTGTCAAGCCTTGAGGGATTCGACCCTGCCTATCAGCCTGAGTTGCAACAGATCGCCGATTCTGCGCTAAAACGCGCGCGGGTCATTAAAAGCGCTATCGATCTTGCTACGGCCGAAGCGGCGACGGGTACTAATGAATGACGTTGGGGCCAATTGATCCTCCAAACCTCAATCTTGGGGTCGATATTCTTGTCGACTGGCTGGAGCTATCGGCGCTCTTTAGCGAATTCGGTATTGCTAGGCTCGATGCCTTGCAGGGCTCGCTGCAACAACTCGAAGAAGAGGCCGAGGAAAACATCGGCAAGGCCGACGGGCTTCTGGAGCAGCTAATCGACGACATTGAGAACGAGGTGGAACTCAGACAGCGCTCTTTAGGAGAGACTTACCCGTTTTTTCTGTCGAACAGTGCAGAAGAGCTGGAGATCGTGGGGGACTGGGAGAATGAGCGCTATGCGTTCTATCTGGTGTGCCTGATCACATCGCATGTGACACGGTCCCCGATCCTCAATAGACCTCCGACCGGGGCACTTCTAACAAAGCTGCGCAACCGCATATTCCAGGTCTTGGCAACTCTAGCGATGGCCGGCCTTTCCGGTGGCCCAGCTCTGAGTGTCGGTTGGCCTCGGGTCAACAGTGAACAGCTCGTTGACCTCCTGCAGCGGGCCGTGGACGCAGGTGCTGGCTTTAACGTGAGAAATCCGCCAGCGGCCTATGTCTCCCCCGACGAAAAGGATGGCGGGATCGATGTGATATCATGGACAAGCGAGGTCTTGCCGCCCCCGACCACGTTCTTCTTTGGTCAGGCTGCCAGTGGCAACAACTGGCCGGGCAAACCAGTGCATGTCCATGCCTCAGTATTTGAGAAGGCGTACATGCTAGATCTGGCTCCGAACCAGTCACACGCGACCATTATCCCGTTTCGGGTGCTTGATGAGCGAACTTGGCAGGCTCAAAATCAGATGCACCGGTCGCTGATAGATAGGCTTCGGCTCCCCCCGTACGCCTATGCTGGCCTAAGTCAGGCTCGCGCCGGGGTTGCGACGGACGAAGCAGATCAGCTACCGATCGTGGTCGAATGGTTGACGGCCTACCGCGCAGATGCCCTTACGCCGGCTGCGGCAGAATGAGGATCTCATTCTCTCGACGTTTGCTCTGCAGGCTATAGCTAACGTCAAGATCGAGCATCACCTGCTCGGAATAGATTGATCTGATCAGTGGGTGATCGTCATAGGTGATCACCCAATGGGGCAAGTTACCAGACTGCACGATATCGCTTAAGGCGATATGCTTGCCTTCATTCATGGCGTTGAGATAGAGGCGCCCGCCTGCTTTCACATACGGCGGGTCGATGAAAAAAAGCGTTTGTGCAACCGGCAGAGCATTCTTTGCCTGGTGAAGGAAGCCCAGAGCGTCCTGGTTCGTGAGTGATATCTGCGCAGCAACATTGCCAAGCCAAGACACCCGGTTCGCCAGCGTCTCCCGCGTGAAACGTGCGTCGATTTTCCACTTTCCGGTCTGCTCGTACCCGCCAATGGGGCCTGCACCGACAACAATTCCCGATCTGCTGGTGCGATTGAGGTAGAATGTCGCAAAACCCAGATCAAAGTCGTAGGCAGATGCTGACCGTTTCACCAATTCGCTGGCGGAATACCAAGCGTCCAGCGTCAGTTCAACACTGTGCAGCCTTTCAAGAAATCTGTCGGTTTCCTCGATCATGGCCTTCCAAGCTGAATAGACCCTTACATCGGCGTCATTCAGATACAGATGCTGAACTAGTCCGGACTTAAGCAGCAGCAATGCCGCACCGGCGCCGCCACAGAAAGGCTCGGCGTAGTGCTTGGTTTCCCCAGGCACCGCTTCCAGTTTTTCGGCGAGAAATTTGGTCAGGAAGGCCTTGCCGCCGGGATAGCGAAACGGTGAGGCGGATCGATCCGCGCCGACGCTCTTCTCCAATCTCTCCTGTGCCATGCAAATGCCTGCTTGTATTCGTTTGCGGTCTTTTAGTTGATAACGGGCAAATTGCCCATAGGCGCGGCACACAGACGCTATCCGGCACTGAACCCTTTGACTTTGTCGGTCTGGGAAAGCCTGTTGCGTATGCGAGCCATTGTCGACTGTTTTGAGAGCGCCTCCTGCAGCTCGCGCTCCAGACGTTCAAAGATAGGCAGATAGACAATCCCCTTGGCGCCCGCCATGTCGATGGCGAGCGCGACTTCATCCATGGCGAACTCAATGTCCTCGATGGTGACGGGGGCGCGGCGGGCCAAGGTCAGTCCTCCAGAGCCTCAAGCAGCTCGCTGACGGAGGTGTCAGCAGGCAGCTCGGCAAGGAAGCGCTTCACGCGGCCGCGCAACCGCCGCACGTCGCGATCGCTGGCGGTGCGGCGGCTGTTGACGTTGTCGCCGATGACGTCGCCGCAGGCGATTTCTAGCGCCTGATCAATGTCGTCAATGTCGATCGAGGTGAACCGCATCACGCCACCTTGCCGAACGGGCGCAAGGCAGCTTCGAGCGCGAGCTGGAATTTCTCTTCGACCATGGGCTGGGTCATGAAGCGGATGCGGGTCGAGAGCGGCCTGGCCTTGGGTGCCCAATCCTTGCTGCGGCCGGCGACGACGTCGCGGTATTCGGTGGCGAGGGCGATCTGGTCGGCTTCATCGACGTCCGCGTTGATCTCGCGCGTCGGCTTGGGCAGGCCGAAAGCCGGGTAGATGGCTTCATTGAGCACGCGGCGCTCATAGGCGACCACATCGGCGCCCAGCTCGGCAAGGAAGCCTTTCCACGGCGTGGCGAGATCCCGCGTCACCATTTCGACGGCGTCATGCAGCAGGGCATAGGGCCGGGACTCAGGGCGCCGGCAGATCTGCGCCACCAGCAGCGAATGCTGGGCCACCGAGAATGACGGGAACTCGATATTGTTGCCCCAGCGGTTCTCGCGCGAGAGGTGGTGCACTATATCGCGCAGGCAGATCATCTCGGGCTTTGGATTGGCAAAGTAGAAATCGCGGCCACTGGCCAAGGTCTTGAAAAAGGTCATGGCAGTCACCGGATGCTGGCAAGGAAAATGGCGAACATGATCAGGGCGCAGATCGCCATGCCCAGGTCGCTCTCGATGGCGGCAAAGATGCGTTCCATCACGCCACCTCGCGCCGTGCCGGTGGACGGCCGGGATCATCCTGACGATGACGGAAATGATCGAGCGCCGCTTCCTCGGCTGCAGCGCCGATCAGATCCTCGACCTTCCGGCCGGTTTCCATGGCGATGGCCTGCAGCCGCCGCTCGGCGACCGGGTCAATATAGACAGCATAGGTGCCCATCAGTGCACGCCCTGGTGAATGAATGACAGGGCGGCGCGGGCCTTGGCCTTGCGCAGATAGAGGTCGATCGACCCGACCGGCACGCCACGTGCCTGCAGCTCGGCAACGATGAACTGGGTCGAGGGCAGCAGGCTGCCGATGATATCGACCATGTCATCCTGCACCTGGCGGTGCGACTTGACCGGATCGGCGTTGACGTCGCGGACGAACATGACGTTCGCCTTTTCGCGCGCCTGGCTTTCATAGGTATCGAGGAAGGCAGCCGGCCAGCCCATTTCGAGCAAGCGCGAACGGCGGGCATCGCCCTCGGCATTGAGATCAATCAGATCCGCGGCAAGGATTTCGAGCCGCGTGGCGACGTCGCCCGTGCGACGGTTCGGGAAGCTGGGTTGGTGGCTAGAAGTATGTGCGAGCATCGTGCCCTCCAGAGTGGTACTGGAGTGCATGTAGCCATAACGGCTATTTCTCTGTCAAGCATAGATAGCCATTTCGGCTATCTAGTCCTCGCGCTGCACCGAATAGATGACGCGACCGATAACGCGGACGATGGCGTCCAGTTCGTCGTCGATCGGGATGGGCGACTGGTAGCGTGGATCGCTGCTTTCGGGCAGCAGCCAAAGCTTTCCATCGTCATCGCGTGAAAGGGTTTTAACTGTGGTCTCCCGCGTTCCGTCGGGCCGCTCGCGCTCGACGATGTAGCGCTTGCCGACCTCCAGCTCTTCGCCCGTGTCCACCAGGTTGGTGTGGATAAGCACCGTCCGCTCGGGATAGCGACGGTTCATTGAAGGGCCGCGCGTTTCGGCAGCAAACAAAGCGTACTGGCGATAGTTCGGATCATCGGGAATCGCCACGTCGTACCAGTCATCCTCTGGCCATTCGCTGTGGGCTTCCCAGGCACCGGCCTCGACGTGGCTCCGAACCTTCACTGTTCGGGTGTGCGACGGGCCGGCGATGATCTGCTCGGGCGGCACACCAAACACGCCGGCGAGGCGGTTCATCCATTCCTGGGTGAGCTTCATCTTGCCGGAGATCAGCTTGCTCACCGTGATGGGGTGCGCGTCTATCCCCGCCGCCACGTCATCGCGCGACAGGTTACGCTCTTTCATTAAGTGTTTGATGCGGTTTGCCATTCTCCAAGAATAGCCGTTCCGGCTACACATGTCGTAGCTGCATCGGCTATTTTTGGTGTTGACAGGAAAATAGCCGATATGGCTACTTGTAGTCATGAAGCTCACCGATTGGCGTAAAATTCACAGCAAGTCCCTCGCGGAAACCGCCGCTGCCATTGGCATTGGCGGGGCTAACCCTGCGCGATCTCTGCAGCGTTATGAGTCGGGTGAGCGGGTGATGCCCGCGATCCTTCAGTCCCATGTCGAGCATTTCACCAAGGGCGAAGTCACGGCGGCCGACATGTTCGCGGCCCGCCTCGCCTGGGAACTGGCCAATGCTCCGGAGCCCTGCGCATGAAGGCCGCACGTTTGTCGTTTGCCGATCGACTGGCGGGCCGTCGTCTTGCCTCATCGGGAAAGCTTTATGCCCATCCGGTGCGCTGTGATGGCGGCCTGTTCGGCGATGAACTGCGCCGTTTGACTGCTTTTGAGCCCGGCCAGACGCAGCGCCTCGACCCGGTCATAACCTTCGGCAGCGGCCGGCGTGATCTTGGGGATGGCTGGGCCAAGATCGCCGGTCGCCTCGATCGTCGTCATCAAGGCCCGCACGCGCTCCATCTTGCCGTTGTCGTCGATGACCAGCTGCACGGCCATGTTGATGGCAAGTTTCACCAGGCTCTCGGTCAGCGCCATTTCGGCGACCAGCTGCGTTTCGGCCGTTTCGTCCATGATCGTCTCCGTGGGTTGATCACCCGCCTTAAAGCGCTTTTCCGGGGGTCTGTCGAATGACCAGCCCGCGCGACACGCTGTCCCTGAAACTGGCTGCTGCCCGCAAGCGCCATGCCGACGCCCTCAAGCGTGTGGCGGCCGAAGAGGCCGCGATCGAGGAATTGCTGGCCAAGAAACGCGCCCAGTTCACCCGCGAACTGCGCCGCAATGCCCATCGGCCCGTGCGGCTCAGCCGGGTCGAGCGCGAGATCGAAGCGCTGCTGCGCGAAGAGGTGTCGCTTTGATCCGTTCACCCTCACTTCACCCTGTGGCTCTGGCCCAGGCCAACCGCTCCCCCGCAGCTGCAAACGCCGGTCTTTTCCTGACCTCCCATCGGGTCGGCGTCTCCTCCTCCCTTGGCGCGGGTAACTGGCTGGCGCGCATCCTGTTCCGCGTTGCGCGCCAGCCTTTCTCTTGCGTGCCGAACTGCCTTGATCGCCTCGATCAGTGCCCGGCTGGGCCGGTAATCCTGAAATCGCTTCATGGCGCCCGTTGTGAATCAGCATCGCGCGCCTGTCATGGCGCAGACTGCCGGGCGGTGCGCCATGGCTAGAGGCCGCCAGCTTCCCGATCGCGACTATCAGGCGCTCAAGGCCGCGACCCGCCAGCTGATCAATGCGGCTGGCGGCAGTGTCGCGGCCGCTGCCGTTACGCGCGGCGATCATCAGGGCATCAGCCGCTATGGCTCGGCACACCCGGACAATGCTGACCGCTTCATGCCGATCGATGTGATCGCGGATCTCGAAAGCGAGTGCGAGCAGCCGGTGCTGACCAGGGAACTGGCGCGACTCTCCGGTCACCTTCTGGTGCAGGTGCCCAACGTTGTGCGCTCGGGGACGGCGCTCGGTGTCATCACCGCCAAGGCGCTCAAGGAAACCAGCGAAGTCTTTGTCGCCCTGGCCGATGGCATGGGCGACGGCAAGCTCTGCGCCGCCGACGCGGCGAACATTGGTCGCGAGATCGATGAAGCCCTGGCCAAGCTCGCCGCCCTCAAACTGCAGGTTCAAGCCGAAGCGGAGACGGACGTATGAGCAGCACCCAGCTTGCGCTTTTTGCTGTCGCCAAAGAGGCCCTGGCCGAAGCGGTCAAGGTCGACGAAGTCAAAGACGTGCGCGACCAGGCCGAGCGGATCCGGCTCTATGGCCAGCAGGCCAATGACCGGACCATCATCGCCGACGCGACCGAGATCATCATGCGGGCCGAGCGCCGACTGGGCGAGCTGCTGCGCAGCGCCCATCAGACCGGCCAGCTCGGCATTGGCCGGCCTTCCCGCTCGAACCTCGACGAAGGGGAAGAGGCCCCGGAAGAGGAAGCGGCCGAAACCGTCGAAGTGATGCGGCCGCAGCGTGTGACGCTGGCCGAGGCCGGCATCAGCAAGAAGCTTTCGACCCGTTCCCAGAAGTTTGCGGCGGTCGACGAAACGGCCTTTGAGGCCGCCTTGCGCACTGCGCGCGACAAGATCCTGGCGGGCGGCGCCGTCGTCGTGAACCCGCTCAAGGATCTGTCGACGGCCGAAAAGAAGTCTCGGCGCCGGGCGCGCGAGATCGAGCTGGGCGCCAAACAAATGGCGCTACCCGAAGCCCGTTTCGGCGTGATCTATGCCGATCCGGAATGGAAGTTCGAAACCTATTCGGAAGAGACCGGCATGGACCGGTCAGCCGACAACCACTATCCGACCTCCAGCCTCGAAGCGATCAAGAGCCGCGACGTCGGCTCGCTCGCCGCCGACGACAGCATTTGCTGGCTATGGGCAACGGTGCCCATGCTTCTCGAAGGCATTGAGGTCTTGAAGGCTTGGGGTTTCGAGTACAAGTCGCATCTGATCTGGAACAAGGATCGGATCGGCACCGGCTACTGGTTCCGCAACAAGCATGAGCTGCTGCTGATCGGCACGCGCGGCCGCATCCCGGCGCCGGCCATGGGCGAGCAGTTCCCCTCGGTCATCGACGCGCCGGTGGGTGAACACTCGGCCAAGCCCGAAATATTCTATGAGATCATCGAGGCCTATTTCCCGACCCTGCCCAAGATCGAGCTAAATGCTCGCACGGCGCGGCCGGGCTGGGTCCGCTGGGGCTATGAGGCTCCGGAAGAGAATACCCCCGAGGGGTCCGGCACAGCTCGCGAGGCTTCCGGCGGTCAACCTCTCCCCGGTGACGGGGACATTGGAGACCTGAAACAAGGGACACAGTCCGCCCCTCACCCACTTACCCGCGACCAGGCCGACGCCATTATCCGCAAGGGCGATGCCGACAAGACGCCGCTGGCTGTGCTGGTCGAGCGCACTGGCCTGACCCTCAACCAAGTGAAGGATCGTCGCCGTGTGCTGGGCCTTTCCAGTCGCGATCGGCAACGCGAGGCCGTGGCCGCCGCGAACCGGCGCCGTGCCGTTGAGGCAGTCCAATGACCCGGCATGCCCCGCGCTATCCCACCGGCGAAATCGTCGCCCGCTGTGTGCTCGATCCCAATGGCGATCATCGCCTCGAAGTCGAGACGACGGGCGGGCTGATGATCGCCTGCTACGGCGTCCAGAACCTGGCCGCCCTCGAAGCCGCCCTTGAGCAATTCCGTGCCCTGACCACCCGCGCCGATGGCGGGCCGGACTTCTACAACCGGCGCGTGGTTCCGATCGAGGTGAGCAGATGACCACGGCAATGCGCGTCCTGATCGCCTGCGAATACTCCGGAATCGTGCGCCGGGCATTTGCTGCCTTGGGGCATGACGCATGGTCCTGCGACCTGCTGCCTGCCGAGGATCGGTCGAACAAACACATTGTCGGCGATGTGCGCCAGATCCTCGACGACGGTTGGGATCTGCTGATGGTCGCGCACCCGCCTTGCACAAGACTGTGCCGGAGCGGGCGCCGGTGGCTCTCCGGTCCCGGCAAGATGACACCGCCAAAGAAGCTTCCCAAAGGGCGCAGCTGGGGCAGTATGAAAGAAGAATTCGACAACGGCGTCGACCTCTTCACCGCCTGCTGGCGGGCGCCGATCGCGCGTGTCGCAATCGAGAATCCGGAAATGCACGATCTTGCCAAGGCGCGCATGCCGCTGGATCTGCCTCGCCCGCAGATCGTGCAGCCGTTCTGGTTTGGTCACCCGGAATACAAGGGCACCGGCCTCTATCTCAGGGGCCTGCCCCAGCTTGTGCCCACCAATCGGCTGATAGAACCCGAAAAGGGCACCGATGAATGGAAGGCCTGGAACCGGGTCTGGCGCATGCCGCCCGGTGCCGATCGTGGCCATGAGCGATCCCGGTTCTTCCCTGGCATTGCTGACGCCATGGCCATGCAATGGGCCGGCGTCGTCGATCAACTCGAATTTTCAGGAGTGTCGCATGGCGCGTGAACGCCTGCCGGATCGCCGGCCGATGGAAACCTTTCGCCTTGACCATACCTGGCTCAAGGGCACCGACCGGGCGATGACCGAGACCATGACGGTCACCGTCGGGCGTTATGGCCTCGACGATCGCCGGATCGGGGAAGTGTTCGTCAACTGCGACAACCACCTTAATGAGCGCGCGATCGCGCTCTGGCACGATATCGGAATCCTGATCAGTTTTGCCCTGCAGCATGGCGCCACCGTGGGTGAGCTGTGCGCGGCCATGGCGCGCGGCGAAGTCCCCTATATGGACCGCGTGGTCAATGTCGCCCACTCGCCGGCCGGCACGCTGCTGGAATTCTTGGCGGATCTCGAAGCGCAATATGCAATCGAGGGGGCGCGTCATGGCTAAGACCCAGAAGTGCCTGCATTGCACGGTGCGTGATGCCGTATTGGATTGGGCCGAACAGCACGGCGAACGCCGTGACGGTGCGGCTTCCTATGACGTCGCGGAAATCGCTGGGTCACTGTCCGAAGTCGTGGGCGAATTCATCGCCATGCTGGACGATCGCGGCCAGCGTCGGCGGGCCACCCGCTTTGCCCATGATGCGCTCGACGCCGGCGTCAAAGCCGCCATGACCGGGCAATCGGTGCCCGTCACCTCGCCGACGGAGCACTGACATGCCGCAACGTGTCCAGCTCTCCCGCCGCAAGGACTTTGACCTGCAGGCGGCCGGCAAAGCCCTCAACGGACTCGAGACGGTCTCGGTCGCCCGACCCGGACCATTCGGCAATCCGTTTGTCGTCGGGCGCGATGGCACTCGGGAAGAATGCGTCCGCTATTTCGAGCTGATGCTGTCGGGCTATTTCCCGGTGGCGGCCGGGCCATCGATCGATGAACAGCGCCGGGCGCGCCAGGCCATTCTCGATCGGCTCGATGACCTTCGCGGCAAGAACCTCGCCTGCTGGTGCCGATTGGACGGCAAACCCTGTCACGCCGACGCCTTGCTGCGGGTGGCAAACCAATGACCCTGCCCGATCACCTTGTTGCCCTTCGCGACGAAGCGCTGCTGACCAGCTGCGAAAGCTGGGCGAAGCGGCAGGGCTGGAAGCTATCGCCTGGGATCGACCGGTCCGGGCCGTGCCCGGTTTGCGGCGGCACCGACCGGTTCTCGATCCACACCCGCAAAAACCTCTATGCCTGCCGGCAATGCAATATTGCGGGGGAAGGCGTCATCAAGCTGGTGATGGAGACGCAGGGCGTCGGGTTCACCGAGGCGTGCGAAATCATCACCGGCCGAAAGGCCTATGCGCCGCGCGACCCGGAACGGGAAGCCGAGATCCGGCGCCAGAACGAAGAAACCGAGCGGCAGCGGGCCGAAGAGGCAGAGCGATATCGCGAGAAAGCGCGCTCGGAAGGCTATGCCATCTGGCGGGCGCGCAATCGCGATCCGCAGCGGCGGCTGGTGCTGGAATATCTCAGGATCCGCGGCCTGATGACGTCGGACCTCCTGGCCGTGTTCGAGCAGATCCAGCTCGGCCAGCATGACGCGCTGCCCTATATGGACCGCACGTTGGCGGGGCCATGGATGGAGCTGGCGCGGGTGCCGGCGATGCTGGCGCCGATCCAGATGGCCGATGGCCGTTTCGGGGCTGTGCATCGCACCTGGCTGGACCTGACCAGTCCAAAAGGGCGGCTGCAGCTCACCCATCCCGATACGGGCAAGACACTCGAAACCAAAAAGGCCTGGGGCGTCAAGCAGGGCGGCGCGATCCGGCTCTACACGCCGCAAAACCCGCGCCGCATCATCATGGGCGAGGGCATCGAAACCACGCTCACCCCGCTGGCGCACAATTTCGAGCCGGACACGGCCTATTGGGCCGGGGTCGACGTCGGCAACATGGCCGGCAAGGCCTGGCGCGATGAAAACGGCAAGCCGGTGCAGGACCGGCCCGACCTAGGCGATCTCGATTGCTGGCAGCCGCCCGACTGGTGCGAAGAGCTGATCTTTCTCGGCGAAACCGAGAAAGCCGAGCGCAATACCAATGCCAAGCTGACGCGCGGCCTCAAGCGCGCCCAGATCCGGCGGCGGCAGGCCCGGCCGGCCAATCCGGACCTGCCGGATCTGGTGACAGAATTTGTCGAGCCGCCCGAAGATGGCGGAGATCTCAACGACCTGGTGATGGAGAAATCATGAGCGACCTCAATCCGCGACCTTATGCCGGCATCGTCTTTCCGGATGAGTGGGACCAAGACGAGGGCATTCCTGACGTCATGTCCGTCGCTCTGGCGATTCAGGTCTGGACCATGTTGAACCCCGGCCCCAACCGGCACTCTGTCCGGAAAGTCGGCGCGGTTTTCAACCTCGACGACGCCCAAGTCAGGCAGGCGGTCGGGGCTCATTACTGGATGTATTTGGACGGCCCAGACGACGATCCGCACCAGCAATTCATCGAACACGACGGCGAATAGACTTTTTGGACCAAGGGGCAGTTATGCGGCAGACAGACAAGGCTTCCGAGGCCGGGAAATCCGGCTCGGTCAAGCAGGCGATGGGGCGCCGGCGCAAGGTCGAAGTCAGCGAGACCGAGGAAGTCGAGGGGGCGGCCACGGAAACGGAAAACACCGAAGAGGATGGCCCGCCTCAGGCCGACCCTGATGATCCCGGTCCGGATCTTCCCGAGGATTTCGCCCTCGATGACGATGACGAAGGCCTGCCCGAGGATCTCGACCCGCTGCGGCTCGCTGCACTGCAGGAATGTGCGGGCCTTGACCCGAACGATCGCGACAATGGCCGCCGCCTGGTCATCCATTTCGGCGCCAACCTTGCCTATGTGCAGGGCATGGGCTGGCTGGTCTGGCAGGGCAAATATTGGCAGCGCGACGATGGCGAGTTGTCCGCCCGATTGATGGCGCAGAACCTGGTCGACCTGATCAAGCTCGAAAAGGAATTCATCGATTACACGCCGGCGCAGGAACGCTTGCTGGAGGCAGCCAAGCCCAAGCGCAAGATCCCCGAAGGGGAGCGCAGCCAGGCCGATAAGGAACTGATCAAAAACGCCGACCAGGCCATATCACAGCGGGCGACCAAACGCGCCCAGCGGGTCAAGTTCGCCATCACCTCGGGCAATGCCGGCAAGACGGCCGCCATGCTGCAGCAGGCGGCCAGCCATCGCTCGCTCGAAGCCGAAAAGCTCGACAGCGACCGCATGCGCTTCAATGTCCGCAACGGCACCCTGGTGTTCTGGCGCGAGCCGGATCCGGATGCGCCGGCCGAGAGCAATGGCATGATTGGGCGGTTCAAGTTTGTGCCGCATGAACGTACCGACATGATCACAAAAATGGCCGACGTCGACTATGATCCCGATGCCGCCTGCCCGTTCTTCGAGGAATTCCTGACCAAGCTGCAGCCCGATCGGCGCATGCAGATCTTCCTGCAGGTGTTCCATGCCTATGCACTGCTGATCGGCGGCAATGATGAGCAGAAGGTGGTCTATCACTACGGCACCGGCGCCAATGGCAAATCAGCCTTCATCGAAGTGCTAGGGCGCCTGGCCGGCACCTATCGCACCGTGGTGGCGCCGGAAACCATCACCGGCGAAAACCAGCGGGCCGGGCAGCAGGCCAGCCCCGATATTGCGCGCCTGCACAATGCCCGGCTTGCCACGATCGAGGAACTGCCGAAAAATGCCCCACTCAAGGAAGAGCTGATCAAGGCCCTGTCGGGGGGCACCAAGATGACGGCGCGGTTCCTGCAGAAGGAAATCTTCGAATTCGAGCCGATCTTTACCCCGGTGCTGTCGGGCAATTTCAAGCCCTCGATTTCGGGCAGTGACTACGGGATCTGGCGCCGCGTGCTGATCGTGCTCTGGGGTGTCACCATTCCGGAAGGCGAGCGCATGATCCCCTCGCGCCTCGCCGAAAAGCTGGATGCCGAGCGCTCGGGCATCCTCAACTGGCTGCTTGACGGCCTGGTGACCTATCTCGGTGCCGGGCTCTCTGGCTTCATCCCGGATGAGGTGACCGACTTCACGAAGGAGTACCGGAACGATCGCGACAATGTCGGTGTCTTTGCCGACCAGTGCATTACCCGTGTCGACGGCGAGACCATGCAGGCGGGGCCGCTCTACAAGCTCTATGTCGAGTGGTGCGAGCTGAACGGCGTCACAGCCGCCAAGCAGCGCTCCTTTGGCGATCGTCTCGGCGAGCTGAACTTCAAGAAAACGACCGGACGGACCTATGTCTATCAGGATATTGCCGTCGATACGTCCTGGCGCATGTCGATCGACCGGGAGGTGCCGCGCGGACCCAAGGGCAGACCGATCACCGATCCGGCCGATCCAGGCTGGAAACCGGAAGAGGGGCTGTGATGACGATGAAGGCCACAGACGAAGAGCTGGTCGCGCTGTTCTCGCTCGATGACGTCGCCGAGCTGCACAGCATCGCGGCCGGGAAGCGCGGCATGCTGTGCATCGGCACCTGCGATGGGCAATGGGCGAAATACGAGACCGACCGGACCTGGCTGTTCCATCCGGATCCGAACGATGGGGAGATCGACGAATGACCGCAATGGTGCAGAATTTTGTGTTTGACGATGACCAGCCGCATGGCCTGCGCGTGGTGATGCGCAGCGATGAGCCGTGGTTCGTAGCAAAGGACGTGTGTGCGGTGCTGGGCATCGCCAACCATCGTGATGCCGTGTCGCCGCTCGACGATGATGAAAAGGGTGTCGCTTCAACCGACACCCTTGGCGGGGAACAGCAGGCGCTGATCATCTCGGAAGGCGGGCTCTATACGCTGATCCTGCGGTCGCGACAGGCCACCTCGCCCGGATCGATGGCGCATCGCTTCCGTAAATGGGTGACGGGTGAGCTGCTGCCCCAGCTGCGCCGCACCGGCCGCTATGCGCCCGAACCCGGCGACGGGTTTGACTGGGACATGATCACCGCCAAGATCCACCTTGTGCGCGAGGCGCGCCTGACCATGGGCCGCAAGGCGGCGGCCGGGCTCTGGCAATCTCTGGGCCTGCCTGCCCTCGACCACGCCGGCGCCACGCGCCCGGCCGGGGCGCGGCAAGGCGTCGATATCGTCCAGCAGTTCCTGGCCGAATGCACGGTCGAGGATCCGCGCGGACACGTGCAGGCGCGCGCCTTGTCCACACGTTTCGCCGAATGGGCGCGGGCCAATGATGCGCCGGCGATGACCGAGCGCGCCCTGGCGATCTGCCTTGAAGCCTTGGGGATCGAGAAGCATCGCGGCCGCCTCTACTGCTATCTCGGCCTGCGCCTGGTCACACAAAGCGCCAGCCTGGGCTAGACCCCGCACCCCACTCTGGGCCACCGTGCCGGTCGCGACCCTCGCTTCCGGCAATTGATTCTGGGCCAAACCCGCCTAGCGCCACGCCCCGCACCCCCTCTTGGGGCAGAGAGAACGGAAGTCGCAACCCTCGCCCCGCTGACGCGGGCCATACGAGGGTTGCGAGAGTTTAGCGAGGGTGAAATCCGAAATGTCACGCGCGAAAACAATAGCCTTTTCATAGGCTTATCGTGTTTTTGCGACCTTTGCGGGGTTTGTCCTCGCCTATATCGTGTAGAGGGGGGCGGGGGTGCCCTTTCCAGAACAATTGAGAAGCGGATTTTGACTCACTGCGTATGGGACAACCCTCGCCACTGTCTCATCACTCGCTACCTCATTGTTTTTTCTATCTTTTCTATTTGCGAGGGTTGGAAAGAAACCTCGCTAAACCTCGAAAGAGCAGGAAATGGCAGAGTACAGGGACATAGAAACGCTGTTGGCATGGGCTTTTCGCGAGCAGCAGGTTGAGCGGTTCGTGGCGACGATAAGGGGCGGTGCCCATGGCCCGGCGCCGTCGCCCAAATCCAGTACCGAGAGCCTTAGCCAGCTGCTGCTGCTGGGGACGCGGGTCGATACCAGCTCAGCGGGGGCGAACTGGGTGGGCGCCCGCTGCCATGACGATGCCCTGACGATCTATGAGGCGGTGATGACCCTGCCACCGGAAGCCTGGGTTGAGGTGATCAAGTGCGCCCGGTCGAACCTTCGCCCGTTCTGGTATCCGGAAGGGGCGGGCCGCTGGGAAGTGCCGCGTGACAAGACCGGGCGGCCCAAGCTGCTCTATCGCGACCCGGTGCGGAAGCGCGATCCGATCGGCGAGGCGCCGCCCGAGCTGGTCGGCATTGACCCGGCGCTTGTCGAGGAAAGCCGTGCCGTCTATCGGCTCTGGTATGTGTCGCTTTGCGAGCTGGTGATCCTCGTCAATCGCGAACTGAAGTCGTTCCGCGCCCGCTGGCCGGCCGCATCGCCAGAGCCCTGGCTTGATCCTGTGGGGGCGCATCTTGAGGCTGGTTGACGTGGAGAGAAATTTTGACATAGCTTCACCACAACGGAAAAGGTTCAGAGGCGAGTCGCACAGCGGCCCGCCTTTTTTGTTGCCTTCTTTGGGTGTCGACCAAGGTGGCGGCAAAACGGTTCCGCGCGGAACCATTTCGGGAGCACCATGACGGGCATATCGATCCGCTGGGCCGACGATTACCTGCGCCACTATGCCGAGCTGCTCGATCGGGTGAACCGGGAAAACCCGGTGATCCTGCCGCGCATCGTCAACCAGGTGGGCAATCGGGCCAAGACGCAAGTCATCCGCAACCTGACCCGGCAGACCGGTCTGCCGCGCAAGACCATCGTAGCGGCTGTCGGCATTCCTGCCACGGCGAGGGCCAATGGCCGGCTGTCGTACGAGATGACCACGCGGGGCGGCTTCATCCGCCTCAAGTATCTGGCGCCGCGCGAGACGCGGCAGGGCGTGGTGGCCAAGCCGTTCGGCCAGCCCAAGCTCTTCGCGGGGGCATTCATGCGTGGCGGTCAATGGCCCCGTAGGGTGGCTGTGCCGAAGTTTGGCGGGCATGTCATGCAGCGGCTGGATAGTGCGGGCAGGCGGCTCACCCAGGTGCGCTCGCAGGTGCGCATCCCGCATGAGATGACCGTCGGCGCCACCAAGGCAGCGTTCGAGCGCACGGCCGCGCCGCTCCTGCGCGAGCGGGTCGAGGCCATGCTGATCAGGCGCTTCGGCCTCTGACACCGCCCCCCTCGGTTGGGTCCTTCCCGGCCTCTGCGTTCGCGCGGGTCGGCGGACTTGCGGGATTTTTCTAGTGCGCGGCTTTGCAAGCGATACACGCATCACACGTGTTTGCACGTGTGGCTGCACGGAAGGCGACACATGTCGGAAGAATGGATCTCCATCACGGATGCGGCGAAGCGCTTGAGCGCTGCCGGCGACGTGGTCGATCGCTCGACCCTGTCGCGCTATGTCGGCCAGCACGCCGAGGCGCTGCCCACCCGGCGCGAGGGCAAGTCGAACCTGATCGAATTCGGAACATTGGCCCAGCACCGGGCCGAGAATATCCGGCTGCAGCAGTCGCGGCGCTCTCCCGAGCCGCCGACTGTGGCGCCGGATGCTGGGCCGCGTCTGCCGACGCAAATCAGTGCGGCGGCGCGTGACAAAGAGGCAGCGGCAGCGCTGCGCGAGCTGGAGCTTGCGCGCGAGCTGCGCCAGATCACGATCGTTCGCGAAGTTGCGGACGCGGCCCAGACTGCCATCGTGCGCATGCGCGGCGCGTTCGAACGTGCCGTCGAGGGCGAGGCGGCAACGCTGGCGCTCAAGCATGGCTGGGATGAACGCAAGGTTCGCCTGGCACTTAAGGCCTTCGCCCAGGCTGGGCTGGAGGTCTTTCACCGTGAAATGCTCGAACGGATCGACGCGATGCAACGCGCCGACGATGCCGGCGAGCCGTATCAGGAAGATTTGTCGGTTCTCCAATGAGCTTGCACTTTTCGCTGCGCGAGCAGTTCCCTGCCATGCCACGCGGCGAGCAGGTGCTGTTTGCTGCCCTGGCCAAGGCGAGCAAGCCGGTCGAGAACCTGACCATTACCGAATACGCCGAGCGGCATCGCAAGGTCTCGCCGGAATCGGGTTCGCCTTGGGCTGGCGACTTCCGCATCAGCCGGACGCCCTATCTGCGGGAGCCGCAGGATTGCCTGCACCCCGATCACCCGGCGCGTCGGGTGACGGCCCGCTGGGCGGCCCAGCTCGGCAAGTCGACCGCGATCGAGAACTGGTTCTGCTACACGGTCGACCAGGCGCCCGGCTCGATGATGATCGTGCTGCCGACCTTGGAAGAGGCGACCAAGTTCAACCGGGTCAAGCTGCAGCCGACGATCGAGGCCTCGCCGCGCATCGCACACAAGGTGCGGCCAGTGAGCAGTCGCGACGAACAGGGATCGACCACGGCATTCAAGCGCTTCGGCGGCGGCTTCTGCCAGATCGTCAATGCAGGCTCTTCCAAGGGCCTGCAGATGGTCTCGATCAAGAACCTGGCCATGGACGAAGTGACCGGCTATCCGCGCGACGTCGATGGTCGCGGCAGTCCGCGCGACCAGGCGCGTGCCCGCCAGAAAATGTATGGAGACCTTGCCAAGGAATGGGAAGGATCGACGCCCGGCGAGGTGGGCGAGTGCGCGATCACCGAGGATTACGAGGCAGGCGATCAGCGCGAATATTTCGTGCCGTGCCCCCATTGCGGTGATTACCACCCGTTGCGCTTCGACCAGATGCGGCCCGCCGATGAGGCGCTCGGTCTGCCCGTGCACATGCGGTGCATGAGCTGCGACGGCGTGCTGCTGGACGGTCACAAGCCGGACATGCTCGCCGAGGGTGTCTGGATTCCGCTGCGCGTGTCCGACGACGCCGACGAAAAGGTGCCGACGGTCATCAAGCCGGCCGACCTCGACAAATGGCGGTGTGACCCTTGCGAGGGTCGCTGCCGCGATTGGCAACCGAGCTATCATCTCTGGGCGGCCTATGCGCCGCGTGAACGCTGGGCCGAGATTTGGGGCCGGTGGCAGCGTGCGCAGGGCGACACGACGAAGTTGCGCACGTTTTCGCAGCAGGATCTCGCCCAGCCCTATGATCCGGGCGGCGAGGCCGTCGATTGGGAGAAGATCGCCCAGGCGGCGCGCTCGGTCCATCATGTTCGCGGGTCGGTTCCGCCCGATGCCGGGCTGATCGTGTCGGCCGCCGACGTGCAGAGCTACGGGATCAAGTGGGCGGTCTGGGCAATCGGTCCGCGTGAGCAGATGTATCTGCTCGACCGGGAGGTGTTCGAAGGTTCGCCCGACCAGACCGATGAGCCGTGGATCGCCCTGGCCGATGCGCTCGGTCGCACATATCGGGCGGGCAGCGGCGAGCGCGGCATCGACCTGTCAGGCGTCGACTCCGGCTATGCGACGAACCGGGTTTACCTGTTCACGCGGGCACGGCCCAACGTCTTCGCGCTTGACGGTCGGCCCCGCAAAGCCGGTGCCGCCTGGCTGGGCAGCCCGACCAAGCAGACGGTCAAGGATCAGCGCGGCCGGGCAATCACCAAGGCGCTGGTCTATCCGGTCTATGGCCATGACATAAAATCGGCGGTGATGGCCGGCCTCGCCAACTTGGTAGCCGGCCCGAGCGCCACCGGTCAGTGGCCGCGCAATACGCTGCACTTGTCGCCGGAGCTGGCCGACGAAAACTTCATCAAGGAGCTGACGGCCGAAAGGCTGGTCGATCCTGATGAAGAGGCCCGCAATTCAGTAACGCGGCGGGCGCGTCACCTGATCAACCCGCACAAACCGCGCGAGTGGAAAAAGATCGTCGGGCGGCAAAACGACTGGCTCGACGTCGCCGTGTACGCCAAGGCGCTCGCCTGGCACCTGCAGGCCAAGATGCGGCTCAATGAGCAGCTGTGGGCCGAACTGCTGCTGGCCGTCCACGGTCAGCCGCAAACGCCCGATCTCTTCGACAGCAGCAATGGCCCGTTCGAGGCCAAGGCCGTCGAGGCGCCCACCGTCAAGCCAACGATCGCCAAGAGCGACTGGATCTAGGGAAGCAAGACCATGACGATCGACGAACAGATCGCTGCCCTTGAGGAAGCGATCGGCAGCGGCGTGCGCCGCGTGGTGACCCAGTCCAACGGGGTGCGCACCGAGATCGAATATCAGTCGCTCGACGCCATGCAGACTGCCCTCGCCAATCTCAAGGCGCGGCAGAGCAAGACGCCGCGCACAATCCTTGCGGGGTTCTGATGGATTTCAAGCTCAACCTGCTCGACCGGGCGATTGGCTATCTCTCGCCGGCGACGGCGGTGAAGCGTGTCGCTCGCCGCGCCATGATGGCCGAGCTGCAGCGCGGCTATTCAGGCGCCGATCGCGGCCGGTTCCGGGGCGGATGGCAGACCCGCGCCACCTCGGCCGACACCGAGATTGCTGCGGCCGGCCAGCTGCTGCGCGACCGCATGCGCGACCTTGTGCGCAACAATCCGCTGGCGGCCAATGCCGTTGCCCTGATGGTCACCCATGCCATCGGAGATGGCATCGTGCCGGTGTTCAAGGATCCGAAGGTGAAGGCGGTGTTCGATCGCTGGGCCAAGCGGGTCAACTTCTACGGGGTGCAGGCCCTCGCCGTCCGCGAAATGATCGAGGGCGGCGAAGGCCTGGTGCGCCGGGAATGGCAGCCGCTGGGATCGGCCGAGGTGCCCCTGCAGCTGCAGGTGCTCGAAGCCGACCAGATCGACAGCCGGAAGGATGCCAGTTTCGGCGGCGCCAGCCAGAACGCGATCCAAGGGATCGAGATCGAGAATGGGCGGCCGAAAGCCTATTGGCTGTTCAAGGATCATCCCGGCAGCAAGCTGCTCGGTGGCATGGGCGCCATGCTCTCAACGGCCGTTCCGGCCAGCGAGATTGCCCATGTGTTTGAAAAGCAGCGCACCCAGGTGCGCGGCGTTCCTTGGGGTGCGCCGGCGATCGCCAATCTGCACGACCTCGAAGAGTACAAGGTCGCGGAGCGGATGCGAAAGCGGCTGGAGGCCTGTCTGGTCGGAATCATGACCGGTGGCGAAGCCGATGACATGATCGGCATACAACCCAAGGCAGGTCAGGATCCGGGGATCTACGACGTTCATGGAAACCGGGTCGAGAAGTTCGCGCCCGGCATGTTCTACAACGCTGTCGGTGGCCGTGACGTCAAGTTCACCCAACCGGCCGCGACCGGTGACTATCCGAGCTATGTCGAATCCGAAGAGCACGCGATCGCCGCTGGCTTCCGCATGCCGCACTTCATTCTGACCGGCCGCCTCGACCAGGTGAACTATTCATCGAGCAAGGTGGGGATCGAGGTTTTCAAGCGCGAGATCTCGCAGCTGCAATGGCTGTCGATCATCCCGATGCTGTGCGAACCGATGATCCGCTGGTTTCTCGATGCCGCCTGGCTCGCCGGCGCGATCGAGCGTCCGGACGTCGATTACGACTGGGTTCCGCCCCGGTTCTATTCGGCAGACCCGATGCGCGACCTCAATGCCCAGAAGGCGGAAGTGCGCGCCGGCTTCAAATCCTGGTCGGCGGCCGTCGCCGAACGCGGTGAGGATCCGGAAGCAACGGCCCAGCAGCTCGCCAAGGACAACAAGCGGTTCGACGATCTCGGCCTGGTGCTGGACGTCGACCCACGGACCATGTCGCAGGCCGGGCAGCTCCAGAAGCCGCCCTCGGCGCCGTCCGATAAACCGAAGGAAAAAGAGGAATGACCCTGTCGTCTCTTCCCATGCAGGTGCGTGCCTTTGCCAGCACCAACCAGGTCGACCCGGACAAGCGGACGGTCGAAGTGGTCTTTGCCACCGAAACGCCGGTTCGCCGCCGCCGCTACGAAGGCTGGGATCGCGTAATCGACTTTGACGAGATCCTGACCATCAGCAAGTCGGCGATCGACTTCACCCGGCTCAATGCCGGCGCGCCGGTTCTTGACAGCCACGCGCGCTACTCGACCAGCAGCCAGCGTGGCGTGGTCGATAAGGCATGGATCGAGGGCACCGAGGCGCGGGCTCTGCTGCGCTTTCCCGCTGCCGGCATCGACCCCGACGCCGACCGGCTGTTTGGCCTGATCGCCGACGGCATCGTGCGCAACGTCTCGGCCGGCTACACCCTGCAGAAGATCAAGATCATCGAGCCGGAAAAGCGCGGCGAGGTGCAGAAGGTCATCGCCCAGCGTTGGACCCCCACCGAGATCTCTTTCGTCACCGTGCCCGCCGATCACGCTTCGGGCGTGCGGGCCGATGACCCCAAGCAGCTCTTCGATGTCGAGCTGGACAATTCCGCCGCTGCGGTCGCTGCCGCCCGCATGCGCATGCGTCAGGCCCAGTCCGGGATCTGACCCTTTCGAGCTACCGCCTGCGCCATCGGGGCTGCAGGGAGACGGTCAAGTGCCCCGATAACCCCACACTGGAGATTGGTATGAAAACCAAGACTTTCTTGGCGGTAGGCCTGATGCTGGCCGTCGCTCTGTTCGCCACGTTCACGCTTCTGCCCGATGCCCTCAACGCAACCCAACACATGGCAGCCGCCGGGCATATGCTCAACGATGCCTTCGCCAATGCGCCCCATGCCCTGGCCTTCACGCCACTGGCAGTGCTGCGCACCAACCTCACCGATTTGCAGGCTAAGGCGACGGCCAAGATCGCCGAGCTGACCGACGGCCTCGAACCGGACAAGGTCCGCATGATCGAGGGCGAGCACGAAACCCTGCTCGGCCAGATCCGCGCGCTGTCGATGGAAATCAAGCAGCGTGAAGCCGCTGGCGAGACTGATGAGGATCCCGCACCGGCGCCGCAGCAGCCGAACGTCGAGGCCACCCGCGCCGCTGAAACCGCCCGCGTTACCACGATCATGGACCTGGCAGCTCGCGCCGGCCGCACCGACCTGACCCGCGCCGCCATTGACGGCAATGTCACGGTCGACGCTTTCCGTGCCCAGCTGTTCGACCAGATGGTCGGCAGCCAGGCACCGGTCAACGGCAATACCCGCGTGCAGGTTGGCACCGACGCGACGGAAGTCACGCGCGCCGCGATGACCGAGGCGCTGTCCTATGGTCTGGGCGTCCGCGTTCCGGAAGCTGGTCCGTCCGAAGCTGCCCGTCAGTTCATGGGGCGCGGCGTGATTGACCTCGCGGCAGAGAGCATCAATTATCGCGGCGGACGCATTCTCAACGCCCGCCAGATCGACGAAATCCTGACCCGTGCTTCGCACTCCACCTCGGATTTCCCGGCGATCTTCGAAAACGCCCTCAACCGCACCCTTGAAGGCCGCTACGCCCTGGCACAGCCGACGTTCAAGCCCTTCACCCGGCAGCGCAACTATCGCGATTTCCGTCCGCATACCTCGGTGAGCGTCGGCGACTTCCCGATGCTCGAAAAGGTTCTCGAGACCGGCGAAATCAAGGCCGGCACCTTCGGGGAAGGCAAGGAAACCACCCAGGCCTTCAGCTATGCGCGGCGGATCCAGATCACCCGTCAGATGCTCATCAACGATGACCTGGGCGCGATCGCGGATCTGCTGTCGAGCTACGGCGCCACGGTGGCCCTGTTCGAAGAGATCACCTTCTACTCGCTGGCCTTCAACGCCAAGCTCGCCGACGGCAAGACCGTATTCCATGCCGATCACAACAACCTCGGCACGGCCAGCGCCATCGACGTGGACAATATCGGCAAGGGCCGCGCGGCCATGGGCAAGCAGAAGTCCAAGGATGGCAACCCGCTGCTGTCAAACAGCCCGCGCTTCCTGCTGACCGGTCCCGACAAGTCGACCGAGGCGGAAAAGCTGCTGGCCACGATCACGCCGGCGACGGCGAGCGCAGTGAACCCGTTCTCGGGCAAGCTGACGCCGGTCGAGACCAGCCAGATCTCGGGCAATGCCTGGTATCTGATCGGTGCGCCCGACATGGGCAGCAACTGGCGTTGGGGCTATCTCGACGGCTACGAGGCGCCGCGCGTGCGCATGGAAGAGCCGTTCGGCACCCAGGGCTTCGGCATGTCGGTCGAACACGACTTCGGTTGTGGCGCCGTCGACTCCCGCTTCGCCTGGAAGAACGCCGGCCTGTAACGCGGCATAGCTCCTGTCTGTCGGCCGCGCCTTTGCTGGCGTGGCCGACTTCGGGCTCTCCCAACATCACAGATCCAAGGGGATCAGAATGAAGAACTTCCTTTCGAGCGGTGCGACTGTCACCGTCACCACTGCGGGCGCCAAGGCGTCGGGCAGTGTTTATTTCGCCGGCGATCTTGGCGGCGTGGCCGGTCATGATGCGGCCGCCAGCGAGCCGGTTGTGCTGCACCTGGTCGGTGTGTTCCAGTTGCCCAAGGCGACCGGCCAAGCATGGTCGGTGGGTGCAAAGCTCTACTGGGATGCAACCAATTCGGTCTGCACGACCGACGACAATACCGGTGCCAACAAGGCGCTCGGCCACGCGGTTGAGGCCGCCCTGACCGCTGACACGGTCGGCATCGTCCGCCTGTCGAACTAACCGCCATGGCGAACTGGCACAACCTGACAGCGATGGCGACCCGGACGGCCGACCGACTGTTCGGGGAGCCGGTTCGCCTTTCCTTTCTCAAGGGCGGCCTGGAGGATCCTGACCGACCCATGCAGGATCTTCGGGCGCAGTTGCACCTGCCCGGTGAAAGCGACGTGGTGCCGTCGCGCAGCAATTCGTCTTTCACCACGCATCTGGTGGGCGGTACCGGCCTGCTGATCATCCAGAAGGCCAGTTTCAACGGCATTCTGAGACAGGGTGACAAGGTGCGGGCCGATGCCCGCGAGGGCCAGCCCTGGTTCGATATCGTCACGGTCGACGTCAACGGCGCCGGCCAGATCGTTGCGCAGATCTCGCTCTCTACCAAGGCGAGACCTGCGCCCTAGTTCAACGCCTGAAGTGAGGCCAACATGCTGACACGCATCGCGCTGCGCGTTGCCGTGCAGGAAGCCCTGCGCGGCGCTACCCTCGCCGGTGACAATGTGCTGGACAGCCAGTTCACGGCCCTCGATCTCGATGCCGACGGAACCCTTCGAACCGATCAGGATCGCCCCTTCATCTCGGTCTATACCGATGGCGGGCGCGTTGGCGCGGGCAATGGCTTCTTGTCGCTGTTCGGCGACGATCCTACGGTCGAGCTGGTGATCGAGGCTGGCATCTCGGCCGCCATGCTTGAACAGGATCCCCAATCTGGGGTGACGACAATCATCGGCGTCGGGCTGCCGGACACCGACGCCAATATGGAATTGTCGCTCGATCTGATGATGCGGCAGGTTGCCGACGCCCTGGTCGCGCCCGACAGCCTTTGGGCTGATCTGGCGCGCGAGCTGATGGGCGATGTCACCGGCATCGAGCGGTCGCGCATCGGTCAGAAACAGAACGGCACCCGCGTAGCGGCGCAGGAAGTTCGGATCACTGCCGGCCTGCTCGCCGATCCGGTTCGCGGCGCGGATCTGACCGGCAGCATCTATGCGCGGTTTCTGGCGGCCCTGGCCGATAGCGCCGATGCGCGCCTGTTCAAGATCAAGCTGGCCTTTGAAGCCGCTCTGGCTGGCACTGCGGTCGACTGGCAGCTGGTGCAGCGCGAGCTGGGCCTGACTGATGGCCAGTCCCTCGCACTCGGCGGGCGTCCCTTGGCGACAGGCGAGGATGGCGAAGTGCCGACAATCGAAACGGTCACTGTCGAGGTCGAGGCAACATGATAGCGGAAATCATCGCGCAACGGGCCGATATCGAGCAGCTCAAGACGCTGTTCGGCCGGGCGCTGCGCGTCGGCCCGGTTGCTGTCGTCGATGCGGAGCGCGGCTTCCGGATCAAGCTCGGTGACGGGCCGGATGGGCAGCCCTACCTGTCGCCGTTCTATCCCCACCCGGAGTCGGGTGGCGCAACATCGACCTGGGCGCCATTGAGCGAAGGGCAGATTGTCGGGCTCATCAATCCGGGGGGCGACCCACGACGCGGCATTCTGCTGCGCGGCGGGTTCTCGGATGACAATCCGCCGCCCAGCCAAAGCCTTGACGAAAACAAGCTGCGGTTCGGCGAGGTGACGATCACCATCGGCAAGGGCGGCTCTGTGACGATCGATGCCGCGACCAATGTTCTGGTGAATGCCCCCAAGATCGAGCTGGGCGGCGAGGGCGGCAAGAAGGTCGCGCGCATCGGGGACATGGTCAATGTGACCTTCGGTTCATCCTCCGGGCTTCACCCGATCGTCGAAGGGTCTGACGTGGTCTTTGCAACTTAGGAAGAGGCCGATGAAAAAGCTTTACCTGGTGGCGCCGGGCGTCACCCAGATCAATGGCATTCCGGTGCCGAGCAATCGGCGCATGTCGCTGACCGAGGCCGAGGCGCTCTATGACCTTGGCCACGGCCGCCTGACGCCGGCACCGGTGCGCAAGCAGGCCCGGCCAAAGGCCCCGAAATGAGCGGCGTCGATCGGCATACCGGCAAGGTGATCGACGGCTATGCGTCAGCCCTGCAATCGGTCGAGGTGATCTTCTCCACTCGCATCGGCGAGCGTGTCATGCGCCGCCATTTCGGTGCGGGTCTCGCCGAGCTGCTGGGCCGCGCCACGACGCCGGCTTTGTTCGCCGCGTGGAAAACGCTGATCGCAGTCGGCATCGATCTCTGGGAGCCGCGCCTGCGGGTGCGGGCCGTCCTGGTCTCCGCTTCACCCAAAGAACTGCGCGTGGGCACGGCGGGCATACAAGTGTTGGTCGACTGGCGCCCTCGCGCGCTTGCCGGCGACCTTTCCGTAGCCAGCACGCGCAGCTTCACCATTCGCCTGGGGGAGCGCGTGACGATTATCTAGGGGTGCCTCAATGGCCGAACTGCCCGCCGAACTTGCGAACCTGCCACTGCCGGTGATCATCGAGCAGATCAGCTATGAAGATCGCTATGCCGCGTTCCGCTCGCAGCTGGTGGCGATCTTCGCGGCGGCCGGTATCGATTATGACGTCGAGGATCTGGAAACCGATCCGGCGCAGATCCTGCTGCAGACGGCCAGCTATAGTGACCTCTTGCTGCGGCAGCGGATCAATGAGGCCATTCGGGCGAACCTCTTGGCCTTTGCCAATGGCAGCGACCTCGACCATCTGGCCCAATTCTATGACGTCGCAAGGCTCACCGGTGAGTCCGATGCCGCCCTGCGCGTGCGCGTGGTTCTGGCGATCCGCGGTCGATCGACGGGCGGGACCGAGCCTCGGTATCGGTCGGTGGCCCTGGGGGCCGATGCGCGGGTTGCCGATGCGGCGGTCTATACCGTCGGGCGGGATCCGACAGTGCATGTGGCGGTGTTCTCGACCGACAATGCCGGCGTTGCTGACGCGCCGCTACTGGCGAAGGTGGATGCCGCCCTGCAGGCGCCGGCCGTGCGCATGGTCAATGATCGGATCGTGGTCGCGGCCGCCTCGCGCGTAGCCATGCCGGTGACGGCCAATGTCTGGCTCTTGCCGGAAACCTCGGCCGCGATCATTGAGCAGATGACGGCGAAGTTAAGTGCAGCATGGGCCGCCCAAATGGGGCTGGGCCGTGACGTCACCCGTTCCTGGCTGATCGCCAACCTGATGATTGACGGCGTGCAGAAGGTCGAGATCCTCGCTCCTGCCGCCGACGTCGTGGTGCCCTTCAACCAGGCTGCCGCGCTCGGGACGATCACCCTCAACACGATTGGCAGAGCATTCTGATGCTGAGCGATTTGCTGCCGGGCAATGCCACGGCGTGGGAGCTGGCCGTTGGCGAGGCGCTCGACACGAACGTGTCGGTGTCGCCTGCCATCGTGGCGATCCGGGGCACCAAGCTCTTGGCGCCGCCGCCGTCGTTCCTGCCGTTCCTGATCTATGAGTACGGCCTGGGTGAACTGACGCCTTATGTGCCCAATCTCTATGAGCTGATCGCGGAAGGGATCGACTGGCAGCGTGTCCGGGGGACGCCAGCCGCGATCGACCTTGCCCTGGCCTGGCTTGGCTATGAAGGCATTGTCGATGAGGCCAGTTCGCTGCGGCGGTATTGGAACCTGTTCCAGCTTCACCTCGATCGCGTCCGAGACGCGCGCGCGGATCTCGAACGGATTGCCGGCGTTGCCAAGCTTTCGGTGCCCAAGCGCTCGGTGTTCTGGCGGGGCTATCACGGTCTCGACATACGGCCGCTGACCCTTTCCGAAAGCCATTGGGGGGAGGCGCATTATGGCGAGTTTTCCGGTCGGCGCCTCGAAGAGGGGGGGCCGCTCTGGTCTTTCGGCCGGAGCTATGAATTCGACCATACCCTGGCCGAGGCCGACCTGGTCGAACTGGGGGTTTGGCTGGAGCCGGTCGAGGATGAAGATCTAGGCTGGGGCGACTTCAGCTGGGACAGCACCGAGGCCAGCTGGGAATCGAGCGCAGTCCGCGCCCGATCAGAAGCCATGGCATCGGGCGCAATCGGACGTCCGATCTGGTTCGCGTTCTTCGACGACGTCGGCGCCGTCATCGGCTACCGACGCGCCCGCGCCAGCTGGGTGGTCGCTCCCGCCGTGGGCGGCCCCTATCGCATCGCCGGCGCCGATTACGCGCCGGCGCCGAACGCTGATGTACGGATCTATGCCGAGTGCCAGACCGGCTTCGGTGATGGCGACGGCAGTGTCGCTCATTCGTTTGGCCTGGTGTTCGATGCCATCCCCAGCGACCCGAACAGGCCCGGCTTGATGTGGCTGGCGCCAGACGAGATCTCCGGCGCCACCGAACCGGTGGCCGTCTCTCCAATCGATATCGCCTTTGGCGAAACCATTCGCGAGCGCGTCAAAGTGCTCTTGCGGTTCTAGGGACATACGACATGGCTTTTGAAGTTCCCGGCGTGCCTGCGGCTTATGACCGTGGGCCGAGCCGGCCAAACACGTCCGGGGTGATCTTTCGCGAGGGCGAACAGTATTACACCCAGGGTGCCGAGCTGAATGAGGTGCAGACCATTCTGAGGTCGCGCGGCCAGCGGATCTCCGATCGCGTCATCAAGGATGGCGACCGGATCGAGGGTGCGGACGTCAATATCGACTTCGACAATGGCGTCGTGCATGTGTTCCCCGGCCGGATTTATATCGAGGGCGATATCTACCCGGTCGAGGAAGCCTATCTTGCCGACGTGCCGATGGTCGGCGAAGTGACCATTGGCGTTCGGGTGATCCGCACCGTGGTTACCGAAATCGAGGATCCCACCCTCACCGGGCTGCACCCCGGCTCGGCTGCCGAGGGCGAACCGGGTGCCGCCCGGCAGCAGATCGCTTTGAGCTGGGGCTTTTCCGGCGACGGCCAAGAAGGCGACCTTTATTCAGTCTATCGGCTGCTCGACGGTACGGTCATCACCCAGGTTGCGCCGCCCGCCCTGTCGGGCATCATGGCCCAGATCGCGCCCTATGATTTCGACCTCAACGGCCACTACATCGTCGACGGCTGCGAAGTCACTGCGCTCGGCCTCGCAGGCGGCGCCCAGGTGTTTTCAATCAACGCCGGCACGGCCAATATTCTGGGCTACAAGCGGATCCGCGAAACCGCCTTCACCATGCAGGTGACTGAGGATCCGTCGCTCGAACTGATCTCGGGCGAAACCCACACCTTCACCGGTGCCACCGGCACTTCGACCACGGTGGCTGTGAATCGCGGCCCGATCGCCGCGCTCAACTTCGCCGTGGTGGTCAAGCGTGCCGTCGAAACTGTCGTGCGCGGCGGCTCACCGGGTGGCATCGACGCGTTGCTCATGGCCGGCGCTTTCGAGATCGAGAGCGTCGTGCAGGGTGGCACGACGTTTGATCCGTCGACCTATGCCCTTGCCGGCAATGGCATCAGCTGGGGTCCGGCTGGCGCCGAGCCGGTTGGCGCCTCTACCTATACCGTGACGTATCTCTACAACGTCTCGGTGCTGGACACCGCCACGCACACGGCTACCGAAGTGACCGTGCTGGGTGGCGTCAATGGCAAGCCAATCATTCTGGGCTATAGCTCCAAGCTGCCCCGCATTGATCTCATCTGCCTCGACATTGCCGGCCGTCCGGCTTGCGTGAAGGGGGTTTCGGCCCGTCGCGGTGCCCTGCCGCCGACCGTGCCGGGAAACCTGCTCAAGCTGGCCGAAGTGCATAACAGCTGGCTGGGCGCTCCTGTCATCGTCAACAATGGCACCCGCAATGTCACCCAGGATGATCACCGGCGCTACTATGCGCTGCTGATAAAGGTGGCCGAGCAGCTCGATCGCTGGGCCATGTCTTCAAACGAAGTGCGGCTCGGGGGCACGCCGGTTTCCAAACGCGGGATCTTCACCGACACCTTTGTCGATGACTTCTATCGCGATCCCGGCGCCGCCCAGTCGGCGGCGGTCAACCGTGGCGTGCTGCAGCTGGCGATCGATAATGTGCTGCTCGATGTGGTTCTGGGGAACGTGATCACGCTGCCCTACGTCGAAGAGATCGTCGTATCGCAGCCGCAGCGCACCAATTTGTCGCTGATCAACCCCTACGACAATTTCATCCCCATGCCTGCGGGTATGAAGATTCAGCCGGCCGCCTATTTCTGGACGGAACGGGCGGTCGAATGGACGTCGCCGGTGACACAGCAATTCACGGCGGCGCCGAACGTGCCACCCGGCCAGACGGTCTTCGACGAAGTGGCGGCGACCAGGCAGGAAGCTGCCCGGGTGCTGGCGCAGATCGAGGTGGCCGTGACGCTCGAAGGTTTCGGGGTCGGCGAAGAGCTGGCCACGCTGACCTTTGACGGTCGCAACGTGAAACCGGCTGGCACCCAGACGGCCGATGCCAATGGCGAGATCGCACTGACCTTCACCATTCCGGCCAATGTGCCGGTTGGGCGGCGGCTTGTGCGGGCGACCGGGGCAGCCGACAGCTTCGCCGAGGCAATCTTTGTCGGCGAAGGCCAGATCGACGTGTCGATCATGCGCCGGGTGACCCTGGTGACTCGTGCGGCCCCGCCGCCCGTAGTGATCGTGAACAATACGATCGTCAACAATGTCACCCAGGTGATCAACCAGGTGGCCAACCCCAATACCGGGGGCGGCAATGACCCGCTGGCGCAGAGCTTCCGGGTGCCGACGCCTCGATTCATCGTCGGCGTCAACTTCTGGATCGAGGCTGTGGGCTCGCCGCTCAATGCGGTGCGCGTGCAGCTGGCGACCATGGCCAACGGCTTTCCCACCACCGAGGTGTTGGCGGAAGCCTTCATCTCCATGGCCACGGTCGAACCGGGCGACAAGATCGAGGCGCGCTTTGCCGCCCCCGTCTATCTCGACCCGATGCGGCTTTATTGCTTCGTCATACTGACTTCTGATGGCGAGCACGCGGTTTCGACCTCGCGCCTCGGCGACGTGTTCGGATCCGGCGCCAACCAGGAGCGGGTGTCGTCGCAGCCCTACACGATCGGGGACATGTTCAGTTCGTCCAACCGGGTGAGCTGGCAGGTGCATCCGGACGAAGATATCGCCTTCGAGATTGTCGGCGCCAAGTTCACGGCCACCAGCCTGGTGCAGAACCTCTGGACTGGTGCTCTCGACACGATCAGCGATTTTCTGGTGCGCGGCTCGATCGAGATCCCGTCGCAAGAGGCGGGTTTTCGCTATGAGCTAGTGCGAGCCGACAGCTCGATCATTCCGCTGGCGCCTGGCCAGAGCCACGAGTTCTCCGGCTACGTGTCGGAGACGGTGACGCTTCGCGCGGTGCTGGCGGGGACTGAGACGATCTCGCCAGTCCTCTATCCGGGCACGATGATCGCCGGCGGGCGGATCCGGGCAACCGGCACCTATGTCACGCGGGCGTTTGAAATCGGTGTCAGCAAGACAGTGGCGGCCCTGTTCGCGGCCTTTCTGGGCACGGGTGGCACGGTCAGCGTCGAGGTGGACGCCGGCGACAATGACTGGGTCGAACTGGACCTCGACAGCACCCATACGCTGGGTGAGGGGTGGGTCGAACCCAAATACGCGCTGGCGAGCTATTCGGCAGCCGAAGGGCGCTTGCGCGTCACGATGACCGGTGGGCCTGACAGCCGCACCTCTATTGCCGCCCTGCGCGGCTATTCCGTCTAGATCTAGGAGTTGGAGCGAATGGCGACGACGCCCAATCGCGGCTATCAGCTGCCGGCGCCCGGTAGCAAGCTCAAAGACGACGTTCTGCGGCTGATCGCAGCCCTGGGCGCGATCGACACCGACGTGGCAAATCTGCTGCTTGCCATGGCCGACAAATCGAATGTCGGTCACGGCCACGCCATGGCGGAGATCACTGGTCTTGTCGCTGCGCTCGGCAATAAGCTGGACGTGGGCTATCACGATGCCTTAGCCAACCTGACCGACGTCGACATAGCCGGCGCCGCCAATGGCATGGCGTTGTTGCGTCAGGCCAGCAAATGGATCCCGGTCGCCCTGCAGATCAACAATATTGCGGGGCTGGAAACGGCCCTCAATGGCAAGGCCACACCGGCCGATATCACGGCCGCCGTCAACGCCCTGGTGGCGGCCGCGCCGGGCACGCTTGACACGCTTAATGAGTTGGCGACGGCTCTGGGCAACGATGCGAATTTCGCTTCGACAATGGCTGCCGCTCTCGCTCTTCGCGTGCGCGTTGATGCAGTTCAGGCGTTCTCTGCCGGAGAGAAAAGTCAGGCTCGCAACAATATTGGAGCTGACGACGCGTCGAACTTAACAGTGGGAACCTTGCCAACAGCCCGGCTGCCGACGGATGCCTACAAGCGCTCAAATATATTGGCTACCCCGGCGCAAACTGGGGGAGTTCCCACTGGCGGCGTTTTGGCGAGGGGGAATAATGCCAACGGTACCTGGATCATGTTCGCCGATGGCACGCTTATTTGCATGGCCAACTTCACCATGTCGGTGGCCGTTGGCTCCAATTGGTCACAGGTAAATTGGACTTACCCCATGGCCTTCGCTGGAGCCGTCTTCGGCGTAGCAAACCCAGGCGCCCCTGTCTCAAACCAACTTATCATTGGCGCTTTCAGCGGCGGCCTGACTACTGGCACGATTTACCTCAACTCGGCAGGGGCGATCTCGAACCAGTCGATGCAAGCCATTGCGATCGGGAGGTGGTTCTAAATGAACATTGAGCTATCTCCGCAAGTTCGGAATGACGTTCTTTCGGTGGCCGTCGCTGGAGAGGTCATCACGGTGAACGAAGCTGTGCTCGATCTGTCAAGCATCCCAGACGGATATCGTCTTCCTGCCGAGGCTTTCGAGAGTGCCTATGTTCTCGGCGCCTACCGTCAGGGCGGGGTGTTGTCCGTTGCTCTGATCATGCCAATTTCGCCGGACGAAGCCCGGCAATCTGTCCTCTTTCCCGAAACAATCGTCGCCAGCAATGGACCGGTGACGCTCCCAACCAGTGCGGAGGGCTAGTGCTAGTGAGTGCTGTAAATTTGTCTCTGCTCACTCCCTTGGTTCCGGTATCGAACCCATACCAGCCCCTCAAGCCGTACCAGTTCTGGGGCGCCGTGCGGGCCACGGGCCATGAAATCGACCTGCATGCCTGGGTCGATACGATCGCGGATCCGGTGCAGAAGGGCATTGCCTCGGCCATGCTCGAATTCAGCCTCGAGTTCCGGCGTGAGCATCCGCTGATCGAGGCGGCGCGGATCCATCTTGGCATGACCGAAACCGAGCTGAACGATCTCTGGCTGTGGGGGCTGACGCTGTGAGCAGTTTCACCGATCCGCTGGTGATCACACCAGACGAAAGGGGGCGCTACCGAACGGAGCGCCCTTTTTCTTTTGACCTCGGCGTCAAGGGCTCCGGCCTGCGCGTCACCGTGCCGGCGGGCTATGTGACCGACCTGGCGTCGGTGCCACGCTGGCTCTGGTGGCTGCTGCCACCCTTTGATCCGCATTACGCGGCTGCTGCCGTGCTGCACGACTATCTGCGCTCCTGGGCGGGCTTCGACCCGCTGACGGCGCACACGACCTTTCTCGACGCCCTGATGATCCTCGGCGTCGAGCGCTGGAAGGCGGTGGCCATGTTCCTGGCCGTCGTCATCTTCGACAGCGCGCGGCGCTGACCCTCAACACCACACCAAAGGAGACCACCCGATGACCGCACCGGTTTTCGGCATGCAATTCTCGCGCCCCGACACTGAGGCGTTGCCAGCACTGGGGGCCGATTTCTCGAAAGCCCTGGTGATCGAGACTTCGGAAGATGCCGTCGCTCTCACCTATCCGCTCAACACACCTGTGCGGATCTCCACCAGCGATTCCGCCAAGATCACCGACCTCGGCACCGGCCTGCTGGCTGATGCCGTCAAAGCCATTCACGCCCAACTCTCGGGCATCAATGGCGGCGCCGACGTCACGGTGATCCGCGTCAAGGAAGAGGCAACCGTCGCCCTGACCGTCGCCAATATCGTGGCCGCCCTGGCGCCAACCTCGATTGCGGAAATCGCCTCGGCCACCGGCGCCACGCCGCGCCTGATCTGGGTCGGCCGCACCAGCTGGCAAGCCGATGCCGAAACCCCGAACCCCATCTGGGCGGCTTTGCCGGTCGCCTGCGAAAAGCTGCTGGCCGTGGCCGTGGTCGACGTGGATCCCGATGACAAGGATGACGCGATCACGCAGCGGGAAGCCTTCAATTCCGAGCGCATACTGCCGATCGGCGTGGCCGCCCGTGTTTATGAAGGCGTCTCGCTGGTGACCCGCGCCATGGGGCCGCGCATCCTCGGGCTGATGATCCGCGTCGACAATCTCTTCGAGGGCAAGCCCTTCAACCCCTTCGCCAACCGGCCTGTGCTGGGCCTGTCGGGCGTCTCGCGCAAGATCCCGTTCTCGCTGCTCGACGGCTCGACCGAGGGCCAGCAGATGCTGGAAAGCGAAGTCTCGATCGTGGTGCAGGGCGAAACCGGCGTCGACGGCGCGGTCGCCGATGGCGGCCACGTGTTCGTGGGCACGGACAATACGACGACGGGCGAGCTGTGGAAGCAAATCCACCAGGTGCGCGGCGCCGACTACCTGACGGTCAAGATCATGGAGATCACCCGCCAGTTCCTGGGCAAGAAGATCTCGGCGGACTCGGTCGAGGCGTGGATCAACTCGATCAAGTTCATGCTGCGCGACCATAAGGTCGATGAGGATATCATCGGCTATGACGTGCAGTTCCGTGCCGACAAGAACAGCCCCGAAAGCATTCGCCTGGGGCACCTGACCGTCAATCTAGGGATCGAGCCGGTGCCGGCCTTCAAGGTCGCCAACCACGAAGTGGCGCGCTACCGCCCGGCGCTCGACGCGCTGGTCGGCGAGATCATCGCCCGTCTCAATTCGGTCGCCGCCTAAGGCGCCGGTCGCACACCTGCCGGCCAGCGGATCCGCTGGCTGGCCCGCATCCATCCATCAATGAGGATTTGAAATGCAGCCGCTCTATCAGCTGACTGCCGTCGACGTGCGCCGGGCCGAGGAAGCCGGCACCTCGCGTGCCACCGTGATCTCCAAACTTGCCCTGCCGGGCCTGACCTTTGCCGGTGCCGAGCATTCGCCCGGCGGCGGCGTCATGGCCGTCAAGTTCACCCAGCCCCGGCTTGAGGTGATCGAGCCCAAGTTCGAGGTGAAAGGCCTCGACCTCGACGTGTTCCGGGGCCTCGGCGTCCGCGACCGCTGGGTGTTCGCGGCGGCCTATCGCGAAAAGAAGCCGGGGGGCGGATCCACGGTCGGCGCACGCGCTGTCATCGAGGGCGCGATCTCGGTCTGGGAACCGGACGAAAGCGACCCGGCCGAGTTCCAAGGCTGCAATCACACCTTTTCCGAGGTGACCCATTACGAGCTGACACTGGGCGGGCAGGAGCTGTTCTACGTCGACTTCTTCGAGCGGGTGCTGCGCGTCAATGGCGTGGACATGTTCGAGGAAGAGCGCCGGGCGCTGGGGGCGTAACACATGACGGAAGCACCGACCCTCACCCTTGTTCACCCCGTCACCGTCGATGGGAAAACCTATACCAGCTTCACGCTGCGCCGCATGAAGGCACGGGACGCCCTGGTCGCCGAAGACGAAACCAACAAGGTCATGGCCGGGTATCTCATGTTTGCGGCGCTCGCCGGCGTCCCTGTCGAGGTCATCCTTGAGCTGGACATGGAAGATCTGACCGAGCTGGGCGTAAAGGTGGCGCCCCTCATGGGAAAGCGTGGGGCGGCTCTGCTGGAGAAGCTGGGAGCGGAAGCCGACCAGTCGCCTGGCGAGACGTAATTCTCTCGGTCGCGCGGCACACCCACACCTCGATCGACAGTGTCGAGGAATGGGAGATCGACAAGCTGATCAGCTATTCGAAAAGCCTCGGCCGCCAGCTCAAGCGCGAGCGGCCGAGGAAGGGGTAGCTACTTCCCGTTCGGAAGCGCGAGCAACATGCCACCGAAGACTGTGTCATATGCGCCGCCCTTGAAGGTCAAGCTTATGCGCTCTCCATCCTCGACTGAGAGGGCGCGCACGACAAAGCTCGATCCGTCGAGCTGTGCACCTCCTGCCAGAACAGGAACGGCCGAACCACTGTCGGCGCGCAGCCGGTACATCACCGGTTGGACTTCATCGATGGCGAGCATGTAGCTGACCTGCTGCATGCTCGCCTCAAGCTGGTCGAAGCCCTTGCCGGTGTTGAGTTGCAGTGCATGGGTAAAGCCGGGCAACAGCGGGTTATTGGTTTCCCAAATGTACAGCGCGAATGGATCGCTATGGCTTCCTGGTTCACCAACATGGACGGGGACTTCGCCCTCAACCGTGATGGTCACTTTGGAGCTGTCGGCGACCAGATTGTAGTCTTCGACCTCAAGCGCGCCTTCGACGATTTCCTGCACCTGATCGAGCTGCCGTCGCTTTTCGTCATCCAGAGTGCCGAAACTCTCGAAGCGAGCGATGAATCGCACCGCCACCTCTTCGCCCGCAAGCGCCTCCTGTAGATCAGCGGTGCTTACGCGCACCTCCACTTCTTGTGCCTTGCAGCCAGCCAACAAGGCGGCCACGCCAAAAATCGTCAGCAGTTTTTTCATTGTCCCTCCGGTGTTTCGCCCAAAGAAAGCGAAGCGGCCGCGAAAGTCTAGTGCCGAGAGGTATTTGAATTGGCCGTCATCACTTCCAAGCTCATCGTTGCGCTGATCGACCAGATCTCGGCCCCGGCGCGCGGCGTGGCGCAGGTGGTCAAGAACCTGCAGGCGCAGTCACGCGCGAATGCCATGCAGATGAACGAAATGCGCGGCCAGATGGTCGATGCGGCGGCGGCAGCCTATGCCCTCGGCCGCGCTCTGGCCGATCCGATCGGCAAGGCCGTAGCGTTTGAAAGCGCAATGGCCGACGTCGCCAAGGTTTCCGATTTCAGCGACAGCGGCCTGGCCCAGTTCGGCGATGATCTTCGGCGCCTCTCGACCTCGGAAATCCCCATGGCGGTCACCGAGCTGGCGGCCCTTGCCGAAAACGCGGCTGCTGCCGGCATCGCCGACAGCGAGCTGCTGGAGTTCACCCGCATGACGGCCAAGGCCGCCCTTGCCTGGGGCGTGTCGGGCGGACAGGCGGGCGAGGATCTGGCCAAGATCCGCGAAGCACTTCGGCTCTCGACCGAGGAAACCATGCTCTATGCCGACGCGATCAATCATCTGTCCGATCGCACGGCCTCGAGCGCGCCCGATCTCACCGAGTTCGCGCGGCGTGTCGCAGCGCAGGGCGAGTTCTTCGGTTTCAGCAAGGAAGAGACGCTTGCCTTCGGTTCGGCCATGGTCAGCGCCGGCGCCGAGGTTGAGGTGGCGTCGACCTCTTTCCGTAACATGGGCCGAGCACTGACCAAGGGGACCAGTGCGACCGCTGCCCAGCAACGCGCCTTCAAGAAACTGGGCCTCGATGCCGCGAAAGTGGCGGCCGGCATGCAGCAAGATGCCGTCGGCACCACGATGGAGGTGATCAACCGCCTGGGTCAGCTGCCGGCAGAAATGCAGGCGGCGACGATGGGCGACCTGTTCGGTGATGAGGCCCGGGCACTGGCGCCGCTGCTTGGCAATCTGGAATTGCTGGAGCGAACACTGGGCTATGTGGCCGACGAAACCGAATATGCCGGCAGTGTCTCGGCGGAATTTGCCAAGCGCGCCCAGACCACAGAATTCAACCTGCAGCGGCTGAAGAACCAGGTCGACGGGGTTGCCCTTGCGATCGGGAATGCGCTGCTGCCGGCCATCAATGGTGTGGCCGCAGCCGTCGGGCCGGTGCTGATCGCGATGGCCGACTGGGCGGCCGCGAACCCTCAAATCGTGCAGGCCATTGTCGCCCTGGTCGGTGGGCTGGTGGCCTTGCGGGTGGCGGCGATCGCGACCCGTTGGGCGTTCCTGTTCATGAAGGGCGGCATTCTCGACGCGGCTCTGATCATGGCCAGGGGCGCTGCTGGCTTCCTTGCCCTGATCAATCCGCTCAACCTGGTCAAGAATGCTGTCATGGCCCTGCGCCTGGCCCTGATGATGTCGGGCATTGGCTTGGTGCTCGCCGGCATCGCGGCGGCCGGTACGTGGATCTACAACAACTGGGAAGGACTGGTGAGCTTCTTCCAAGGCTTCGGCACCGGCCTGGTCTCGGCCCTCGAACCCGTCATGCCGGCGATCCAGCCGATCATTGATGGTGGCGCTGCGATCCTCGACTGGATCACCGGCCTGCTTGGTCCGGTCGATGCCAGTGCCGAGGATTGGCGCGGCTGGGGTGAAGCGGCGGGATCCGCTGTCGGCAATGCCGTCATGGCCGTGGTCACCAAGGGCGCCGAAATCATCGCCTGGTTCACAGCCCTGCCCGGCGAGATCACCGGAGCGGTCGCCGGTATGTACGACGTCGGCGTGCAGATCATTCAAGGCATCTGGGATGGACTGGTCTCCAAGTTCGAAGAGCTGCTGGCATGGTTCGCCAGCTGGCCGAAGATGATCCTCGATGCGATCGGCAAGATCGATATCAGCAGCCTCATCATCGCCAATCTGCCACCGTGGCTGACCCAGCTCTTCGGGGGTGGCGGGGCGCCATCCGGCCCTGCAGCTCAATTCGATCCGCGCTATCCGGACCTACCGGTTCCGCTCGCCGTCGATGGCGCGCAGGCTGCCGGTGGATCCATCGTCGGCGGCAAGACCTATCTGGTCGGCGAGGAAGGCCCAGAGCTGATCACGCCTGGCGGCAGTGGCTGGGTGCACACCGCCAAGGAAACGGCGGGCATGTTGGGTGGGCGGCAGATCGCTGGTCTCACCTTGCAGCTCGGTGGCGTCAGCATTTCCGGCGTTTCGGATCCGGAGCAAGCCTATCAGATGATCAAGGAACGGCTGGCGGCTGATCTCCGGGACGCTTTGAGCGGCATCTATGCCGATATTGAATATGCGGGGTAAGCCATGCTCTTCCAAATCGGGCCGTTGACGCTCGACACACTTCCCTTTGCGGCCGAGAGTTTCAGCCGCAATGGAGGGGCGGACCTTGCGGTCAAGCCGGTGATGGGCGGATTGCAGCCTCGCGAATTCATGGGCGAGGCCGACGAGTCGATCACCATTTCCGGTCAGCTGTTGCCGACCCGCATAGGTGGCCTGACCGAGCTGGAGCTGGCCTATAGCCTTTCCACTTCGGGCACCAAGGTGCCGTTGATGCGGGGCGATGGCAGGATGCTGGGCTGGTACGTGATCGAAAAGGTCAGCGAGCAGCATTCGGACCTGACCCGGTTCGGCGTGGGCTTCGTGGTGCGTTACACGCTCACCCTCACCAAGGTCGGCACCGATGGCGCGGTCGGCGGCAGCCAAGCCGGCGGCCTGGTGGGCATGCTGCTCAATCTCTTCGAGGCGCTCTGATGATCACTGTCACCGTTCAACGGCCGCGCACCACGCTGGACCTGCTGCTCTGGCGGCAGCATGGCGTCGCCGGCGCGGCACTGCTCGAACAGACGCTGGAAGCCAATCCCGGCGCAGCGGATCTGGGTGCCGAACTGCCGATCGGCACGACGGTGCACTTGCCCGAGCTGCCGGCGTCCGCGCCGGCGCAAACCACAAAAGTCATCGATCTCTTCGGGGAGGGCTAAATGCTGTCGCCACCCAAATGGAAAGTGGACTGGCGGATCCTGCTTGACGGGCAGGATCTCACCTCGGCCTGGGCGCCGACGCTGATCGATATCTCGGTCACCGACAAGGCGGGCGAGGCGTCGGACAGCTGCGACCTGACGATCGACGACAGCGAGGGCAAGGTGCGCATGCCCGCCAAGCGCATGCCGATCGTCGTCATCCTCGACGGCGCCCGCGTGTTCCGTGGCTTTGTCGAAAAGGTGGAAAGCAGCGGTTCGCGCAGCGGCGGCCGCCTGCTCAAGGTCAAGGCCAAAGGCTTCGACACCGGCGGCAAGGCCAAGGAACCGCAGGCCTTCCACATGGACGATACCAACTTGGTCGGCTATCTCGAAAGGCTGGCCGAGGGCGCCGGCATCGGCATTACCGTCGATCCGGATCTGGGCGCGCTGCACCAGGATTACTGGGCGGCCGATGGGGAAAGCTTCATTGCCATCGGCGAGCGGCTCGCCCGCAAGTTTGGCGGCGCATTCAAGATCCGCGGCGACCAGGCGATCTTTGCCAAGCGGGGCAGCGGCCAGGCGCCCGGCGGCCTCAGTTTGGGGATTACCGACGCTGTGTTCGGTCAGAACCTCATCAGTTGGTCGATCACGCCCAAGGATCCGCGCCGCAAGTTTGCCTCGGGCCGCGCCCGCTGGTTCGACCGGCCAAGCGCATCGTTCAAGGAAAGCGATCTCGACTTCGGCAATGCCGATCTCGACGCGCTGCACCTGGTGCGAACGCTCTCGGCCGACGAAGACGAGGCAGAAGCGGTGCTCGATGCGCGCAAGCGCGACGGCGATCGTGAGGGCGGCATCGGCTCGGTGCAGCTCGACCTAGCAGTCGGTGCGGTCGTCGAGGGGCAATGCCGCCTGACGGGCGCACGCCCCGGCATTGACGGGCTCTACCTGATCGAGACAGTCAAGCACAGCGCCAACCGAAGCGGTGGCGCGACCACGTCGCTCGATCTCAAACAGCCGGGCGGCGGCGCCGGCAAGGATGGGCGGAAAGCTGGTGCCCCGGCCTCGACCGGCTTTGCTCTGCCGGCGCACGAAACACTGGGCTGATGAGGAATTGGCGGGGGGAGCGGGATTCGAACCCGCGCGACGGTTGCCCGTCGGCCTGATTATCAGTCAGGTGCCTTCAGCCACTCGGCCACCCCCGTTGATCACACGCATCTAGTGACGGTCGCGCCTGCTTTCAAGGTGCGCCCAACCTAACCGACAGCCCGCCTCACCAGGCGGGCTTTTTGTTTTCATGGAGAGAGAATTGGCAAACCGCAAAAGCACTAAGCTGATCGTGGTGCACGTAACTGCTACCCCGCCCGACCGCGATATCGGCGTTGCCGAAGTGCGCAAGATGCACACCGCACAGGGCTGGAGCGATATCGGCTACAACGAGCTGCTGCGACGCAATGGCAAGATCGAGCTGGGTCGCGGTCTCGACGCCATCGGCGCTCACGTGGCCGGTTTCAACTCGATTGCCCTCGGCATTTCCCTGGTCGGCGGCATCGACCGCAGCGGCAAGCCGGAGCACAACGCCACGCCCGAACAGATGGCCGGACTAGAAGCCCGGCTCGGTGCCCTGGTCGGTCTCTATCCGGAAGCCAAGATCTGCGGGCACCGGGATCTGTCGCCCGATCGCAACGGCAATGGCGTGATTGAACCGGGCGAGTGGATGAAGGCCTGCCCCTGCTTTGACGTCATCCCCTGGGCAGCTAGCAAGGGCCTGCCCGTCGCCGATATCAAGGGCAGCTGGGGCGAGATCATCGCTGTGCCGGCGGACGATGGCGGCACGGTCAAGGTCGCGGGGCCGGATGCGCGCCTGGTCTATCTGCAGAAGCTCCTGGCCCGCACCGGGCTGCAGTTCGGGCCGATCGACGGCATTGTCGGCAACCGCACGGCCGAGGCGCTGCGGCTCTACCAAGAGTTCAACGGTCTGCCGCAGTCCGGCGCGTTCGACGACGCAACGGTCAAACTGCTGCGCGGCACGTTCGAATCGAAGGCGGCGGCCTGATGCTCAATCCGACAGGAGTGGGCCTGATCGTCGCTGCGCTGGCGGGCTCACTGGTGGCCGGCAGCGCAGGATGGTTTGGGCGCGGCCTGGTCGCCGATCACATTCAGATCCCGGCCATCATCGAACAGCGAGACAGGCTTTGCGAGACGGCCACCGAGAAGGCGGCGGCCGATGCTGTCGCGGCCGAGCAGCTGCGCCAGTTCAGAATCTCGGAGCGCGTGACACAGCGCTTCATCGACGAAAGCCAGGCGGCGGCAGACGACGCCCAGGCGCTGCGGGATGCCCTCGAACTGGAGATTGATGCTTATGAACAGCGCCTCGATGCGGCTGGCGAGGGTGTGTGCGCTCTCGATGCTGCTGCCCTTGATCTTATTGGGGTGCAGCCCCAGCCGGATCACCCAAGCGGCCGCTGAGACCGGCAAGGTGCGGGCGGGAATTCTCCTGCCCGTGTTGCCCGGCGAGTGCCGCCGGCAGATTGACCATGCGCCGGCACCGTTGGGGGCCAATGCGGTGGCGGTGTTGGCTCGCGAACGCGCCCAGCTGGATCAGGCCAATGGCGTCATCCGCCGTTGCGCCAACCACTACGACAACGTCAAAGCCGAACTGGAGGGCGCGGACTAATGGACTTCAATTTCAGCTGGCTGTTTTCGCCGATGGCGAAGCTGGCCATTGCCGGCGCGCTCGGCGGCCTGGTGCGCTGGCTCACCCTCAAACAGCCGCCGATCGACGGGCTGATCAGCATCGCCGTCGGCGCCATCTGCGCCGCCTATATCGGCCCCGCTTTCCAGCCGGTGCTGCAGCCAGTCATCAGCTTTACCGGCGTCGAACCGGACGCCGCCCAAGGGCTCGGCGGCTTCATCGTCGGCATTGGCGGTATCCTGGTTTCCGGCTTCTTCATCGACGTTTGGCAGATGCGCCGGAAACTGCTCAAGCAGGAAGGGCAGGGCGATGGGCAAGTCTGACCAGACAACACGACAGGAAGCGTTTCGAGTGATCAATGGTGAGGCGCGTCGAAGGGCCGGTGCCGTCACGCGGGTTACGATGATCGTCGTGATCTCGGTCTTGGCCACGCTGGTTTTCAGCGGGCATCGGATCAAGTCAGAATGCTATCGAGCGATCATCTGCATCGAGCGGTCCATTCGTTAGGCGGGGCCGGATTCGGTGATACCTGCGGGGAGTCCTCTGGAGATACCTGTGCCGCTCCGAACCTGCATTATGTAGGTAATTCAACAGTGCGGTGGACAGGATTGAAGCCCATCGCCCGCTCCAATTTCCCGGTTGCCGGGACACGACAAAAGGCCGGACGCAAGTCCGGCCTTTGTTGTTTTGGGGCTGGCTGGCTCGGGCCTTGCACGTGTGATCCGTCAGAGGCGACAGGCGCGACACCCGGCATTTGAGCCTTGTGCGGCTCCACCGGAGCCACCCATCCGCATCGCGGATAAAATCTCTCCACCGGGGAAATCTGCCCTTCGGGCATGGCTCGACGCCGCCCGGCCCTTCGGCTTGCGGATACACGGTAACGAACGGCCAGTGGCCCGGAAAGATGAACGTTCAAGGGCAAGAGCCACTGGCCGTTCGTCACGGAAACACGGATTTTCCACGGGTCCGGATTCAGGCGGT
>Ga0098074_1000229_pt1 | contig 45104 bp, 41 predicted proteins | sample 32_taG_FD_75064 | JGI IMG/M metagenome (GOLD analysis project Ga0098074, IMG submission 75064) | Marine viral communities from the Gulf of Mexico - 32_GoM_OMZ_CsCl metaG | ecosystem: Environmental > Aquatic > Marine > Oceanic | place: Atlantic Ocean: Gulf of Mexico | collected 2015-07-12 | reverse complement strand
TCCGGGGGCGCTCGATTTCTTCGTCGGGGGCGGGGTGGTGTATTCCTTTCGCGCGCGCGACGTGCTCTTCGATCTTCCGCGTGATGCCTATGACGGGATGCGCGGGGCGAGCGAGGACTATGCGCTGCTTCAGGCGCGCGCCATTCGGGACAATTTCGGAGCGGAGTGGGGCCTGGCCGAAAGCGGTTCGGTCGGCGGGTCGAGCCATCCCAGCGGTGCACCCGCGGGGCGCAGCTGCGCGGCGGTGGCGGGGCCCGGCGGGTTCGAATTCACCCGCCGGACCGAGACCGGCAGCGACGACCGGATCGCCAATATGGAAGCCTTTGCGCGCGCCGCGCTGGCGACGCTGGAAGAGGCGCTGCAGCGCTGATCAGCCGGTCGGCATGATGTGAATTTCGCGCACTGCGGCGGTTTCGGGCTGCGAGATGGCGAAGATCACCGCATTCGCGACATCGCCGGGCTGGATTTTGTCGGGCTTGGGTTCGTCGAAGAACGGCGTGTCGACCATGCCCGGTGAAATGACCGTGCAGCGGCCGCCCCATTCGCGCATTTCTTCGGCGAGGTTCCCGGCAAGACCGTGGACGAACCACTTGGTCGCGCCATAGACCGACCCTTTGAGGTGATCGCGCCCCGCCTTCGATCCGGTGACCACGAAATGTCCCTTGGTCTTGCGCAGATGCGGCAGGGTCGCATGCGCGGTGGACAGCACGGCCATCACGTTAAGCTGGATCATCTCGTCCCATTCGGCCGGAACGCCCTGTTCGATACCCGGGCTGGACACGCCCTTGCCGGCGTTGGCGAAGACCGCGTCGAGCCCGCCGAAATGGTCGACGGCCCTGTCCACCGCCGCATTCAGCGCGGCGCGGTCGGTCACGTCGCAGGGCAGCGCCAGCGCACGCTCGCCGATCTCGCCGGCGAGGCTGTCCAGTTCGTCTTGTGAACGGGCGAGCAGGGCGACCTGCCATCCGGCCTCGGCGGCGGCGCGGGCGGTGGCTGCTCCGATACCGGTCGAGGCGCCGGTGATAAGCAAGGTCTGGGTCATGGTGTCTCCTGAAAAAGGTTTGTCTTGAGAGCGTATCGCTGCCGCCAAGGTTCCACCGCTGCGCCGGCAATGTCGTTCCTGTCCTCGCTTCGCGGGCCGAAATCCATTATGCTGCCTGCGGGTGCAAGGCAGGGGGCAGGTCTTGATCAGGAAATATTTGCGTACGCGCCGCGAACGTGCGGCCGACCGGCGGGCGATCGGCACCGATGGCAAGCGCTGGGTCCGCTCGTGGATCAATGTCTATCGCTGCGAAACCGAAGCGCGCGTTCCGCACGATGAAACCGCATTGGCCAAGCTGGTGAGCGAAGGCCGCTACAGCTGCGTGGGCCAGTCGCATTCCTACAACGGGGTCCAGGTGGTCCCCGGCGTCACCGCGATGATGATGCGCGAAGGCGGGATCAAGACGCTGTCTTACGATCCTGCCAGTGAAACCGTGCGCGTGGGCGCTTCGGTTTCGGTGCGCGATCTCAAGCTGTTCCTGCGCGACCAGCACGGGCGCGGCTTGCACAATTCGGGCAATTACATGGAACAGTCGGTGGTCGGCGCGCTGGCCACGGGCACGCACGGCTTCGGTCCGCGCGCGGTGATGGCGGACAGCGTGGTCGAACTGACCTTCCTCGACGGGAAGGGGCAGCGCGTCACGCTGCGGCGCGGCGATCCCGAATTCGCCTATGTGGCGCTGTCCTTCGGCACGATCGCGCCGATCGTGGAGCTGGTGCTGGAAACCAAGCCGCTCGAATCCTACATTTCGGTCAGTTCGATGAGCCGACTGTCGAAGCTGGACGAGCTGCGCCAGGGCGGGATCGCGGTCAATTGGGCGGTAATGCCCTATACCGATCCGGACGATCCGGTGGTGATGACCCACGTCCTTGCCGAATGCACCGACGAGAAGGTCGTGGTCGCGCATCCCAAGGCCAGCGGCAGCGGCAAGTTCGCCGCATGGTTCCTGCGCCATTATTACAAGCTCGATCGGTTCCTTCCCCGGCTGCGGCGGCCGATGCAGCGCTTCATCGACTGGCTCGACCTCGAGCAGAGCGAACGCGTGATCACCGATCCGGGCGATCTTGACTATCTTTACGATCCCAAGCCCGGGCTGAAGGAAAACCGCGCGCCCAGCATCACCCGCGGGCTGTTTTCGACCACTTACACCGGATACAATCTGGCCTTCTTCGTCCCGCTCGAACGCGCCCCCGCAGTGGTCAAGTTCATCATCCGCGAAGCCGATGCGCTGCGCGATTTGGGTTTCTTCCTCAAGGGCATCATCTCGGTACGCGAATTGCCGGGGGTGGCGGAGCCGGTCTTCGCGGCCAATGCGCGGCGGCCGATGGCGGCGATCGACCTGTTCGCCGATCCGCGCGACTATGCCTGGCTCGAACGGCTGCAGCGGCTGGTGATGCGCTATGAAGTCGATACGCGCCCGCATTTCGGCAAGAGCGCGCTGGGGCCGCAATTCCGCAGTTCGCTGGGGCTCGATCATCTCGACCAGCTGATGCGGATCTACGAACGCTATTTCCCCGAAGGCAATCTGATGTTCTCCGAACGCGTGCGCGCGATGTTCGATGTCGGCCGCCCGCTGCCCGGCGAAGCCGCAGCGGATGCGGGGCTGGTCTAGCGAAAGCTTCGGAAACCAGCGCGCTGCAGCGCGTTGAGGAAGAGTGACGCTTCCCTTCCGTTTCCTGCTCGTTGCGATCCCGGTGCTGCTGCTGGCGCTGCTGGTCGTGTGGCTTCCGCGCCTGCAGGCGCCCGCCGATCCGCTGGTCGAACAGGCCAGCGAAGCGGTGGAAGCGCCGCCGCTGACGCCAGCGCAGGCCGCGCTCGACCGCGCGATCAGCCGGATCGGCGGGACTTTCGATGGCCATGTCGGGATCGCGGTGCGTGATCTTGCCGCGCGGCGCACATTGCATTTCAACGGGCTGGAGCAGTTCCCGCAGCAGAGCGTGAGCAAGCTATGGGTCGCGCTGACCGCGCTCGACGAGGTCGACGCAGGCCGGCTCGACCTTGGCGAAATGGTCCGCATCCGCTCGGGCGACCTGACCGTTTTCCACCAGCCGATCCGCGATATCGTCCGCCGCGACGGCAGCTTTTCGGCCGATTACGCCGAGCTGGTCGAACGCGCGATCACGCAGAGCGACAACACCGCCAACGACCGCATCCTGCGGCGCGTCGGCGGGCCTGCGGCGGTGCAGGATTTCCTCGACACGCATGGCCTGTCGAGCATCCGGTTCGGCACCGACGAGCGCAGCAAGCAGAGCGCCATTGCGGGGCTCGAATGGCGGCAGGACTATGCGCAGGGACCCGCCTTCTTCGAGGCGCGCGACGAGGTTTCGCCCGCCGTGCGGCGCAGCGCGTTCGAGGCCTATCTCGCCGACCCGCTGGACGGGGCGCCGCCGGTGGCAGTGGTCGGCGCGCTGGCGAAGCTGCATCGCGGCGAATTGCTCTCGCCCGGCTCGACCAGCCTGCTGCTGGGCACGCTTGCGCGCACGCGCAGCGGACCGCAGCGGCTCAAGGCCGGGGCGCCGGAGGACTGGACCGTGCGGCACAAGACCGGGACCGGGCAATTCTACGACGGCGAACAGTCGGGCTATAACGATATCGGGCTGATCACCTCGCCCGCGGGCCGCACCTATGCAGTCGCGGTGATGATCGCCCGCACGCGCGAGCCGACACCGGTACGGATGGAGATGATGCAGGAGGTCGTGCGCGCGGTCGTGCGCTATGACGAAGCCTTGCCCGCTGTTGCGCCTGACGCCGGCTGACCCGGCGCCGCGGGCTCGGGCACCCATTTCATCACGCCGCCGGCCAGCGGGGTCCAGCGCCCCATCGCAATTCCCGCATGCGCCAGCGTGTCGCCGACCCACTGGTTGCAGGTGTTCGCCAGCGTGTAGCGTCCGGTGGCATCGTAATTGCGCGCGCCTTCCTCGAAGCTGTCGTAGGTGACGCGCGTTTCGCCGGGTGCGAGCGGCGGCAACGCGGCTTCGACGCGCTCGACGAGACGGGCGTATTCGGCCGGGCGCAGCGTCAGCGGGCGGTGGTATTCGGACGGCGCGGGGCGCACGTAATGGCCCACGCGAACGAGCCCCTCGCCACCGCGCAGCGCGATCCGCAGCGCGGTGGCGGGTTTGAGGTCGCTCCAGGTCGGGGTGCTGAGGAAAACCTCCTTCTCGCCCCAGCCGATCGCGACATGCGTGGGCAGCTGCCCGTCGGCGCGCGGCAGGCCGGCGGAAGGAAAGGTCGCGCGCCAGTCCTTCACCCGGCTGATCACGGGCATCACGATGCCGGTGTGGATGCCGTTGGTTTCCACCATGATGGTGACGCCCTCGGCCGGTTCGGTCCAGTCCGGATTGCGCGGCAGGCTGCTGCCGATCCATGCCGCGAGCAGGAACAGCGCGAGCGCGGCGCAGGGCAGGGCGATCAGCCCTGCAAGCCAGCGCCGCCAGCGCGTCACCGCACGCGGCTCTTGCGCAGCCACAGGATCGACCAGTCGCCGCGCACCAGCCGCCGCGCGAGGCGGAAACCCTGTGCGCGGTAGGCGCGGCGCACGCGCGCTTCCTGCGTCTCGAGCAGCCCCGCCAGCAGCAGGTTCCCGCCCGGCGCGGTGGCGGCGGCGAAGGACGGCGCAAGTTCTACCAGCGGCCCGGCCAGGATGTTGGCGATGAACAGGTCGTAGGGCCCGCGCAGCCGCAGCAGCGGGTCCGCCATCCCGTCGGCGATGACCATCGTCAGCTGGCCCGGACCGCCGCCTTCGGCAATGGCATTGCGCGCCATGTTGTCGCGCACCACGCCCGCACAGACCGGGTCGATATCCGACGCGGTGGCGCGCGCGCCGGGCCACAGATGGAGCGCGGCGAAGGCCAGCAGCCCGGTGCCGGTGCCGATATCGGCATGGTTGCGTGCGGTCACGCCCGCGCGCTTCATCAGGTCGAGCATGGCAAGACAGCCCGCGGTGGTCTGGTGCTGGCCGGTGCCGAACGCCTGGCTTGCGGGAATGACGAAATCGACGAGGCCGGGATCGGCCGGGTGCTCGGGCGTGCGGACGTGGAAGCGGCCCGCGCGGATCGGTTCGACGCCCTTCTGGCTTTCGGTCACCCAGTCGGTCGCGGGCAGCTTTTCCGCCGACAGCCGCGGCGGCGTGCCGGCGAACAGCGCCGCGACGCGTTGCAAATCGTCCGGCCCCGGCTCGCGGTCGAGATAGACTTCGACCGTCCAGTCGTCGGGCAGGTGGTCGGCGACTTCCATGCCGGTCACGACCCATTCGGCCGGCCAGTCAAGCGCTTCCTCATGCGCGACGAGCGCGGCCCGCGCTTCCGTTTTCGACACTTCGGCGACGATCTTCCAGGCGTCAGCCATCCGCTTCCTCCGCCAGTCGCGCATCGAGCCGGGCCTCGGCGGCATCGGCATAGGCGGCGCAGCTCATCCCGCCGACCAGCGTTCCGCTCGCCGCGCGCGCGACCATCTCGCTCGCGGAGGGGTGCGGGGTCAGCAGCAGGTCGCAGGCGGTTTCGCGCAGCCGCTGCAATCCGGCGCGGAACGCGGCGACATAGGCGGGATGGTCGGCAAAGCGGTATCCTTCGCGGCTGATCGCGGAGAGCGAGTCGGCATAGACCACGTCGAGGCAGTCGCCCGCCGCGTCGCATGAGCGCCATGTCCAGCTCAGCGCGCCCGGCGTGTGCCCCGGCGTGGCGATCGCGGTGAGCGTGGCGGTTTCGCTGCGCACCGTCTCGCCGCCGCGGACCAGCACGTCGACTGCCACCGGCGCCATCGGTTCGTGCAGTCCGTATTGCGGGTCTTCGGCAATGCTCAGGCCGCTGCGCAGCGCAGGCGCGGCAGCGGGCGAAGCGACGACATGCGCGCCGCTGGCTTGCTTGACGCGCGCATGGCCGCCGGTGTGGTCGAAATGTTCGTGGCTATGCAGCAGGCTGGCGATCTCGTCGGGCCGGAAACCGAGCTTGCCGATGTTGTCGAGCACCACTTCGGCGCCCGCCTCGGTCCCGCTGTCGATCAGCAGGTGTCCGGCCGGCCCCGCGACGAGGATCGCCGAGATGCCGCAGGTTCCGACATAATAGGTCGAGCCGTGGATGCGGTAGGGCAGAGCGGGCTTGTCCCATTCGTCCCATGGCTCGCAACCGGCAGCCCATCGCTGCGGCGTAACCTGCTCGGGCGCGGGCAGGTCGGGACGGGACTGGATCGGCGGTGCGCAGCCGGCGAGGCACGCGGCCGCAAGCGCGAGGCCGGCTCCGGTTCTAGCGGACATAGCTGGCGCCGTTCGCATCGAGCGTGGCGCCGGTCATGCTGGCAGGTGCATCGAGCGCGCAGAACGCGATCAGCGTCGCGATTTCTTCGGGTTCGGCGACGCGGCCCAGCGGGATATCCGCCAGCAGGCCGGGTCCGCCGCGGCTTTCGAGGTAATCGCCCGCCATCGCGGTGTCGGTGAAGCCGGGTGTGATCGCGAAGCTGAGAATGCCTTCGCCGGCATAGGCGCGGGCGATGGTCTTGTGCATCGCCAGCATCCCGCCCTTGGCCGCGGCATAATGCCAGTGTGCCGGCGAATCGCCGCGGTGGCCCGCCCGGCTGGCGACATGGACGATGCGGCCCGCAACGCCGCGTTCCTGCCAGTGGCGCACCGCGAAGCGGCTGAGCTGCGCGGCGGCGGTGAGATTGATCCGGAGCGTGTCTTCCCAGGCATCGAGCCAGGCGATGTCCGACCGGTCGAGCGGGCTGGGATCGAACAGGCCGGCGTTGTTGACCAGCACGTCGATGCTGCCGCCGGCGCGCGCCAGCGCGGTTTGCCACAATTCCTGCGGCGCGCCCGGTTCGCAGAAATCGGCGGCGACCATATCGGCCGAATCGGCCTTGGTGGCCTGGCCGACCACGCGCGCACCGCGCGCTTCCAGCGCCCGTTTGGCGGCGGCGCCGATCCCGCGGCTTGCGCCGGTAAGTAGAATGCATGTCATGCAAACCCTATTCGAAAAAATTGCGCATCTTGTCGAGGCCCCCCGCCTTGTCACGCACGATCACATCGCTAAGGGAGGCGTTCCAAATTGTTTCTATCGGAAGATCACCATGGCCAACCGCCCGATGGCGCCGCACTTGCAAGTCTGGAAATGGGGTCCGCACATGGCGGTCTCGATCCTGCACCGTATCACCGGCGACGGGATGGCACTGGTCGGTCTGGGCGTGCTGCTGTGGTGGCTGGGCGCGATGGCCGCGGGGCCGGGCGCGTATGAAACCTTCGCCACCATCATGGGGTCGCCGCTGGGCATGGTCGTACTGGTCGGCCTGTCGTGGGCCTTTTTCACCCACATGATGAGCGGCCTGCGTCACTTCGTGCTCGACATCGGTGCCGGTTACGAGCTTGAAACCAACAAGACCTGGTCGATCCTCGCGCCGCTGATCGGCATTCTTCTCACTGCGGGCTTCTGGGCCCTCATCCTGCTTCGCTAAGGGCTACACCATGGGTAACGGAACCTCGATCGGACGCGTGCGCGGGCTCGGCTCGGCGCATGAAGGCGCGCATCACTGGCTGGTGCAGCGCTTCACCGCCATCGGCAATCTGGCGCTGATGCTGTTCCTTGCGTTCAGCCTCGCGCTCTTGCCCGACTATTCCTACGGCACGGTTGCCGGCTGGGCGGCGCAGACGCTGCCGGCCACTGCGCTGGCACTGCTGATCATTTCCGTCTTCTGGCACGCACGCCTCGGCCTGCAGGTGCTGATCGAAGACTATGTCCACGACGCCGGGACCAAGTTCGGCGTCATCGCCCTTCTCAACCTTGCAACCATCGGCGGCGGCGCCTTCGGTCTCGTATCGATTGCCCGCCTCGCCCTTGGAGGAGCCGCCTGATGGCCCGTACCGAAACCTTCAGCATCAATGGCCGCGAATACCCGATCACCGACCACACCTATGACGTGGTCGTCGTCGGCGCCGGCGGCTCGGGCCTGCGGGCCACGATGGGCGCCGCCGAAAGCGGCCTCAAGACCGCCAACATCACCAAGGTCTTCCCGACCCGTTCGCACACCGTCGCCGCGCAGGGCGGGATCGCCGCCAGCCTCGGTAACAACACGCCCGACCACTGGTCGTGGCACATGTACGACACCGTCAAGGGGTCGGACTGGCTGGGCGACCAGGACGCGATCGAATATCTGGTGCGCGAAGCGCCGCAGGCGGTTTACGAGCTGGAGCACGCCGGCGTGCCCTTCAGCCGCAATGACGACGGCACGATCTACCAGCGCCCGTTCGGCGGGCACATGCAGAACATGGGCGAAGGCCCGCCGGTGCAGCGCACCTGCGCCGCCGCCGACCGGACCGGTCACGCCATGCTGCACGCGCTCTACCAGCAGAGCCTGAAATACGCCGCGGACTTCTTCATCGAATATTTCGCGCTCGACCTGATCATGAAGGACGGCGCGAATGGCGAGAAGGAATGCGTCGGCGTGATCGCCATGTGCCTCGACGACGGCACGATCCACCGCTTCCGTTCGAAGGCGGTGGTGCTGGCGACCGGCGGCTATGGCCGCTGCTACTTCACCGCCACCAGCGCGCATACCTGCACCGGCGACGGCGGCGGCATGGTGCTGCGCGCAGGCCTGCCGATGCAGGACATGGAATTCGTCCAGTTCCACCCCACCGGCATTTACGGTGCGGGCGTGCTCATCACCGAAGGCGCACGCGGCGAGGGCGGCTACCTTACCAATTCGGAAGGTGAGCGGTTCATGGAACGCTATGCGCCGAGCGCGAAGGACCTCGCCAGCCGCGACGTTGTCAGCCGCTCGATGGCGCTGGAAATGCGCGAAGGCCGCGGTGTGGGTCCGGAAAAGGACCACATCTACCTCCATCTCGACCACATCGATCCGACCGTGCTGGGCCAGCGCCTGCCGGGGATCACCGAGAGCGGCAAGATCTTCGCCGGGGTCGACCTGACCCGCGAACCGCTGCCCGTCACCCCGACGGTGCATTACAACATGGGCGGCATCCCCTGTAACTATCACGGCGAAGTGATGGCGGGCGACAAGAACGATCCCGAGAAGATCGTCCCCGGCCTGTTCGCGGTGGGCGAAGCTGCCTGCGTTTCGGTCCACGGCGCGAACCGCCTCGGTTCGAACTCGCTGATCGACCTTGTGGTGTTCGGCCGCGCGACCGGCCACCGCCTCAAGGAACTGATCAAGCCGGGCACCAGCCATGACGAACTGCCCAAGGACAGCGCCGAACTGTCGCTCGGCCGGCTCGACCATTTCCGCTATGCCGATGGCGGCACGCCGACCGCGACGCTGCGCGCGGACATGCAGAAGACCATGACCCGCCATGCCGCGGTGTTCCGCGACAGCAAGCTGATGGCCGAGGGCGTGGAAAACCTGAAGCAGATCAACAAGGGACTCGAGGACGTGAAGGTCTTCGACCGCTCGCTGATCTGGAACAGCGATCTGATCGAGACGCTCGAGCTCGACAATCTGATGGCGCAGGCCAATGTCACCATGGCTTCGGCGGAAAACCGCAAGGAAAGCCGCGGCGCGCATGCGCATGAGGATTTCCCCGACCGTAACGACGCCGAATGGATGAAGCACACCATCGCCTGGTTCGATGGCTGGGGCGGCAGCGGCGGCGGGGTGAAGATCGACTACCGCCCGGTCCACGAATACACGCTGACCGACGATGTGAAGTACATCGAGCCGAAGAAGCGGGTTTACTGATGCGGGCGGGGGCGCTCGGCTTCGTCGCGGGTCTCGCGGCGCTGCTTGCCGCCCCCGTCTCCGCGCAGCTCAGCGATGCAGAAGAGGTCATGGTCGAAACCGTCGCGGACGGGTTCGAGGATGACGTCGCGCTGCTCGAGCGGATCACGCTCATCAATTCGGGTTCGCACAATCATGCGGGCGTGAAGGCGGTGGCCGATGTGCTGGCGCCCGAATTCGCGGCGCTCGGCTTTGACGTCGAATGGATCGACCAGTCGGCGCAGGGGCGCGCAGGCCACCTGTTCGCGCGGCACGAAGGCGTGCCGGGCACCACGAAGATGCTGCTGATCGGCCATCTCGACACGGTGTTCGAACCCGGTTCGCCCTTCACCGGCTTCGTCCGCGAGGGCGACCGTGCGGTCGGGCCGGGCGTGGTTGACGACAAGGGCGGCATCGTGGTCATCCTCGCCGCGCTGCGCGCCATGCAGGCGGCTGGCACGCTCGAGGGTGCGAACATCGTTGTCGCGCTGACCGGCGACGAGGAAGATGCTGGCGAACCGCTGGAAGCCGCGCGCCGCGACCTGGTCGAGGCGGGCAGATGGGCCGATGTCGCGCTGGGTTATGAAGGCCTCTCGGTGCTGGACGGCAAGGACGCAGGCGTGATCGCGCGGCGCTCGTCGGGTAGCTGGACGTTGACCACGCGCGCGGGCAGCGGGCACAGCTCGGGTATCTTCTCCGACCATGCGGGCTATGGCGCGATCTACGAAATGGCGCGCATCCTCGACGCCTTCCGGCGCGAATTGCCCGAGGAAAACCTCACCTACAACGTGGGCTTCATGGCGGGCGGAACCCCCGCCGAGCTGGGCGAGGACGGCCTTTCCGCCACCACCAGCGGCAAGACCAACATCATCCCTTCGCACGCCATTGCCCGCGGCGATCTGCGCGCGCTGACGGGTGAACAGAACGAGCGGGTTGCCGGGAAGATGCGCGCCATCGTCGCGCAGCACCTGCCGGGGACCGAGGCGACCATCGCGATCGAGTTCCGCTATCCGCCGATGGCGCCGACCGCGGGCAATGCCGCGCTGCTCGACCGGCTCAATGCGATCAACGCCGATCTCGGGCGCGAGGCGATGCAGCCCTATCCCCCGTCGCGCCGCGGGGCAGCCGATATCAGCTTCGTTGCGCCCTATACGGTCGGTCTTGCGGGCATGGGCCCCGCGGGCAGCGGCAGCCATGCCGAGGGCGAGTCGATCGACCTGCGCTCGATCGTGCGGCAGGCCCAGCGTTCGGCGATCCTGATCAGCCGGCTCGCCCGCGAACCGTCGCCGCAATAGCCGCGGTCATTCTGCGGGTGCTGCGGCGCTCTCCACCCGGCGCATTTCGACGATCTCGACGGGCTCGGCCAGCAATTGGCCCTTCATCCAGCCTTCGCCCTTGTCGGGATCGATCGGCGCGGCATGGATCGCATGGACCACTTCCATCCCGTCCACCACATAACCGAACACCGCAAAGCCCAGCTGCAGGTTCGGGTCGCTCGAGGCGGGATTGGCATCGAGCCCGGTCTGGTCCTTGATCATGATCGAGAAATCGCCCGTCGCGGTGCCCGGCTCGTAGCGTGCCATCGACAGCGCGCCGTCGGTATGGCTGAGCCCGGTTTCGGTGGTCGGTTCATGCGCGATCGGGTCGCGCACGCGGTCGGGGTGCATCTGCGTACCGCCCTGCAGCAGGCCGTTGGGCGGTTCGCCCCAATCGAGATGCATCGCGCGGTAGAATTTCGTCCCGTCGAACCGGTCCTCGTCGACATAGTGCAGGAAATTGGCCGCGGTGATCGGCGCGCGTCCGGTCTCCAGCTCAACCGTGATGTCGCCCATGGTCGTCTCGATCACGACGCGCTGCGTGGCGTATTCGCGCGGGGGCGGGGCGGGCGGATCGTCCTGCGCGGCCAGCGGACTGGCCAGGACAGCGAACGAGGCGAGCAGGGGGAGAAACCGGGTCATCAGTCAAGAGTGATATGTCGTTGGTCGAGAAGCAAGCGCGTTTGCCCGATATTGATCCATGGTGCAGGTTTACAACCGTAGTCATTGCGGCTACAGACGTAATCGTCACACCATGCGTGGCGGAACGAGGAGGCGGGAATGGCCAAGCGCAGCAACGGGCCGGGCGAACGGATCAGCGAAGCGGAGCATGCCATCATGGAAGTGCTGTGGGATCGCAACCCGATCTCCGCCGCCGAGGTCTGCGACGCGGTCTGCGCCGAGCGCGACTGGTCGATCCCGACGGTCAAGACGCTGCTCAGCCGGCTGGTCCAGAAGGAGGCCGTGGGTACCGAGCCCGAGGGTCGCAAGTTCCTCTACCGCCCGCTGATCGCACGGTCGGACTATGTCGGCGGGGAAAGCCGCCGGCTGGTCGACCGGCTGTTCGGCGGCCGCGCGGCGCCGCTGTTCGCGCAGCTCGCCGAAAGCGAGGCGCTGACCGATGACGACCTGTCCGAAATCGAGGCTCTCTTGAGGGAGATGCGCAAATGACCGAGCTGCTTCGCCAGTATTGGCACTGGTTCCTGTTCGACACGCTGGTGTGGACGGGTGCCCTGATCGTCCTGGCGCTGCTGCTGCGGCGACCGGTGGCGCGGCACTTGGGGGCGGGGGCTGCCTATGCGCTGTGGTTCCTGCCGCTGGCGCGCCTGCTGTTCCCGCCGGTTACGCTGCCGTCCTGGATGCAGCCGCTCTCGTCCGCTACCTCGCCGCCCGCGCCCGAGCTGGCGCTGTCCCCCGCCGCCGCCGGGGGGTTCGGCGATAACGCACTCGTCGCGCCGGTATCGCCCGTGCCGATGGATGCGCCGGTCGACCTGCTGACCCCGCTGCTGATCCTGTGGCTCGCCGGGGCCGCGATCTTCATGACGCGGCGGTTCTGGCTCTATGGCCAGCTGCGCCGCGAACTGCTCGAGGAGGCGCGTCCGGTGGGCGAGGTGGGCGCCATCCGCCTGATCGAAACCCCGGCGATTTCGGGACCGATGGCATTCGGCGTCTTCGACAAGGTCGTCGCGCTGCCCGATGGTTTCATGGCCAGCCGCGAGCGCCTGGTCCGCGACCTCGCGATCGCGCATGAGCTGGCGCATCACCGCGGCCACGACATCCTCGTCAACGTCCTCGTCCAGCCGCTGTTCGCACTCCACTGGTTCAACCCGCTGGGGTGGATGGGCTGGTCGGCCATGCGCCGCGACCAGGAGGCGGCCTGCGATGCCCGGGTGGTGGCCAGCCGCAGCCGCGACGAGCGCGCCGCCTATGCGGCGATCATCGCCGATTTCGCCCGCCGCCCGCAAATCGCGCCGCGCCCCGCACTGGCGGCGCCGATGGCGTGCCCCGTGCTGGGGGACAAGTCGATCATCCACCGGCTGCGCAGCCTGCCGATGACCGACCATTCGCGCCGCCGCCGGCTTGCCGCGCGCGGCGTGGTCGCCGCTGCGCTGCTCGCGCTGCCGATGACCGCGAGCATCGGGTATGCCGAGACGGTGACGGCCCCGGAGGATCGGACATCCGCGCCCGTGCCGCCCGCTGCGCCGCAGCCGCCTGCGGCTGTCGCTCCGCCCGCGGCGGACTGGGCTCCGCCGCCGCCGCCCGAACCTGTCGCTCCGCCACCTGCGCCGCAAAGCAAGCGCGAATTCGTCGCGGCGCTGCAGCGCACGATCGAGCGCGAATTCGAAAGCGCCGAACGCGATCTGGAACGCGCCGAGCGCGAGCTCGAACGGGCCCGCCGGACCATGGCCAGCGTCGAGCGCAATCCCGAGCGGCATGCGCGCTGGAACGGCAAGGTCTGGGACGAGATGAACGACAAGGAACGGCGCGCGTTCAAACGCGAAATGGCCGAACTGCGCGAGACGCTGGCGGAGGACGGCAGGCTGGCCCGCGAGACCGAGCGGAAGTCTGCGCTCAAAGTAACGGACAAGGCCGAAGCGCGCCGCGAGGTGAAGATCGCGATGGCCGAGGCCCAGGCCGACGCCGCGCAGATGAACGCCGAGGCGGTTGCCGTTCGCGCAGTGGCGAATGCGCCGCAGGTCGTGATGAAGTGCCTCGACAAGAAGAGCCCCGTGACCACCAAGGTCGACAGCGCGGGCCGCGTGACGATGTATGTCTGCGAAAGCTACGGGCAGAAATTGGCGCTTACGACGCTGAAGAGCGTTCGCAAGGCCATCGCCGCTGACCGCAGCATGTCCGCGGCGGACCGGGCCGAGGCGCTCGGCGAAATCGACGCCGAACTCGCCGAATTGACGCGCTGATCAGCCACCGCGTGACGGGGAGGACGCGGCCGATGCGCCGCGCCCGCCCGCCTCGACAGCGCTTGATCAGCCGATATTGGTGATCCGGTCGCAGGCGCGGTCATCGCCCTGCAGGCCCAGCCGCAGGGCATCGCTGCGCTGCTGCGAGGTGCCATGCGTGAAGTTCTCCGACGAGACCCGTCCGCCCGTCAGCCGGTCGTCGCCGATCGCGGCGGCAGCGTTCATGCCTTCCTCGATATCGCCCGGCTCGATCAGGTTGCGGTTCTTGCCCGCCCAGACCCCGGCATAGCAATCCGCCTGCAATTCCATCAGCACCTGCAGCTGGTTCGCCCGGCTCGGGTTCTGCTGCTGCGCGCTGCGGATCTGTCCCGAAATGCCGGTGATCGTCTGGATATGGTGGCCATATTCATGAGCCAGCACGTAATAACGCGCGAAATCGCCGCCCGCGCCGAGCTGGCGTTCGAGCGTGTCGTAGAAGCTGGTGTCGATGTAGATCGTCTGGTCGGCGGGGCAGTAGAACGGCCCCATCGCCGACGTGCCGTTGCCGCAGCCGGTGCGGACCCCGCCGCCGCCGTAAAGGTCGAGCGTGGGCTGCTGGAACTGGTCGCCGTAGCCCTGCGCGTCGAAGGTCGCCGCCCAGGTCTGGTTGAGCGATTGCAGCCCGTTGCAGGCTTCCAGCGCATATTCGCTGCTGGTGCACACTTCCTGTTCGTTGGTGTTTGCCGGGCCTGCCTGCTGCTGGCCCTGCTGCACGCCTTCGACCATGCCCGCGGTCTGCATCGGGTCGAGCCCGAAGACGAAATAGCCGATCGCCGCGATCACGATCGTGCCGCAGCCGATCCCGCCCGCCTTGCCGCCGGGGACACCGCCGCCGCTCGATCGTACGTTGATATTGTTGGTGTTGAACGGATTGAGCCGCATGTCTTCCCCCGGTGTCTGGCCGCTTTACAGCCGCTGGTATGTGCGCGATGGCCGCAATGAACAGTTTCTACAACGCCCGGAGGCCCAAATGTTTCTTGCCGGCAAGCGCGCGCTCGTCACCGGATCGACCAGCGGTATCGGACTCGCGATTGCGCGGTCGCTGGCTGCCGAGGGGGCGACGCTGATGCTCAACGGTTTCGGCGATGCGGCCGTGATCGCGGAGCTGTGCGAAGAGCTTGGCGCGACGCATTCGGGCGCCGACCTGACCGATCCCGCGCAGATCGCCGCAATGATGGATGCGGCGGGCGAAATCGACATCCTCGTCAACAATGCGGGCATGCAGCATGTCGCGCCGGTCGAGGATTTCCCGGTGGAGAAGTGGGACACGATCATCGCGCTCAACCTGACCGCGGCGTTCCACACCACGCGGCTCGCCGTGCCGGCGATGAAGCGGAAGGGCTGGGGCCGGATCATCAACACCGCCAGCGCGCATTCGAAGGTCGCCAGCCCGTTCAAGGCGGCCTACAATTCGGCCAAGCACGGGCTCGACGGTTTCACCAAGACGATCGCGCTCGAACTGGCCGAGCACGGCGTGACGGCGAACTGCGTCAGTCCCGGCTATGTCTGGACCCCGCTGGTGGAAAGCCAGATTCCCGATACGATGAAAGCGCGCGGGCTGACCCGCGAGCAGGTCATCAACGATGTGCTGCTCGTCAAGCAGGCGACCAAGAAGTTCGTCCAGCCCGAGGAAATCGGCGCGCTGGTCGCTTTCCTGTGCCGCGACGAGGCCCAGAACGTCAACGGCGCGAACTGGAGCGTCGATGGCGGCTGGACCGCGGAATAGCCGTGTGACCTCTACGGAAGTCCTCGTCTACGCGGCGATGGCCGCCAGCCTGCTGGTGAGCCTCGTCGCTCTGTTCGCGGCGCTGTGCGAACCGGGCTTGCGATTCCGATTGCTGTGGGCCGTTACCGCGCTGGTCGGCGTGGGCGGCGGGGTTGTCTCGTGGCAGGCGCCCCACGTGCTCTACTGGTTCTTCGGCATCGCGCTGCCTACCGTATCCTACAGCGCCGTACCGGGAGGCTGGGAACCGCAATATCTTCGGGTTTTCTTTCCCCTCGGCGCGCTCGTGGTCCTGCTCCGTGTCTGGAGGTGGCGCGGCAAGCGGGCGAAGTCCAAGCTGGTCGGTTTCTCAGTCGGATAAGTATATCCGGCGCAGGCCGTAGCGCATCACGGCGTGATCGAGTGCGGCAGTGAACAGCGGGTGTCCGCTGCCCGCCTGCGTCCCGTCCACGGCCCCGCGCGCCTTGACCATGCATTTGAACTTCGCATTGCAAACCATCGATTGGTCGCCTTGCGAAACGGCAAGGGCGGCCGTCGGCCAGCCGCGCCATTCATTGACCGAGGTGGAATACACAATCCGGTCCGCGGGCATTGGTCGTAGAAGGCTGTGACCATCGTAGGTCAGACCCCGTTCGAGACGAATACCAAGAAGCTCCGCCAGCGTTGGCGCTAGATCGGTCGACGCGACGAGGCGGTCCGAATTGCTGCGCAATCCATTTTTCTGCATCCGATCCATGCCGCCCGGTGCCCTGACCATGAAGATCGGCGAAAGGATTCCTTCGTCGAAAGTGTCCAGGCGCATTTTCGGCATGCGCAGGGCAGAGGAATAATCGAATTCGCCATGATCACCTACGATTACGATAAGGGTATCTTCCAGCCTCCCGCTGTCGCGCAGTGCCGTGAACAGCCGCGTCATGCCCGACTGGGTTATGCCGGCTGCGCGCCCGATCCGATCGGTGGCCTGGCCGGTCATCGGCAATTCGCTTTCGGTCTGGAAGGGCCAGTGCAGCGCCTGAGGGTAGAGCGTCACGAAGAGTTTGCCGTCCGCTTGTTCGATCCTCTCGGCAGCAGCTGCGTAGGCTACGGCGTCATCGACAGCCACATCATTGACATAGGGCCGATTGAAATCGTCACCGGTAACTGTCTCATCGTATTTCGCCGCCTCGAAAAATTCGCGAAACCCGCCCCAATCGAGCGTCGATGAGGTTACCAGATGTGTCTCGTAACCCCTCGCCACGGCCATCTCGGAAATGAACGGCAGGCTGTGCAGCTTGTCCATGCTCTCATGCGCGCCAGTGCCGGTCAGCAGCGAGGGGATGGCGATATCGGTCGCATTGCTGGTGGTTATCGCGTTGGCAAAATTGACCCAGCCATTAGTGCCGCTGCGCTCGATCAGCCATTCGCTGAGCAGTTTGCTGCCGCCGCTCTCGCGCGTGTCCGCGCCCGCCGATTCGAGTAATACGACGACGATGGTTTGCGGCAGGTCGTTGTCGGGTGCGTCCGTGGTAAAGTTTGCGGACCTGTCGCTGTACCGCAGTGGGCCAGCGTAGACTTCCGGCTCGTCCAGCATTCCGGCAAGACGCTCTGCTTCCGCGTCGGGAAAGAACGAAAGCATCGCGGAGCCGAGAAAAACCAGGCAGGGCAGTATCGCGAGCACGATAAAAGTCCGGACCTTGTTTTCGGACATGCGGGACAAGAAAAACCCCGCTGCGATGGCTGCTGCGGCCAGCAGAACGACTCCGAATGCGATGTAAGACGTCGCATAGCCCAGAAGGATTTCCGGGGTGGCATCATTGGCCGATACCGGGAGGTATCGATGGATTTCGACATAGGGTTGCCTGAAATAGCGGAGCGACGTGAGGTCGATGATCAGCGCGACGAATAGCCCGACCAGCAGGGCCTTGGCCAGCAGCGTTCGCGTCTCCCAGATCACCGCCGTAAGGAAGGCGAGCCAGCCGTAGAGAAAGATATAGGGATAGTGCTTGCCGAGGATGGCCACGTCGGAAAATTCGTTCGCGACGACAAGCAGCCAAGCGGCGCTGAGACAAAGAATGATGCTTCCAGCGAGTAGAGCATCCCTGAGAATGTCGCGCCCCGTCATCAAACCCCTTCCTGCTTTGCCGGGCCCGCGGCCCGCAATCCGCCTCTGTCTGGGTCGATCCAGATTCTTACGCTGGTCGACCGGATCTTTAGGTAGCCGGAGGGCGGAAAAGTCGAGGCGATATCGGTGACCATCCCCGCAAAAATGCGCGCCAGAGCCTGTCGGGCGGGTCTCAGGCGAAATGCCCAAATTCCAGGCGGCGCGGTACCGGCGGCCCGGCTAGAGGGGGCGCGGATCGCCGCACAGGGCGAATGGAGCGGGAGCGGAGCGATCCCAACGCCGGTGGCCGGGACTTTCCCTTTCCAGCGGATAACACATGGGCTGGGCCAATTCGACCAGCCATATTGGCACGGCGGTACTGGGGGTCGGCGAGATACCGCCCCCGAGCCTGATTATCCGGGCCTTAAAACCGTATGTAGACCCAGCTGCCCCTGCTCCAGCCGCCGAGGAATTTGCGCGTGTCGACCCGTGCCCGCAGATAGCTCCTCTGCAGGTTGAGCTCGATGACCATGCGCAGCAGACTGCCGGTGGGATCGTAGAGTTTGGCGCGCGTTTTCTTGCGTTTCAGCCTGAAGGTGCCGTTGATGACGCCTGCCACCGCACCTTCGGCCGAACTGTCCTCGATCGGATCGCGGAGGTGGAAGATGCCCGCAACGGTCGCCGCGCCGACCGTGAAGCCGAACGGAATGTCGATCGAAACCTGACCATTCTCATAGGGGCTCAGGCCCTTCTTGTATTGTTCGAACTGTGCACTTTCCTCGGCAGAGACCTCAAGGATTTCGAGATCATCGACTTCGCATTCTTCCGTCATTTTGCTTCCTTGCCATTGCTGGCATGCGAAGCGTAGATCGTTACTGGCCCGCTGCTGTCCGCGATTGCATCTACTCCGGATGCACCGCGACCACGGCGCCCCACTAGCGCGCAGGGGAAACCGTCGTTACATGGGCCGCCACATTTCTCCCCCCGGCAGGCGATTCTCCACGTGGCACATTTCGACATCCCCCTCGGTCTTACTTTCGACGACGTGCTCCTGCGTCCTGCCGAGAGCGATATCCTGCCTTCGCTGGCGAACACCGCCACGCGGCTGACGCGCGATATCGGGCTCAGCATCCCGGTGGTGTCCAGTGCGATGGACACGGTGACCGAGGCCGACATGGCCATCGCCATGGCGCAGCTTGGCGGGATCGGCGTGCTGCACCGCAATCTCGAAGTCGACGAACAGGTCGCTGCCGTGCGCGCGGTCAAGCGCTATGAAAGCGGCATGGTGGTCAACCCGATCACCATCCACCCCGAAGCCACGCTGGGCGAAGCGCAGGACATCATGTCCGCCAACCGCATCAGCGGGATCCCCGTCACCGACCGCGGCGGCAAACTGGTCGGGATTCTGACCAATCGCGACGTGCGCTTTGCCGAAAATCCGCTTCAGCCGGTCAGCGAGCTGATGACGGTCGACAATCTCGCCACCGTGCCGCTGGGCACCGGGCAGGAGGAAGCGCGCCGCCTGCTGCACCAGCGCCGCATCGAGAAGCTGCTGGTGGTGGACGACAACGGCCGCTGCGTCGGGCTGATCACGGTCAAGGATATCGAGAAGGCGGTCGCCTATCCCGATGCCACGAAGGATGCGACCGGGCGGCTGCGCGTCGCCGCCGCGACCACGGTCGGCGACAAGGGGTTCGAGCGGACGCAGGCGCTGATCGACGCCGAAGTCGACGTGGTGGTGATCGATACCGCGCATGGCCACAACAAGGATGTCGCGCGCGCGGTCGAACGGGTGAAGAAGCTGTCGAACAGCGTGCAGGTGATCGCGGGCAATGTCGCAACCGCGGAAGCGACCCGGGCGCTCGCGGGGGCGGGCGCCGATGCGGTCAAGGTGGGCATCGGCCCGGGGTCGATCTGCACCACCCGCGTGGTCGCAGGCGTCGGTGTGCCGCAGATGACCGCCGTTATGGACAGCGCCGAGGCCGCCGAGGAATACGGCATCCCGGTCATCGCCGATGGCGGGCTGCGCGCGAGCGGCGATGCCGCCAAGGCGCTGGCTGCCGGCGCAAGCACGGTGATGGTCGGTTCGATGCTGGCCGGGACCGAGGAAGCGCCCGGCGAGACCTTCATCTACCAGGGCCGCAGCTACAAGGCCTATCGCGGCATGGGCAGCGTGGGCGCGATGGCGCGCGGCAGCGCCGACCGCTATTTCCAGGCCGATGTCAGCCAGCAGAAGCTGGTCCCCGAAGGGATCGAGGGGCAGGTCCCCTACAAGGGCCCCGCCGCGGCGGTCGTCCACCAGCTGGTCGGCGGGATCAAGGCGGCGATGGGCTATACCGGCAGCGCCACGATCGAGGATCTGCGCAAGCGCGCGCAATTCGTCCGGATCACCAATGCCGGGCTGGCCGAAAGCCATGTCCACGACGTGGCGATCACCCGCGAAGCGCCCAACTATCCGACGCGCTAGGCCATGACGCCCGCTGCCCGGGTTCAGACCGCGATCGAGCTGCTCGACCGGATCGTCGAGGCCGCGCGCGCGAAAGCCGCGCCCGCCGACCGGATCCTCGCCGAATGGTTCCGCAGCAACCGCTTTGCCGGGTCGAAGGACCGGCGGGCGATCCGCGAGCTCGTCTATGCCGCGATCCGCGCCTGCGGCCCGGTCCCCGCGACCGGCCGCGCGGCGATGCTGCGGCTGGCGCAGGACGATCCGGCGATCGCGCCGCTGTTCGACGGATCGCACTACGGCCCCGCGCCGCTGGCCGACAACGAGCCGGTGGCCGAGGGCGGGGTCGCGCCGCGCTGGCTGGTCGACCGGCTCGCCGCCTCGGGTGTGGACGGCACCGATGCGGCCGCGTTGCTCGACCGGGCTCCGCTCGACTTGCGGGTCAACACGCTCAGGGCCGAGCGCGCCACGCTCGCCTTGCCCGAAGCCGCCGTGCCCACCGCCGCGCCGCATGGCCTGCGGCTCGCCACCGGCACCCCGGTCGAGCAATGGGACGCTTTTCGCGTGGGCGCGATCGAAGTGCAGGACACCGGCTCGCAGCTGGCTTGCCTCGCAGTGGCTGCACGGCCCGGCGAAACGGTGGTCGATCTATGCGCGGGCGGGGGTGGCAAGACGCTCGCGCTCGCAGCGGCGATGGACAACCAGGGACGGCTCGTCGCCTCCGATACCGATCGCGGCCGCCTGTCCCGGCTCGCTCCGCGCGCCGAACGGGCAGGCGCGACCTGCATCGAGACCTTGCTGCTCGACCCCCGGCGCGAAATGGAAGCGCTCTCCGGATTGGCCGGACAGGCCGACGCGGTGCTGGTCGACGCCCCCTGTTCGGGCACGGGGACCTGGCGGCGCAATCCCGAAGCGCGCTGGCGGCTGGACGAGGCCGAACTGGCGCGGCTGGCCGAGCTGCAGGCCTATCTGCTCGACATCGCGGCGCAGCTCATCAAGCCGGGCGGCCGGGTGGTCTATGTCACCTGCTCGCTGCTCGACGAAGAGGGCGCGGGGCAGTTCGAAGCCTTCCTCGCGCGGCATCCGCAGCTGCAGCCGCAGGCCATGGCGCTGCCACTGGGGCAGGCGCGCGGCCAAGGGATCCGGCTCGCACCGGCGCATGACGGGACCGACGGATTTTTCATCGCCTGTGCAGGGTGAACGTGTTAGCCATTTAGATTATGGCTGATGTGCCACCTTTTCGACGGACGACCCCGCTGGAGACGATCATGCGTTTTGCCCCTGCCGCTGCTGCCCTTTCCCTGGCGCTGGCCGTGACATCGAGCGTTGGCTGGGCCGGGAACGACGCGCCCGAGCCGCGAGCGGGCGTGCTGATCGCCAAGGGCGAAACCGCGCTGGCGCAGGGCGATACGCAGGGGGCGATCGACGCCTTCGAGGCCGCCCTGGCGGTCGACCCGGGCCACACGCCGATCTTCCTGCGACTGGCCGAAGCCGCCCGCGCCGACGGGCTGCAGGGCAAGGCGATCCGCTATTACCGCGAAGCGCTGACGCGCGAGCCGCGCAATCTGGCCGCGATTGCGGGCGAGGGCGAGGCGCTGGTAGAAAAGGGCGCGGTCGAAATGGCCAAGGGCAGCCTGGCCAAGCTGGAATCGCTGTGCGGCGAAAGCTGCCCCGAAACACAGACGTTGTCGGCAACCATCGCGGCCGGTCCGCCGGCGCGGGTGCAAACCGCTGAAGCGTTGCTGCCCGACGCCGCGGTGCCGCAGTCGAACTGACCGGATACCCCGGCTGCGGTCGCCGCGGCGGGTCCGTCAGACCAGTTCGCGGAAAGCCTCGACCACCGCGCGATACACGCGTTTCTTGAACGGCACGATGAGGTCGGGAAGCTGTTCCGCCTCGACCCATTTCCAGTCGCAGAATTCGGGCGGATCATGCGCCTCGAGATCGATATCGGTATCGCTGCCCTGGAACCGCGCGAGGTACCAGACCTGCTCCTGCCCGCGGAAACGGCCGCCCCACAGCTTGCCGATCAGCTCTTCGGGCAGGTCGTAACGGATCGGTTCGTCCAGCGCCTTGAGGATGGTGACATGCTCGCTCCGCACGCCGGTTTCCTCGTGCAGTTCGCGCAGCGCGGCCTCGCGCAGGTCCTCGCCGTCATCGACGCCGCCCTGCGGCATCTGCCACCAGTCGCCTTCCTTGTTGTCGATCCGGCGGCCGACGAAGACCTTGCCGTCGCTGTTGACCAACATCACGCCCACGCAGGGACGGTAACCGAGCCCATCGCTCACCTGTATCGCTCCACCATCAGTTTCACGGCGTCGAGAAACGCCTCGAGATCCTTCTGTCCGCTCGGTATCGCTTTTCTCAGCGTGGTAAAGCCGTGAACGATGCCGGGGAACTCGAGAAACACGGTTTCCGTGCCGAGTTGCACCAGATGTGCGGCGTATTCCCGTCCCGAATCGCGTAGCGGGTCGAGTCCGGCGGTGCACACCACGGTCGGCGGCGTGTCGGCACAGTCGCCCACCATCGGCGTGTGCCGCGGGTCGCTCGCATCGCCGCCATATTGCGAGGTGAACCAGGCCATCGCCGCGCCGGTCAGCAGGAAGCCCTCGGCGAACATCGCCAGGCTCCGGTGCTGGCTCAGATCGCTGGCGACGGGGTAGATCGGCGCCTGGACGATCACGGGGACGTCGGCGGGCTCGTTGGTCAGCTGGTTGGTGGTGACGATCGTCAGATTGCCGCCCGCGCTGTCGCCGGTGATGACCAGCCCGGTGATCTCGCGCCCCAGTTCGGCAGGCGAGGAAGCGACCCAGCGCGCGGCCGCTTCGCAATCGTCGGGCGCAGCGGGGAAGGGGTGTTCGGGGGCCAGCCGGTAGTCGATCGAGACCACCGGCAGGTCGAGATGGTGGGCGATCTCGGTGCACAGCGCATTGTACACTTCCAGATCGCCGATAACGAAGCCCCCGCCGTGGAAGAACAGCACACAGGGCCCGGGTTCGCGCTCTGCGCGCGGGTCGTAGAAGCGCAGGGGGATCGGGCCGGCGGGACCGGGGCAGGTGAGGTCCTTCTGAACCGCCATCGCGCGCGGCTCGGCTTCGGCCAGGGCGCCCATGGCGCGCATCTGTTCGCGGCCTTCCTGCGCGCCGACCTCTTCGACACCCTTGCCGCCCATCGCTTCGAGCATGTCGAGGAAGCCGCGCACGTCGTCGCGGACATAATGTTCTGTATCGGCCATGTCGTTCTCTCTCCAAAATCCGTTGCGTTTTGGAACTTAGCGTGTTTGGAGCGCTTTTCCATGAGGCTTTTTCGGCCTAGCAGAGAAACTTCATTGCGAGAGAATGGGGCGCGGCCTAGGTGGCGCTTCCAATTGGAAACGGCGCCGCCGGTGGGTGGCGCAGACAAGGATGACCCGGATGGCTACAGCCGCCACGGCGCCGCAGGACGGCCTCCCCGAAACCCCCGAAAGCGTGGTCGTGCGCTTCGCCGGCGACTCCGGCGACGGCATGCAGCTGACCGGTGGGCAGTTCACGCTGTCGACCGCGCTCGCGGGGAACGACCTGGCCACCTTCCCCGATTTCCCCGCGGAAATCCGCGCGCCGCAGGGCACGCTGTTCGGCGTTTCCGCGTTCCAGATCAATTTCGGCAGCCGCGAAATCAACACCGCGGGCGACGCGCCCGACGTGCTGGTGGCGATGAACCCCGCCGCGCTGAAGGTGAACCTCGCCGCGCTCAAACCCGGCGGGCTGATCATCGCCGATACCGGCGCCTTCACCAAGCGTAACCTCGAGAAGGCGAAATACGACGCCAACCCGCTCGAAGATGGCAGCCTGGGCAAGTTCGACCTGCTTGCTTTCGACATCAGCGAGAAGACGATCGAGGCGGTCAAGCCCTACGGCCTTGGCAACAAGGACGCGCTGCGGTCGAAGAACATGTGGACGCTGGGCCTTGCGCTGTGGATGTTCGATCGTCCGCGCGACCCGATCCACGACTGGCTGAAGGGCAAGTTCAAGTCCAAGCCCGAGATCGCCGATGCCAATATCGCGGCGCTCGACGCGGGGCATGCCTATGGCGAAACGGCGGAACTCGCGGGGCCGCTGAAGCAGGTCCATATCGATCCGGTTCCGTCCAAGCCCGGCCTCTATCGCACCGTCACCGGTGCCGAAGCGGTCAGCCTGGGGCTGGTTGCCGGCGCGCAGCTGGCCGAACTGCCGATGTTCTTCGGCGGTTATCCGATCACGCCGGCTTCCGCGATCCTGCACCACCTTGCGCGGCTCAAGGAATTCGACGTCACCACCTTCCAGGCGGAAGACGAGATCGCTGCGGTCTGCGCCGCGATCGGCGCCAGCTATGCGGGCAGCCTCGGCGTGACCAGTTCGTCGGGCCCGGGGATCGCGCTCAAGACCGAAGCGATCGGGCTCGGCATCATGACCGAACTGCCGCTGGTGATCGTCAATTCGCAGCGCGGCGGCCCTTCGACCGGCCTGCCGACCAAGACCGAGCAGAGCGATCTCTACCAGGCGGTCTACGGCCGCAACGGCGATGCACCGATGCCGGTGATCGCCGCCAGCAGCCCGTCGGACGCGTTCGATGTCGCAATCGAGGCCTGCCGCATCGCGGTGCAGTACATGACCCCGGTGATGCTGCTGACCGACGGTTATATCGCCAATGCCGCCGAACCGTGGAAGGTGCCCGACCCGGCCAGCTACACGCCGTTCCCGGCCAGTTTCCTGACCGAAAAGAACGCGCAGGACGACGAAGGCGAGGGTGTATTCCTGCCCTACAAGCGCGACGCCAAGGGCGCGCGCCCCTGGGTCAAGCCGGGTACGCCGGGGCTGATGCACCGCATCGGCGGGATCGAGAAGCACGAGCTGACCGGCAATATCGACTATTCGCCCGACAACCACCAGCGCATGACCGATGCGCGCAAGAACAAGATCGAAGGCATCACCGTGCCCGACCAGGAAGTCTGCCTCGGCGAGACTTCGGGCAAGCTCGCGGTGGTCGGCTGGGGTTCGACCTATGGCCCGATCCACCGCGCGGTCGACAATGCGCGCCGCATGGGGCTCGATGTCAGCCATATCCACGTTCGCCATATCTGGCCGATGCCGGCCAATCTCGGCGACCTGCTCCGCAGCTTCGAACACGTGCTCGTGCCCGAAATGAACACCGGGCAGTTCAAGACCGTGCTGCGCGACCAGTTCCTCGTCGATGCCGTGCCGCTGACCAAGACCAGCGGCCAGCCGTTCCAGATTGCCGAGCTCGAAGAGGCCATCGGCAAGTATTTCGATGGTATCGACGGCAATGAAGGCGGGCAGGTTTCGGTCAATGACGACCAGCTGCCGCATCTGGAAACCGGACATGACGACGGCTCGCTGAAAGACCAGGCCTCGCCGCAATCGCAGGAGCACAGCTCGTGAACGCACCAGTGAAAATCGAAACCACGCTCAAGGACTGGGAAACCGACCAGGAAGTCCGCTGGTGCCCGGGTTGCGGGGACTATGCGATCCTCAAGGCGGTGCAGCGCACGCTTCCGCAGCTGGGCGCGGACCCGGCCAACACCGTCTTCATCAGCGGGATCGGCTGTTCGAGCCGCTTCCCCTATTACGTCGAAAGCTACGGCTTCCACACGATCCACGGCCGCGCGCCCGCGTTCGCCACCGGCGCGAAGCTGGCCAATCCCGATCTCGACATCTGGCTGGTGACCGGCGACGGCGACGGCCTGTCGATCGGCGGCAACCATTTGATGCACGTCCTTCGCCGGAACGTGAACATGCAGATCATGCTGTTTAACAACGAGATCTACGGTCTCACCAAGGGCCAAGCCTCGCCCACCAGCCGCGAGGGCACCAAATCGCCCTCGACCCCGATCGGCAGCTACGACCATCCCGCCCGTCCCGCCGCATTCGCGCTCGGCGCCGGGGCGCGCTTCGTCGGCCGCGGTTTCGACGTGTCGAAGCACCTGCCGGATGTGCTCAAGGCCGCCCATGCACACGAAGGCGCAGCCTTCATCGAGATCTTCCAGAACTGCATCGTCTACAACAAGGACGTGTTCAACGATTTCGCCGCCCCCAAGGGCGCCGAAGACCAGCAGCTGTGGCTCGAAAACGGCAAGCCGATGCTGTTCGCGAAGGATGCCAAGGGCATTGCGCTCAACCGCGACACGCTCAACCTCGAAGTGGTCGATGTCGTCGATGGCGACTGGGAAGCCGCGGGGGTGATCGTCCACGACGTCACCAACCGCTCGATCGCGCACATGCTCGTCGAGATGCCCTTCGGCCCGTTCCCGATGGCGCTGGGCGTGCTGTACGACGATCCGCGCCCGACCTTCGAGGCTGCTGTGCTGGCCGAGAAGGCCGCCGCAAGCGCGGGCAAGGAGGCCAATCTGGCCAAACTGCTGGGCCAGGGCCAGACCTGGACCGTCGACGGGACCGCGCAAGACCCGGTCTGACGCATCCGGCAATCGGTTTCGCGCGAGGCGGACCGATTGCGGTGCGGCTTCGTTGGTTGGACATTCCCCTGCCGCCGGCAGGACGTTCAACCAATGGAGGACACATGACCATTCTGAAGAAAACGACCGCGCTTTCCACGCTTGCCCTGGCGCTCGCCGCTTGCGGGGACGATGTCGCCGAAGATCCGGTGGTCGGCAGCGAAATGGCCGATGTCGAGACTGCCGCGACTGCCGAATACGACCCGATGACGCGCGACTACGCGCTCTCGGACGACGCGCAGACGCGCCGCGACGCATTCGACGCGGATGCGTTTCGCAGCGAATATGACGGCTACCGCGACGAGGTTGCGGCGGAGCAGGTCGCAAATGCCGACGAGGCAGCGACCGCAGCCGACATGAGCGAGGACGAGCGGAACGAAATGGAAGCCGCCTCGCAGGAGCGCGACGCGGACACCAACATGCGGCGGCGCCAGAACATGACCTGGGGCTATCTCGACCGGAACGACGACGACCAGCTTTCGGTCGCCGAATATGCGATCTGGGCGATCCCGCTCGATCCGCAGCATGAAGCGCTCAACGACCAGGGCGAGCCCGAGCTGAAGGCGGAAACGATCAACAAGGCTGCCGACAGCTTTTTCTATTACGATACCGACGGCGACACCTATCTCGACCGGCGCGAATTCACGTCCGCCCGCCGCGGCGAAAACTTCGATTCCTGATTCCCAGGCAATCGGCTGGACAAGGGCGGCGGGGCAACCTGCCGCCCTTTCCTTTTGGGCGGGGCGGGCTATCACTCGCGCGCAATGGACAATCTCACACACAGCCTCGTCGGGGCATTGATCGGGCAGGCGGGGCTCAAGCGGAAGACCGGGCTGGCGATGCCCGCGCTGATCATCGGCGCGAATCTGCCCGATGTCGATGCGGCCTGTTTCTTCTGGCTCGACGGAGTCGAACACCTCGGCTTCCGCCGCGGCATCACGCATGGTCCGGCCGCCATGCTCCTGCTGCCGCTGGTGCTGGCGGGCCTGCTCTACGGCTTCGACCGCTGGCAGGCGAAACGCGGCAAGCGCCCGGAGGCACGGCTCCCGGTCAGGTTCAAGTGGCTCTACGCGCTCGCGCTGCTCGGCTGCCTGACGCATCCCGCGCTCGACTGGCTCAATGTCTACGGCATCCGCCTGCTCGAGCCGTTTTCCTCGCGCTGGTTCTACGGCGACACGCTGTTCATCATCGATATCTGGCTGTGGCTGCTGATGGGCTTTGCCACATGGTTCTCGCTCCGGCGGCAAAAGCGGGGTGGGGAGTGGCGCAGGCCGGCACGCGCGGCGCTCGCGGCGGCGCTCGCCTATATCGGGCTCAACGCCGTGATCACCGCAGCCGACGAAAACGCGCTCGACGCCAGCCCGACCGGCACCGCAACCGTGATCGCCAGCCCGGTGCCGTTCAACCCGCTCGCGCGCGAGATGATCAGCGGCGGCAACGGGCTGTACACGCTCGGCGAAGACACCACGCTGCCCGGGGTCCCGCTCGACCGGTGCGATCTGGCAGCGGCGCGGGCAGGCGATAGCGCGGTCGACGCCTTCCTGTTCTGGGCACGCACCCCGCTGATCGAGCCGCGCGAGGATGGCTCGCTGTGGCTGCGTGATGCGCGCTTCTACGATCCGCGGGTCGGCGATCGCTTTTCGGTCGAACTGCCCGCGGGGGTCTGCCCCGGCGTGCAAACGGAACCCATGCCAGCACCCGGCGGTTAGAACGGCATGACTGCACCCCACATCGTCTGGTTGCGGCGCGATCTGCGCATGGCCGATCATCCTGCGCTGTATGCCGCCGCGCAAGCCGGACCCGTCATTCCGGTCTACGTCCTCGACGACGACCGCGCGGGCGACCATGCCTATGGCGGGGCGTCGAAGGTCTGGCTGCATCATTCGCTCGAAAGCCTCGGCAAGAGCTATGGCGCGCGCAATTCGCGGATCGTGCTGCGCCGGGGCGACGCCCCGCAGGTGCTTGCCGCGCTGGCCGACGAAACCGGCGCCACCTGCATCCACGCGATGCGCCACTACGAGCCATGGTGGAAGGAAGCCGAAGACGAGCTGCGCGACGCGTTGGGCGGGGACAGGCAATTGTGCCTCTACGACGGCAACTACCTGCTTCCGCCCGGCAGCGTGACCACCGGTTCGGGCGATCCCTACAAGATTTACACTCCGTTTGCGAAATCCATGCTGGAGGTGATGCCTCCGCGCGACCCACTGCCCGTGCCGGAAACGCTGTCGTCGCCCGATAGCTGGCCCGACAGCGACGAACTGGCTGATTGGTCGCTCCTGCCCACGAAGCCCGACTGGGCCGGCGGTATTCGCGAATTCTGGGACTTCGGCGAACAGGCGGCGCATGACCGGCTCGACTGGTGGGCCAATGTGGTGGGCGAGTACGACGAGGGCCGCAATCTGCCGTCCGAAGACACCACCTCGCGCCTCTCGCCGCATCTGCACTGGGGCGAGATCAGCCCCGCGCAGGTCTGGCACAGGCTGAAAGACAAGCGCAGCGACGGCTGGAACACCTTCGCCAAGGAGGTGATCTGGCGCGATTATGCGCAGAACGTGATCGACCAGTTCCCCGACTACCCGCGCGAAAGCTACCGCGACTACGACGAGCGCACGCTGTGGCGGAACCCCAATGCGGGGCATCTGATCGCGCAGGACTTCGCGTGCTGGCAGAAAGGCATGACCGGCTATCCGGTGGTCGATGCGGGCATGCGGCAGCTGTGGCAGACCGGCTGGATGCACAACCGCGTGCGGATGATCTGCGCCAGCTTCCTGGTGAAGCACCTGCTGATCGACTGGCGCTTCGGCGAACAGTGGTACTGGGACTGCCTCGTCGATGCCGATTACGGCAACAACGGCGTCAACTGGCAGTGGATTTCGGGCACCGGGGTCGACAGCAACATGTTCGTGCGCATCATGGCCCCGCTGACCCAGAGCGAGAAATTCGATGCGGCAGGCTATATCCGTGAATATGTCCCCGAACTGGCCGGGCTTGGCGATGACGAGATCCACGATCCTCCCGAAGACCGGCGCGGCGATTACCCGGCCAAGGTTATCGGCCACCGCGAAGCGCGCGAGCGCGCGCTGGAAGCCTATCGCAGCGCAAAGGGCTGATCCGCCGCCGCGGCGCAGCGGTGAATGCCGCGGGCTTGTGAACGACAGATCGCCGAGCCATAGCGCGGACGATGGATATGCCGACCACCTCCCGCGGGCGCGAGCTTGTCGCCGGATCGCAGCGTTTCGTTCGCAGGCCCGGTCTGGTCGCGCGGCTGGTGGCGCCCGGCATCGGCAAGATCATCGACCGGATCGACCGGGCGCTGGTCAGCGGCGCGATCCATGCCACGCTGCCCGACGGTACGCGGCGCACCGTCGGTGGGCGTTCGCCGGGCTTCGAATGCACGGTCGAACTGCGCAGCTGGAACGCGCTGGTGCGGCTGGCCAGCAATGGGTCGGTCGGCTGGTACCAGGCGTGGGAAGCCGGCGAATGGTGGAGCCCCGATCCGGTGCCGCTGTTCGCCCTGTTCATGCAGCATGCGCAGCACCTGGGCGATACCGCACGGGCCAAGGGGCCGTTCCGCCACGCGCTGAAGCTGGCGCATCTGTTCAATCGCAACACCCCGCAGGGTGCGCAGAAGAACATCAGCGCGCATTACGATCTGGGCAACGATTTCTACGCTGCCTGGCTCGACCCGACGATGAGCTATTCCTCGGCGCTGGCCCCGGCGGACGACGGGCTGGAGGCGGCGCAGCGGCGCAAGTGTGCCGCGCTTGCCAGCCGGATCGGGGAGGCGCCCAGCGTGCTCGAAATCGGCTGCGGCTGGGGCGCGCTGGCGGCAAGCCTGGCCGCACAGGGCCGCAGGGTGACCGCGATCAGCCTGTCCGACGAGCAATTGGAGTGGGCGCGCAGCCATCACCCGGACGTGGCCGAGTTCCGCAAGCAGGATTACCGCGACTGCGACGGCCGCTACGACGCCATTGTCAGCGCCGAAATGGTCGAGGCGCTGGGCCGCGAATACTGGCCGACCTTCATGGACTGCATCGCACGCAATTTGCGCGCCGGGGGCCGCGCGGCGATCCAGTATATCTCGATCCGCGACGATCTGTTCGACGCCTATGCGCGAAGTGCGGATTTCATCCAGGCCTATATCTTCCCCGGCGGGCTGCTGATCCGCACCAGCGAATTTCGCCGCCTGGCCGAGGAACGCGGACTTGCATGGCAGGACCAGCAAGATTTCGGCCACGATTATGCCGATACGCTGCTGCACTGGCGCCGGAACTTCGATAGGGCAGTGGCGGAGGATCGCCTGCCGCAGGGTTTCGATCGGGAATTCTGCGACTTGTGGCGATATTATCTGATGTATTGCGAAGGCGGGTTCCGCGGGGGCGGGATCGACGTCCACCAGGTTACACTGGTGAAAGAGGTAGAGAAATGATGCGCGGACTTATGATTTCGGTGGCGGCACTGGCGCTGGCCGGCTGCGGCACGGCCTATGGCGATGGTGGCACCGCCACGGCGACGGCGGTTCCGCCGCCTGCAGTGACCCAGTCGATGCCTGAGCAGATGGCCAGCTTCGATCCCAGCGACTCGATCCTGTTCTGGAGTGATGAGCGCCGCTCGGCAGTGTTCCGCGACATGGAAGGATCGTTCCCCGGGCTCGAGGTCGCGCCTGCCAGTACGGTTCGCGAATTGCCGCGCAGCGCAGCGCCGCTGCCTGCCTCGCTGCAGGCCGAACTGCGCGAATACATGGCCGAAACGCAGGCTGCCGGCCTGATGGTGCTCAAGGACGGCGAAGTGCTGTTCGAGGATTACGGTCTGGGTTTCGGTCCGACCGGACGCTGGACGAGCTTCTCGGTCGCCAAGAGCTTCACGTCCACGCTGCTGGGGGCGGCGATCGCCGATGGTGCGATTGCCAGTGTCGACACGCCGGTAACCGAAATCATTCCTGCGCTGGCGGGCACCGCCTATGACGACGTCAGCGTCGGCCAGATCGCCACCATGACCTCGGGCGTGGCATGGAACGAGGATTACACCGATCCCGACAGCGACGTTGCCAAGATGCTGGCGGTTGCCCCGGTTGCGGGCGAATCGCAGGCGGTCACCTACGCGCGCACGCTGACGCGCGAGGCGCCCGCTGGCGAAAAGTGGGTCTACAAGACGCTCGAAACCAATCTGCTCGGGCTGATCGTCGAACAGGCGACCGGCCAGTCGCTGGCCGCCTATGCCGCGGAAAAGATCGTCGAACCCGCGGGCTTCGAAGGTGGCCTGTTCTGGATGCAGGACCTCACCGGCGGCAATATCGGTGGCTGCTGCCTGTCGCTGCGGCTGGCCGACTATGCGCGCATGGGCCAGTTCGCGCTGGAGGGCGGGGCGGGCACCGTACCCGCAGGCTGGTTCGCCACCGCCGGTTCGCCGCTGGTCGACTTCGCACCGCAGGCGCCCGGCTTCGGCTATGGGTACCAGTGGTGGACCTATCCCGGCGGCATGTATGGCGCGCAGGGCATCTTCGGCCAGGCGATCACCATCGTCCCGCAGGAACAACTGGTGGTGGCCGTGGTCAGCAATTGGGAAACCGCGACCAGCAGCGCGAACCGCGACGGCTTTCGCGCTCTGATCGGCAAGATCGTCGCGGCGGCTGAGTAACCGGCCGGTGGCGGCGTCCCGGCAAGGGCTACGCCGTCACCACCTGACCGGAATGGGCGTTCAGAAAGGGCGCTGGTAGCTCGGGTCGCCGAACCGCGCGAGGATGCTGTCATGCACCAGCGGGCTCAGCAGTTCGCTGAACGCGCATCCGACCATGCTCTTTTCCCACCACACGACCTGCGCCTGGAGCGATTCGAGTCCGGGCATGGTCAGCCAGCATAGCTGCCCTTCGTGCATGCGATTGAGCGCAGCGGCGGAAAAGCCGGATACCGACAGGTCGTGGACGACCGTCTGGAAGGCGCGGCCGCCGCTCGCGCGCAACTGGCCGGGAATGGCCAGCTTCGCGCGCGGCGCGCTGCGATCCTCCTGCGCGGCGAGTGAATAGCGATCCTGCGACTGGTGGATCATGGCGGCGCCCCTTTTCGATCTGTCCCGCTTGGTCCTGGCGCGCATTCGGGCGCGCAGGCAGCGGATATGATCGATCAAGGTGGCCAAAGCGTTCCCGGACTTGGTTAACTCAGGCTTCGACCCGCTCGCGGTGGAACCCGTCGAAGCCCTCGACCAGCAATTGGGTGAGCCGTTCCGCCACGGTTTCGGGCGGTTTGACCGTCTGCGGGTCTTCACCCGGATAGGCCTTGGCGCGCATGGCCGTGCGCGTGGCGCCCGGATCGACCAGCGCGACGCGCACCTTCGAGGTCTTCTCGACCTCCTGCGCATAGCTTTCGAGCAGGTTGTCGAACGCCGCCTTGGTCGTGCCATAGGCCGCCCAATAGGCGCGCGGGCTCGCCCCGACGCTGCTGGTCAGGCCGATCACGCGGCCCGCTTCGGCGCGCTTGAGCAGCGGGTCGAAATTGGCGAGCAGCGCCTGGGTCGAGAGGAAGTTGACCGTCAGCGCCTGGCTCAGCTGCTTGCCGTCGATCTGCGTGACCGGGGTCAGCGCAGGGAGGTAGGCGGCCGCGGCGACGAGCACATCGAGCTTGTCCCAGCGGCTGGCAATTGCCGAAGCGAGCCGCGCGATCCCGTCGCTTTCGGCCAGATCGACCGGTGCGATGGTGGAAGCGCCGCCAGCGGCATGAATCGTGTCCTCGACCGCTTCGAGCGCGCGTACGTCGCGCCCGGTGAGCACCACATGGGCGCCGGCTGCGGCCAGCGCCTGCGCGGTGGCGGCGCCGATTCCCTTGCTCGCCCCGGTGACCAGGGCCAGGCGGTTGTCGAGCGGTTTCGTCATCAGGCGACCTGTTCGGGAGGGAAGGAAAGCTGCTGCTGCTTGTCGTCGCGCCGGGCGAGATCGGTCAGCGAAGTGGGATAATCGCCGGTGAAGCAGGCATCGCAGAACTGCGGGCAGGCGGCATCGCGCGGCTTTTCGCCGACCGCGCGGTACAGCCCGTCGATCGAGACGAAGGCGAGGCTGTCGGCCCGGATGAATTCGCGCATCGGTTCGACGTCCATCCGCGCGGCGAGCAGCTTGCTGCGCTCGGGCGTGTCGACGCCGTAGAAGCAGCTGTGCGCGGTGGGCGGGCTGGCGACGCGGAAATGCACCTCGGTGGCCCCGGCCTCGCGCATCATTTCGACGATCTGCAGGCTGGTTGTGCCGCGCACGATGCTGTCGTCGATCAGGACGATGCGCTTGCCTTCGACCAGCGCGCGGTTGGCATTGTGCTTGCGCTTGACGCCGGCATGGCGCGCGCCGTCGCTCGGCTGGATGAAGGTGCGGCCGACATAGTGCGAGCGGATGATCCCCAGTTCGAACGGGATGCCCGCTTCCTGCGCATAGCCGATGGCCGCGGGCACGCCGCTGTCGGGCACCGGGATGACCAGATCGGCCTCGACCGGAGTCTCGCGCGCAAGCTCGGCGCCGATCGCCTTGCGTGCAGCGTAGATGCTGCGCCCGTCGAACACCGAATCCGGGCGGCTGAAATAGACATGCTCGAAAATGCAGGGCCGCGCCGAATGGTTGCCGAAGGGATGCAGCGAATCGACATTGCCGTCGAAATCGACCTTGATCACTTCGCCGGGTTCGACCTGGCGGACGAATTCGGCGCCGACGACGTCGAAGGCGACGGTTTCCGACGCGAACAGCGTGGCATCGCCGATCCGTCCCATCTGCAGCGGACGGATGCCCAGCGGATCGCGGCAGGCGATCATGCCCTCGGGCGTCATGACGATCAGCGCATAGGCGCCTTCGAGCAGCCGCAGCGCATCGATCAGCCGGTCCATGATCGTGGGATATCGGCTGGTGGCGACGAGGTGGATGATGACCTCGGTATCGCTGGTCGACTGGAAGATCGACCCGCGCCGCACGAGGTCCTCGCGCAGCATGCCCGCGTTCGAAATATTGCCATTGTGCGCCACTGCAAAACCGCCACTGGCGAGGTCGGCATAGAGCGGCTGGATATTGCGCAGGCCCGACCCGCCGGTGGTCGAATAGCGAACATGGCCCGCCGCCATCATGCCGGGCAGTTCGGCGATCGCTTCCTGGCTGGAGAAATTCTCCGCCACATGGCCGAGCCCGCGACGGGTGTAGAATTCGGCCCCGTCGAAGCTGGTGATGCCCGCGGCTTCCTGCCCGCGATGCTGCAATGCATGGAGGCCGAGCGCGGTGACGGCGGAGGCATCGGTCGCATTGACCGCGCCGAACACGCCGCACTCTTCGCGCAACTTGTCGCCATCCTCGTCTAGAAACGGGTGCGTGAGGTTCATCGAAAGGCCTGTCCGCCGAAGCTGATCGGGATGCGCGCCCAATGGCGGTGTTACGCCTCGATTACAAGGGCAGTGCGACCAATGCCGCGAGCGGCCACACGATTTCATTGCGCAGCAAGGATTGGCTGCCTAAACGCGGCTCCATCCGCAGGCAACAATCAGGGCCGCCTTGATCCTCTCCCCCTTCGAATGGACAATCGCCAAACGCTATCTGCTTCCGGGCAAGAGCGAGGCCTTCATCGCGCTGGTGGCGAGCATCTCGATCGGGGTAGTGATGCTGTCGGTGGCGATGCTGGTCGTGGTGATGAGCGTGATGAACGGCTTTCGCGCCGAACTGCTCGACAAGATCGTCGGGCTCAACGGCCATGCCATCGTCCAGGCCTACGGCGGGCGGCTGGACGATTGGGAGGATATCCTCGCCGAAGTCCGCGCCACGCCGGGAGTGGTCGATGCCAGCCCGCTGATCGAACAGCCGCTGCTGACCAGCTTCAACGGCCGCGTCGAAGCGATCCTGGTCCGCGGCAACACCGACGAGGACATCGCCGAGCTGGCGACCAAGGCAGTGGCGGGCGATTTCGGCCAGTTGCAGGCGGGTGCAAGCAAGGTGGCGATCGGGGTCCGGCTGGCCGAGAATATCGGCGCGCGAGTGGGCGATACGATCACGATCATCAATCCGCAGGGTCGCTCTACCCCGTTCGGCACCGTGCCGCGGCAGATCGGCTATGAAGTTGCCGCGATCTTCGAGATCGGCGTCTACGATTACGATGGCGCCTTCGTCGTCATGCCGATGAAGGATGCACAGACCCTGATGCTGATCGGCGATACGGTGGGCATGATCGAGGTGACGGTGGAGGATGCCGACGAGGTCGGCGAAATCCTCGAACCGGTGCAGCGCGCGGTGCAGGGCCGGGCCGTGGTATCTGATTGGAAGACGATCAACGCGACGCTGTTCGAAGCGCTGCAGGTGGAACGCGCGGCGATGGCCTTCGCGCTCAGCTTCATGGTGCTCGTCGCGGCGTTCACCATCCTCTCCAGCCTCGTCATGCTGGTGCGCGCCAAGACCCGCGACATCGCGATCATGCGCACGCTGGGCGCGACACGGCAGAGCCTGATCAAGATTTTCGTCACCACCGGTTTCACCATCGGCGCTATCGGCACGCTGGCCGGGCTTGCACTGGGCTTCCTCATCCTTGCCGGGCGCCAGCAAATCGTCGAGGGGTTCGGCGTGCTGACCGGGCAGGATCTGTGGGACCCGCAATACCGCTTCCTGACCACCATCCCGTCGAAGGTCGATGGCAGCGAAGTAACCATGATCGTGCTGCTCGCGCTGGGCCTCAGTTTCCTCGCCACGCTCTACCCCGCGTGGAAGGCGGCGAACACCGATCCCGTGCAGGTGCTGCGTTATGAATAGTCCCGGCGTGAAACCGGTGGTCGAGCTCAAGCGGCTGACCCGCAGCTTCGAACAGGGCGGCGAGCGGATCGACGTGCTGCGCGGGGTCGATCTTGCGATCCGTCCGGGTGAGATCGTCGCGCTACTCGGGCCGTCGGGATCGGGCAAGTCGACGCTGCTGCAGGCGGTCGGGCTGCTCGAAGGCGGGTTCGGCGGGGAGATCCTGATAGCCGGCCATTCGGCCGAGAAGTCGAATTCGCATGCCCGTACCGTGCTGCGCCGCGAACACCTGGGCTTCATCTACCAGTTCCATCACCTGCTGCCCGATTTCAATGCGCTGGAAAACGTGGTCCTGCCGCAGCTGGTAGCGGACAGGCCGCGCGCCGAAGCCGAGGCACGGGCGGAAGAACTGCTCGTCGCGCTGGGGCTCGGCCACCGGCTCGATCACCGCCCCAGCCAGCTGTCGGGCGGCGAACAGCAGCGCGTGGCGGTCGCTCGCGGGCTCGCCAACAAGCCCGATCTGGTGCTGGCTGACGAACCCACCGGCAATCTCGACGAAGCGACTGCCGACAGGGTGTTGGGCGAGTTTCTCAGCCTTGTCCGTGGCGAGGGCAGCGCGGCGCTGATCGCGACGCATAACGAGCGGCTGGCGCAGAAGATGGACCGCGTCGTGCGCCTGCATGAAGGTGTGCTCGAATAGCGGACCCGTAGCGCGCTTCGCTCGTTGGTCGCTCAAAGGAGATTTTCATGACCGACCATCCGAGCACCTTCAAGGGCGACCACGACCACCACGGCGGCATTCAGTGGGACGACCGCGCCAGCCTGCACCACACCGGCGACGGCAATGGCGTGCTCGACGGTGCCAAGGGCCTGCGCAGCGGCAGCTTCGCCGAACTGGTTCGGCATCTGATGCTGTTGCCCGAGCAAGAACGCGCCGATTATTACATCGAGAAGGCGGGCGACCGCGAATACCATGCCGCGGAGATCGCGGAACTGTCCAAGCGCCCCGATTTCCCGCGCGAGTGATGCGGCGCCGCACTTGGCTGCGCCCGCGCTATCGATACAGGAAACTGCAAGAGCATGACCACCATCGCCGATTTCACCGTCGCCACCAACAAGGGCGAACCGCTTGAGCTGAAGGACAAGCTCGGCACCGTACTGCTGGTGGTCAACACCGCCAGCAAATGCGGCTTCACCCCGCAGTATGACGGGCTTGAAGAGCTGTACCAGCGGTTCGGCGACCGCGGTTTCGAGGTGCTTGCCTTTCCCTGCAACCAGTTCGGCGGGCAGGAGCCGGGCGATGCGGGCGAGATTGCCGAATTCTGCAAGGTCAATTTCGGGCTGACCTTTCCGCTGATGGCGAAAGTCGACGTCAATGGCGACAATGCCAGCCCGCTGTTCGACTGGATGAAGCGCGAACAGCCCGGACTGATGGGATCGAAGGCGATCAAGTGGAACTTCACCAAATTCCTTATCGACCGCGAAGGCCGCGTGGTGAAACGCTACGGGCCCGCGGACAAGCCGCAAGGTATCGCCAGGGATATCGAAAAGCTGCTGTAGCTCCCGGGCAAGGACTGTCGCCTCTGCCTAGGCGGGGACCCGGGTGATCCAGCCTCCGGCGCATCGTTTCCGTTATCGGGATCCCTGCCTTCGCCGGGATGACGGAACGGAGGAAAGCGCGGCGCGCGCGGGTTGGCGAATCCCCTCCCGCGCCGCATATTGGCACGCATGTCATTCAAGCCCTTCGTCCCGTTCCGTATCCTGTCGGCCTATACCATGCTGGAAGGGGCGATCGATCCGAAGGCGATGGCCAAGCTGGCCAAGGAGCGGGGCTTTCCGGCCGTCGCGATTGCCGATCGCAACGGGCTTTACGGCGCGGTCATGTTCGCCAATGCCTGCAAGGCCGAAGGCATCCAGCCGATCATCGGCACACTGCTGGGCGTGGCTCGCCCGAGCCGCGACGAAGGGGCGGAAGGCAAGCAGGTCGATTACCTGCCGCTCTACGCGCAGGACGAGGCGGGGTACGACAATCTGTGCCATCTCGTGTCGAAGGCGCATCTCGAACGCCCGCTCGAATTCGAACCGCACGTCCGGATCGGCGACCTCGATGGCCGTACCGACGGCTTGATCGCCTTCACCGGTGCGAGCGAAGGCGCGGTCACGCGGCTGCTTGCCGAAGGCCAGCAGAGCCATGCCGAGGCCCTGCTCGACCGCCTGCAGGGGCTGTTCCCCGACCGGCTCTACATCGAACTGGCGCGGCGCGGCGATCCGATCGAAGAGCGCGCCGAAGCCGCGCTGGTCGATCTCGCCTATGCGCGCGACCTGCCGCTGGTGGCGACCAATCCCGCCAATTTCGCCGAACCGCACATGCACAAAGCGCATGACGCGATGCTGTGCATTGCCGGCTCGACGCATGTCGATGCAGAGGAACGCGCGCGGTCGAACCCAGAAAGCTATGTGAAGACCTACCACATGATGGAGGAGGCCTTCGCCGACCTGCCCGAAGCGGTGCAAAACACCGTGGTGGTGGCGCAGCGCTGCGCCTATGCGCCGCCCTATCGCAAGCCGATCCTGCCCAGCCTCGCGGGCGACCTCGAAGGCGAGGCGCGCGCGCTGGAGGAAGATGCGCGCAAGGGGCTGGAGGCGCGGCTAGAACCCTATGGCGAGATGAGCGAGGAGGAACGCAAGGTCTATTTCGACCGGCTGCAGTTCGAGGTCGACATCATCAACCAGATGGGCTTCCCGGGCTACTTCCTGATCGTTGCCGACTTCATCAAATGGGCCAAGGACCACGATATTCCCGTGGGACCGGGGCGTGGCTCGGGCGCGGGCAGCCTCGTCGCCTGGGCGCTGACGATCACCGATCTCGACCCGATCCAGCTCGGCCTGCTGTTCGAACGCTTCCTCAATCCCGAACGCGTCTCGATGCCCGACTTCGACATCGACTTCTGCGAAACCCGACGCGGCGAGGTGATCCGTTACGTCCAGCAGAAATACGGCCACGACCACGTCGCGCAGATCATCACCTTCGGCAAGCTCAAGGCGCGCGCGGTGCTGCGCGATACGGGGCGGATCCTGCAGATGAGCTACGGCCATGTCGACCGGCTGTGCAAGATGGTGCCCAACCACCCGACCGACCCGTGGACGCTGCCACGCGCGCTCAATGGCGCCGCCGATTTCAAGAACGAATACGACAACGACAACGAGGTGAAGCGGCTCGTCGACCTGGCGATGCAGCTCGAAGGCTTCCCGCGCAACAGCTCGACCCACGCGGCGGGCGTGGTGATCGGCGACCGGCCGCTGGCCAAACTGGTACCGCTCTACCGCGATCCGCGCTCGGACATGCCGGTGACGCAGTACGACATGAAGAATGTCGAGAGCTCGGGACTGGTCAAGTTCGACTTCCTCGGGCTGAAGACGCTGTCGGTGCTCAAGAAGGCGGTCGATCTGCTCAAGCGGCGCGAGATCGACATCGACCTGTCGCAGCTGCCGCTCGACGATCCCAAGGTCTACGAGCTGATGAAGGCGGGCAACACGGTGGGCGTGTTCCAGCTCGAATCGGAAGGCATGCGGCGCACGCTGACTGCAGTGAAGCCGACCAATTTCGGCGACATCATCGCGCTCGTCTCGCTCTACCGCCCGGGCCCGATGGACAACATCCCGCTGTTCGGCAAGCGCAAGGCAGGCGAGGTCGCGATCGAGTTTCCGCATGCCAAGCTCGAAGGCATATTGGCCGAGACCTACGGCATCTTCGTCTACCAGGAACAGGTGATGCAGGCGGCGCAGATCCTTGCCGGCTATTCGCTCGGCGACGCCGATCTGCTGCGCCGCGCGATGGGCAAGAAGGTCCAGGCCGAAATGGACATCCAGCGCGAACGCTTCGTCACCGGATGCAAGGAAGTCAGCGGGATCGAGAAGGCCGAGGCCAATGCGCTGTTCGATTTGATCGACAAGTTCGCCGGCTACGGTTTCAACAAGTCGCACGCCGCCGCCTATGCGCTGCTCGCCTACCAGACCGCGTGGCTCAAGGCGCATTACCCGGAAGAATTCTACGCCGCCTCGATGTGTTTCGACATGCACCAGTCCGAAAAGCTGGCGATCTTCGTCGACGACGCGCGCCGCGGCGGGATCACGGTGCTGCCGCCCTCGCTCAATCACTCGGAAGCCGAATATACCGTCGAGCAGACCGACGACGGCTATGCCGTACGCTATGCGCTGGCGGGGATCCGCAATGTTGGCGAACGCGCAATGGAAGCGATCGTCGAGGAACGCGAGGCGGCGGGCCGGTTCGAAAGCCTCAAGGACCTGTTCGAACGCCTGCCCAAGGGCTCGATGAACTCGCGCCAGCTCGAGGCCTTGATCAGCGCGGGCGCGCTCGACGAATTCGAAGCCAACCGCGCCAAGCTGATGGCCAATGCGGACATGCTCTTGGCCGTGGCCGACGCGGCCGAGCGCGAACGCTCGAGCGGGCAGGCGGGCCTGTTCGGCGGCGAGGATTCAGCGGTCGATGACGATCTGCGATTGAAGGACGCGGAAGACTGGTCGCTCAGCGAGGCGCGCGCCCGCGAGAAGGAGAACATGGGCTTCTCCTTCAAGCAGCATGCGACCGCTGCCTATCGCGAGATCGCCAGCGCGCAGGGGGCCCGTTCGCACGCCTCGCTGATGTCCGGCGGCGTGCCCGGTGGCGGCCGCATGGGCGCGGTGATGGCGGTGCAGGTCGAAGGCGCCAGCAAGGGCACGACCAAGCGCGGCAAGCCCTTCATCCGCGCCGATTTCTCCGACGCCTCCGGCCAGTTCAGCGCCGCCTGTTTCGAAGAGGGGCTGGTCGAGAAGTTCCTCGAATGGGCCAGGAACGGCACCTGCGTGAAGCTCGATGTCGAACTCGACAGCCCGAGCCCCGACGAACCGCCGCGGATCACCGTGCGCGGTGCGGTCCCGCTCGACGCGGTGCGCGGGAGCATGGCGATGCTGCTGACGCTGGAGGTCGAGAGTGTCGAGGCGGTGACCCAGCTGGCGCTGGCGCTGGGCGAGGGCGGGCAGGGGGGCGACGAGGCGGTCGCCACGCTGCTCACCGGCGACCCCACCCCGCCTGTCGTGCGGCTGGGCCGAACATTTTCTATCGACGGCGAGCTCGCCGAACGCTTGGCAAGCGTGCCCGGCCTTGCCAAGGTGCAGTTAACCGCGCGACGAGGGAAGGCAAACCTGCGCCTCGTCGCTTGATCTGGGACCTGATTGGGTGAGAGGAATACATATGTCGCTTGGCGCGATGCAGGACTGGAGCATGCGGATCTCGCATGTGATCGACCACGCAGCCCGGGAAGCCCCGAACCGTGAAATCGTCACCCGCTGGGCGGATGGCAGCGAGACCCGCACCGACTGGGCGGGCGTGCGCCAGGATGCGAAGAAGATGAGCCAGGCGCTGCAGGCGCTGGGCCTCGGCAAGGGCGACAAGGTTGCCAGCCTCGCCATGAACCACGCGCGCCACCTGGTCAGCTGGTTCGGCGTCGCGGGGATGGGCGGCGTGCTGCACACCTGCAATCCGCGCCTGTTCGAGGACCAGCTCGAATACATCGTCAATCACGCCGAGGACAAGGTGATGATCTACGATGCGGCGTTCCAGCCGATCGTGGACAAGATGCGCGACAAATGGCCCACGGTCGAACATTACATCTGCTTCGACAGCGGCGAGCACACCACCAGCTTCGAAGACTGGATCGGCGAGCAGGACGGCGATTTCGAATGGGTCGATGGCGACGAGCGCGATCCCTGTATGATCTGCTATACCAGCGGCACCACGGGCAACCCCAAGGGCGTGCAGTACGAGCATCGCTCGACGCTGCTGCACGCGCTGGCCGGACTGCAGCCGTCGACCTTCAACTTTACCGCGTCATCGGTGATGCTCCCGGTGGTGCCGGTGTCCCACGCGGCCAGCTGGGGCCTGCCCTATGCCGGGGCGATGGCGGGGATCAAGTTCGTCTTCAGCGCGGTCAACGACCCGGCGGTGCTCGACGAGGTGATGAAGACCGAAAAGGTCACCGATTCCGCAGGCGTGCCCACGGTGTGGCTGGCGCATTTCCAATATTGCGACGCCAACAATCTCGAACTGCCCAAGCTGCGCGCGGCGACAATCGGCGGTTCGGCCGCGCCGCGCTTCATGATCGAACGGCTGATGAAGAACGGCACGCGCGTCCAGCATGCCTGGGGGATGACCGAGACCTCGCCGATCGGCACCGTTGGCGGCCCCACGGCCGACTGGGACCAGCTGACCTTCGACCAGAAGGTCGAGAAGACGATGAAGCAGGGTCGCCCGATCTTCGGCGTGGAACTGCGCACGGTGGATCTCGATGATCCGACCAAGGTCCTGCCGCGCGACGGTGAAAGCTCGGGCGCGCTGCATATCCGCGGGCCCTGGGTGGTGAAGCGCTATTTCAAGGCCGAGGAAGACGCGATCGATGCGGACGGCTGGTTCAACACCGGCGACGTGGCGATCCTGCATCCCGACGGCACGATGCAGATCACCGACCGGACCAAGGACGTGATCAAGTCGGGCGGCGAATGGATCAGCTCGGTCGAACTCGAAAACGCCGCGGTTGGCCACCCGGCGGTCGCCGAAGCCGCCGCGATCGGCATGATGCATCCCAAGTGGGACGAACGGCCGGTGCTGTTCGTGGTCAAGCAGGAAGGCAAGGAAGTCACCGCGGAAGAGGTGATCAACTTCCTGTCCGACAAGGTCGCCAAGTGGTGGCTGCCCGATGCGGTCGAATTCGTCGACGACATCCCGCACACCGCGACGGGCAAGATCAGCAAGAAGGATCTGCGCGACCGGTTCAGCGACTACGCGCTGGAGATCTGACCATGGCCAGCAGCTATATCGATCCGAGCCCCGCGAACTTCCAGGCGTTCAAGGACCTGCCGCGCGACGAGCCGATCCACATGCTCAACCTGCTCGAATATCGCGAGCAGGCGGAATATCCGGAAGGTCACGAACACGTCGGCAAGGGCTGGAGCGGGCGGCGCGCCTATGAGGAATACGGCAAGACCAGCGGCCCGATCTTCCGCCGCGTGGGTGGCACCATAGTCTGGCGCGGCGCGTTCCAGACCATGGTGACCGGGCCTGAAGCCAAGCGCTGGCACGACGGCTTCATCGCGCACTATCCCAATGCCGGCGCCTTCTTCGAAATGATCAAGGATCCCGAATACCAGCAGGCAGTGGTCAACCGCACCGCCGCGCTGGTCGACAGCCGCCTGATGCGCTTCGCGCCAGGCGAGGCGGGCGAGGGGTTCTAGCCTTCGCGGATCGGGGAGGGGGACCACGAAGTGGTGGAGGGGCACCTTCACCGCTCAGGCATGTCGCTCGCTCGGGCGTCGCAGATTTCCAGTAAGCGCGTCATCGTCGCTTCGATATCGTCTATCACTGCCGCGGCTGGGATCCGCGCAGTTGCGATTCCCTGCGAGCGCAGGAACGCCGATTTGGCCCGGTCCCTTTTTATCGTTTCCGCGCTGTCATGCGCCCAGCCGTCGATCTCGATGGCGAGCCGCAGCCGCGCGCAATAGAAGTCGATGATGTAAACGCCGGCAGGATGCTGGCGGCGGAACTTGTGACCGCGCTGGCGGCCGCGAAGGTGTTGCCAAAGAATTCGTTCGGGCACCGACATTTCGCTGCGTAACTGCCGCGCACGTTTGACCGTTTCCCGTGGCCCTGTGATCATAGGATGTGCCCCTCCACCGCCTTCGGCGGTCCCCCTCCCCAGGGTGGGGAGGCTGTCATAGCAACCGCATCTGACCGCCCAACGTGGGCGGCCTGAACTGCGTGCAATCCAGCTCGAACTTCGCCTTGCCCATTCCGGCGCGCTTGCAGGCAAGGCGGAAGCGCGCGCGGAAGAGGTCGGCCCACACGCCGCTGGGCTTCATGCGCGTGTTGAAATCGGGATCGTTGTCGCGCCCGCCGCGGATCGAGCGGACGATGCTCATCACCTTGTCGCCGCGCTCGGGATAATGGACCGAGAGCCATTCGCGGAACAGCGGGGCGACTTCGTGCGGCAGCCGCAGCGGGATCCAGCCGACGCTGTCGACCCCGAGCGCAGCCGCGCGCTGGACGATTTCCTCCATGAACTCGTCGGTAATCGCGGGAATGATCGGCGAGACCGAGCAATGCGTCGGGACCCCCGCCGCGGCCAGCCTCCCCAGCGCCTGCAGCCGCTTGGCCGGGGCCGCCGCGCGCGGTTCGAGTTTGCCCGACAGTTTCGGGTCGAGCGAAGTGACCGAGATCGCCACCGCCACCAGCCGCCGCTCGGCCAGCTCGGCCAGCAGGTCGAGATCGGCGAGCACGCGGTCGGACTTGGTGGTGATCGTAACCGGATGGCGCGCGTCGAGGCACACTTCGAGCACCTGCCGCGTGATCCGGTAGCGTGCCTCGATCGGCTGGTAGGGGTCGGTATTGGTCCCCATCGCCAGCGGGCGCGGGCGGTATTTGGGCTTGGCCAGCGTGGCGCGCAGCAGTTCCGCCGCATTGGGCTTCGCGAACAGTCTGGTTTCGAAATCGAGCCCGGGCGAGAGATCGTGATAGGCATGCGTGGGGCGCGCAAAGCAATAGACGCAGCCATGTTCGCAGCCGCGATAGGCATTGACC
>Ga0098074_1000226_pt1 | contig 45939 bp, 69 predicted proteins | sample 32_taG_FD_75064 | JGI IMG/M metagenome (GOLD analysis project Ga0098074, IMG submission 75064) | Marine viral communities from the Gulf of Mexico - 32_GoM_OMZ_CsCl metaG | ecosystem: Environmental > Aquatic > Marine > Oceanic | place: Atlantic Ocean: Gulf of Mexico | collected 2015-07-12 | reverse complement strand
CCAGTTCTTCCGCTCCTCGGTCGCGAAGAAGGAGGCGATCCAGGGCACCGGCCTGGGGCTCTCCATCGCCCACTCGATCGTCGAGCAGCACGGCGGCGTCATCGGCGCCACCTCCGAGGCCGGCGCGGGCTCGACGTTCCTCGTCGTGCTGCCGCGCCTCACCGAGGCGGCCGCGACCGCCCGGGGATGGACGCCGACCGAGGTCGACCCGTCGGCACCGGGACCGGAGACGGTGGGGGGCCTGCCCACGCCGTACGAGCGCAGCGGTGCTCGCCGGGCCTGAGGCGTACGGCGGGTCGCGGTGTCAGCGACAGGGTGGATGGGGCGCGCACACCGCAAGGGACGGCGTACGGCGGGTCGCGGTGTCAGCGACAGGGTGGATGGGGCGCGCACACCGCAACCCGGCGGGGTCTCGAGACGCGGCGCGCTGCGCTCGCTGCTCCTCGACCACCGGTGACCGGGCCCGGAGACGCGAGAACCCCCGGCCACCGCGAGGTGACCGGGGGTTCCGGTGTCTGGGGTGAGTAACGGGACTTGAATCCGCTACACACCAGCAGGTCAGACGAGTATGGCCAGGTCAGAGCGTGTTTGGGTATGCGAACATGTGCTCGCCTAGCTGCCGCTATCCGGATATATGTGCAAATGTGCACCACCGTGGCGGGAGCCGACGCGACTGTCGGTGGTCAGACGTACGGTCCCAGCATGGCTGTCACCGCAGAGCGCGCGTTCGAGATGACCGACCGGCACTGCCTCATCCTCGAGATTGAGGCGCCCCGCTGGAAGTACCTCGGCGCGAAGGAGAACGCGATCCGGGAGCAGCTCGACATGAGCCTCACCGAGTACAGCCAGGCCCTGAACCACATGCTCGACCAGCCCGAAGCGCTCGCCTACGCCCCCCAGCTCGTCAACCGTCTGCGGCGTCTGCGCGACCAACGTCGTCGAGTCCGCTGACAGCCCGGGGACCATGGACCTACAGTCGTCCCATGGATAAGCCACCGGCTCAGGAGCGAGCTGAACGCCTCGTCTTCATCGCGGTCGTGCTCGGGGTGGTCGGCGGCGTCCTAGCGGCAGTCGGGGCATCCGGGTCCAGTGACGGTTCGGCGGTGGCCCTGATCCTCGGCTACGTCGTGCTGGCCGTCGCCGCCGGCGTCACCCTGGTCGGGGTCATCGCCCTCGGCGTGCAGCTCGGCGTGACTGCGGCCGACCAGGAGAAGCACATGCAGCAGTACCGCTCTCACAGCAAGTAGGGACCGTCATCGGCCGTGGCGTGCTGCGAGCCACCAGCCCACGAGGCCCCCGCCAGTGGCCGCGGCCAGGTGGGTGATCAGCAGGAAGCCGTCCACGACCGTCAGCCCTGCAGGACGCGCAGCAGCTGGTGGTCGTCGGGGACCTGGTCGAGGAGCGCGTCGTACGCCGCCTGGTAGTCCGCGCCGTCCGCGCTGATCGGCGTGGCCGCCGCGGTGGGGTCGGACTTGGGGCGGATGGTGCCGGTCAGGGTGGTCACCGCGCGATCCTCCCACGATCGAACACGTGTTCTAACCTGGCCTGCATGTCCGACGACCGCGGCCGCATCACCACCGACACCACGAGGCTCGCGCAGCCGAAGCACGTGTGGGTCGACGTCACCGGCCGCTGGGACGGCGACCACCACCAGGCCGGCCTCCTGGTGATGTGGCGGCAGTACGACCGCGGCGGCCGGGGGAACACGCTGTGGCAGGGGTGGGTGATCCGCGCCGACCTGCTGCGCGAGGGTGAGGAGCCGACGCTGACGCACTCGTGGGTCGATGCCGCGAACATCCGGCCGGTGAAGTACGGGCCTGAAGTCGGTCGGACTGAAGCAAATAGCGAAAGCGCCCCACCCCCTGCGTGAGGGGGTGGGGCGCGGCTCGCGGTGGCGATGCGGGTCAGGGCACGGGAGGCTCGTCGACGCTCTCGGCCGGGTAGGTCGTGGTCAGGTGCTCGGCCTCGACCGACACGATCGGGGTGCCGGTCGGCAGCGGTGACGCGGGCCCGGCCTCGGGGAGCGCCTTGCCCGGCTTCTGCTGGGCGACGACCTCGCCGGCCGGGACGAGGAGTCGTCGGAGCAGCGCGAAGACGGCGCCGATGAGCGCGACCACGCCGCCGGTCACCTCGGGGGTGATCGGCAGGCCCAGAGCGACCGCAAGCCCGAACGCCGTGACGATGACGCCGGTGACGAGCGTGGGCTCGCGCACGATCCGCTCGAGCACGCTGGGCGCGCGGTCGTCCGCGCGGTGCTCGCTCACGGCTTCATCGCGATCAGCTGGGAGAAGTGCCGGCGTGCGCGGGCGAACCCCTTCTGCTTCAGCGACGGCTCCGTGCGCCCCTGCGCCTTCGCCTCACGGGCCGCGGCGGCCTCCTGGGCGGCGACCTCGTCGTACAGCGCCTTCACCTGGACGCTGGGGGCCGACCACAGTGCGTCGCGGAGGCCCCCGATCTCGTCCCACGTGTCCTTGCCGCCGAGGGTGGCGTCGAGGTGCAGCTGGTGCTCGTCCCAGAAGATGCCGCGCAGCGTCGGCCACACCCGCAGCGGCTCAGGCTTCGCCGGTGCCGGGGCAGGGCGCTGGTAGACGCGGGCGCCGTTGAGATCCTCGGTCCAGCCCAGCAGGGTGGCGCCCCAGGCGCGGGTGATGGTGTCGATGCGGACCCGGTCGATCTTGCCCTTGCGGAGGATGTCGTTGCTCAGGCACCAGCCGTCACCGAGGGAGAGGGCGACGTGGCCCCACTTCCCGGTGCGCCAGAAGACCGGCACGCCGGCCGGGATGGACGAGGGGCTCGAGGTGGGGTGGCGCAGCTTCGCGCCGTTCCACGCCGCGATCGCCGACCCGAAGCGGGCACCGACTCCGAAGCAGGAGCGGACGAACACCAGGCACCACTGGAACCAGTCACCCGAGCTCGTCGGGGCGTCCGCGCTCGAGGTGAGCCAGTACCGGCCCCACGCGATCGCCTCGCCAGCGGAACGTACAGCCATCGGTCAGCCCTCCCGGGTCGTGTCGTCGGCCGGGACCTCGGCGAGGTCCGGCATCTGGGTGAAGTCGGGGACGGCGGCGCCGACCTCGAACGTCTCGGCGGAGGACTCGTCCTCCTGGGTGACGTCGTCGACGTCGTAGGGGTTCGGCTGCGTGGTGCTCACGGGTGCCTCCTGAGGCGTCGTGGTGGGCATGGCGAAAACCGCCCGGCGCTGGGTGCGGGGCGGCTAGGTTTCGGGGGTGCGAGCGAGAAGCCTGTGAGTGACAGGTCCGGACGGCCTAGTGATTCAGCCGATGAGCGAGGGGTACATTCCAGTCATGAGCCAGAAGATCCCCAGGATGTCCGTGACAGCCGGGTTCCAGACGCTCACCCTGGACCCGTCCCCCCGGCTCCGCGCGCACACCAAGAAGGTGTCCCGGACCAACGCCGCAGCGGAGGCATGGCGCCAGACGAATCAGGCCCTGGCCGCTGGGATTCGGTCGATCAAGCCTTCATCGAAGTAAGTTCCACCCGCTGGGAAGGGCAGTTGCCCCACCCGGCGGACCTGGCCGGGTACGAGAGCGTCGTCCCGGGCGCTGGTGACCGCATCATCCGGATAGCGGAGAACGCAGCGGAGACTCGCAACGGGGCCATCACGAACGCCACGAACGCGGCCATCAAGTCGGCCGAGAACGGGCAGTCGTTCGCCTTCTTCCTCGCGTTCACGGCCATGGTGGCATCGATCGTCTTCTTCGCCCTGGGCAACAACATCGCGGGCGTGGCGCTCATCAGCTTCCCTGTCGTGATGCTGGTGAGGTCGTTCCTCCCCGGCAAGGATGACTCCGAGCCTTCGCCGCCGCCGGCCCCGTAACTCCCGCTGGCCGCCCGGTCGTGCTGGCCGGGCGGCCGTCAGGGGGTGGGTGGTGCAGGGCCCGGGCGTCCCCACGTGGGGGTTGGGTCAGTAGGCGGGCGTGAAGCCGGAGTCAGCTCGACCCCACGAATCGATCACGGCAGAGACGAGTTCCGCGGGATCGGCACAGAGATGGATCGTCGCCCCGTTGTCGGTTGCGGTGACGTGCGTGCGTCCGTTGGTGGCGCTAGCGATCGTCCACCGCGCGATCGTGACGTCGGGCCCTTCGATGAGCACTTCGCCGCAACTGTCGCACCACAACCGTGCTTGCGAGTGGTTGGCGTCCTTGTAGTCGACCGGTTGGCCGTTGGGGTCGAAGTAGTGGCAGCTCAAGCTCAACGTCATCGTCAGACGCCTAGGTACTCGGCGGTCAGTCGCGCCATGATCGCGGTGCGCTTGGCCTCGTCGTGGGCGCCGGGGAACGTCACGAGGTGGGAGAAGCCGGCGGGGCGCACCGCGCTGGTAACGGTCGGGGACGCGGACCATCCGGCCACGGCTGCGGTGTTGGTGCCGACGCCGTGGACGTGGAGGGTGAGCGCGTTCTCGGTGCGGACCGCGGCGAGCACGGCCGGGGCGACGGGGCCGGGCACGGTCACGTTGACCACGGTGGTGCCGTCCGCGGCGCGGGCGCCGGCGAGCCAGTTCGCGTTGCCGGTGGCGCGGCCGATGTTGATCCGCGACTGGTCTGCTGCTCCGCGGAGCTGGGCCAGCGTGTTCGAGGTCGGGGCGGTCTCGCGCACCAGGTAGGTGGTCGAGGGCTGTGCTCCGTCCCAGGCGAGATCGCTGGTGAACCGCTGCGTCGATCCGGACTCGTCCGAGACGAAGACCGGCTGGGCGCCGGCCAGGGCCTCGAGCGCGACGTTGACGGTCTGGGTGACGAGGTTGCCCTCGATCAGGTCGTCGTCGAGTGGCGTGTTCAGCATCGCCTCGATGTTGTCGGTGAGGACGTTGCCCCGCACGACGGGTGTGGTGGTCTTGCGCTCGGGGCACCAGCGGATCGCGATGGGGTTGCGGGTGAAGGTGTTGTCGATGATCTGGGGTGCGGTGAGGCCGTCCTCGAACCAGAGGGCGGCCTCGGTGTTGTCCTCGAAGAGCACGCCCTCGACGAGCATGCCGCGCAGGCGGCGGTTGAGGTAGAGCACCTTGACGCCGCCCTGGTTGCCTCGAACGATCCCCCCGGTCATGCGCAGGCCGCCGTTGACGGGGGCGCAGTTCGAGTCGACGTGGACGGCGTAGCCGAGGTTGTCGAGGAAGAGGTTGCCGACGAGCGACCATCCGTCGGGGTTGGCGCCGTAGACGAACGAGATGCCGTGGCCGCCGCGGCCGTCGGCGCCGACGGTGCCTCCGCCGTTGGCGAAGAACGTGCACGACGAGATGAGGCCGTTGCGTCCGGCGGCGCGCGCGCCGGAGCCGGAGACGACGATGCCGGAGTGGGTGTTGAAGGAGAAGTCGCAGCCGATGGCGGTGACGCCTCCACACCCGGCATTGGAGAGCCCGAACTTGTTCCTAACGCTCTTGCAGTTCACGAGGGTGTAGCCGGGGGTGCGCAGGAAGGCGGCGCGCTGGGGGACCTGCTCGAGCAGCCAGCCGGCGCCCTTGCAGCCCTCGGCGACGCAGTTGGTCCAGATGACCGACTCCTCAGCGAACCGGCCCGTGCCCGGCGCGAAGCCGGAGCAGGTGGGGCCGAGGCTGTTCTCGGACACGTTGCTGCGGCCGGCGCCGTAGACGTAGCAGTCGTAGAACGTGGACTCGATGAGGAAGTCCATACCGAAGGCGCTGGCGTAGCAGTCGAGGATGTGGACGTCCTGGACGCGCATCCGGCGCATGTTGTTGGTGTAGAACGCCTTCACGGTGCCGTCGTAGCCGGCCGGGTTGTTCTGGTTCCCGCAGTCGACGGTGAAGCCCTGGAAGGTGACGTCGTCGAAGTAGGTCCAGCCCTCGGCGGGCTCCGCGAACCACAGCGGTCCGTTGAGGAAGCAGGCGGTGCCCTCGGGCCGGAAGTGGGTGGTGGCGTGCCCGTCTGCGCAGACACCGATGGCGGACTTCAGCAGCAGTGACTGCAGCATCCGGTACAGGCCGGGCGGGGCGTAGACCTCGGCGGGGATGCCGCCGACGCGAAACGCGATGGTGGTCAGATGCCACGCCCACGCGGCCTCGTAGACCAGGCGCAGCAGCGGGGAGGCGTCGAGCACGCCGTCGTTGGGCAGCGCCTGGCCCTCGGTGAGGTAGTCGCGGATGTCGAAGCGCTTCACCGGCCCGGCGGGCTTCGCGACGTACTTGCCGCGCGCTGCGAGGTCGGCGGCGTTGATGGCCTGCGCGCGTGCCGCGTTGATCTTGGGGGTGGCGTCGGTGTCGGCTGCGGCCCGGGCTCGGGCCTCGGCCTCGGCGGCGGCGGCGACGGCCTCGACCACGGCTGCCTGGAACGCGGAGTCGGCCTTGGCCTGGGCACCGGCGGTGGTCTCGAGGAGGATCGGGGTGGGCATCGGTCAGGCTCCGATCAGGTCGTTGCGCAGAGCCGCCGTCTGGCTCTCGTAGTAGGCGAGGTCGGCCGGCGAGAGGACGGCGTCCCAGAACCGGAGGCCCACCATCTGGCCGCCGAGGACTTCGGAGACGGACGTCGCGGTGTCGGCGCTGGGCGACCCGCCGATGGTGACGCGCAGCGACGAGGTGTCGGAGGTGTTGCCGTGCGACGGGGACACACCGGTCACCTCGGCACCGTCGACACGGATGCGACGGGTGCCGTTGGCCCAGTCGATCTCGGCGGTGATGACGTCCCACTCGCCAGTCACGACCGGCTCAGCGGAGGTGACGGAGACCTGAGCATCAGCGTCGAGGCGACGTGCGACGAGCTGGTAGCGCGCGGCGGTGGTGTGCTGCACACGGAAACGGGTCAGTGCCGCGCTCGTGCCGGTAGAGAAGCCCAGAATGGAACGCGACGTCGTGGTCTGGTCGCTGGTCTTGCGGAACAGCAGCATCGCCGTGCAGGCGGGCTTGTTGCGCAGGAAGTCGACCAGGCCGGGGGCGTCGAAGCCGGTGGGCTTCGGGGTGATGCCGTAGTTGCCGAGCCGGAACTGTGCCACCTGGACGCCGTTGATGGCGACGAGCTCGGGGCGCTGTAGCGGGTCGGGCTGGGAGAGGTCAGCGGCACCGGCCGCGTCGGTCCACTGGGCTACGTCAACCATGGGTCTGTCTCCTTCAGGACGCGGCGACGAGGCCGGCGGGGATGTAGGTGTGGTCAGGCGGGTTCGTGGAGCCGCCACTGCCGACGAGACCGGCGGGCAGGTACTCGTGGTCGGGCTCGAGCGGGGGCGGCGGCGGGGGTGCCGGCATCTGGATCACGAGGTCGACATCGAGCGCCGAGACGGGCACGCCGACGCCGATCCACAGCACGGCAGCAGCGCCGGCCGGGCGGGGGTAGTCGAGGTCGTCGCCGAAGAACACGACCCGGGCCAGGGAGAGCTCTGCGACAGCGTCACCCACCGCGGTCTCTGCGACGCCTTCGATGAACGGGCCGAGGGTCTCGTCATCAGCCAGCGCAGCGGCGAGCGCGGCCTCCGCGAGCGGCGTCACAGCGGTTGCGAGGGCGTCGTTCTCGATGGTGCCGGTCTTCGCGGACACGGCGGTCCACGCGGTCCGCTCGGTGGCGTCGAACGTCGGCCGCGAGCTGCTGGTGGCGTTGCGGCTGATGATCGACCCGTCGGGTGCCTGGACGACCTGGCCGGCGGTGTACGCCGTCGAGGGCTGCCATGCGCCGGCGCCCGTGCCGGGACCGGCGGGACCGATCGGGCCCTCGGGCCCGACGATGCTGGCGCCGTCCTGGCCATCCTGGCCGGGTCGCCCGGCCTTGCCCATGGCGGGGCCCCAGTTGACGTAGGACTTGGTGGGGTAGAGCTCCATCGTGGGTCTCCTCCTGCTCAGGCGGGGTCGATGAGGAAGTCGGAGACCGTGCGATCCCAGAGCTTGACGGTCACGCCGTCGCGGGAGATGACGCACCGCCACTTGCAGCGGCGGGGCTCGTCGAGGGCGACACCGGGAGCGAGGGCCGCGGTCTGGACGGCGGTGGCGCCGTGGGTGAACCCACCGATCCCGGGGGTGCCGGGCATGGCCAGGATCAGGGCGCCGGTCTGGGTGTCGGAGATCTCGACGGTGATGGTGCAGCCGGTGAAGTCGAACGGCTCCCCGTCCTCGTCGATCAGGTCGTGGTGGACCCACTCCCACGTCGCACCGGCGGCCTTGTGATCGTCGAGCTTCCCGAGGGTGGGGGATGCGAGGCGGGCGAGGAACGTCAGGTCAGACACTCGCAGACTCCTCAGTCGTCGGGGGGATGGTCGCTGGGGGAGCGGCGGGGGTCTGGTCGAGGCGGCGACGCAGGTCGCGCAGCTCACGGTCCTGCTCCTCGACCCGCTGCTGCAGTGCCTCGATGGCGGCGTCACGAGAGTCGAGGCGAGCCCACAGCTGGGTGATCTCGGCCTGCCGGCCCTCGGACTGCTCGCGCACTTCCTGCAGCGTCTCGCGCAGCGTCTTCACGGTGAGGTTCTCCGTCTCGGCGCGGAGGTGCGCGGTCTGGGCCTGGGAGGCGGGGTGCTCGACGTTGCGGAAGCGGACCCACGCGAGCACACCTCCCGCGCCGGCCACGGCAGCGGTCACGAGCCCGCCGAGGATCTGAACCCAGAGAGGGACGTCAGGCATCAGGGTGCCTTTCTCGGTGCTCGCGACGAACGCGCATCACCTTGCGGAGAGTCCAGAGATGGACGCAGATCAGGGCGGCCAGCCCGCTGTACACCGCGACGGGGTACGGGCGGCTGGTGGTGAGACCGAGGTCAGTGAAGTAGGCGACCAGGAAGCCGACGGTCAGGACCAGGTCCCAGCCGAGCAGCAGGAACAGGCCAACCACCTCGAGCGGCACAGATCGCGGGTGGGACCGGAGACCGACCGCGAGGAGGACACCGCCAATCAGCGGCATCCACCCGGTGATCGGCACGGCGGCCGGGCCGAAGATGCTCTCGAGGGAGACGGCGGTGCCGGCGGTCAGAATCATCACACCCGCCAGGACGCCGATCGCGGAGTGCACCCACAGCAACCCGATCCGGTTCGTCGCCTCCCACGCGGACTGGGCGGTCATGACCTTGTGCTCGATGGCCAGGCTCTCGACCTGATGCTCCAACCGGTCGAGCGGGTCGTCTCGGTGGTCGCTCATTCGTGGATCCCCTCGTGCGAGACGTGCGGGCGGAGCACGAGCTCGAGGGCGTCGCGCACGAGCACGGCGAGCGGGTCGGTGGGGTCTTGGGCCACCAGCACCTCAGCGACGCCCAGGAGGGAGGCCCTGGCGGCCTCGTCTTGGCGGCTGGGGGACACGATCCGCAGCCGCACCGCCGCCGCGACCTGGTCGTCGAGGTCGTCGGCGAACGTCACGCACAGCACCGGGCCCGCCCACTCGATCCCCTCCACCACTGCGGCGTCGGTGAGGTCGTCGAACGTGTGCGGGTCGAACGACGACCCGGGCGCGTACCGGCCGCACACCACGGTGCCGCTCACCGGGTCTTCCGCATCAGCTGGGCGAGAAGCTGCGTCTCAGTGAGCACCGGCCGGCCGAGCTCGAGCTGGGCGGCGCCGGCCTCGTCGTCGTACCGGTTCTCGGTGATAGGCAGCACGAGGTTCCTCTCCCGCACGAGAGCCGGGTAGCCGGGTTCGATCTCCCACGGCATGACGCTGCTGCCGGTCTTGCGGTCCAAGATGCGGCGGCTGACGACCGCCCGGCCCGCCGCGGGGGCCTTCGCCTTCTGGGCGAGGACGAGTTCCCCGGCCCGCTGCGCGAGGGCAGCGGATCCGCGACCGACGGGGAGGGTGACGGGCTGGGCGTCGTGGACACGGCCGACGGCGTCGAGCTCGGGGACGGTGCTGGTGACGGTGAGGGTCTGCCGGTTCCCGCGGGCGTCGGTCCACTCGACGAGGACCCGGTTGCAGAGGTCGACCTCGGCGCCCGGAGACCGGAACGAGTCCTTCTGCGCGGAGAGGACGTAGCGGACGTCGGTCGGCCACGGCCGGTAGTTCGAGCGGAACCCGCGGGCGGGCCGGGAGTCGAGGATCTCCCACAACATCTCGGGCTGCCACTGCTCGAGGGCGTCGAAGATCCCCGACGCCCGCACCCCTTCGGTCCACACGAGCTGGTCGATCGGGTACGGCGACGTCGGCGCGGCGATCTCGGAGCGGGCCGGGTCGACCATGGGCAGGAACCGGGCGACGACGTCGGCGACCACCCAGTGCGCTTCGACGTGGGTGGCGGACACGATGTCGTCGGGGCCCGTGTCGAGCTCCCCGTACTTGTCCATGCGTCGCCCGACCACGGAGATGCGGGTGAGGAACGTCCACGTGTTGTCGTCGGCGACGTTCCCCGACCCCGTTGTGCGGATGAGGCGGAGCGCGACCCGGTGCACGCCGGCGGGCGGACCCGACGAGGTGCCGATGACGCGGATGGCGTCGTTCCACTCGTCGACCATCCCGATGTCGGAGAACAACACCCGGGAGTCGTCGATGGTGCCGGAGCGCGTGTGCAGCTGGACGCGGTAGCCGGAGTCGTTCTTCCCCGACCGGCCGGTCACGGCGATGGCCGCCAACCCCTGCCCGGCGTCGGAGAGCCTCGCGTAGGCCATCGACGCGTTGTTGCTGAGGAGCACGTTCTGCCCCGTCTGGAACCCCAGCAGCAGGCCGTCGCGGGCTTCGCCGCGCGGGTACCCGGTGACCTGCATGGTCGCGAACGCCGGGATCGAGGACCGGTTGTCGGGCTCCCACGCGTTCAGGTCGGTGTCGATGTACACGACCGGCTTCGCGAGGTCGTCGGCCACGACCATCGACCCGACCGCGGTGAGGTCCCACTCCTGGCCGGCGGCGCCGTCGACCGGGCCGGGGTTCTCCGCGAACCCCTCCCACACGGTGTCGCCGGTGCGGGGGTCGGTGATCCACACCCGGTCGGCCGGCCCGAGGTCGTCGAACGCGTTGCGGGGCAGGTTGAGCCGCATCCGGGCGTAGGAGTAGCCGCCGGGCGCGATCCGCGTGAACTCGAGGCCGGTGCAGACGCGGGTGACGGTGCGGTGGCCGGCGCCGTCGTGGATGTGCACACCGAGGTAGCTCACTGGTCGCCCTCCACGTACAGCACCCACGGGTGGTAGGAGACGGTCAGCTGGGTGGTGTGGGTGAGGCTGTCGGACATCTCGGGCAGCGCGAACGGCCAGTCCTCGGACTCGGTCTGCTGCAGCAGCGTGAGGACGTTCCGCTCCCCAGGCACGGCGACGGGGTACTCGCCGTGCTCGATGGTGTCGATGGACTCCATGACCCCACCGGTCGCGGCACGCCACAGCGCCCCGACCTCCCCATCCCACACGTGCCGGTACTGCAGGTTCGTGGGCCGGTTGGTAGAGCGGGTGGTGAGGCTGGTGACGGACTCGACACCGGGCATGTCGACGGGCACGAACAGCAGCCCGTTGACCCGCAGGTTCCCGGTCCCCGAGACCCGGGCGGCCTTGAGGAACCCAGTGCGGGCGGCGGCGGTGTCGTCGATGGTGATGACGTCCAGATCCACCCCGCGGGGGGTGCTGAAGTCGCCGAGCGGCACCCACGAGATGAACCCCGCCACGCCCGTCGGCGGCTTGAACCGGGCGACCTTGCCCGTGTCGCCCCACTGCAGGTCGACGACCGTGTCGACGTTCGTGACACCGACCCGCGCGAACGCCAGGTAACGGCCCGGCCGCAGCGGCGGCATCGACGTCGGCGCAGCGTTCGTCGACAGCCGGCTGATCATCGTCGGGTCGGTGAACGTGACCTCCCGGTAGCCGGGACCGAACCAGGACCCGTCAGCAGTCACCGCACCCGTCCCGGACCCGGCGGGCACCCCGAACGTGGAGGCATCCCACAGCACCGGCCCGGCACCCACCGCGTCGGGAATGACGGAGAACAGCGACATGAACAGCCGCCGCGCACCCCAGTTCCCGGCCGACACCGCCGGGATCGCGGACAGCTTCAGGGGGGTGGGTGCGTCACCGAGGATGGGCGGCAGCTCGTACACGACTCCACCGGTCGCCGGGTCGTTGCCGAGCGCCTTCACGGGGTGGGTGACGAGCTCGCCGAGACCGAACGCGTCGGCCTCGAGCCGCACGTCGACCAGCCACACGTCCCTGCGCGCCTTGTCGTTCCACACCTGCTTGAGCGACAGCGGACCGGGGTCGGTGGCGTAGGTCCGGAAGAACGTCGGACCCGTCTTCTCGTCGAGCTGGTACATCAGCCACGACCGCGGCCGCACCAGCTCACGCGAGAGCCGGGCGACGACCTTCCGGGCCCCGGGCTTGTCACCCCAGATCACGAACCCCCACGACGGCTCCCGCCGGCCGTACACCCGCCCCGCAGCCCCGGCGTCGCCGGCGAGGGACGGCTCACCCATCGTGAGCTCGTCGTCCGGGTAGGTGCGGGGGTGCTCGTGGTCCCCGGGGTGCTGGAAGTCGAACAACACCCGCGCGGACCGCTTGGGGGCCGTGACGAGCCGCAGGATCGGGTACGTCGTCTTCACCCGCGGCCCCCCTTCGCCATCGCGTTGATCCGCTGGGCCCGGTCGGACCCCGCGTCGACACCCGCCTGGTACGTCGCATCAGCGATGCGGCGGGGGAGCTGCTCAAGCGCCCGGCTCTGCCGTGCTATGAGCTGGGACTGCTCCGCCACGAGCGACTGCAGGCGCGCGAACTCGGCGCCCCCTCCGCCACCCGAGACGACGACGGCCGGCGCGGCGTAGGCGGACTGGGTGCGCCCGTAGTAGCTGGACGTGTCCTCGCGGATCCCGCCGCCAGCGAACTGCTGCACCCCGAGGAGCGCCGCCGTCTGCAGGAGCGTCGAGATCGCCCGCGGACGCCGCCAGTCGTTGGCGAGCGGGATGTATGCCTCGCCCTGCGTCTCCGGCTCCGACCACATGCGCATCGGGGTGCCGGGCTTCGTGAGCTCCGGCAGGTGACCGTTGGCGATGTCGAGGCCGCCGCTGGCGTAGGCGATGACCGCCCGACCGGGACCGACCGACGAGAGGATCCCGCCGTCGGCCTTCGCGATCTGCATGTTCACGCCCGGCGCCGGCCGACCCTCGGTCTTGTAGACCGTGCGGATCGTGACCCGCTTCTCGTTCGGGAGCGCGTTGATCAGCCCGCTGTAGCGGCTGATCCCAGCCTCCGCCGCCCCCGACTGCAGACGCATCAGGGTGTCGACCTCGGACGGGGTCAGGTTGTACTTCACCCGCAGCGCGTCGACGGCCTCGGCCGTCTGGGGGATGCCGTTGGCGCGGATGTCGGTCTGCACGTCGCCCGGGAGGGCGGCGAACGCGTCGAAGAGCCCGGACACGGCCTCGCTGGACGCGTTGACGGTGTCCTCGACCCGCTGGGCGGACAACCCGACGGAGTTCGCCCACGCGTCGGCCTCCACCTCGGTGGCGCCCATCGCCGTGAGCATGTCCATGATCTGGTCGCGGGCGTACCGGATCCCCGCGGCCTTCTCCGGAGCCGGGAGGGTGTCGACCCACGCCATGGTCGCCTGGCTGGCCGCGGTGAGGGCCTCGTAGTTCGCGAGCCCCGCCTCGGTGCTGCGGTCGAGGTTCAGGCCGCCGTCGGCGAGGGTGGTGTTGAGGTCGGCCATCGACTTCTCGAACGCGACGAGCGCGTCACGGCCGGACAGCAGGTCGCTCCACGCCGCGAACGACGTCGCGAGCCGGTCGAGGGCGTCGGCGGAGAGGTTGTACGCCTCGGTCGACTCCTCGGTGGCTGCAGCGACGTCTTCCTGCTGCTGGCGAGCGGTACTGAGGGCGCCACGGACCTCGCCCATGCCGTCGAGGAACCGGGCGAGGGCGTCGACCTCTTCCTGGGGAGCGTCGTAGCTGACGGCGCCGTTCGTCTGGTACCAGGACTGCCACGCACTGTCGCTGGCCATCACCAGGTCGGTGAGGTCGGACATCGACAGCCCGAGGGTCTCGGCGTAGTCGCCCATGTCGGCCTGCGCCAGCGCGAACGCCACCTGATCGCGAGTGGCGTCGGTCAGGGCCGCGGACTGCTTGTCGAGGGTGGAGCGGAACGCCTCGACCATGTCGGACGCCTGCAGCTGCGACTCCCCGGCCGCGTCGGAGGCCGCCGAGAAGTCCATGAGTGCACCGACACCGAGACCGACGGCCGCACCCCACGGGCCGGCGATGAGGCCCATGAGGCCGAGGCTCATCGTGTTGGTGAGGCTGATCCCGTTGGCGGCGCCGGCGGCCGCGATCCCGAGGCCACCCATGATGGCGGCGCCCTTGCCTAGGCCGCCGAGGGTCTGGCGGAGACGGGCGGCAGCGGTCTGCTGCGCGGTGATCTGCGCGGTCGTGGTCGCACCGAAAGCGGTGGCCGTGCGCCAGTCCGCGCCGAGGGTGCGGACCCCGGACGCGGTCTGGCGGATCGATCCAACGAACGCCGATCCCATCAGGGCACTGGTGGCCTGCGCGCCGCGACGGAACAGCGTCATCGCGGCCAGACCGGCGATCAGCGGCCCACCGAAGTCGGAGTCGGCGAGAGCCCCGACCACGTCGGCGAGGGTCTCGAGGATCTGCAGGACCGGCCCGCCGAGCGGAGCCGCTGCCTGAACGATGTCGAGGATCGCCCCGCCGATGGCGCCGAAGGTCTCGGCGACGCGGGGTCCGTTGTCGCGGATGTAGTCGACGAAGTCCTGAAAGCCCTGGTTGTCCTCGAGAGCAGCGGCCCAGTCGTCGAAGTCGGCGGCCTGCTGCACGAGCCAGTCGCCGAAGTCGCGGTTGAGGGGCTGGAACGCCATCCACATCTCGGCGAGCCCGTGGGCGACGCTGCCGGTGGTGGCGGCGATGTCACGCAGCGTCGGAGCGGCCTCACGACCGAGGAACTCGAAGAAGTCCTCCCACCGGTCCCCGTTGAGGGAGTCGATGCCGTTCGCGACCTCGACGCCGGCGGCCTGGCCGATGGCATACAGCAGAGTCTCGGTCCGCTCGAGCAGCGGACCCATCTCGTCGAGCTCCTTGGTGACCTGAGGGAAGAACCCACCAGCCGCCGCGCGCTGCAGGCCGGCCCACTCGGCGCGCATCGACGAGAGGACCCCGACGAACTGGGTCGCCTCGGGACCAAGGTTGGCGATCGCCTCGTTCGCCTTCACCAGGTTGTCGACGGTCGGGTCGAGACGGGCCGCGTTCACGGCCGACACGGCGTCCCCAACGCCCTGGAACGCCAGCACCAGAGTCCCGGCCGCGGCCACGGCGATGCCCAGCATCCCCGCGAGCCCGGACACGGCCGGTGCGGCGACCGCGCCGATCGGGATGGCCGCGGGACCGATCCCGATCAGCGCGTCCACGAGGAGCCCCACGCGCCCCGATGCCCGGTCGAACTGGCGGCCGATGTTGTTGGCCCCGTTGCCCACGCTGTTGAGCGACCCGGGACCGTTGCCGCCGAGGATGCTCGCGTGGTTCTGGCTGTTCCCGAAGACCGTGTTGAGGTTGTTCACCGACGTGGCGTGGTTGTCGGTCGCCGACGTCAACGCGGTCAGGGTGGTCGTCTGGTTGCCCAGCGCCGTGTTCTGCCCGTTGAGGGCGTTGGCGTGGTTCGTCGCCGACGTCGTGTGCTGGTCGGACGCCCGAGACAGCTCCTGCAGACGTCGCTCAAGCAGCTGCGCGTTCCCCGCCATCGTCGCGGCGGTCGGACTGAACCGGTCCTCGAGCTCGACGATGACCTTCTCACGACGCACTGCCATCGTCGGGACCTCCTGCGTTGAGTAGCCCGAACGGGTCGGGGGGAGTGAGGAAGTCGTCGTCGGGGTTCACGTCGGTCTCGGCCACCCAGATGCGGGTGCCGTCGTGGTAGTGGAACGGGTGCGCGATCGACGCCTTCTCCGCCCACGACGTCTCGGTGCCGTCGTGGTAGGGCCGCTTCTTGTGGAGCAGCTCGTAGAGCCGCTCAGCGACCTGCTGTTCCCTCGTCGCGTAGCAGACGGTCCGCTGCGGAAACCAGTCCTTCTCCGAGTCCGCACACCGACCGGCCGGCCCCCCGCACTGGGGACACGACGTCCTCTTCGCCTCCCACGCAGCTCGGCGCCATTCGAGCTCGTCGTCGGGGAGGTCGTACAGCTGCTCCCGCGTCAGGCCGAGCGCCTCGCTGATCTCGAGGTCTCGGCCGATGGTGGCGGGGAACCGCTCTAGCGCGCCACGGCGAAAGGGTCGGCGGCCTGCATCCGGTTCAGCTGCATCGCCTTGAAGAACAGCGCCTCGGCGTCGGCGGCGTTGAGGTCCTCGACGTAGTCGGCGCGCTCCTCGTCGCTGCCGAACAGCGGCGCGGCGATGGTGCGCCGCTTCCCGTCGTTGAAGCCGAGGAGGGCGCGGGGGAACGTGAGCACGTTGTAGCCGTTCTCCCGGTCTCCCTCGTGGCCGGGGCGGGGCGGGTGCTTCGCGACGAGGTCGGTCCACCGCCCGAACCCGATGTCCTCGAGGGTCACGGTCTCGGCCCGCTCGATCGCAGCATCGAGGGCCTCGTCGTAGGCGGCGCGGGCGCCGTCGACGTCGGGCAGGTCACCGATCGTGGTGGACTTCAGGGCCTCCGCGTTGGCCGCCTGCTCCTCGGCCTGCTGCAGCGCCCGCCGCAGGTCGTTGAGGACCGCCCAGTCGTCGGGGTCGAACAGCGGAACGTCGTCACTGCGGGGCTTGCGCTTCTCGGTCATGACTCTCCTGCCGGGATACCGGGATGGAAGACCCGCCGCCGACCTCCCGGCGAAGCCGGCGGCGGGCCGTCAGGGGGTCAGGCAGCGTCGAGGAGCGGCACGTTCCACGCGGGGGGGCCGACGATCGACGCGGGCTGCATGAACGCGTAGACGCCGTCGGCGCCGGTGGACGTCTTGGACGGGATCTTCGTGCCGAGCTGCACGGGCACGAGGTCGATGAACTGACCGACCTCGAGGTCGGTCTTCGCGGGCACGCCCTGACGGCGCCACAGGACGCCCTCGATCATGTCCTCGAGCGTCTCCCACGCCTTCTTGCCGGGCGCGCCCTCGGCGGCCTGCGGGTCGAACAGCACCATCAGGTCGGCCATCGCGAACGACGTGGTGCCGTTGACCTCGAACTGGTCGGTGTCGCACGCCATCCGCGGCAGCGAGATCTTCTCGGTGGTGCCGGTGAAGCCCTCCTGGTCGCCGAAGACGCCGCAGGAGAGGTTGATGCCCGAGATGGCCTCGAGCTCGGTGATGGTGGGCAGCTGGAGGTCGGCGACGACGGGCGCGAAGCCCCACGAGTCGTTGCCGAACGCGCGCTTCTGCGCGAAACGGACGGGGAGAACCATCGGTCAGAGTCCCTTCGGGGTGTTGTCGACGAGCGCGATCACGTCGTCGCGGGTCGCGCCCTCGGGCACGTCGATGCCGAGGCCGGTGGCGTGGGTCCGCCACGCCTCGACGCCGGAGCCGGCGCCCGAGCGGGGCGGCTCCGTCACTCCGTCGCCGTCGCCGGCGTCGGTCTTGGGGCGGGGCGTGATGTTGTACTTCGGCGGCAGCGGCTGCCCGCCGGCGTCGGTGGCGGGCTTGTCGAGGAGCTCGTAGGCGCCCTCGGCGGCGCGCTCGAAGTGGCGTCGCGGCACGGACAGCTGGTGGCCGGTCTCGGCCTGCTTCACGCGGACGTAGTCGGGTGTGGGCATGGGTGTTCCTCCCGTGTGCGGGCTGGTGGTGTGCAGGGTGGGACCGGGCTCAGAAGGTGAACGTGTACTCGTCGGACGCGGCGTAGTAGCCGGCTCGCTCCTGGTCGGGGGAGTCGCCGGGCTGACGCTGCATCGGCGTCGACACCTCACCGTCCGCGCGGGAGATCCGCTCCCCGTAGAGAGCGGCAGCGGCACGGTCGAGGAGCAGCTCGGCGTTCGCGACGGTCTTGCCGCAGGCGACGAGGACCAGCACCCACGACGTGAGGTCGCTGGTGCCGTCGTTCAGCGTGGCGCCGTTCCCCTCGACCTCGAGGTGCACCTCGACGTACATGTCGGGGAGCCCGGAGCCGCTGTCGGCGAGGTCCTTGATCTCGTCCAGGCGGAGCGCCTGCACGTCCTCTGCGAGGAGGCGAGCCGTCACGTCGGCGACGATCAGCGCGCGGGAGATGGCCTGCGTCACGGCCAGTACAGCCCGTCGATCATCCGGGCGGTCTTCCGCGACAGCTCGTTGCGGATCAGCGGGATGGTCTTCCCGACGGCACGGTGCGGCCGTGTCTGGGGGCCGGGCCCGTCCTCGAACGCCATGCCGCCCTGGGGCTTGTTCCGGTCGGGGCCGTACTCCCCGGAGATGCTGTTGCCGAACAGTCCGCCGCCGGCGTGCATCTCCGACGACATCGCCCGGGGGAAGCGCTTGCCGCGGCTGCCGGACGTCTTCTGCGCGTTGAGGCGGGCGAGGCGCTCGCCGTGCTTGATCTGCTCCCGCACGATCTTCACCATCCGCGTCTTCGCGAGGACGGGGATGCGGGTCATGTCGTTCGCGAGGTTGGTGATGCCGCTGAACTCGACTCGGGTCATCACCACTCCTTGGGGCGGGCCTCGTCGGCGAGCGGGAGGCGGCGGGCGGTCTTCTGGTCGGCGCGGATGGCCTTGATGACCCGCCACACCGAGCCGGCCCACTCGCCCGACGTGCACTCGAGCAGGTCGCCGTCGTGGAGGTCGGTGTAGTCGTGGGGGAGGTGGCCGACGGCGATGGCTTCCTCGAAGGTGACCCCACCGATCCGGGCGCCGGTCGAACCGCCGCTGGACGAGCTGGTGCCGTCGGATCGGAACGGCACGTCCACGGCGACCGTCACCCAGTTCGGGACTTCGACGCCGGCCGAGGTTGTGGTCTTGCCGGCGCGGCGCCGGATGGTGACTCGCGACTTCATCCGCTGCAGCGCGTAGCCGCGGAGCTCGGCTAGGCCGGCGTCGAGGTCGGCGCCGTAGTTCAGCACCGCCAGCCCCAGTCCTGGTCGGGGGCAAACCCGGGGCGGGTGGAGAGGGCGTCGGTGTCGACCTTCGGGGTGAGCTCGGCCCATCCCCACCAGTCGTCGTCGAGCGCGGCCGCGCCGCTGTCGGTCTCGTAGCGGTGGGTGACGGTGCCGTCGTCGACGGTGACGGTGGTCGAGGACGCCCGGGACTTCTCGACCCTGGACGCGATGGTCTCGCGCACCACGTAGTCGAGGGTGTCCTGGTCGAGGGCGGCCAGGTCCCCGAGCCGGTTCTTGATCTTGCGGCGTACGTCGCCGATCCACATGGTCCACTGCACGAACTCGGCGGATCCGTCTGCGGGGGCGGGGCGGCCAAGGGTGGCTGCCACGTCTGCGGGAGTCACTGCCATGACCGCCCCACCTCCTCAGTTGCTGCTGTTGTGCTGGTCGACGAGCGCGATCACGTCGTCGCGCTTCGCGTCGTCGGGGACCACGAGGCCGAGGGACTCGGCGTGGGCCTTCCAGACGTCGAGCCCGGACCCGCCGCCGGCGCGCGGCGGCTCGCCGGACGGCTCCTTGGGAGCCGGCTCGCCGCCCTCGATGTCGTCGGGGTGGACGAGCTTGTCGGCCCAGCCGGGTACCTCGGTGCCCTTCACCAGCGCCGCGGCCACCCCCGTGTCGGGGTGGGCCACGACGATGGTGGCCTTCATGACCCCGCTCACGGCAGGACCTGGATGGCCATCGAGGCGTTCGGGTTCGCGAGGACGGGCTCACCGATGGAGTCGCCCTGGACCTCGATCGAGGACCCGACCTTCTCCTCGCGGAAGACACCGCACACGATGCCCGGCTGCTCGTCGGGCTCGATGCCCCACGACTCGAACCCGGCCGAGACCGTGCGGCCCCAGTAGGTCGCCCCGAGCAGGGACCCGTTCTCGTCGTCGACCGCCACCGGCTCGGGCAGGAAGTAGACGAACTTCGGGTTGAGGACCTTCGTGAGCGTCCCCTCGAGCGAGACGGACCGGTCGTAGATCTCGACCGGGGGCAGGCCCGCGGCGTTGGAGTACGCCGTGACCTCCGCCTGCAGCGGCGGCCGGGTGGCCGTCCCGACGATGGTCTTGAACTGGTTGCCGGCCGCGTACGCGTTGTACGCCGCACGGCTGCCGAACAGCATGACGCCGGGGTTGGCGCCGTTGTTGAGGCCGGCGTACACGTCCTGCCAGAGGCTGGCCTGGACGAGGCGGTCGACGGCGGGGTCGTTCCACCAGTTCCCGGTGCCCGCGACCACCGAGAGCGCGGCGTCACGGCCGAAGATGTCGTTGATCCAGAAGTTGTCCTGGTCGACGACGAGCGCACCGGCGTGGATCGCGGAGCCGCGCGACAGCTCCTGCCGCATCGAGATGGCCTCGACGTCGCGCTTGATCGCGGCCTCGATGCTCTTGCGGACCCGGTCGTCGGAGAGACGCGACAGCTCCTTCTGGGTGAGCTCGTCGATGGGCTCGTTCCGCGCGATCGACGGGAGGTCGATCGTGCTGGCCTTGACGCCCTGCCCCTTGCCGATCTCGGGCGGGGCGTTGAAGGAGCGGTAGCGGGCGGCGTCCACGAGACCCGTGCTGGACGGGTAGAACTTCACGTGGTCGGAGTCCACCGAGACGTTCGGCAGGAACCGGGCGAGCGTGCCGCCCCGTCGCTGCTCGATGACGTACTGCTCGTCGCGGGCGATGCCCGTCGCCTCGACGGGGGTCATGAGGTCGGTCCACAGCGGCATGGGGATCAGCTCCAGAACGCGAACTGCGGCTGCGGCGCAGTCGTGGGGACGGTGAACGCGATCGGCAGCTTCGCGGGCTTGACGTTGCCGCGGACGATCACGGCACAGTTGACGTCCTCGACGCCGTCGGTCTTGAAGTCGCCCTTGAGGAAACCGAGGCGGGCGCCGGCGGTGTCGGTCCAGGGGCGGATGACGTCCCGGTCGTCGACACGGACGGGGAGCATGGACGGGAAGTACCCGTTCGGGAAGTGGGTGGCTGCGGTGAACGTGCTGACGTCGAGCACACCGGACACGGCCTCGTCGAGGCCGTCGGTGTTCAGGAGCGCCGAGTAGTCACCCGTGCCGTACTGCGTGGTCTTGAGACCGGGCATGGAGTCCTCCTAGGACGATGAGGTGGATGGCTGCTTCTCCGCTCGCGCTGCTGCGCGCGCGGCCATGACCTGCTTGATCGACCCGGGCTTGTCGTCCCCGCCGCCGCCACCCTGGGAGTGGTCGGGCTTGAGGTTCGGACGTCCGTCGTCGACGAGGTAGGGCTTGCGCTTCGCCAGGTCCTCGAGCTCCGCCTTGAGGGCGGCCTCGTCGACGTTGCCGTCGTCGCCGACCTTCACCTTCGTGAGGTCGAGGAACGCGACGGCGTCGGCGGGGTCTCGGAACTTCGCGGTCGCCGCGGCCGCCTTGGCCTCGGCTTGCACGATGCGGGCGTCGGCCCGCTGGCTCGCGGTCTTCTCGCCCTCCTCGCGGGCGGCCTGGACCGCCTTCTCGTTCTCGGACTGGTTGGCGGCTTCGATCTCGGCGAGGCGGTCGGCCTTGCTCTTCAGGTCGTCGTAGTCGGCGAACTTGTCGCGCTCTCGCGCCACTCGCTGCTGGACGATCCGGTCGAGGTCGGCCTGCGTGGCCGGGGGCTTGTAGTTGTCCCCGCTGCCACCGCCCTGCCCGCCGTCTCCCGATCCGCCGCCGTCACCGTCGCCAGCCTCCATCGACCATCCGCCGGTGAGGCTGCGGTGGTGCGAGAAGAGCTGGTCGAGGGTGTCGAGGGTGATCGGGCCAGAGAACTGGAAGGGGCTCGGCTTGCTGGTCATGTGTGTGCTCCGTAGCTCGTCAGCGTCCGGTCTTGAGCGCGACCGTGGGCGCCTTCCGCCGTGGTGGCGGGAAGTCAGAGGTAGCCGTGGAGCCGCAGGAGGCGGACTCTCTCGGCGGGGTCGTTGCCGGCGATCTCGAGGATCGACTCGGGCATGAGCCGAACCCCCCGGGCCTGGCTGCCGCGGCGGCCCCGGCGGGTGGTGGCCTCGGTGGTCGTGTACACCCACTGGCCGTTGACGCGGACCCGCTTGAGGCGGTTCGTGTCCTGGGACCGGCTCATGCCGCGGCGGGCGTTGACGACCCGGGAGATGTCGGCGCCGTCACGGATGGCCTGGGCGCCGGCCTTGCCGAACACCCGGTCCTGCTCGGCCTCGGTGAGCGCCCAGAAGTGCGCCTCCGGGGACTCGGCCCCGATGAGGCGGTCGAGGGCTTCCTTGCCCGCCGTCGTACGCCCGTCGGGGGCCGGGAGGTGGCTGCACCGGCACCGTGGGTGCCGGTCGAACCCCTCGTTGAAGAGGTAGAACTTGCCCGACAGCACGATGCACCGCGAGCAGGCGCTCGCCTCCGCCTGCCGCACCCACCCGGCCACCCACGGCCGCTGCGCCATGGCCGCGAGCTCCGCGGCCCGGGCGGTGTCGGCCAGGATGGTCTCCACGACGCCGTCGATGAACGCCTGACCGTCGTCGAGCGCCTCCTGCGCCAGGTCCAGGTCGGGCGCGAGACGCACCGTGACGCCCTCGCCGACCGTCTGCTCCCGCAGGGCGTTGTAGCGCTGCCCGGCGCGAGTGACGGACTGCTCGAGCAGCGTCGCGATCGGGAGACCGTCACCAGAGACGCCGGCGAACCCGGTCGGGTTCAGCACGCCGGGTTCGGTACGAGGCCCGAACGCGAGGTCGTTGAGGACGTCGGCGACGTATTCGTCGGACTCCCGCGCGGCGAGCGTCTGGGCGGCCACGATGATCCCGATGGCCTGGGGCGCGACCTGCTCGCGGTACTGGTCCTCCCACGACGCGGCCGCGGCGTCCATCCGCCCCCACGACCGCCGGATAGACGCCCGGGCGATCGCGAGGAGACGGACGATGCGGCGCTGGTGCCTAGTTGCCGAGGGCGGAAGGGTTGGCACCGCTCAACGCCCTCTCCACAGACTCCAACGTCGGATCGGAACGCTCGGCCTCGAAGTAGGCCCGCTCCTTGTCCTTGCGCGCCTCGGACCAGCCGAGCTCGTCCCACGCGCCCTCGCGGGAGAGGATCCCCACCGACTTCGCCTTGGTGATGGCGTCCATCCGCTGCGCCACCGTGGGGGTCGCCGGGTCGAACCAGTCGACCCGGATCCGGTTGCCCTCCACGGTCTGGCCCGTCGCGATCCGCAGGGCCAGCGCCATGGTCCAGCCGAGGGGGTCTCCGACCTGGGTGTTGAACGACTCGCACGACCGGATGAGGCGCGCCTCGGCGGCCCGGATCGCGCCCTCTCCGGACGGGTTGGTGGTGGTGATGCCGAAGTAGTCGGGTGGCAGCTTCGTCAGCGACGACGCCAGCTTCCCGTTGACCGCGACAGCCGTCTCGAAGTTCTTCAGGTCGGCGGCGGAGAGCTGCCCGACCTTCGAGTTCTCCTTCGCGAGGAGGTGGATCGCGTTCCAATACGCCTCGAAGCGTGGGATCGGCTTCCCCGTCTTGTCGACGAAGTCGCCGGCCGCGACACCGGTCATGTACATGCGGGGGATGCCGGCCGCCTCCTGGGCGAACTGCATGTTCGTCATGGTGCGCGTCACCGACTCCACGAGCGGCACGACGATGCTGATCCCGGGACGCCCGAGCCACTTCCCGGAGCGCCGACGGTGCAGGTGCATGATCACGGGCACCGCCCCGAGCTTGTGCTCGTTGCGGTCGGTCTCCACCCACTTCCCGTCCTTGCCGCGCTGGCCCCACACGGTGACATTGGGCAGGTACAGAGCGAAGTGCGTCGACCGACCGTCGGAGATGTCGTCCTCGGGCTTGTAGAACCGGGCGGCCGCGGTCATCTGCTGCCGACGGATGTCGACCCGGGCGCACATCTGCAGCGGCGACTCGGCCCGCACGATCGGCAGGTTCCGGTCGTCCTCGTTCGCGCCGACCGAGAAGAACGACCGGCCGAACGTCCACGAGTCGTCGGAGAACATCGACAGCTGCGTGTCCATGTTCGACGCGTCGTAGATCGCCCGCAGCTCCGCCGAGGTCGTCTCCTCGCCCGGCAGCAACAGCGACCGCACCTGCTGGCGGTCCGTGTGGCTGGTGACGAGCGTGTCGCACCAGTTCACGAACACCATGAACCGCCGCATCTCGGGCGGGATGGCCATGCCGAGGTGCTCGATGCGGGCCTCGCCCTCACGGAACCGCTCGTTCAGGATGTCGGCGCGGTGGCGGCGGTCCCGGCTGCGGCTGAGGCTGCTGAGGAGGTCCTCCTCGTAGGGGCTGAGTGCCACGGTGCCCCCTTGTCTCAGGTCAGGAAGAAGATGCTCGGTGAGCGTTCAGCGGTCCAGCCGGCCGCGATGGCGTCCGCGCGGGCCTCGTAGGCCAAGGTCGCGGCGACCAGGGCGTCGATCTTGCGAGGCGACTTGTCGTGCTCCTTGCGCACCAGCCGGAGCCGGCCACGCCGCGCCACGTAGGCGTTGTTGAAGTGCTCCATCGTCAGCTTGTCGCCGCTGTGGAACACCCGGCCCATGGGGTTGTCGCCGACGGGCTCGCCACCCTGCTTGAGGTCCGTTCGGAGCCGGTCCAGGGCGTTCGACATGCTCACGTAGTTGCTGGTAGCCCACGGGATGACGGTGTCCTCGCCGAGCTCCTCGGAGAGTGTCTCGATGTCGGAGCGCCACTCGTGGGGGTCGGCGTACAGCCGGGCCACCTGGTACTTCGCGAACGTCTCGCGGATCTCGGCGAGCACCTCGAGACGAGGCACCTCCCAGAAGTTCGCGGCGGCCCCGTCGGGCGCCGCCCAGATCTTGATGGGGAAGATCAGCCCGTCGCTCATCCGCGACGCCACCAACGCGGTGGCGTCGTCGTTCAGCGACCCGTCGAACCCGAGCGCGATCGACTCACCTCGAGCGATCTCCGTTCCCGGCCGCGACTGCCGCTCCACGATGTCCTTGGCGATCCACACGTCCTTGCCCGACTGCGGGCGGTTCAGGGCGTAGCGGATGAACTGCTCTTCGTCCTCGTAGATCCGGGTGTCGTTGCGCTCCTCGTACTTCCGCTCAAGGTCCTGCCACCCGGCAGAGTCGCCGTACACGTAGCGCAGCTGCTCCATCGTGCGCTTCTCGTCGGCCAGGTCGATCTTGCCCTTGGCCTCGCGGTGGTTCACGTAGACCCTCGACCGCAGCTCGCCCTTGCGCCACTTCGTGAGCGTGTCCTCGAAGACGCTCATCTCGCCCGGCCGGTACGCCGTCGACGTCTGGTGCAGCCACGGCTGGGCGATCTTCCGCTTGCCGAGGTTGCGCGACACCGTCGCGTACATCGAACGCAGCGCCGGCAGCACGTAGAGGTGGGTCTCGTCGGCGACGACGTGGGTCTCCTTGCCGCCGTCCTTCGACGCCGCACCGGAGGTGCAGGCCCGGATCTCGCCACCCTGGGGGAGGTAGATCGCGGACGCCGACTGGTACTGCCGCACACCGCCAGCGCCGCCGTAGATCTCGGGCCGCATCTCCTGGCCCCAGTCCGAGACGATGTAGGCCACGTTCTCGAACGTGTTGCCGGCCTGGGACTCCTCGGTGGCGAGGCACTTGATCAGCGGGGACCGGACGGGCTCACCCATCGGCTCGCCGGGCTCGTAGAACTCTCGGACCTCGGGGACGGGGTACGGCTCACCGCCCTTGGCCCAGCCAGCGAACCGGCAGGGCCCGAACCCTTCGAGCACGACGATCCAGCCGGCGACCTCGGACTTCGCGCGCCCCTTCGCGCGAGAGAACACGGCCTCGTCGTAGACGCGGCGGCCCGTGACCTCGTCGAGCTTGTAGCACTCGATGATGTGGTCGGCGACCTCTTGGTCGGCCTCGAGGTCGATCGGCTCGCCCTGGACGTCCCCGGGGCCGTGGCAGGCGTTGACGGACAGCCAGTCCACGGCGAGGTAGCCCAGCGAGCAGACGTGCCCCTCGAACTGGGGGACGAACATCAGCTGGACCGCTTGGCGCGGGCCCGCTCGAGCGAGGACACCTTCCCGCCGGCGGCCGCACCACCGGGCATGGTCGGCTTCTGCGCTCCGCGGGGGCCACGGCGCTGCGGGACCTTCCCGGTCTGATCGTCAGGCAGACGCAGGGCCGCGAGGAGCTGCTTGAGCAGGTTCGCGGTGTCGTTGGACTTGCCGAGCGCGTTCGTGATGCGCAGCTCGTACACGTTCCCGTCGCCGCTCATGTCCTCGGCGAGCGTCATCCACGTGTTCGCGTCGCCGCGGAGCACGAGGTCGAGCTGGTCGAGGCGGTCCTTCGCTCGGCACGCTTCCTCGAGCTGGACGCGCTGCATGATGTTGAGCTCGTGGGCTGTGGTGATCTCGCGCCAGAGCTTGCGGCCGCCAGGACGGAGGCCAGCGGGGTAGGTCGAAGCCATCTCTCACCCTCCAGGGTCCCGACGCACGGCTGGAGGTAGATGCCTATGCGTTTGGTGACGTACCGGGCCGAGCCCGTGGGAAAACTCAGGTGTCTGGACTGCGAGGGACCTCCTCCGCGGTATCCAGACGATCCGGGTTCGGGCTACCCCCCTGGGGTAGCCGGGCGATCCTCATACCATGGATGAGATAACGCCCTCGTGCTTCGCGGAGTTGCACGACAGACACATGGTCTGCGCGTTGGCCCTGCTGTGCTCACCACCAGCTGCCAGCGCGACCACGTGGTCGACGGTCGCGGCGGTGAGGACGAACGGGTTCGGCTCGGTGCATGGGACTTCGCATCCCTGGCACACCCACCCGTCGCGGGTGAAGATCTCGTCGCGGTCGAAGACCTCGACGATCACTGCGCCCGCGTTGCGCGCACGCTTGGCCGCATCGCTGCGCCACGAGTAGGCGGCGACCGGGGCGAGGCGGTGTCCGTGCTGGACGATCGTGCGGCACCGCACGCTGCACGTGGTGGCGTAGCCGGCGTCCACCCTGCGGGTGACCACGGTGGCGCACACCACGCACGGTGCAGCCGCTCGCGGGTGGCGTGCGGCCTCACCGATGTGGAGACGGTTGTAGTGGGTGGAGCAGTAGCCGCGGGCGCGGTGAGGTCTCGCGCAACCGTCGATGCTGCAGGTACGGTGAGCCACGTCGTTCCCCTTCCCGGGAATGACCGAGGGCCCCGGCTGTTAGCGCAGCGCGGGGCCCTACCTGTTGATGTCGGTGTTCAGTTGTGGCTGGGATGCGGGCATCCCGTGCGGCCGGCCGTGGCGTAGTCACACGGCGGGCACTCCGGCCCGTGGTGGACCGACCGGTCGTCGTCGCAGTGCCCGAGCGTCCAGTGGCCCGGGTCGATCGGGCCACCGCATCGCCAGCAGGTGAAGCGCTCGCCGTCGTTCATGCGGCGCTGGTAGCTGGCCCTCAGGCGGACGTGGGCGGCGTCGTAGCCGCGCGCCTGGCGTGTGCCCCGCTCGGCCTCACGGTGTCGGCGGTGGGTGGCGCAGCGGCCGCCGCGTGTGCCGGCGTCGATGACTGCCGGGCATCCCGGTTCGGTGCAGACCCGCTTAGCCACGGTCGGCCTCGGGAACGACGAACGCCCCGGCCAAGTGGCTCGGGGCGTGGTGTTCAGGGGTGGGTGGACTTGCCACGAATTTCACCACACTTCTGGCTAGGAACCAAGTACGTCAACTGGCCTGAGTGTCGTCGGCCGCAGTGGCCCGGGCGAGGGTGTCGTCGACGCTGTAGAGGATGCGGCCCTCGTGGTTGACGCCCTGCTTGCGGACGTGGCCGCGCGACCCCCAGACGCGGACCCTGCCGGCCGTGAGGGGCTTGGCGAACTGGTTGGCGAACTTGGCTTCCATCTCGACCGCGGTGAGGTGGGTGCCGTGCTCGATGAGGTCGGCTGCGACGACGACGCCGTACCTGGCGTCGGGGATGAACTCCTTGCAGCGCGGGCACTGCCATCCGTCGTCCTTGTTGTCCTTGACCGCCCAGAGCCGCTCGAGCTTGACGTGGCACTTCAGGCAGGGGGCGCCGGCCTGGACGTAGTCGTCGGCGTGGAGGACGCGTTCGATGTGGGTGCGGCACCGCTTCAGGGCGTTCGCGAACCCACGGAAGTCGGTGAGCGGGTAGGTGGCCATGTAGGTGAGCTGCTGGTCGAGGTAGGCGACCGCGGTCTTCAGGTCGAACGGGCCGTCCGGGTTCGGGTGGTCGTGGTCGAGGTCGGCGCGCCACTGCATGTCCCACTGGCCCAGGACCCAGGTGGGGTGGGTGTCGTGGTCGGCCCGGGCGAGCCATGCTTCGAGGTCGTCGAGTTCGGTGGCGTCGCAGCCGGCAGGAATCACGCGGCCGCCGAGAGCGGACGCTGCGGCATGGCCCCACCGTTCCGGGTTCGTGGAAGGTGCGAGGAGCATCATCGCCTCCGAGTCGACACCACGAGCCTCGACCTCGTCAGGGAGGGAGCCGCAGAGCCGGGCGATCTCGTGGAGGTTGTCGCGGGCCAGGGCGACGCACTCGGCGCACGTCGTGTCCGGTCCGGTGACGTGGGTGGCGTGGTCGACACGGCAGTGCGCCTCGGGGCAGGGAGCGCAGCCGGGGCAGTCGTGGGCCGGGTGGTGGTCGGGCTGGTCGGCGTGGCGGCCCGGGACGACGCGGGCGTGCCGGTCGTGCTCGGAGGGGCGGCAGACGGTCATGCGGGGGCTCCTCGTGAATGTGTGCGGGAACGGGGAACGCCCCGGACAGCAGCAGGGAGCTGTCCGGGGCGCAGGGGACGTGCGGAGTGGTGGTGCGGGTGGCTTCAGGTGGTGTCGTAGGCGGCACCGTCGATCCAGCCGAGGTCGGCAGAGGTGCCGTACTCGTAGATCCCTCGACCCGACCACTTCAGGCAGATGCCGTAGACCCGCTTCGGGTGGATGCCCAACCGTTCGCCTGCGTCACGAGGGGACTCGCCGGCGAGGAGTGCCTGCCAGAGAGCGTGCTCATCGACCTTGGCGCCCGGGTGAGGCATAGGCGGGGGCGTCACGTTTTGCGGGGTGAGGACGGTTCCGCAGTGGCATGCGGCGAACACGAACATGATCAGGCTGCACGACGGGCACGGGGCGATCCAGCGGGTAGGCAGTGATGGAGGCGGCTTCCACGCGTCGGTCATGCCTGGTCTCCTTCGAACAGCCGCCGCGGCGGTGGTGGTGGCGGGTCGGGTCGGTCGTCGACGACGGTCACGCGGCCGGCGTACGGGCTCAGGATGGGGTCAGGAGTCGGGCGGCAGTACGCCCACCAGTCCACACCGTCAGGCCCCGGGAACGGGCCGTAGACGTCGAGCACGTCACCAGGCTTCGGTGCGTCGTCCCGCGCTGCGGCTGGCGGGGGCTTGGGCGTCCAGCCACAGCCCGTCGGCTCGGGCTCCTCCCACCGGTGGAGCGTGGGCTCGTTCGATGTCGTCACGCATGCACCTCCGGGTCATGGGTTGCCAGCAAGGTCAGGGCCGCCTTCGGGACGTGGACGTACACGCGGAGCTCGTCGTGCCACGCCACCACCTCGAGCGACTCGTAGGGCAGACCGTCCAGGTCGACCTCCCAGAGATCCATCGGCTCCTCCACCGGCGTCTGTGCGGCCGACGAGCCGAGGGCGTACGCCGGCGACCGGGAGAGGCACACGAACGGTGGCCGCCACAGCCGGTTCCGGGACAACGACCCCGGCACCAGACCCCGCCGGGCGATGCCCTTCCGGCGAGACGACGGCGCCCAGTGGAACGCGACGTCGGTCATGGCGTCTCCGTCGTGCTGTTCACCAGCAGCTCCAGGTACACCACGCCCGGGTCGTCGCCGTCGTGCGCACGCCCCAGAGCCGCGAGGAGCTCGGCGCCGTTGATGGTCCACCACTGCTCCGACGGCGGGCGGCTCACGCGCACTCCTCGCAGACACCCGACACGGGCAGTTCGATGAAGCAGGACGGACACACACCCCGCGGTGTCGGGGGAGGCGGGCAGGACACGTGAACCAGGCGGCGTGCGTAGCCGCTGCCCTCGTAGGTGAGCTCCTCGCCCACACGCACCGCCCCGTCGCAGCGGTCACACAGACCCGGGAACGCAGCCACGAACGTCACGACGGCTCACCGCCCTCGCGGCGACCGCAGTGGACGCAGACCCCGGCGGGCACGCCCCATGCCGCCGTGGCCTCCTCGTCGGCAGGCTGGTGTCCGTAGCGGGTGTCCTCACACGGCACCCACTGCAAGGTCGGAGCAGAGGTGCGGCGATGCAGGTCGACCGCCTCGGGTCGAATGCCCGCACGAACGAGCTCCAGGTGGCTCCAGTCAGCCCAGCGGTGGCGCTCCCACTCCTCGTCGACCTCGGTGACCTCCCCGCGCGAGACCGTGCAGCAGAACAGCCGGTTGGCCCGAACGGCTGCCTTGGTCTCCTCGCACTGCAGGCAACGGTCAGGAGCGACCTGCGGTCGCTGCTCGGCGTAGTCGCTCACCACACCTCACCGCCGTTCGCGAGTCCCCAGATCAGGGCCAAGAGGACAGCGAGGACCACGAGGAGACCGAGCCCGAACCGGGCCTCCTCACGGGCGGCGCGGCGCGGGGCGGCGACCGCGGCGTAGACGAGACACGCCAGGAACGCGAGCGCCACGACAGCGATGAGCAGAACCGGCACGCGGACAGCGACGTCGGCGGCGCTCACTCGGGCTCACCGCCCTCGGTGTCGACCGGCACCCACGGCGTGGCGCGGTCGGCGAAAGACGTGACGGCGCGGCGCTCGATCCGGGTGCCGGTGAACCGCTGACCGTTGTAGGTGCCGCCCCGCCCGAGGTGCTCGTGGATCTCGCGAGCACGGAGCTCCGGGTAGCGCGGCTCCACGCGCACGGTGTCGACGTGCTCTCCGCCCGCCGTCACGACGATCAGCCGGTATTCGACGACCTCGCTGGCCTCGGTGGTCGTGACAGCAGTCTGAGCAGCAGCGAGGAGAGCGCGGGCCATGTCGGCGAAGGTCGCGACGTGCGACGCCCTCACGCGACTGTCGACCTCCTCCCAGACGGCGATCAGCCATCGGGCAAGGCGGTCGATCTCGGCGCGCTGTGGCCTCGGGCCAGCAAGGGCGGCATGGGCGGACGCGCGCTCCTCGTCGGAGATCGCGAGACCGGAGAGATGGGATCGCACGCTCTCGGCCAGCGAGGCAGTCGAGGCGGCGGCCCGGCGAACCATGTCGGCCCCGTCGGCCATGGCGCCGATCCGGTACCAGCAGGTCCGGTAGTCCGTCGCGCTGTGACTGACGGTCGCCCCGTCTCCGCCGACCCAGTCCAGGCCGTACCCGTCGCCGATCTCGGACACGTGGACTTCGATGCCGGCGTCCGCCATCGCAACAGCAGCGGCCCACCGCAGCTTCTCGATGGGCGAGGCGTTCTCGTCGAGCGGCGGTTCGATGTGGCTGCCCCGGTCGTCAGAGACGCGGCGCACGGTCGGGTTCGTCATCGGGTCTCCTCGGTGGTGTCGTCGTCCTCGGTGACCGGGAGGGGCTCGGTGCAGTCCATGCACGCCGACTCCGGCACGTGGATGCGCTTCTGGGTGTTGAAGCGGCCCGACTCGTGGGGGATCGAGTGGGTGTGGTGGGCGCACTCCGCCAGGACCGGGTACGGCTTGATCAGGTCCGGGTCGACGCCGTAGTGGACGGCCCGCTCGTAGATGAACTCGCCACCGATCTCCGGGTGGTTCCGGACCGACGCCCACTCCCACGCCGCGTCGCCCGTCATGCCCTGGGCGAGGGCGTCCGCGAGGAACGCCTGCATGCGGGCGTTGCCGAGGGCGATGGTGCGCTCCACGCTCAGCCGCAGCTCCAGACTCCCCGGGATCAGGTTGCCGTCCTCGCCGCGACCCAGGTCGAACCAGTCCGACTCCCACACCTCGTGGCCCAGGGCGAGGGCGTAGAGGTACGGGACGTCCACCGCGAGGGGGCGGACCTCGGCCTCGTCGGGGTGGGGGTAGAGCTCGTGGGCGAAGCGGCGGATCGTGCGGCGGCCCTCGAGCGGGGCCGGTGTCGTCGTGTCGGTCATCAGTCCTCCTGCGGGGTTGAGTCGGGGGCGGGAACCCACGTGTCTCGCCCGTCGGTGTGAGCGCCCGCGTGCCCGGAGAGCAGGCTGCATCGGGGGGTGGGGTAGGTGAGTCCGAGGAAGGTCAGCGGGGTGCCCTCGGAGGCGCACGGCCCGGGCGGGATCGGAGGCGCCGCCTCAGCGAGAGCGAGCAGGGCGTGACCGATCCCCACCAGCGCAGCAACGGCCTGGCCCGTCTCCGACGCAGCAGCCAGCGCGTCCCGGGCCTTCTCGGCGTGGTCGGTCATCGCTGCCCCCACACGCACGTGATCGGGTACGCGCCCGGCGTGCCCGCAGTGACCGGCTCACCCGTCTCCGGGTGGACCGTGAAGAGCCGCTCGTCGTCGGACGGGTGCTCGATAGCCCAGTCGTGGCACACCTGGTAGGTGTCCTCGAGGTCCAGCTCGTCCGTGGCGCCGCAGTGGAGGTCCCACCGGGCGATGGCCTCGGCGAACTCGGTGACGTCCTGGTGGCCGTAGCCGGTGACATTGCAGTTCTCGTCCTCGACGAACGGGAACGTCTGGTCGCGGTCGACGGTCGTGAACGCGGAGGCGCGGTCGTGGGCCTCTTCGATGGTGTCGGTCATGGCAGTGGTCCGTTCTTCGGTCTGCTGGTCAGGTGGAACCCGCCGCACTGGCGGCAGGCGTAGACACGTAAGGGCTTCCCCGACGACCTAGACACCCGCAGAGCAGCCGCGATAGCAGCCGTCACATCCGGGAACGTCCGCTTCGTGTGGGGTGCCGGGCCGGTCATGGGGTGGCGAGCTGGCGGGTGATGCTGGCTTCCTGGTGGGCCGACACGTTCCACAACCCGAGCTGCCCCGACATCGGGACCGGGACCCGCAACGGGACCGGGTTGGTGAGCTCCCAGTGCCAGCAGGGGGCGTGCTCCGTCGCGCAGCGACCGCGGACGCACTGCGCGCAGATGTCGGTCGCACGCAGCGCCCACGGCGAACATGCGCCACGGCAGTCGTCCTCGGTGTGCACGTCGACCAGGTCGACGACCCCGATGACCGCGCCCATCCGGTACGCCGGTCCGAGACGGGGTGCGCCGAGGTTCGGGAGCGTCTTCCCGGTGATGGTCTCGACCTGCGTGAACGCCGTGTCGTGGGCCGGGGTGGTGCTGGCGTGGACCGCGAACCGGCCGCGGTGCTTCGTGTACTTCGGCCGGTTCTCGACGTTCTTCCCGAGGGTCACGATCGCGGCGGCGTACGGCTGCCGCACCGTCAGGGCCTTCACAGCACCCACTCCGCGACCGTGCCGTCGTGACGCAGCAGCGACCAGTCGCCCGGGTAGGCGTGCAGCTGCAGCGGGGTCTCGGCCGGGTTCTGGTCGCCGTTGCGGAGGACCAGCCAGCCGAGGTTCAGGGCGTGGGCGCGGTTCGACTCGATGAGGAGGTGGCAGCCGCCCGGCGTGGTGGCGGAGCCGCAGACGAGGAGCAGGTTCGCTGGGCTGTTCGTGTCGGGCCTCTTGTCGCCGCCGGCGCCGCGCGGACGCCGGTGGTGCACCGAGTACGGCCCCAACCATCGTCCGTCCGCGTACAGCAGCAGCCCGCACACCTCGCAGCAGCCGTCCGCACGGTCCAGGACGAGCGCACGGACCTCCCGGGAGGGTCCGGTGTCCCTCGGGGGCTTCCGTGGCGGCCTGGGGGCCGTGGCGGCCTTCGTGGGCGGCTTCGCGGTGAACGGGCGCCGGGCCATCTGCGCCTTCCGGGCCAGCGGGGTGCGTTTCACGGGGTCGCCTCCTTCGGTGTCGGGTAGCGGTAGACGGTGCGGCCGTCCGACGACTGGCCCGACTCGTCGAGGTCGTAGAGGACGTCGGCGCCCGAGTGGTGCATCGACACCCGCCGCGGCGGGGTGCCGAGCAGGTCGCCGGTGTTCGGCTGGTGGTCGGCGACCACGACGAACCGGGTGCCGCAGTGGGGGCCGCCGACGATGACGGCACGGACGTTGATGGGGATCGCCTTCACGACGACACCGCCTTCGCTTCGGAGGCGCACTGGGTGCAGTGGCGGGTGGTGCCGGAGTGGCCGGGCTGGCCGCACGGCAGGTCGGGCACGAGGCCGAGGCCAGTGCCGGGGACGGGCAGGGCCCGCCAGGTGCCGAGCCACGCCTGCGCGAACACGGGCGGGTTGTTCGGCTGGTAGCCGGCGAGGGCGGCCTTGATGAGTGGCCCGTCGCCGTGGATCTCGACGAAGTCGACGATCTCGGTCAGGTCGGCGTCGGTGAGCTTGTCCCAGCGGACGATGAGCTTCCTGGCGTCGAGCTGGGCGCGGAGGATGTCGACGGCTGGTGGGAGCTCACGCGCGGCTGCTGCAGCAGTTTCTATCCCTTCCCTTCCTTTCCTTTCCCCTCCTTTCCCTTCCGGGGCAGAGGTTCGGGGAGTTTCGGAGAGGTTGGGGGAGGTTCCGGGTGGTCCGTCGTGGTCGTCAGGGGGTGGCGGGAGCCCCTCATCTGGGGGCTCATCCCCTCCCTGACCTGCGGATTCGCTCGTCGCCTGCGCCTGACACGCAACGCAGCGCGGCGACCACCGCTTCTCCGTCTTCTGGTGATCGGTGAACCGCACGATGTGCAAGAACGTCCGGTTATCCACAGCCAAGCGACGCATACGGCCCGACGCGAGCAGTTCATCCACAAGCGCGACCGGGTCGACGTCGTCGCCCGGCAGCACCTGCATCTTCAGTCGGCGCGGGTCGTCGGCGACGTGCCCGAAGTCGCACATGGCGAAGTTCCAGGACCCGATGAACAGCAGCCGAGCGAACGGGGAGAGGTCCATGACGTCCCCGTCGGTCCAGAACTCGGGCTTGATGGTGCGGATGCGGGCCATCAGGAAGCAGTCCTCTCCTGGTCTGTCGATGAGGTGGCGGCACGGCTGTAGGCGCGCTGGACGGCCTCGAGGGTCGTGTCCAGCTGGACGAGCGCAGTGGCCTCCGAGACGCCGCAGGAACGGAGGTGCTCCCACTCGCTGACCAGCTCCGCCATCGCCCACGTGCGGGTCGCGTCGCGGCCCTCCTGGTGGGAGCGGCACAGACGGCCGCCGCCGCTGCGTGTGCGGGTGCAGCCCGGGGTGGCGCAGGACGCACCGTCGGGGCGTTCGTCGGCGTCGTCAATGTCGTCCCAGGCGAGGGGCGACACCCACCCCTCGGCGGCGGCACGTCTCACCGCTGTCGTGGCCGTGTTGCCCGCCGGTGCGGGGGTCATCGACATGGAGTCGTAGGCAGCGACGATCCCGTCGGCGACGGCCTGGCGGACGCAGACCCGTGACCCGTCGGGGGCGTTGCGGAGCTTCTTCAACGCGTCCACGTCGACACCCGTCGCCTTCGCGACCGCCGGCATGGTCCACCCGATCCGGGACAGCGCCCGCAGGCGCCGCTGCAGACCCACGACCGTGTAGGCGGGCTGCGCGTTCAGGATCGCGTCACGGGTGGCGGGGTAGACGAGCGTGTCGGGGCCGTAGCGGCGGTAGTGGGTGATCTTGGAGGCGTGGACGCCCGAGACAGCGGCGAGGTGGTTGACGGGGATCAACTCGACCTTCCGCGCTGCTTCCTCGCCGAGCCGTACGCGTGCCGGTCCCTGGGTGAGTTCCCGGAGTCGGTAGACCTTCCGGGTCCGCCGCTGCGCCGCCTTGCAGAGCTCGCACAGCGGTACGTCGGCGTTGCGGTGCGCCATGACCCCGGCGTTCGAGCCGTGGCGCGGGTCTTCCGGGCTCACCTGCGCCGTCCCTGACGGGCACGCTGACGACGGGAGTACTCCCGGCCGTCGATGGCCAGCTTCGGCGGGTGCGACGCGGCGAACCGCTGCCACTCCGGTGTTCCCATCAGGCGGGCGACCTTCTCGATGGCCTCCACGAACAGTGTGAAGTCGAGGTCGTTGGCCACGTAGCGGAGCCGGCCGGGCTCGGGGTGGGTGGGCTGGCTCATGCGGGAGCTCCGTTCGGGGTGTCGAAGAGGGCGAAGATGCCGAGGTCCTCGCCAGGGAGTGCTGCGGTCTTCACGGCACGGATCGGGTTGCGGTGCCGGTCGATGCGCTGACGGATCAGCGGCAGATAGGACTCGTCACGCTCGACCGCGACGCAGTCGAAGCCCTCCAAGAGGCACGCCTCGACCGTGGTGCCCGACCCGGCGAACGGCTCGAGCACGGTGCCGCCGGGCGGGGTCACCAGCCGGACAAGCCAGCGCATCAGGTCAAGCGGCTTGACGGTGGGGTGCGCGACGCCGTCGACAGTGACGCGTTCGTCGTTGTCGGCCTTGGCGACGTAGAAGAACCGGGATGCGCCGTCGATGTGACGGGTGACGCGGTCGAGCTCGTCGGACAGCGCCTCGTCGAGCACGACGTTGGCTGGCCAACGCCCAGCGTCGTGAGGTGCAGCACCGCTGCGGCTGCGGTTGTCGCGGCCGTAGACGGTGTTCGACCGAACGCCAGCGTTCTGGACGCTGGCGTACTTCTCGGCCAGCTGATCGTCGGTGGCTTCGATGCGGCAGGCGTCCACGTTGATGGCACCCGTCCCATGCATCAGGACGTTGGCGGCGACCGTGCCAGCCAGGGGCTTCCTGCCAATGACGATGGGTTCGAAGCCGGGCTTGAGCGCGGTGCCCCACCCGGCCCACCGGCCAGCCTCTGGCGTGGAGGGGTCGCCATAGACCTTGCCTGAGTGGCCGAGCCCGACCACGGTCCCGTCTCCGCGGCGGTCTACCGCAACTCCGGTGACCGACCGCTCGTCTGCGGTGTAGCCCAGCAGGTCAGCGAGGGCAGACCGGTAGCGCGACGACGGAATGATGTGCTCGACCGGTCGACCGACTGCGCGCGAGCGGCCTTCTTCCCAGTCTCGGACCGACGACGGGGTGCAACCCACGGCCTCCGCGATCTGCTCCCGGGTCATGCTGGCTCGTTCACGGGCAGTCCGAAGTACCGCCGCCTGGCTGGCCGGCGAGGCGCCGCCTGCACTGTCGATGGCCTTGGCCACGTCGAGGGACTTGGGGAAGCCGGACCCGTAGAGCCAGGCCAGGGAGTCACGGATCTCGAAGCCCCCGTCCTCGATCGCGACCGCGAGACGATGCCAGGTGCGGGACCCGCCGAACGCCACCAGGTGGCCCCCCGGCTTCAGGACGCGAAGGCACTCGGCCGCCCACTCCCGGCCGGGCGGGAGCGCGTCCCACTCCTTGCCCATGAACCCCAGGCCGTACGGCGGGTCAGTGACGATCGCGTCAACCGACGCGTCGGGGAACAGGCGCAGGGGGTGGTACCCGAGAGCGTGTTCGTAACCGAGGGCGTCAGCGCGCAGCAGATTGAGGCAGTCACCTGCGTGCACGGTCACTGTGTCGTCTTCGTAGTAGGTGGTCACGTCAGCGATCTCGTCCGCGTCGACAGCCGAGTCGACAGCCGAGTCGGCTGCACCGGTGGTGTCAGTGCTCGATTCGATCCCGAGCACGGCGCGGAGCACGGCCTCGGCGAGCAGGGGCGGGATGGCGTTCCCGATCTGCTGGTAGACCTTCGTCTTCGTGCCCTGCCACGGGTAGTCGGCGGGGAACGACTGCAGTACGGCCGCTTCCTGGGGCGTGACGCGGATCGAGCCGGGGGTCGACTGCCGCGGCCCGTCGCCGGCCTTGCGGTACTTCGGTGTGGCGACGACGTCAGCCGCGAACGAGGCAACCATGGTCGGAGCCGGCCGGTCCTCGCTCCATGCGCAGTCGGCGGGGGTCTCTCCGTCGATCGCGGGCGTCGGGGTCCAGACTGCGGTCCGGCCACCGGTGATGGTGTGCGCGGGCTCGTCGTCCGGGCGTCGGCGCTGCCGGGCGGTCTCGTTCGCGGCGGCTCCCGCGCCGGCGAACTGCCAGCGCCCGGCTTCCAGCTCCTTCGCGAGGCCCTGTCGCGCGGCGTTGCCGAAGGGCTCCGCCCCGCCTGTCGCCGAGCCGCCGCCGGTGACGGTCATCGAGGGACGAGCGGTCGCGCCCCGCCCGAGGGCCTCGGCCATGCTGACCCACGGGGGCGCGCCCTCGTCGAGGCGCTTCGGGTCGCGGTTGTGGTAGCGCGAGTGAGTGGGCGTGGGCAGGGCGACTGGACCGAGTTCCGCGACTAGGTACGGGTCCCGGGCCACGAGGATGGACCGTTTCCGGGTCTGGGGTACGCCGTACTGCTCGGCCTGCAGACGGCCGGTGGCGACGCTGTAGCCGAGGCGGCGCAGGATGACGGCGCAGGCGTCCCAGATGGGTTGCACGGTCGGCACCTGCTCCCACGCGATCCACGACGGGAACGTGGTCATCGCCCACCGAAGCGGCTCAAGCACGAGAGCGGTACCGGGGTGGGTCATCCACTCGTGGCAGCCCGCGATGACGGTCTCGAGGTCCCGCAGTGTGCGCACGGGCTCCAACTCCTCGAGGAGACGGATCGAGTCGTCCCGCGCCTGGCCCTTCCCGGCGGGGCTGAACCCCTGGCACGGCGGCGAGCCGATCTGACCGGACATCGGTGCCATGTTGATCCCGTTCGGGTCCACGACGGTCATGTCGGCCTGCAGGGTCGGGTGTCCGGCCGCGGCGCGGGTTGCGCAGGCTGCGTGGTCGAGCTCAATGCCGAGCACGTGGAGGCCAAGACGTCGGGCAGCGACGTCCCAGCCGCCGGGCCCGGCACAAAGGTCGACCGCGTCATAGGGCTTGGTCACGTGGTTCCTCCTGGGAACGACGAACGGCGCCGAACAGACCGTGTCTGCTGGGCGCCGTGGAGGGGCTGGTGGGGTGAGGTCAGACCTAGGGGAGGTCGACGAGGATCGTTCGGGCGGCCTCGCGGACGCCACTGGCGAAGTCGGCCGGGGTCGTCAGCCCGTCCGGGAGCTCGTCCTTCTCGTGGTCGAACGACTCAAGCTGGCGGACACTGTCGGCGGTGGCACGGGCATCTGCCTCCAACTTGGCGATGGTGGCGTCGGCAGCCTCGAGTGCGTAGGCGAGGTCGTAGCGCTCGGCGGGGTCGTGGGACGAGACCGCGGTGTGGATGGCGTGGCAGGGCTGCATCTGGCACACCGTGTAGGCGCCCGGGTGGCCGGAGTCGTCGTTGTGCCAGCGGGCCAGGGTCTCGTCGAGGACCTCGGAGATCTCCATGTCGGCGTGCGACGTCGGCTCGAGCGCGGTCGTGGTGGCGACGGGGAACAGTGGGGTGTCGGTCATGGGTCGGGGTCCTTACTTGCTCTTCGGCATGACGAGGGCAGAGACGGCGGGTCCGTCCACGCCGGCGGGCTGGATGAAGGCGGCCTTGCGGGGGGTGAGGCCGATGACGACGCGGGCCACGTTGATCGCCTTCAGGGCGTCCATCACGTACCTGGGGTTGAACCCGAGCGCGACTGGGTCGCCGGTCACGTCGGCGTCCACGACCTCCTCACCGGAGCCGGTCCCAGTGCCCGTCAGGGTCACCTCGCCGTCGTCGGGGTTGACGTTCACCCACGCGGTCGCACCCTGGTCGATGACGACCCCGATGCGCTTGAACGCACCCGACAGCTCCGCCGAGTCGACCTCGACGGCCGTGGCCCACGAGTCGGGGGCCGGGAAGAGGGGGCGGAGCTTCGGGTACTCGCCGGCGAGGCGGCGGATGGTGACGGTGCGGGTCTCGGAGGCCAGGGCGATGCGGTTGTCGTCGGCGTGGACGGTGACGGTGCCCTTGAGGCCGCCGACGGCGGTCGCGAACTCCTTGCCGGGGATGACGAGGTCGACGTCCTGGTCGCCCTTCCAGTCGATCGTGAGGGTGCCGACGGAGAACCGGTTTGTGGCCTCGGCGCGCAGGGTGGTGGCGTCGCCGACGACGTGGATGCCGGTGAGGATGGCGACGGAGTCGTTCCCGAGAGCCCACGACACCGACTTGATGAGGGCGTCGAGGTCGGCGGCGTCCGTGACCCCGACGACGGGTGGGGTTTCGGGCAGGTTCGGCCACTCCCCGAGAGGGAGCGTCGGGATGGTCGACACCGACTTCCCCGCCCGGACCGCGACCTGGTTCTCGGCCTCGTTGGTCTCGATGCTGACGGTCTCGCCGCGCTGCTCGGACACGATCTCCCGCAGCAGCTGCCCCGGCAGGAGGACGTGGCCGGGACGGACGACGGTCGCGGGCAGGTGTCCCTCGTGGGAGTGCTCGTAGTCGAACGCGGCGATCGAGACGGTGCCGTCGGATGCGGCGGACAGTCGGACGCCGGCGAGGACCGGGACGGTCGGGCGGGACGGGATGGCCTTCGTGACCCACGCCAACGTGTCGGCGAGGTCGTGACGGTCAAGAACGATGCTGGTCATGTGGTCTCCGGGATCGGGTCTGCGTGGAGCAGCTGGTAACGGGAGTGGAGGGTGCGGGCACGCAACGTGGACTTGCGCTTCCCCTGGACGGTGACGAGGCCGTGGCAGCCGGGACGGTTCGCGACCGGGTCGACCCACGTGACGGTGACGGTGCGGCCCCGGTCGCGTTCACCGCGGGCACGCCACCGCTGACCCACCACGATCGGCGGGAGCTCGTCGGTCACGACCCCTCCGACGTTTCCTTCGCGGTGAAGTAGGTCGACAGCGGGATGGGCTCCCAGTGGGCGGCGTCGATGTTTCCGACCTCGCCGGCCCAGTAGGCGTAGATCGGGCCGTCGAGACCCTCGAACAGCGCGGGGGCGAGGGACCGGAACCCGACGAGCGCGAACGGGGGCATCCCGGCCAGGGTCGGGCCCTGCTGGGAGAGCGAGTCGAGTTCGGTCTCGAGCTCCTTGCCGGCCTTCCGGCGCAGGTTCGGGACGGCGGTGCCGTAGCGGTCGCCGCCCTTCGGGATGCGGAGCTGCCCGTCTGCGACGACGTGGCCCGGCAGTTCTCCGTCGAGGACCTCGAACCCGACGACGCGGGTGCCGTGGCCGAACCCGAGGCGGTTGACCATGAGGTTGCGGCCCCCGAATCGGGCGACGATCGCGGAGCGGCGGACGTGGACGTCCTCGACGTGGCTCTTGTAGGTCTCCCAGTCTTCGAGGACCTGGTCGCTGAGGCTGCGGTAGGTGGTGGCGTCGGTCATCGTCTGGTCCTCACTGGTGGGGGTGGTTGGAGTGGTACGAGCGCGGCATCCGGGCCAAGACGGACGGGGTGACCATGTCGCGGGGACGGAACGACGCCGGCGCCGTCACAGCGGCCTCCAGCGCCCGGGTCTCCCGCGACCCGTGCGGCTGACCCGCCGGCCGGGAACGCGGGGTCACACACGGGGCGCCCGTCTCGGCCTTGCAGTGCGGACACGGGACCGTCAGAGCCAGGTTGGCGGTGATCGGGTCAGCCACGGTCGCCACCGCCGGTCCAGGGGGTGCGGGACGCGTCGCACTGGACTGCCTCGGCCTCGCGGCGGTGGCGGCGGACCATGCCGCCCTTCGTGACCGTGGTCGACGCCCCACACGACGGACACGTGACCCGGGTCGGATCGCGGTCGAGCTCGCGGGCACGGGCCACCACGCGAGCGGCGGCCTCGTCAGACACCGACGCCCGGGCCGCCTTCGCCGCGGGGGTGCCGAGCGAGGAGCGTTCGACCAGAAGCTCAGTGCGCAGGCGCTCGACCTCGGCCAAGAGAGCCGGGACGTCGGTGCGGGCGTGGGCGATGAACTCTGCGTCGGCGAACTCACCGCATCGTCCGATCCGGCGGGACTTGTGGATCGTCAACCCTCCCGCGAAGACGGTGGATCCTTCGCTCCCCATCGGGACGTCGCGCCAGGGGCCGGTGGTGGCGGCTTCAGTGCGGGCACGGATGGCGTCGAGGTCGAGCGCCTCGCTCATCGCCCACTCCGCACGTCGTTGGCGCGCTTCCGGAGCCACACGGCGATCTCGTCGGCCGTGGGGTTTGCGCGGTCGGGGACCGTGAGCCCGTAGGCCGGCGGCCACTTCTCGCCGGCGGCGTCGGCGGCCTTCTCGAGGACGAGGGCCTGCGGCTCGAGGGTGGCCTCGTGGTCCGGGTCGTCGTGCTCGACGGCGATGACCCAGTGCATGAGCTCGCCGTGGCCGTTGTGCTGGGCGATCGTGATCTTCCCCGGCCGGTGGGGGTCGTCGCCGACGCCGCCCTCGATGTGGAGGTAGACGCGCATCTTGCTGCCGGTGTCGGCGTAGGCGGCGAGCTCGGTGATGTAGCTGGTGGAGACGCCCCACACTCCGTACGTGTCGGACACGCTGATGCCCGTGAGCCCGTCCTTCGGGTCCCACATGCGCACCGGGTCCGACCCGTCGATCCACGCACTGTGGACCGGGGAGAGGCGCTGGCTGGTGCGCACGTCCGGGGCAGCGTGGGTGAGGACCGTGTTGCTGTGGACGAACGTGTACTTCTGCCCGGTCAAGATCGCGCGGATGCGGTCGGCGACGTGGGCGACGTTCTCGTGGGCGAGCCAGCCGTACCACTCGCGGCGGGCTTCCCGGGCCGCGCGGATCTCCTCCGGCGTGCGGGTCTTCGTGGTCATGGTGTCTCCGTGTCGGTGGGTGGGGTGAGCCAGTCGTCGAGGTGCCGGACGACCAGGCCGAGGTCGTGACCGAGGCGCTGTTCGATCGCAGCGCCACGGGAGGCGTGCCAGCCGTCGAGGAGTGCGACGGCGTCGGCGTCGGCGATGTCGCGGAGGCTGACGCGCATGAAGTCGAGCCACGTCGTGCAGCCCTCACGGCCCTCGGTGCGGGCCGGGTTGATCGGTTCGTGGCCCGCGGCGAGGAGGGCTCGGGCGGCAGCGAAGAACGCCGGGTAGTTGAAGTCCGGGTAGCCCGTCATCGGGCCAGCGACGTAGACCCTCACTGGCCGGCCTTGCGGATCACCCGGGGATCGTCGTCGCGCCAGGTCTGCCAGATGTCGGTCGACTTGTGGTCGAGGTGCCCGTCGTCGGGGAGGTAGCACTCGTCGACGACGTGACGGATCGACTCGTGCTCCGCGCCCAGACGATCGGTGTTGAACCACTCGATGGCTGCGGGGCACGCCACCTCGTCGGGTTCGTCCCACTCGCCCTTCATCTCGTAGCCGGTCGGGTCCCAGGCGGCGCCGCAGTCGTAGCACCTGAACGAGTCGCCGTCGTGGTCGACCTCTTTCCCGCAGATGGAGCAGTCGGGGGCGCGGTGCTCGAGCGGGGGCGGCGGCTTCCGCTTCGTCGCGAAACGCCCGAGGCTGTTGCGGACGGCCGCGCTCACGGGTGTGCCTCCGTCTTGCACCCGTCGTCACAGCAGGAGTGGCGCTGCACGTCCTCCTGGCTACCGGGAAGGCGGGGCTCCACGACCACCATGAACGCCATCGCCGCGACGGCGCCGGCGCCGAACGCGGCGGCGAGGCAGAGCAGGACCTCGGACAGCTGCATCTCGATCACTGGTCGACCCCCGGCGAAACCACGCGGACGGCCGCGACGTCGGACCAGTCGGACCAGACGGCCTGGTCGCGCCCTCGCCACGGCTGGCTGTCCTCGTCGACGCGAACCCAGAGCTCGCCGGCCATGTCCTCCACCACCGCCGCGAAACCGGTCGGCTCGGGCGGCTTCGGTGGAGCAACGAGCGACCGGAACGCGGCACGCACGTTGTGGCGGTCCGGGTTCTGAGCGAGGCGCTGATTGGCGAGGGCGGCGCTGAACCGCTCGATGTCGTCCGGGTCCTCGGGGTTGATGACGACGAGCCGGGTGGCGGGCAGGTCGGGGGACACCAGGTCGTAGCCGCCGTTCAGGTACGCGAACTCGAGAGCGTCGCCGGCCGAGTGCCGTCGGCGGACGAGAGCGATGGTGGTGTCGGCTTCGGGGTCGTTCTTGTGCCTGACGGCGACGAGGTCGCCGTGGTTGAAGTCCGTCATGGGGTCTCTCCGGTGGTGGTGAGGAGGTTCGGGCAGGGCTGGTACGCCGTGGGGTTCTCGGCGTGGAGGTAGCAGCGGGCGCAGAGGTCGCGGTTGTCGCGGGCGCGTGCTGCCGTGCGGCATCCCGTGCAGTCCGGGCAGGGCGCCGGCATCAGTCGACGGGTGCGGGGGCGCACTGGTGGGGGCGGTGCCACGGGTAGTCCCCGACGAGCTCCCGGGCGGCCGACTCGGACACCGCGAACCTGGTTTCGAAGTGGCGGATCAGGTCCGCGGGGAGCCACGCCTGACCGGACACGAGCACCTTGCAGCCGGTCGCCTCCACCGAGAACGCCTCACGGGTGTCGTCGTCGAGGGGGATCGTCTTGCGGGTGGCGGCGTCGACAGCGAACCGGATCGGGGCGCCGCAGCCGGGCCGGTTGCAGTCCGCGACCCGGGTCGGGGCGGGCGGGGTCACGCGACGGCCCGCTGCACACGGGTCTCGATGGCGGGCTCCCAGTCGGGGTGCCGGTCGAGGAGGAGCCGGGCGTAGAACGCCGTGTGGCTGTTGTTGATCCGGTAGGAGCCGGCGGTCTCGGTGCGGGTGCCGGCCTCCCATCGGAGCCGCTCCACCAGCGCCTTCACCGACAGACGGGTGTTGTGCTCCAGCCACCGGGTTGCGAGGAGTTCGAGGGCGTCGGCGACGTGCGGGTTCGCTGCGTGGAACGCCTCGAACCGCTCCTCGATCGACTGGCCCACCACCCGCTCCGGCTCGACCGTCGCGAACAGCGGCAACAGCTCCTGGTCGTCCGGCGGGGCGCTCACGAAGCACCCTCGGCGATCGCCGACGGGTTCGCGCGGTGCCACCACGTGTTCAGCAGGGGCTTGGGGGCGGCGTCGAATGAGACGGCCTTGCGGCCCATCGACTGGGCGACGGAGAGCGTCGTGCCTGCCCCGCCGAACGGGTCGAGCACGAGGTCGCCGGGGTCGGATGTGGCGTCGAGGCAGTGGCCTACGAGCTCATCGGGGAACGACGCTGGGCCAGCGGCACCGGAGCGCGGCGCGATGGGCCAGACCGAGCGGTGCTTGTCGATCCATGGCGTGCGCCGGGATTTCACGCCCTGCCGGGACTTCGCCAGCAGGAACAGGTACTCGTGCGACCGAGCGGGCCGGTCGGGGGCGTTCTCGGACATACCCCAGGGCTTGTGCCAGATGACGTCGCAGCGGAGCCACCAGCCCGCCTCCTGGGCGATCCCGGCCATGAGCCACGGCAGACCCATGAGGTCCTTGTCCTTGTAGCCGGGCTGGCGAGCGGAGTAGCGCACGAGACCGCGGTCGCGGTGGTCGGCCCATGTCATGCTGATCGACTCGTTCTCGTGACCGACGCCGCCCTGGTGCGCGGAAGGGCGGATCGTGGCGCGGGTGTTGTAGGTGTCGCCCACGTTCAGCCACCAGGTGCCGTCGTCACGCGTTACTCGGAGGATCTCGACGCACACCTCGCGCCACCAGTCGAGGTAGGTGGTGTAGGTCTGCTCGATCCCGGACTGCTCGGCGTAGCCGTAGTCGCGCTGGCCCCAGTAGGGCGGGGACGTGACGGTGGTCTGCACGACGCCGCCGATGAGTGGCAGGTTCTCGGCGCGGGTCTCGCCAGTGACCGGAGAGAGATTCACGCTCCACCGCCGGACGTCAACTTCGCGTTTTCCTGCTTGATGTGGACGCCCACCAGCACGCTGTCGGGGTCGCGCGGCACCCAGCGGTAGCCACAGGAGCACCACGGCGGCTCACCCGGCCTCCGCCGGCACCCACGCGACGTGCTCAACGGGCGCGCCGCTGCATGGATCACAGACACCGGGGACCCACGGCTCGGCGGATTCGACGTAGCTGTCACCGCAGTAGTTGCAGTCCGTCATGGTCTTCACGCGGCACCTCCCGGGATCGTGACCAGCTGGACGGGCGCGAGGGCCGGCATGGGGCGGCCGGCGGCCCGGTCGGCGTACGCCGCGGCCCGCTTCAGGGCGGCGGCCTCGATCAGGTACAGCGGCCGGTCGGCGCCCACGAACCCACCGGACGCGTACAGCAGCTCCCAGCAGTCCGCGAGCCGTCGGGCGACGTCCGGGGTGAGGGCGTACATGGCGTTCGCGTCCGGGGACCCGGCGGGGAGGATCTCGACGGGGAACGGGGTCTGGACGGGGTGGGCGAAGATCCACGCGTCGCACATCGACCGGGCCGTGGGGGCATCGACGATGACGAGGACCCGGTCGGCGGACCAGTCGACGACCAGGTCGGCCGGCGGCCGGTCCGGCGTGGGGGCAGGGGTGTTCGGCACAGGGATCTCCTGG
>Ga0098074_1000222_pt1 | contig 46331 bp, 56 predicted proteins | sample 32_taG_FD_75064 | JGI IMG/M metagenome (GOLD analysis project Ga0098074, IMG submission 75064) | Marine viral communities from the Gulf of Mexico - 32_GoM_OMZ_CsCl metaG | ecosystem: Environmental > Aquatic > Marine > Oceanic | place: Atlantic Ocean: Gulf of Mexico | collected 2015-07-12 | reverse complement strand
GCCGCCGCCGCCGCCGTTCGCTCCAATACAGCAATTGTCACCACCGCCGCCACCGCCGCCGTAGTAACCACCACCACCGCCACCGCCGGATGCTCCGTGTGCTTGGTTATGTCCTCCATTTCCACCTTGACCTATACTACCTGGTTGACCTGGTTGTCCTGCTCCCCAAGGAGCTCCACCATTACCTCCAGTTGTTTGTGTCCCTGGAAATCCACCTGTATTCGTAAACACAGATCCTCCACCAGCAACACCAGTTCCGCATCCTCCGGCACCACCTGAAACTAGATTAGAGGCACTACCTCCATTTCCACCTCCACCGCCGCCGGCAACAACTACTGGAACTCCATTTACCATAACAGAGGAAGCACCACCACCACCACCGGATGAAGTTTGTCCACCGATTGTTGTGACCCATCCATTTCCGCCACCACCAAAACCGCCGGCACCAAGACTTCCTGATCCTCCAGCAACAATGGTAATTACATCTCCTGGATTCACAGGAATAGTTGCAGTAACAACTGCTCCATTTCCTCCTAGATTTCCTCCTCCATCAGCACCAGCAACAACTACTGTTATTGAAGTAACACATGGAGGTACCGTCCAAGTTTGGGAAGCTCCTGTATAGGGGAATGTTGTCGTTACTTGTCCATGAATTGGGCTGTAAACACCAACGACAAGGACTAAGCAAACGATGATATTAATTAGTGATTTCATACCTTAAATATTATACTCAAATTCAATTAATCTTGACAATTTTGATATGGGTAGCTATTTCTAGCGTCCACTCCTTGCACACCAATGTGTGTACAATGCAAATCAGTGATGTATCCACCAAACCAATTCATCAACATGCTTTCATCAAACTCTTCTACGTTCTTCGTTATTACTATGAATAAATGATCTTCTAAATCAAGCCTGTATTGATCCACATTTTCATTTGCGGCAACCAATGCTTTTAATTCATCAATATTTTGTTCATCGTTCATTTCAAAATATCCTTCTGCAAAATATACTGGTGTGGAAGAATTTTCTTGTCTAGATTGACCCAATGAATCAAATGACATAAATAGGACAAATACAAAATAAAATATACCTGATAGAATTGATTTTGTAGACATAAGTTTTTAAATTAGTTACTTTTCAGACGAACAATAAAACGATATAGTTGCCTGAATATTAACGCAAAATTAAGGATATAAAAAAAAGCAACCATAAATGATTGCTTTTTGTTTTTATTTGAACATTATCACTATAAAAACCTGAATTTTTTACCTGGGTAAACTGCTGCGCTTCCTAATTCAGCTTCAATTCTTAATAATTGATTGTATTTTGCCATTCGGTCACTTCGTGATGCCGAACCTGTTTTAATTTGTCCAGTATTTAACGCTACCGCTAAGTCAGCAATCGTACTATCTTCCGTTTCACCACTTCTATGACTCATCACTGAAGTATAAGAGTTGGATGTTGCCATTTGAACTGCTTGAATCGTTTCAGTTAAGGTACCAATTTGATTCACTTTAATTAAAATCGAATTTGCAATTCCTTCATCAATTCCGCGTGACAAACGTTTCGTGTTCGTAACAAATAAATCATCTCCAACCAATTGCACTTTGTCACCTAGCTCTTCAGTTGCTTCTTTCCAACCTGCCCAATCATCTTCAGCTAAACCATCTTCAATTGAAGCAATTGGATATTTTTGACACCATTCTTTCCAGAAAGCAACCATTTCAGATGAAGTTTTTTCTTCTCCAGTTGACTCAAACACATACTTTTGTTTGTCACCATTGTAAAATTCTGAAGCCGCCGCATCTAATGCAATCCATACATCTTTACCAGGTGTAAATCCTGCCTTTTCTATTGCTTCAATCACAACTTGAATCGCTTCCTCGTTGGAGTTTAAACTTGGAGCAAAACCACCTTCATCACCAACATTGGTAGACATTCCTTTTGATTTCAATACGGCTTTCAAGTGATGAAAAATTTCCGTTCCCCATCTCAAACCTTCTGAAAAAGAAGATGCTCCAAATGGCATCACCATAAATTCTTGAATATCAATTTTATTGTCAGCGTGAGAACCTCCATTTAAAATGTTCATCATTGGCACAGGCAATGTAACAGCGCCAACACCTCCAATGTATTGAAACAAACTCAATCCAGACTCTTTTGCACCTGCTTTCGCTACGGCCAAAGAAGTTCCTAAGATTGCATTTGCGCCTAAATTCGATTTATTTTCTGTTCCATCTAATTCACATAAAATAGTATCAATGATTTTTTGCTCAGTCACATCCATTCCATGTAACGCATCATTAATAGGTCCATTAACGTTTTCAATTGCTTTCAAAACGCCTTTCCCCATGTACATTGATTTGTCACCGTCACGCAATTCAACCGCTTCATGAATTCCTGTTGAAGCTCCCGATGGAACGGCAGCTCTACCAACAACACCATTGTCAGTAACAACATCTACTTCAACGGTTGGATTTCCACGTGAATCCAAAATTTGACGGCCTACAATTTTTACAATATATGTCATACTATTTTAGTTATACAACCACTCAATTGTGGTATCGGTGTTCTACTTAATTTGAACTATTAATTCTTTGCTTTATACGATTTCATGTTTTCCACGAACTGATCGAACAAATAACGTGAATCGTGAGGACCAGCAGATGCTTCTGGATGGTATTGTACAGAAAATACTGGTTTATCATTCAATTTAATTCCAGCTACCGTATTATCATTTAAGTGATAATGTGTCAATTCAACTCCTGAATGTGCTTCAACACTTTCTCTATTAATTACAAAACCATGGTTCTGAGAAGTAATTTCTCCCTTACCAGTTTCGATATTCATAATTGGATGATTGATTCCACGGTGGCCATTGAACATTTTCTCCGTCTTCAATCCTTGACTTAATCCTAAAATTTGATGCCCCAAACAGATTCCAAAAATTGGTTTACCAGATTGAACTAACTCATTCACCAATGCGATTGATTCACTCATTACTGAAGGGTCTCCAGGACCATTCGACAACATGTAACCATCTGGATTAAATGAATCCATATCTGCTTTCGTTGAATTCAATGGAAAAACTTTTACATGACATCCGCGTTCAACCAAACAACGAACTATGTTTTTCTTTACTCCAAAATCAATCAATGAAACTTTCAAAATTGGGTTTTCCGGCTTTACTTCGAATGCTTCCGTTGTTGCAACTTTAGAAGACAATTCCAACCCATCCATTGATGGCGCTTTCGCTAATTGGGCTTTCAAATCATCAATGTCTGAATTATCAGACGAGATGATCGCATTCATCGCGCCTTTATGTCGAATGTGACGAACCAATGAGCGTGTATCGATATCAGAAATTCCAACAGTACTACTTTCTTCCATGAAAGAATTCAATGAACCATTGGCAGAAACTCTTGAATAACCATCTGAAAACTTCTTCGTAACCAACCCTGCAATTTTCATCGAGTCCGACTCAACTTCTTCAGCATGTACACCATAATTCCCAATATGATTGGTTGTCATAATTAGAATTTGTCCATAATATGAAGGATCAGTGAACACTTCTTGATAACCAGTCATTCCTGTATTGAAAGCAATTTCACCAGTTGTTGTTCCGATTTTTCCGACAGCCAATCCATGATAAATTGTACCGTCTTCTAAGATTAATACTGCTGATTGATTCTGTTCCATTTTATTTTTTTTGCAAAGTTACTATTTCCAAGTTAAACGGTAAAGTAAGAAAACATAAAAAAAGGGTAATGTATCAACATTACCCTTTATAATTGTTCACAACCGTGACATTATTCTTTTTCTTCAGAAGTTTCTTCAGACGCATCAGCATCATCAGTTGACTCTTCTGTCGCATCTGCAGCTTTCGTTTCTTCTTCAGCTACTTCAACTGCCTCTTCTGCTACTTCTGCAGTTGCAGTAGTTTCAGTTGCAGCCTTAGAAGCTCCACCTCTTCTTGAACGACGTGTAGTTTTCTTCGTTGATTCGTTTGAATAGATTTCATTGAAATCAACTAATTCAATCATACACATTTCTGCGTTATCCCCTAAACGATAACCTGTACGAATGATACGAGTGTATCCACCTGGACGATCTGCAATCTTTGGAGCAACATCTCTGAACAATTCAGAAACTACTTCTTTGTTTTGCAAATAACTAAATACTGTTCTTCTTGAATGAGTTGAATCTGTTTTAGCTTTTGTCAATAATGGCTCAACAAATCCTCTTAACGCTTTCGCTTTCGCTACTGTTGTTGTGATTCTTTTGTGCTCAATCAATGAACAAGCCATGTTAGAAAGCATTGCTTTTCTGTGAGCTGCTTGTCTTCCTAAGTGATTTACTTTTTTACCGTGTCTCATTTTCTTTAATTTCGTAAGTAACGGTTAGTAGAAACATTTCGTATCGCTCAGTTTCTACCACCTATTACGCCATTTAACATTAATTATGCGATACTAATCTTTATCCAATTTGTATTTAGATACATTCATTCCGAAAGACAATCCTTTGTTGTCAACTAAGTCTTCCAACTCTGTCAACGATTTCTTTCCGAAGTTTCTAAATTTCAATAAGTCATTCTTATTATAAGAAACTAAGTCTCCTAATGTTTCAACATCTGCTGCTTTCAAACAGTTCAATGCACGTACAGACAAGTCCATATCAACTAATTTAGTTTTCAATAACTGACGCATGTGTAATGAAGTCTCATCAAATTCTTCTGTCTCTGCCTTAACTTCACTATCAAGAGTGATGCGTTCGTCAGAGAACAACATGAAGTGGTGAATCAAAATTTTCGCAGCCTCTTTCAATGCTTCTTTCGGGTGAACAGATCCATCAGTTGTAATGTCTAAAACTAATTTCTCGTAATCCGTTTTTTGCTCTACACGATAGTTTTCAATCGCATATTTCACATTTTTAATTGGCGTGAAAATCGAATCAACGAAGATTGTTCCAAAAGGAGCCGCACTTAATTTATTCTCTTCAGCAGGAACGTAACCACGACCTTTAATGATCGTTAATTCCATTTCCAATTTTACAGAAGCATCCATGTTACAAATCACTAAATCTGGATTCAATACTTGGAACGCTGATGTAAATTTACCTAAGTCACCTGCAGTCAATTTATCTTGTCCTGTCAAAGAAACAACTACAGTTTCATTATCAGTACCTTCAATTTGCTGTTTGAAACGAACTTGTTTCAAGTTCAAGATGATTTCAGTAACATCTTCTACTACACCTTTGATCGTTGTAAATTCGTGGTCTGCACCTTCGATTCTAACAGAAGCGATTGCAAAACCTTCCAACGATGATAATAAAATACGACGAAGCGCATTTCCTACCGTGATACCATAACCTGGCTCCAATGGACGGAATTCAAACTGTCCTTGGTGCTCATCGGATTGGATCATGATAACCTTATCCGGTTTTTGAAAATCTAAAATTGCCATTTTTTTCTTCTTTTTAATTGTTTCTTGGTTGCGCGGTTTAAAAGAGTGAAGAATGTCAACTAAACCCTTTGGCCAAGACCCAACATGTTAATTATTATTTCGAGTAAAGCTCGACGATCAATTGTTCTTTAATTGTCTCTGGAATCATTTCTCTAGCTGGTACAGCTAAAACTTTTCCTGTCATTGAGGCAGTATCAAAATCCAACCAATCATATTTTTTGCTATTTGTAGCCAATGATGAGTTAATTGCTTCCAATGATTTAGATTTCTCACGAACTCCAATCACTTCACCAACTTTCACTTGGTAAGAAGGAATGTTAACAATTTCTCCGTTCACTGTAATGTGTTTGTGAGAAACAAATTGACGAGCAGCTCTTCTTGTTGGAGCAACTCCCATTCTGAAAATAACGTTATCTAAACGAGATTCACACAATTGCAATAATACCTCACCAGTAATTCCTTTCATTGCAGAAGCTTTCTCAAACATGTTCGAGAATTGACGCTCTAAGATACCGTAAGTATATTTTGCTTTTTGTTTTTCACCCAACTGAATAGAGTATTCAGATTGTTTTCCACCACGTCTTTTGTTTGGACCATGTTGTCCTGGACCGTATTGTCTTCTGTCCAATGATTTATCCGCACCAAAGATTGGTTCACGGAAACGACGTGCGATTTTTGATTTTGGTCCTGTATATCTTGCCATATTGCTTATTTTATTGAAAAGAAATCATGAATTAAGGCTTTCCTTCGATGATTCAATTCTTTTCTTAAGTTAATTTACTAAACTCTACGTCTTTTAGGTGGACGACAACCATTGTGAGGTAACGGAGTTACATCGATTATTTCAGTTACTTCGATTCCAGCATTGTGCAAAGAACGGATAGCAGACTCACGTCCAGCTCCTGGCCCTTTAACATATACTTTTACCTTACGTAATCCGAAGTCATGCGCTTCTTTTGCTGCATCCTCAGCTGCAACACCTGCAGCATACGGAGTGTTCTTTTTAGAACCTTTGAAGCCCATTTTACCAGCAGATGACCAAGAAATAACTTGACCAGTACCGTTTGTCAAAGAAATAATTACATTGTTGAAGGTAGCTTGAATATGCGCTTCACCCATTGCATCTACTTTGACAATCTTCTTCTTTTTTTGATTAGACTTTGCCATTTTAACTTTAGCTTATAATTTATAACTTTTAATCTTGTTTTCGATAGAAAGAGTTACAAGGAAAATTTAACGTTATTCATTCTGATAATACAAAAAATCAAATTCAACAAATGATTCATCGATAAACAATTCCATAAAGGAACTGCGCTAACGCTTGTTCTATCAGAAATAACTTCGTTATTTCTTCTTATTCGCAACTGTTTTTCTACGTCCTTTTCTTGTACGAGAGTTATTTTTCGTACGTTGACCTCTTAAAGGTAAACCAGAACGGTGACGAATTCCTCTGTTACATCCAATATCCATCAAACGTTTGATGTTCAATTGAACCTCCGAACGCAAAGCACCTTCCACTTTAATAGTGTTAATAGCTTCACGAATAAGACCAACTTGATCATCATTCCATTCTTGAACTTTGATGTTTTCATCAACGTTGTTTTCTTTCAAAATCTTAGAAGCAGTGCTCTTTCCGATTCCATAGATGTAAGTCAATCCGATTACACCTCTTTTATTTTTTGGTAAATCAATACCTGCAATACGTGCCATATTCTAAAAAATTATCCTTGTCTTTGTTTAAGTTTTGGATTCTTCTTGTTAATCACATAAACTCTTCCTTTTCTCTTAACGATCTTGCAGTCTGCAGTTCGTTTTTTTACTGATGCTCTTACTTTCATCTTAATCTTTTTTTGTGTTGAAGCTTTAGAATGCGATGCGATAACTCGAACAACAACAAAGCTTTACTTCTCTTACTTATATCTAAAAGTGATTCTCCCTTTTGTTAAGTCGTAAGGAGACATTTCAACTTTTACTTTATCACCTGGAAGAATCTTAATGTAGAACATTCTCATCTTTCCAGAAATATGTGCTGTAATAACGTGCCCATTTTCTAACTCAACTCTAAACATTGCGTTAGATAATGCTTCGATGATCACACCATCTTGTTCAATTGACGATTGCTTTGCCATAATTAAAATCCTGATAATTCGTTAGCAGTTCTACGACCTTTCACTCTTGTTCCTTCCATTAAACCATCCATTTGGCGATTCAATAAATAAGATTCAATTTGTTGAAGTGTATCTAAAACCACACCTACCATAATTAATAATGACGTACCTCCAAAGAACATGGCAAACTGACCATTCACACCTGCGATGTAAGCAACTGCTGGCAAAACAGCAATCATTGCTAAGAACACAGATCCTGGGAACGTAATTCTCGACACTAATGAATCAATGTAGTCAGCAGTTTCTTCACCTGGACGAACGCCTGGGATAAATCCACCACTTCTTTTTAATTCATCAGCAATCTTTCTAGGGTTAATCATGATTGCAGTATAGAAATAAGTGAAGACAATAATCAATACTGCCAACAACGCATTGTAGCTAAATCCATATGGATCACCCAATGTACGTTGTAAAAATCCACCACTTCCATCAGCACTTGAGAACACCATCACTGGTATTGTCATGATTGCTTGTGCGAAGATGATTGGCATTACACCAGAAGCATTCACCTTAATCGGCAAATAGTTTCTAGCACCTTGCTCATCAACCGCTCTTGCACCCACTACACGTTTTGCTGTGTTTAAAGGAATTTTACGAACACCTTGTACAATCAATACCGTTCCAAGAACAACTACCATAAAGGCAACAATTTCTAAAATGATTTTGATCAAGTTACTTTCGTTGATACCAATTTCAGCAATAAATGCTTGTGGTAGACGAGCCAAAATTCCTACTGTAATTAACAATGAGATACCGTTTCCGATCCCTTTTTCTGTGATTCTTTCACCTAACCAAACAGCAAACATCGCTCCTGCAATCAATACAAGAATTGTTTGTGTCCACCAGAATGTTGATGGGTCAGCTGGCAATGCACCTTTACTACTTACATACAAACCGATGTAACTAGGCGCTTGCAAACCACAAATAATGATTGTTAAAATACGCGTAAAATTATTGATTCGTTTTCTTCCAGACTCACCTTCATTTTGCATTTTTTGTACAGCAGGAACTGCCATACCTAATAATTGCATAATAATCGAAGCACTAATGTAAGGCATGATACCTAATGCCATAACAGACGCATTTGTAAACCCACCTCCTGAGAAAAGGGACAACAATGTTTCTAATGCATTCGCATCACCAGCCGCTTGCGCTTCAGCAAGTCTTGTATAATCTACACCTGGAATAATAATAAAGGAACCGATACGGTATACCAAAATCAGTCCAAGAGTTAAGATAATTCTTTTTCTTAACTCTTCGACTTTCCAAATGTTCTTTATGCTTTCTATAAAACGTTTCATTCTAATAAAATGTTGGCAAAGTTAATTAGATTTCTGAACAATTCCCACCTTGACTTTCAATCGCTGACTTAGCAGTACCTGAAAATTTATGAGCTGTAACATTAATCTTACCTTTAAGTTCTCCTCTTCCCAGAACCTTAACCAATTCATTTTTAGACATTAAACCATTTTCCATAAGGATTTCTGGAGTAATTTCTGTAACGTTTTTACGGTCAATTAAAGATTGAATAATATCCAAATTAATTGCTTTGTACTCTACTCTGTTGATATTCTTGAAACCAAACTTAGGTACTCTTCTTTGAAGTGGCATTTGCCCTCCTTCAAATCCGATCTTTGTTTTGTAACCTGATCTTGATTTTGCTCCTTTGTGTCCACGTGTAGATGTTCCACCACGACCTGAACCTTGACCACGAGCGATTCTCTTCTCAGATTTAACAGAACCTTTTGCTGGAGTTAAATTATGTAAATTCATTTCAATTCGATTTTATAAGTTAATCAACAACCTCTACAAGGTGTTGTACTTTTTTCACCATTCCTAAGATTTGTGGAGTTGCTTCGTGTTCAATAACATGATTCAACTTTCTAAATCCCAACGCTTTGATCGTAGCTTTTTGAATTGCTGGACGATTGATAGCGCTTCTTACTTGCTTAATTTTAATTGTAGCCATAATAATCGTTATTAACCGTTAAATACCTGATCCAATTCAATACCACGTTGTTTAGCAACTGCTACTGCATCTCTCATTTGAGCCAATGCATCCATAGTTGCTTTCACTACGTTGTGAGGGTTTGATGAACCTTGAGATTTTGCCAATACATTGTGAATTCCAACGCTCTCCAATACAGCACGCATCGCACCACCGGCGATAACTCCTGTACCTTCTGAAGCTGGTTTCAACAAAATTCTTGCTCCACCGAATTTACCTTTTTGAGCATGAGGAACTGTACCTCTCAAAATTGGAACTTTGATCAAATTTTTCTTTGCGTCATCAATTCCTTTTGTGATTGCTTCTGTTACCTCTTTTGCTTTACCTAAACCGTGACCTACGATTCCATTTTCATCACCAACAACAACGATAGCTGAGAAAGAAAAAGTACGTCCACCTTTTGTTACTTTAGTAACACGGTTTATAGCAACGAGCTTGTCTTTAAGCTCAATATCAGAGGGTTTAACTCTATTTAATGCTTGTGCTGCCATTTTTTAAAATTTTAAACCGCCTTCTCTTGCTGAGTCAGCTAATGATTTCACTCTACCGTGATACAAATAACCGTTGCGATCAAACACAACTGTTTCAATTCCTGCCTTTGTTGCTTTTGCTGCTACTTCTTTTCCAATAATCGCTGCTTGTTCTACTTTCGTAACTTTCTCAGTCGCTTTATTTTTGAAAGAAGAAGCTGATGCTAATGTTCTACCAGTTGTATCGTCGATAACTTGCGCATAAATTTGCTTGTTACTACGAAACACTGACAAACGAGGCACCATAGAAGTACCAGAAACTTTCTTTCTGATTCTTCTTTTGATTTTTGCTCTTCTATTAAGTTTGCTAAATGCCATTTCTGTTAACTTTAATTATTTACCTGCAGCTTTACCAGCCTTTCTTCTAATTTCTTCACCTAAGAATCTAACACCTTTACCTTTGTATGGTTCTGGTTTACGAAGGGAACGAATCTTGGCAGCGACTTGACCCAAAAGTTGCTTATCGTATGACTCTAAAGTTACGATTGGCGCTTTACCTTTTTGAGTATCTGCAGATACCTTAATTTCTTTAGGAATTTCAAATACAAATGGGTGAGAATAACCTAATGCAAGCTCAAGACTTTGTCCTGTAGCTGTTGCACGGAATCCTACTCCAATGATTTCTAATTCCTTTTTGTACCCTTCCGAAACTCCAACAACCATATTGTTCAACAAAGCACGGTACAAACCATGTTTTGCTCTATGTGCTGGTGCATCTGATTCGCGGGTGAAAGTTATTACTCCGTCCTCGATTGTTAAACCAACACTTGAATCTAATTCTTGTGTTAATTCTCCTTTAGGACCCTTCACGGTTACTACTGTACCGTTTACTTTCACGTCTACTCCACTCGGGATGTTAACTGGGGATTTACCTATCCTTGACATTTTATCTCTAGTTAAGATTAATATACGTAGCAGAGAACTTCTCCACCAACGTTTTGTTTTCTTGCTTCTTTATCTGTGATTACACCATGAGAAGTAGAAACAATTGCAATACCTAAACCATTCAATACACGTGGCATCTCTGCTGAACTGCTGTATTTTCTTAGTCCTGGACGAGAAGCTCTTTGCAATTTAGTAATTGCAGGAACTTTTGTCGAAGGATTGTACTTCAAGGCGATTTTAATCATTCCTTGTTTGTTGTCTTCTTCAAACTTAAAGTTTGTGATGTAACCTTGGTTAAACAAAATTTGAGTCATAGCTCTTTTTGTGTTTGAACCAGGAATTTCTACTGTTTTCAAGCCCGCTGCACTCGCATTACGAATACGCGTCAGAAAATCTGCGATTGGATCTGTAGTCATATATAAAAATTCGATTATGGTTTTCGTCCCGATAACAATCGGGACGAACCTTTAATCAGTTAATACTTAAAATTGGGGTGCAAATATATTAATAATATTTGATACTACCAACTAGCCTTTTTAACACCTGGGATTTTACCAGATAAAGCCATTTCACGGAAAGTTACACGTGAGATTCCGAACTGACGCATATAACCTCTTGGTCTACCTGTCAATCCACAACGATTATGCATTCTGTTTTTTGCAGAGTTAGCTGGTAACTTTTGCAAAGCCATCATTGCATCCCATTTCGCTGCTACGATTTCTTCTGATTCGTCAGTAGATTTTAAGATCTTTACTAACTCTTCACGTTTTTTCTCGTAACGTGCGTGTAATTTTTCTCTCTTACGCTCACGCGCTTTCATTGATTCTTTAGCCATTTCTTCTTATTTTTTAATAAATGGGAAACCAAATGCATCTAACAATGCTTTACCTTCTTCATCTGTCTCAGCAGTTGTAACGAAAGTAACATCCATTCCTAAAATGCGGTTCACTTTATCAATATCAATTTCCGGGAAAATGATGTGTTCTTGAACTCCTAAGTTGAAGTTTCCACGACCATCAAATCCTTTTGCATTAATCCCTCTAAAGTCACGAGTTCTTGGAAGTGCAACTGAAATGAAACGATCTAAGAAGTCATACATTTTATCACCTCTCAACGTAACTTTTGTTCCAATTGGCATTCCTTTTCTCAACTTGAAGTTAGAGATATCTTTTTTAGAAATTGTTGCCATTGCTCTTTGTCCAACGATACGCGATAAATCTTCCACTGCTGCATCAACAATTTTCTTGTCTGCAACTGCTTCACCTAATCCTTGGCTCAATACAATCTTTGTCAATTTAGGCACACGCATTACCGTTTTGTACCCGAATTGTTCAGTTAAAGCAGGAATAATCTCTGCTTTATACTTTTCCTTAAGTCTTGGTGTGTAACTCATTACTTAATCTCCTCCCCTGACTTTTTTGAATAACGTACTAATTTTCCATCTTTATTCACTTTACGTCCAACACGAGATGCTTGACCTTTGTGAACAACCATAAGGTTTGAAATATGGATTCCTGCTTCTTTTTCCACGATTCCACCTTGAGGGTCCGTTGCGCTTGGTTTAGAGTGTTTCTTAATTAAGTTAACACCTTCCACAATCGCACGCATTTTCTTTCTATCAATCGTAAGGATTTTTCCTTCCTGATCACGTGATGTTCCGCTCAAAACTTTAACGGTATCACCTACTTTAATGTGTAATTTCTCTTGCATAATTTCCACTAATTTTAAAGTACTTCAGGAGCCAATGAAACGACTTTCATGTAGTCATTTTCACGAAGCTCACGAGCAACTGGTCCGAAAATACGAGTACCTCTCATTTCACCCGTTGTATTCAAGATAACGCAAGCGTTATCGTCGAAACGAATGTATGAACCGTCAGCACGACGTACTTCTTTCTTTGTTCTTACTACTACTGCCTTGGCAACTGTTCCCTTTTTGACAGCTCCAGAGGGCATTGCACTCTTTACAGCAACAACGATCTTGTCGCCAACTGATGCATAACGTCTTTTAGTACCCCCTAAAACGCGGATACACAAAACAGTTTTTGCACCTGAGTTGTCTGCTACTGTAAGTCTTGATTCACTCTGTATCATTACTAAAAATTATTTAGCTCTTTCAACAACTTCTACTAATCTCCAGTTCTTTGTCTTTGACAAAGGACGTGTCTCCATGATCTTCACTGTATCACCAATGTTACAGTCATTTTTTTCATCATGTGCGACAAATTTAGTAGTTTTTTTGACGAACTTACCATATTTTGGGTGTTTTACTCTTCTTTCTACTGAAACAACGATAGATTTATCCATCTTATCGCTGGTAACAACACCAACTCGCTCTTTTCTTAAATTACGCTTTTCCATTGTAAGCTAAATTTGTTTAACAAGCAACTAAGCTTGTGCTTCACGTTTTGTTAATTCTGTACTCAATCTTGCAATCGTTTTTCTAACTGAACGAATCTGCATTGGGTTTTCCATTGGAGATACGCTATGAGTAAGTTTCATTTTTGCAAGTTGCTCTGTGAAGTCCGCTAAGCGGTTCTTTACATCGTCAACAGTTAATTTTGTGATTTCTTGCTGCTTCATTTTAATACTATTTTCCTGGTATAACATAGTCATTGCGAACAATGAACTTGCATTTCACAGGTAACTTTTGTGCTGCCAAACGCATTGCTTCTTTTGCTGTTTCATACGGTACTCCGTCAGCTTCGAATAAAATACGTCCTGGTCTAACTACTGCTACCCAGTGACTTGGAGCTCCTTTACCTTTACCCATACGAACTTCAGCTGGTTTTGACGTAACTGGTTTGTCTGGGAAGATGCGGATCCACACTTTTCCTTCACGTTTCATGTATCGAGTAACGGCGATACGAGACGCTTCAATCTGGCGTGATGTGATCCATCCAGGCTCCAAAGTTTTAAGAGCAAATGATCCGAAAGATACAGTACTACCTCTGTGTGCAATACCACGGTTTCTTCCTTTTTGCGCTTTTCTAAATTTGGTTCTTTTTGGCTGTAACATTTTCTAAAATTTTACTGTCCTTACTTTTTTCTTCTTTTTGCACCATTCCCTGCTGGTCTCTTTCCTTGTCCACCTTTTCCGGCAGATTGAGTCATTCCAACATTAGGTGACAAATCACGCTTTCCATAAACTTCGCCTTTACAGATCCAAACTTTGATCCCTAAACGACCATACGTTGTATGTGCTTCAGAAAGTGCGTAATCGATGTCAGCTCTGAACGTATGTAACGGAGTACGTCCATCCTTGTACATCTCTGAACGAGCCATCTCTGCGCCATTCAAACGTCCAGAAATCTTAACTTTGATTCCTTCAGCTCCCATACGCATAGTGCTCGCGATTGCCATTTTAATTGCTCTTCTAAATGAAATACGAGCCTCTAATTGACGAGCGATTCCATCAGCTACCAAGCGAGCATCCAATTCTGGACGTTTCACTTCGAAGATGTTGATTTGAATCTCTTTCTTCGTCAATTTTTTTAACTCTTCTTTCAATTTGTCAACCTCTTGACCACCTTTACCGATGATTACACCTGGTCTTGCTGTGTTAATAGTAACAGTAACAAGCTTCAATGTACGCTCGATAATAATCTTAGCGATACTAGCTCTAGACAAACGAGCGTGAAGATATTTACGGATTTTGTCATCCTCTACTAATTTCTCTTTGTAGTCATCTCCGCCGTACCAGTTAGAATCCCATCCATGGATGAATCCTAATCTATTTCCTATTGGATTTGTTTTTTGTCCCATTCTCTTACTTATTTAACACCGTCAACGATGATCGTAACGTGGTTTGATCTTTTTCTAACTCTATGCGCTCTACCTTGAGGAGCAGCTTGAATTCTTTTCAACATAGCACCACCACCAACTTCGATTGATTTTACTACTAATGTTTCCTCTTCAATGCTCTTCCCTTCGTTTTTTTGTTCCCAGTTCGCGATTGCTGAACGAAGTAACTTTGCCAAACTAACAGAAGCGTTTTTTGAATTGTGTTGCAAAATATTCAAAGCCTTATTTACTTCCACTCCCCTTACAAGATCTGCAACTAATCTCATCTTTCTCGGAGCAATAGGAGAATCATTCAAACGAGCAATTGCCGTTGTCATTTTTTCTGCCTTTAATTGATCGGCTTTTAATTTTTTTCTAGCACCCATAACTTTGCTATATTAAGTTCTATCTTTTCTTATCTTTTTTGTTTCCACCGTGACCACGGAAGTTACGCGTTGGAGCAAATTCCCCCAATTTGTGACCAACCATGTTCTCTGTGGCGAACACAGGAATAAACTTATTCCCATTATGCACTGCAAATGTAAATCCTACGAAGTCTGGAGTAATAGTACTCGCTCTTGACCAAGTTTTGATCACTGATTTGCTTCCTGATGCTGCTGCATCATCCACTCTTTTCATTAACTTGTAATGTACGAAAGGTGGTTTTTTCAACGAACGACTCATATCCTACTTATTTTTTTCTTCTTTCGATAATAAACTTATCTGAATACTTCTTCTTATCACGAGTTTTGTATCCTTTAGCAGGAACTCCATTACGTGATCTTGGGTGACCTCCTGAGTTACGGCCCTCACCACCACCCATTGGGTGATCAACTGGGTTCATAACTACACCACGTACACGTGGACGACGTCCTAACCAACGACTTCTTCCGGCTTTACCAGAAACTGTCAAGTTGTGTTCAGAATTGGATACTGCTCCGATTGTTGCTAAACACGTAGTTAAAATCATTCTAGTTTCACCAGAAGGCATTTTAACAATAGCATAACGACCATCACGAGCGTTCAATTGTGCATATGTACCTGCTCCACGAGCAATTGCACCACCTCTTCCTGGCTTCAACTCAATATTATGAATTACAGTTCCCAAAGGAATGTCACTCAAAAACATTGCATTTCCAACATTAGGAGTTGCATCTTTACCAGCTAAAACGGTATCATTTACTTTTAATCCTTCCGGAGCAATGATGTAACGTTTTTCACCGTCAGCATAGAACAACAAAGCAATTCGTGCAGTTCTGTTTGGATCGTACTCGATCGTTTTAACAGTTGCAGGAACACCATGTTTCTCACGCTTGAAATCAACAATACGGTATTTTTGTTTGTGACCACCTCCAATATAACGCATGGTCATTCTACCGTCATTGTTTCGACCTCCAGATTTACTCTTCCCAGCTACCAAGCTCTTTTCAGGCTTGTTTGTAGTTACTTCAGAGTAATCACTGTTGATCTTGTGTCTTTGCCCTGGAGTTGTAGGCTTGAATTTTTTAAGACTCATTGTTTGTCAACTACTTAAAAGTTATTAAATAAATCAATCGTTTCTCCATCTGCAACAGTAACAATGGCTTTTTTCCATTGTTTACTTTTTTGCTCAACGATACCTCTGTTAGTGTATTTCACTGAGGATTTACCACCGCCATAATTCATTGTACGTACTTCATCTACATGAACACCATACATTCTCTCGACAGCTTCTTTTATTTCCAATTTGTTTGCCCCTTTATCAACAGCAAAAGTAAAACGATTGAACTTTTCAGTTAAACCTGTTGCTTTTTCTGTAATGATTGGCTTTTTAATTATTGCTTTCATCTTCAATTAGTTTAGAATCTTTTCGATTACTTCAATTGAACTTGTCGCAAGAACTACTTTTTTCGCGTTCAATACATCGTATGTATTCACCGAATTAGCTGTTACGACTTTAACTTTCCCAAGGTTACGAGATGACAAGTAAACATTGTCAGTTTCTTCACCGATGATCATCAATACTTTATCATTTTCCAATTTTAAAGCTGAGATCAATGACTTGAAATCTTTTGTTTTAGCATTCTCGAATTTTGGATCTTCCAAGACTACGATAGAATCTGTTTTCGCTTTGTAAGCAAATGCAGATTTACGTGCTAATCTTTTCAATTTGATATTCAATTTGAAATGATAGTTTCTTGGTCTTGGTCCAAAAATACGACCACCTCCTACACGAGTACCAGACTTGATACTACCAGCACGAGCTCCACCTGTACCTTTTTGTTTTTTAATCTTCTTAGTAGAACCAGAAATCTCTGCTCTTTCTTTTGCTTTATGCGTTCCTTGACGACGATTTGCCAAGTGTTGCTTCACATCTAAGTAGATTGCGTGATCATTTGGCTCAATTCCAAATACCGCATCAGATAAGCTAACAGTTTTCGAAGTAGCTTTCCCTTTTGTGTCAAATACTTTTACTTCCATTATTTCTGAATTGTTACTGTTGAACCTTTAGCTCCAGGAATAGATCCCTTAACCACGATTAAATTCTTGTCAGCAAGAACTTTCAAGATTTGAAGATTCTCAACCATTACACGCTTGTTACCCATTTGCCCAGCCATTCTCATTCCTTTGAATACTTTTGCAGGGTAAGAAGCTGCTCCAATTGATCCCGGTGCACGTAATCTGTTGTGCTGACCGTGAGTAGCTTGACCAACACCACCAAAATTGTGACGTTTTACAACCCCTTGGAAACCTTTACCTTTCGATGTTCCTACTACATCAACGAACTCACCTTCCTCGAAGATTGTTGCGTTGATTACATCACCGAGATTAGCGTCTTCGAATCCCTTAAACTCAACTAATTTAGACTTTGGGTCTGTATTAGCTTTTTTAAAGTGACCTTTCATTGCGTTTGGAGTATTTTTTTCCTTACGGTCTCCAAATCCCAATTGAACGGCATCGTAACCATCTCTGTCTTGTGTCTTAACCTGAGTCACAACACAAGGACCAGCTTCAATCACTGTGCATGGCATTGCTTTACCCTCGGCACTGTAAATGCTAGTCATTCCGACTTTTCTACCAATTATCCCTGGCATACTTTACTTATTAATTATTAAACTATTATACTTTGATCTCAACGTCAACACCACTTGGTAACTCCAAACGCATTAATGCATCAACAGTCTTAGAAGAAGAACTGTAGATATCTAACAAACGTTTGTAAGCACACAATTCGAATTGCTCTCTCGCTTTTTTGTTAACGTGAGGTGAACGCAATACAGTGTAAATACGTTTGTGTGTTGGCAACGGAATTGGTCCACTAACCACTGCTCCTGTTGCTTTAACTGTTTTTACGATTTTCTCAGCTGATTTATCAACTAAATTGTGATCGTATGATTTTAATTTGATTCTAATTTTCTGGCTCATTATACTCTAGTATTAAGCAGTAACTTTTCCGTTAATTTTTGCAACCACTTCGTCAGCAACGTTCTTTGGTGCTTCAGCGAAGTGAGAGAATTCCATTGAAGATGTTGCACGTCCTGATGACATTGTACGCAATTGCGTAACGTATCCGAACATCTCAGCTAAAGGAACATCAGCTTTAACAACTTTTCCTCCTGCTTTGTCATCCATTCCTTTCATCATACCACGACGACGGTTTAAGTCACCTACGATATCTCCCATGTTTTCTTCTGGAGTAACCACTTCAATTTTCATGATTGGCTCTAATAAAACTGGACTTGCTTTCTTCAATGCAGTTCTGTATGCCATCTTAGCACATACCTCAAAAGACAATGCGTCAGAATCGACAGCGTGGAAAGATCCATCAATCAACTCAACTTTCATCGCGTCAACTGGGAAACCAGCCAAGACACCATTTTTCATTGAATCTTTAAATCCTTTCTCAACAGAAGGTACAAATTCACGAGGAACGTTACCACCTTTGATACTGTTGATGAATTCCAATCCTGTTTTTTCTGGATCGTCTTGTGGAGTAATTTTCACTAAAATATCAGCAAATTTACCACGACCACCTGATTGTTTTTTGTATACCTCACGGTGCTCAACTGGTGCAGTGATGTTCTCACGGTAAGTTACCTGAGGAGCTCCTTGATTTACTTCAACTTTAAACTCTCTTCTTAAACGGTCAACGATAATATCCAAGTGCAACTCACCCATTCCTGAGATAATTGTTTGACCTGAATCCTCATCTGTATGAACTTGGAACGTTGGATCTTCTTCCGCCAATTTACCTAATCCAACTCCTAATTTATCTGCATCAGCTTGAGTTTTAGGCTCAATTGCAATACCGATAACTGGATCTGGGAAGTTCATTGACTCTAAGATAATGTGGTGTTTCTCATCACATAAAGTATCTCCTGTACGGATATCTTTAAATCCTACAACTGCTCCAATATCTCCTGCCCCTAATACTTCAATTTGATTTTGCTTGTTAGCGTGCATTTGGAAAATACGAGAGATACGCTCTTTGTTGTTTGAACGAGTATTGTAAACATAAGAACCTGCAGGTAATTTTCCTGAGTAAGCTCTTACGAAACACAAACGACCTACGAATGGGTCAGTAGCAATCTTAAATGCTAAACCTGCGAAAGGCTCATCGAAAGATGGCTTACGAGATGTAGGCTCATCTGTTTTAGGATCTATTCCATCAATTGAACCAATATCCAATGGAGAAGGTAAAATTTCCATTACCATATCCAACATCGCTTGTACACCTTTGTTTTTAAATGCTGTTCCACACATCATTGGAACTACTTTTCCAGCGATTGTTGCTTCACGCAATGCATCTAAAATTTCTCTTTCAGTTAAAGACTCAGGATCTTCGAAGTATTTCTCCATCAAAGTATCGTTGAATTCTGCAACTGCTTCTAATAATTGCTCACGCAACATTGTAGCTTCTTCTAAAACGTCAGCTGGAATTTCGATTTCTTGGAAAGTCATTCCTTTATCTTCTTCATTCCAAGTGATTCCACGGAAGTTAATTAAATCAACTACTCCTTTGAAATCATCTTCAGCTCCGATATTGATTTGCAATGGCAAAGCATGTGAACCTAACATTTCTTTAACTTGCTTACACACGTTTAAGAAATCAGCACCTTGACGGTCCATTTTGTTCACGAAACCAATTCTAGGTACGTTATAGTTGTTTGCTAATCTCCAGTTCGTTTCAGATTGTGGCTCAACACCATCTACTGCAGAAAATAAGAAAACCAAACCATCCAATACTCTTAATGAACGATTCACCTCAACTGTAAAGTCAACGTGTCCCGGAGTATCAATAATATTCACATGGTATTGTTGTCCACGGTAATTCCAGTTCAATGTAGTTGCAGCAGAAGTAATCGTGATACCACGCTCTTGCTCTTGCTCCATCCAGTCCATTGTTGCACCACCATCGTGAACCTCACCAATTTTGTGATTCACACCACCATAGTAAAGAATACGCTCTGTTGTTGTTGTTTTACCAGCATCAATATGAGCTGCAATACCTATGTTTCTAGTAAATTTAAGATCTCTTGCCATTTCTATTAAAATCTAAAATGTGAGAATGCTTTGTTTGCCTCAGCCATTCTTAATGTATCTTCTTTCTTTTTGTAAGCTGCACCTTCTTCTTTCGAAGCAGCGATAATCTCTGACGCCAACTTAGCTGCCATCGTTTTCTCGTTACGCTTACGTGAATATCCAATCAACCATTTCATTGCCAATGACTCTTTTCTTGACTCACGAACTGGTGTAGGAATTTGGAAAGTTGCCCCTCCAACACGACGACTACGTACTTCCACTGAAGGAGTAACATTTTCAATCGCTTTTTTCCAAGTATCTAAACCTGAAGCATCTTCTATTTTCGACTCTACGATATCAATTGCTTCGTAAAAAATCTTAAAAGCTAAATTTTTCTTACCGTCATACATCATGTTGTTAACGAATTTCGTTACAACAACTTCTTTAAACCTTGGATCCGGTAAAACAATGGCTTTTTTGGCTTTTCTTCTTCTCATCTTCTAAAAGCTTTAAAATTATTTTTGTTTTGGTCTTTTTGTTCCATACTTAGAACGGCGTTGAGTTCTTCCTTCAACACCAGCTGTATCTTCAGCACCACGTACAATGTGGTAACGTACCCCTGGAAGATCTTTAACTCTTCCTCCACGTACTAATACTAAAGAGTGCTCTTGTAGATTGTGACCTTCACCTCCGATGTATGCGTTGACTTCTTTACCGTTAGTCAAACGTACCCTTGCAACTTTTCTCATTGCAGAGTTTGGCTTTTTAGGCGTTGTTGTGTAAACACGAACACAAACACCTTTACGCTGTGGACAAGAATCAAGTGCAGCAGATTTACTCTTCTTCACTACCGCTGTTCTTCCTTTGCGAACTAATTGTTGGATAGTTGGCATAAAATACTCTTAATTTTTAATAAATTACTATACACCCAAACGTATTTTGGGGGGTGCAAAGATATGAGTTTTATTTTATAAACCAAGGAGTTGGAATAAAAAAGTGCATTTTTTTCACATTCAGCTGTTTACATCTTCGGAAACGTACACCAGCTAACACTTTTTGATTCAAGTTTACTGAAAACGAGTGAATTTGACCTCATTACAGAAATTTATTCAAAAATAGTCAATCTCTACAAATCGAAAAGTCCATTTTCATCGTATATTGAAAAAACAATTCTTAAATACTATATAGTATATGAAATCAATTTTTTCTTTCATCTTATCAATAAGCATCACTTCAATTTCGCTGACTCAGTCGATTGACACTTCATCAATCCACAATTTAAAAGACATTCAATTGCGACAAACAAACTTCAGTAAAATCGCTATGATTTCATTGAATTCCTGGGCAGTTGGAAACATCACTTATGGAACAATTGCCAATTTCCAAACAACTGGTGAAGCAAAATACTTTCATCAAATGAATGCTATATGGAACGTTGTTAATTTAGGAATTGGTGTTCCAAGTATTATAGGTGTCTACAAACATAAAGATCAACAATCGTTCGAAACACTTTTCAAGAATCAAAAGAAAATGGAGACAGTTTACCTGTTTAATGCTGGACTGGACTTAGCGTACATCACTGCAGGTGCAGCATCAAGACTCTACGGTAACTCATTGAATGGCAACGATGCGCTGCGCTTTAAAGGTTATGGATCTTCATTGATCTTTCAAGGAGGCTATTTATTTGTCCATGATTTAGCCATGTTCTTTTTATTGAAGACCAACACCAAGCTTTTAGACAAGGAATGGAAGAATGTAACCTTGAATGTGAATCCTACAGGAGCGGTAATAAAATTCAAATAAAAAATCCCTTCCAATTAAATGAAAGGGATTTCAAAACTTCTACTATTATAATAAGAACTAATTTCTATACAAAACAGATTTCACACCCTTGATAACTCTTTCAACATTAGGCAACGCTTCATCAATCAATGTTGGAGAGAAAGCAAACGGTGTGTCAGTTTGAGTCACACGAACAACAGGCGCGTCCAAATGATCAAATGCATAACGCTGTAAATGATACGCAATCTCCGATGAGATTGACGCTAATGGCCAAGCTTCTTCCACAACTACACAACGGTTTGTTTTCTTCACAGATTCAACTACTGCTGCATAATCGATTGGACGAATTGTACGTAAATCAACGATTTCAACTTCAATTCCTTCTTTTGCCAATTCTTCAGCAGCAGCTTGAGCCACTTTGATAATTTTTCCAAACGAAACAATTGTAACGTCTGAACCTTTGCGTTTCACGTCAGCAACTCCAATTGGAATCAAGTATTCTCCTTCAGGAATTTCACCCTTATCTCCGTACATTTTCTCAGACTCCAAGAAAACAACTGGATCATTATCTCTAATTGCAGCTTTCAACAATCCTTTTGCATCATATGGTGTTGAAGGCGTGATTACTTTCAACCCAGGAACATGCGCATAAAACGCTTCAAAACTTTGAGAGTGTGTCGCAGCTAATTGACCGGCTGGACCATTTCCTCCTCTAAAAACAATTGGACATCCGTATTGTCCACCAGACATCTGCAACATTTTTGCAGCACTATTGATAATTTGATCAGCAGCAAGAATGGCGAAATTCCAAGTCATGAACTCAACGATTGGTCTCAAACCATTCATTGATGCTCCGACAGCAATCCCAGCAAAACCAAGTTCAGCAATAGGAGTATCAATAACTCTTTTCGCACCAAACTCATCCAACATTCCTTGTGAAACTTTGTAAGCGCCGTTGTATTCAGCAACTTCTTCACCCATTAAAAATACGCCTTGATCTCTGCGCATTTCTTCTGACATAGCTTCACACAATGCCTCTCTAAATTGAACTGTTTTCATATTCGATAATTTAACTTCCATAAGGAAGGCAGGCAAAATTAAGAAATTAATGAAAAATGCATTCAAAATACGCTAAAAATTGAGTGAAGAATTTTATGATTGCATAGGAATCACTCCCTGAAATTTTTGAATGCGATTTGAAAACCCTTGTAATTAACACGTTAAAAAGATTATTTTGTCCTAGCGATAATCCGAAAATCGGCGAATTAATCATCCACTATTTCATTCATTTATAGCTGAATCAATGAACAAAGGCTCAAATGAGTGCTTTCAGGAGAAAAAGAGAACAAAATATTCATTAAAGAACAAATTGTCACATAGTTCTTTTATAATTTTTTAAATTTGCGGTTCGATTAAAGTAAAAACTCAAATTATAGCAATGAAAATACTTGTTTGTATCTCAAAATCACCAGATACGACCTCAAAAATTGCCTTCACTGATGGTAATTCGAAGTTCGATGAAAATGGTGTACAATATATTGTTAATCCATACGATGAATGGTATGCATTAGTAAGAGGATTAGAATTAAAAGAAACGTTAGGCGGTACAGTAACAATTGTAACTGTTGGTCGAGTGGAAGATGATTCAGTCATCAGAAAAGCGTTGGCAATTGGTGCTGATGAAGCAGTCAGAATTGATGCAGACACAAAAGATGCTTATTATACTGCAATGCAAATTGCTGAATATGCAAAGTCGAATGGGTTTGATTTAATCTTAACTGGAAAAGAGACAATCAACTACAACGGATCACAAGTAGCAGGAATGATTGCAGAATCATTGAACATGCCATTTGTATCGTTAGCAACGAAATTAGAAGTTAGTGGGACGAAAGCTACCTTGGACAAAGAATACTTAGGTGGAATTCAAACTGTTGAAGCAGAATTACCATTAGTTGTTTCATGTGCAAAAGGAATGGCTGAACAACGCATTCCTAACATGAGAGGAATTATGGCTGCTCGTACAAAACCATTGACAGTAGTTCCTGCGGCAAGCGTTGAGGAGTTCACTTCATTTGAAACGTACACTACTCCAGCTGGAAAATCAGCTTGTAAAATGATTGATCCAAACAATATGGATGAGTTAGTTGCATTGTTGCACAATGAAGCGAAAGTGATTTAATAACTTCAAAGAGAAACGAAAATGTCAATTTTAGTATATATAAATGGTAATCATGGAATCGGAAAAAACGCTTTCGAAGCAGTTACCTACGGAAAAAAATTAGGAGATGTTACGGTTGTAACGAACGGAGCAATTGATGAAGGATCTTTAGCTTCTTTGGGAGTTTACGGAGCATCAAAAGTGTTGGTGGATTCAACTTTAGCAAATGCTGACGACCAACAATTAACAAACTTAGTTGCAAATGCAGCTGCATCAGTAGGGGCGAAAACAATTATTTTCTCTCATGACCATGTAGCGAAAAATGTTGCTCCAAGATTATCTGTAAAGTTAAAAGCAGGTTTAGTTTCTGGTGCCATTGCGGCTCCAGCAGCTGATGGAACTATTAAAGTAAATGTTTTCTCTGGAAAAGCTTTCGGAAACGTTAAGGTAAACACAGACACAAAAATCATTTCTTTATTGCCAAATAGCATTCAACCAGAAGAATCTGGAAGCGCTTGTTCTGTTGAACAATTTTCAGGCAATGCAGGTGATGCAAAAGTAAAAGTGACAGCTACAAAACAACCAGAAGGAGATATTCCATTACCAGAGGCAGAGTTAGTTGTTTCAGCTGGACGTGGATTGAAAGGTCCAGAAAACTGGGGAATGGTAGAAGATTTAGCAAAAGCATTGGGAGCTGCAACAGCGTGTTCTCGACCAGTTGCTGATATCGGTTGGAGACCTCATCATGAGCATGTTGGTCAAACAGGAGTTGCTATTCGTCCAAACTTGTACATTGCTGCAGGTATTTCGGGAGCGATTCAACACTTAGCAGGTGTGAATGGATCCAAAGTAATTGTAGTCATTAACACAGATGCTGAAGCTCCATTTTTCAAAGCAGCTGATTACGGAATTTTAGGTGATGCATTTGAAGTATTACCAAGATTAACAGAAGCGGTAAAGAAATTTAAAGCATCAAATAATTAAAAAAAAATCTTTTAAAAAGGTATTCTATTTTAGAGAATTTCGATTTTTTCTCGATAGAAATACTATTTTTACAAGTAATTAAATAGTAGGGAAGCATTATTTGCTTCCCTATTTGTTGTTTAAACCCCGAACTGCGGAGAGAAGAATGGATAAGGTTAAATTGGAAATCGTAGGACTTTCATATAGTCAAACTCAATCAGGAGCTTACGCCCTTGTTTTGGCTGAATCAGGAGGAAAAAGAAGACTACCAATCATTATAGGTGGATTTGAAGCGCAAGCAATTGCAATTGAATTGGAAAAAATGGTTCCAACTCGTCCATTGACTCATGACTTATTCAAAAACTTCGCTCAAACTTTTGAAATTTCAGTGAAAGAAATTGTGATTTACAATTTAATCGAAGGAATTTTCTACTCTAAATTAATCTGTGAAAAAGACGGTATCATTTCTGAAATCGACGCCCGTACTTCAGATGCAATTGCTATTGGAGTTCGCTTTAATTGTCCAGTATATACATTTGAAAACATTTTGGCAAGTGCTGGAATTATGTTAGATGATGAATCAATGGAACAAGATGATTTCGATTTTGACGAGAAAGAACCGGAAGAAACTACAACATCATTGAAGTCCATTTCAATCTCAGAATTGGAAAACCAGTTGAATGATGCCATTCAGAATGAAGATTACGAATTAGCATCAAAATTAAGAGACGAAATTAATCGTCGCTCAAGTAATTAATTTCCCTTGAAAAAGATTCTCTACATACTACTCTTACCAATTCTATTGGTCCTATGTGTTGGCTGCTCAAGTCAAGAAAAAAAGAAAGAACCAACAATCGTTTTACAAGACGCATTTGCAGGTAAATGGCAACTACAGACAAAATCTTCTGAGCCTAGCAAACGATTCATTGAATTCAAAGGAGATCAACTTTCACTCAATTTAAAAGACAAAGAAACCGATTCCGTTAAAGGCAATTGGACTTTCAACCTTTCCGATTCCACTTTACGGTTCACACCAAAAACTGAGTTGGTCGCAAAATTGGACTCCACAATGATTGAGTTTGATTCCGCTGGACAAGCCATTAAGTATTACAGTGAAGGAAAACACATCGCTACAAAAACAAACGATGTATTGGTGCAAGAAATTGGAGTTGAGACATACAAAGTGCGACTATCCGGTAGAAACTTGGTGCTAAAAGGCGAAAGCGGCACATTTACTTTTGCTCAACCGACGGTATTAAAAGAAACACCTGAATTAAGTTTCAACCTAGAATCGATCTTACGAGGAATACTTGGATTGGCATTTTTAATTGGAATTTCTTGGTTGTTCAGTGCAAATCGCAAAAAGATTGATTGGCCATTGATTGTAAAAGGAATGATTTTACAAGGAATCATTGCCATTCTCGTGCTAAAGGTTCCTGCAATCGCAGGAGGATTTGGCTGGCTAAGCGAACGTTTTGTTGAGTTAATCGGCTATACCGATAGCGGTGTAGATTTTCTATTTGGACAATTTGGATTGGGAACAGTTCAAGCTCCGTTATTGACATTTGCCATCAAAGTGTTGCCCACAATTATTTTCTTCTCCGCATTGGTGAGTTTGTTTTATTATTGGGGAGTATTGCAAAAAATAGTATTTGTATTCGCTTGGGTAATGAAAAAATTCATGCGATTATCTGGAGCAGAAAGTTTAGCTGCTGCAGGAAATGTCTTTTTAGGTCAAACTGAAGCACCATTATTGGTTAAACCATATTTATTAGGAATGACCAAATCAGAAATCATGTGTTTGATGACTGGTGGAATGGCAACAATTGCTGGTGGAGTTTTAGCAGCATACGTTAATTTCCTAGGCGGTGATGATCCGGTACAACAAGCATTCTTTGCAAAACACTTGCTGACAGCTTCCATCATTTCTGCACCAGCAGCCATCGTTGCTGCGAAAATATTAGTCCCAGAAACAGAACCAATCAACGAAGACTTGAAAATCTCAAAAGAAAAGATTGGAACAAATGCTCTAGAAGCCATTTCAAATGGTACAACAGATGGATTAAAATTAGCCGTGAATGTTGGCGCGATGTTATTGGTATTTATCGCATTGATGGCATTGGCAAATGGAATTCTAGATGGAATTGGTAATACAACTGGGATCAATTCTATGATTGCTGAAGGTGGAATTTACAGCGGACTATCATTTGAATTTATTTTAGGTTACATCGGTCGACCAATTGTTTGGTTGATGGGAGTTGACTGGGCTGATTCTATTTATGTAGGAGAATTATTAGGGACAAAAACAGTCTTAAACGAATTTGTAGCTTACCCACGATTGGGCGAAATGAAACAAGCTGGAATGTTGTCAGAGAAATCTGTTATCATGAGTACGTACATGTTGTGCGGATTTGCCAATTTTGCATCCATTGGAATTCAAATTGGTGGAATTGGTGCGTTGATTCCTTCTAGAAAAGGATTACTTTCCAAATTAGGCGTTCAAGCATTGATAGGTGGTACTGTTGCTTGTTTAATGACAGCGGTGATTGTTGGAATGACAATGTAATTTCGAAAATCTAAATTTCTTCCATTAATTGCGTTAAAGTTTTCGAATGTTGAATTTGATGAATCAGATATTTACCATTAAAAATGATGCCGACTTTAATGCTTTGGCGATGGAAGTCTATCGCTATCAGTCGCGCAACATTCCTATCTATTCTCAATACGTTCAAGGATTAAACAAACCTGAACCAACACATTATTCTGAAATCCCCTTTTTGCCCATTTCATTCTTTAAAACACATGAAGTATGTCGCGAAGGAATTGTACCTCAAGTCATATTCAAAAGCAGTGGAACAACGGGTCAAAATAGAAGTCAGCATTTAGTGGAAGATGTAAAAATCTATGAGCAATCATTTTTTAAAGCCTATGAATTACTCATTGGAAAACCTGAAGATCAAGTCATCTTAGCACTCTTGCCAAGCTATGTGGAACAAGGGGAATCAAGTTTGGTGTACATGGTCGAACAATTGGTTCAAGCAACAAAAAATGAATTTTCTGGGTTCTTATTGAACTCACCAGAGGAAATTGAACAACGGTACCAAGCAGCAATTGAAAGCAATAAAGAAGTAGTCATATTTGGAGTTTCCTATGCCCTACTCGATTTAGCCGAACAAAACATCAACCTATCAAAAGCCAAAATCATTGAAACTGGTGGAATGAAAGGTCGCCGAAAAGAGATGACGAAGGATGAACTCCATGCAACTTTGAAAGCTGGATTAAATGTTCCGTTTATATCATCCGAATACGGAATGACCGAATTGTTGTCGCAAGCTTATAGCAATAAAGATGGACTTTTCGAAGCACCTTCCTGGATGAAAATTCTTATTCGCGAAATGAATGATCCTTTTTCTTATGTCGACAATGGAAAAACAGGCGGGATCAACGTGATAGATTTGGCCAACATTCATAGTTGTAGCTTTATTGCAACACAAGACTTAGGGAGGATTGAAAACAATCAATTTCGTATCATGGGTCGATTTGACAACGCGGATTTGCGGGGATGCAATTTATTAATTGACTAATTGCGGATTAGCTGATTACGAATACAGAAAAATTACGGATTGCGGATTACTGATTGCGGATTAGTTCGGTTCAACTCTTATGAATCTTGCTAAAGCATATAAATCATATTGTAATCTCCAATCGACAATCCGTAATCCGTAATCCGTAATCCGTAATCCGTAATCGTTTAAAGCTGGCAAGAAATTTGTAACTTCCACCAAAATTAAACTTCATGAAAAATATACTTGTCATTACCGTTGGAATATTCATTTCACAGGCAACAATTGCGCAAACATTCGGGAAACTGAAAGAAAAAATCAACGAAACAGTAAGCACACCAGCGAATAGTTCTCTAACAGAAGGAGAAGTGGCCAATGGGTTGAAGGAAGCTTTGAATAAAGGAATTGAAAAAGGAGTTGCTCAATTATCAAAGCAAGACGGTTATTTCAAAGATCCACAGATTAAAATTCCTTTACCAGAAGAAGCACAAGTTGTTGAAACAAAATTGCGACAATTGGGACAAGGAGCTAAAGTAGATGAAGCTATTTTATCCTTAAACAGAGCCGCTGAAGACGCAGCTAATGGAGCAAAAGACATTTTTGTTGCGGCAATCAAAAACATGACTGTAACAGATGCAATGGGATTATTAAATGGTGATGATGATGCCGCTACTCGCTTTTTGGAAAGTACAACTCGCGCTGAATTAGTAGCAAAATTTCGACCAATTGTGAAAGCGTCATTGGACAAAGTTGGAGCCACAAAACATTGGAATACAATCTTTACGACCTACAACAAATTACCAATGGTAACGGATGTCAATCCTGATTTGGAAGAATATGCAACGAATAAAGCAATTGATGGCTTGTTCATTCAAATCGCCAAAGAAGAATTGGATATTCGCAAGAACCCAGGAGCGCGTGTGACGGATTTATTGAAGAAAGTATTCGGTTAAAAGGATTGAAAAATTCAAGGATTCAAGGATTCAAAAGATTGTATTAACCAACTAAATTCTTTTATGAAATTCACATATTTCCTCCTATTAGGATTTCCCTTGCTTTCTTGTAATAGTCAAGTATGTGAAACCAACAAAGTAGTTACGGAAGGGCAAAAGACAATTGAAATAAATGAAGATTCTGTCGCGGTTTGTAAATTCTTCGAAGAACACCAAGGGAACGATTTTGAAAGCAAAGAAATTGGTTCAGTTTCCAATGGAAGTCTTCAACATGGAAAGTTAATTCCTTTTTACGGAGAGAATTACACTTATTTCGATATCAATAGTTATTTGGGATCACGTGCATTTACAAGCAATATCACAAGAGACATCATTCTGGATTCGTATAAACAATTGGCGATTGACGCACCGACTAGACATTTCCAACTAATGGAATTATCGAATGAACACGGCGGAAAAATGTATCCACATCGCACACATCAAAATGGATTGAGTGTCGATTTTATGATGCCAATGCTCCAATCAGGTAATGATTATTTCGGATTGGATACTTTGGGAGTTGACCATTACTGGTTGAAATTCAATAACAATGGTGAATACCTAGAAGATACAACTGTAAAAGTTGATTTCAACGTCATTGCACAGCACTTATTAATTCTGAATAGTAAAGCGAAGGACTACGGTTACAAAATCTCTAAAGTGATTATTAAAGTAGAGTACAAGGATGAATTATTCGCAACAGAATTTGGAAAGAAGCTACAGTCTAGCGGAATTTATATCGTTAAGAATCTTACACCGTTGATTAATGAGATTCATGACGATCATTATCATGTAGATTTTGAGAAATTGTAATCCAAAATGAAAATCAATCAAATTACCTTGTTCCTATTTTTAACTTTTTTCTTTTTTCTCAGTAGTTGCGAGAAAAATTACAATTGTGTTTGTAGTAATCCAGGCGGAGAATTTGATTCCATCTCTTTTAAAACTTCCAAAAAGAAAGCTCACGATGAATGTGACAACTACTACAATCAAAATTACAATACAATGCCTTGGAATGAAACACATTGTGAAATAAGATAATTAACAAGATTTAATCACTGAACTTTCAGTACTGGTTTATCTTTCAAATCGTTTCATTATCTTTATCCTATGAATTCAAGCATCCAACAACGCATTCAGGAACGATCTGTTGAACTTTACGAAAAAGTGAGGTTTTACAGGGAACATTTGCACATGTATCCTGAACTATCGTATCAAGAACATGAAACGATGCAATTTGTTTCTGATCAATTGACAAAAATTGGAATTGAACACACAAAAGGTGTTGGAGATACTGGGATTGTAGCACTCATTCGCAATGACAAACATCCTTCCAATATGCCTTGCATTGGTTTGAGAGCAGATTTGGATGCATTACCTATTCAGGAAGAAAATGATGTTGTCTACAAATCAACCGTAGACGGAGTAATGCATGCATGCGGACATGATGTTCATACATCCATTTTACTTGGTGCTGCAGAAATCATTCATTCATTCAGAGATGAACTTCCACAACCGGTTAAAGTGATTTTTCAACCTGGAGAAGAAAAAAATCCAGGAGGAGCTACCTACATGATTCGAGATGGTGCCTTGGAAAATCCAACAGTGAAAGAAATGTATGCTTTGCATGTTTTTCCAGACATGAAAGTTGGGAATGTTGGTTTTAAAGAAGGAATTTACATGGCTAGTTGCGATGAAATTCACTTAACCATCAATGGGAAAGGTGGACATGGAGCTACACCTCACCAATGCATTGATCCGATTTCAATTGGAGCCGAAATCATCTTGAATTTACAAACGATTGTAAGTAGAAAATGCGACCCAAAAATTCCTTGTGTATTATCCTTTGGACATTTTGAAGCATTGGGAGCAACGAATGTAATTCCATCGAAAGCACATTTGAAAGGAACGTTCAGAACCATGAATGAAACATGGCGTACAGAAGCATTGGCATTGATTGAAAAACACATTGAAGGAATCGCACGAGCGAATGGAGCCACTGTTGAGTTAGAAATCAGCAAAGGATATCCATACTTGGAAAACAATCCAGCTGTGACAGCTAAAATGCGACAAAAAGCGCAAGATTTTTTAGGACAAGACAAAGTGGAAGAATTACCCATTCGCTTAACTGCTGAAGATTTTTCCTATTATTCTCAAGTTGTTCCAGTGTGTTTTTTCAGATTAGGAGTTCGCAATGAGGATTTAGGCATCACATATGGTGTTCATCACCCAAATTTCGATATTGATCCAGAGTCATTGAAAACTGGAATGCAAATGATGTCACTAGCAGTATTTTAAACCATGAAATATCCATCGTTTTATTTATTCATTCTACTCGCAGTTTCTCTTTTTTCTTGTTCAGAAGAAGAAGTGCCAAAACCTGACGTATATGAAATTCGAGAAATAGGAATTTTGGCTACCACAGAGTTCACTCTTGGAAAAATTGTAAAACTAAGTGATGATCAAGAATGGTATAAATTCGGTGATCGAAAAATTCTAATTAGCACAAAAGCAAAAGTAAAAGCTGGTGTCAACTTGCTAGCAATACGAGAAGGTGATATTGAAGTAGTTGGAAATGCAATTAAAATAAAACTTCCACCCGTTGAAATTACTTCCTTTGAAATGAACCCAAGTGATATTCGCACCGAAATGGTTGACGTGAATGGGTTTAGGGCTGGTTTTACTCAAGAAGAAAAAAACAAGATCCTGCGTTTGGGAGAAGAAAGTATCCGAAAGGAAATATACAGCACAAGTATATTGCAAGAAGCGAAAAAAAACACGACTTCATTTGTCAAAGATTTTTACAAACAATTGGGTTACGATGATGTAACTGTGGAATACCGTGAAAATGAGAAATAACAAGATACGCTTAGTCAAGAATTTGCTTGCATTGGCCGTTATTGGTTTGTGCATCTTTGCGGTATATGATTATTTCTGGAGAGATGACTCGAGTGATTTTGCTATTGAAAACACACCACTAAAAGTTGAAATGGTACGATCCATTGCTGAAATCAGTACGATCAGCTACAAAGATGAAGTTGTTGAAGACACCATTGTCTATTATAAAAGTACAAGTGAACAAGTTTCTGGAAACATACTAAAGATGGGTGATTTGGATTATTGGAAATACGGAATTCGCTCCTCGAATATAGATAAACGATTGACATTAATCGTTAAAGGTGAAGTACGTTATGGTTTTGACCTTTCCAAACATCCAATTGACATTCAGCACAACAAAGACACAATTTGGTTAAACATTCCAAAACCGCGAATTTTGGATGTGATTGTTGTTCCTTCAGCAACAGAAATTTTTCAAGAAAATGGAGATTGGAATGACAAAGCTCGAGTAACCTTAGAAAAGAAAGCCATCGCTCAATTAAAAGCGAATGCTGAAAAGTTGAATCTTTTGAAGAAAACAACATCTCAAATGGAAAAATTATTGCGATCAATCGTTCCGAAAGATCGTGTACTACTCATTTATTTCAATGATTAACCATGCGAATATTCCTTTCATTACTCCTACTCATTTTTGTGGTTTCTTGTTCAAAAAACAAAAAAGTCAACAAGCGACTTTCGGGAACTTGGAACGTAGTGAGTCTAAAAGTCACTGAGACATCTACCAATTTATCTCATTACGCTGAAGCCACAGGAACACTTCAATTCACTGCTGAAGGAAAGCAAACAACAACGGGCAACTATGATTTTGCAATTGATTACCATTTAGACGGGAATGCACACCAAGTAGTGGAATCTGGAACTTACTCAATCAGTGAAAGTAATTGCACGCTGACTTCGTCGCAAAATGTTGAAACACCTGCAAGAATTGTTTACATCAACAAGGAGGATTTAGAGTTCGAGCTAGAAACGTCCAATTCTAAACGCTTACAAATGGTTTTAAAGAAAAACGATTAATTCTTTAATTCGCCATTTCACTCATAAACTTGATGCGCATCAACCTCAATTCTTCTTCTGAATAATCACCGTCAAATTCGTTGTAGGCTGCAATCAAGTCATCCGTTTCTGCCTCGCTGAAGTACTCGTAAATTTCATCTTGATGGTCAGGATCGAGAATGTCATCTATGTAATAATTGATGTTGACACGCGTTCCAGAAGAAACGATAGCCTCAATCTCATCAATCACTTCATCCATTGTTTTTCCTTGAGAACGACCAATATCTTCCAATGGCAATTTGCGGTCAATGTTTTGAATCAATTGAACCTTTAATCCTGATTTATTCACCAATGATTTCACCACTAAATCTTGCGGTCGATCAATGTCATTTACCTCAACATATTCCTTGATCAATGAAACAAACGGTGCGCCATATCTTGTTGCCTTTCCAGTTCCAACACCTTGAATACTTGTCAATTCATCCAAAGTAATAGGATATTGAAAACACATATCTTTCAACGATGGTTCTTGGAAAATCACAAATGGTGGAATTCCGCGTTGTTTTGACAATGACTTTCTTAAATCTACTAATTGTTTGTACAACACTTCATCAAAAGCTGCTCCACCTCCATTTGATACAATATCATCTTCATCTTCATCCACGTTATAGTCGTGCTCTTTGATGATAGTAAACGAAACTGGATTTTTCATGAAAGCTCTTCCTGCTTCTGTTATTTTAATAATTCCATATGATTCAATGTCTTTTGACAACAATCCCGAAACCAACGATTGGCGAATTACAGCATTCCAGAAATGTTCATCTTTTTCACTTCCTTTTCCATACCCTTCAAGAGCGTCATGCTTGTATGATTTGATATCAGAAGTCAATTTTCCAGAAATAAAAGAACAAATGTGTTTTGCTTTTTGCATTTCCTGCAGTTCTTCAATTCCTTCCAATAACTGTTTGACATATTCTTTCCCTTCAATGCGTTCTCTTGGGTTTTTACAGTTGTCGCAATAATTATTACATCCTGATTCATCAAAGGTTTCACCGAAATAATGCAGTATGAACTTTCTTCGACATACAGAAGTTTCTGCGTAGGAAACGATTTCATTCAACAATTGGCGACCAATTTCTTGTTCAGCTACAGGTTTTCCTTGCAAGAATTTCTCTAGCTTTTCAATGTCTTTGTATTTATAAAACACCAAACATTCACCTTCACCGCCATCTCGACCAGCACGACCAGTTTCTTGGTAATAGCTTTCTAAAGATTTTGGAATATCGTGATGAATAACAAATCGCACATCCGGTTTATCAATTCCCATTCCGAATGCAATGGTTGCAACAATGACATCGGCTTCCTCCATCAAAAACATGTCTTGATGTTTCGCTCTTGTCGCCGCATCTAATCCAGCATGATATGGAAGCGCATTGATTCCGTTGACTTGTAACAATTCAGCTAATTCTTCAACTTTTTTTCTGCTGAGGCAATAAATAATTCCGCTTTTCCCTTCTTTCGTTCGAATGTATTTAATGATTTGTTTTTCAACATCACGTTTTGGTCGGATTTCATAAAACAAATTATCACGGTTGAACGAAGACTTGAAAACAACAGCATCCAACATATTCAAGTTCTTTTGAATATCGTGTTGAACCTTTGGAGTTGCGGTTGCAGTCAAGGCAATTATTGGAACATTTGAAATCATTCCAAATATTTCTCTTAAACGACGGTATTCTGGACGAAAATCGTGACCCCATTCAGAAATACAATGTGCTTCATCAATGGCAAAGAACGAAATGTTTACCGAAGTCAAAAAGTCAACATTTTCCTTTTTAGTCAGCGATTCAGGTGCAACATAGAGCAATTTCGTTTTTCCAGCAGAAATATCTTCTTTAACCTTTGTTATTTCAGTTTTAGTGAGTGATGAATTCAAGAAGTGAGCAATTGATTCACTATCACTAACATTTCGAATGGCATCTACTTGGTTTTTCATCAATGCAATCAATGGAGAAACAACAATTGCAGTTCCTTCAGAAAGAATGGCTGGTAATTGGTAACACATAGATTTACCACCACCAGTAGGCATAATTACAAATGTATTTTTACCTTCCAGTAAATTCGTAATAATTGCTTCTTGCTTTCCTTTGAATTGATCAAAACCAAAATACGTTCTCAATGCCTCTTTCAAATTTAGACTTGACATGTATTGGAAATTTGGATCCGAATTAAAGATAAGTAAAACTTTGGTTTAAAAAAAAATATTCATTCCGATTTTTAATAAACTTGATTGTTTTCGGCACAATCGAATAAATTATCCTAAAAATATCCCATTATTTCTCATCGAATGGATTTCGGATTGATTACTTTTGCACTTCGTATGGAAGAAGAAAAAAACATGACATTTCTAGAGCACCTAGAAGAATTGCGTTGGCGACTGGTGAAGTCCGCTATTGCTGTCTTGGTTGTTGCGTGTGTGCTGTTTTGGTTCAAAGAATGGATCATGATTAACATTTTCCAATCGATGTTAAAGGCTGATTTCATTTCTTTTCGTTTAATGTGCGAATGGTTTGGTGTTTGTTCTGGTGATTCGCCAGTTGAAATGCAAAGTATGAATGTTTCGGGACAATTTTCCTACGCCCTTATGATGAGTGTTTTGGGAGGTGTCGTTATTTCATCACCATTTATCTTTTATCAATTGTGGTCGTTTATTAAACCAGGATTGAAGCAGAATGAAAAATCCGTTATGAATGGTCTGTTTATTTATGTTTCCTTTCTGTTTATGCTTGGAATCCTCTTTGGTTATTTTATCGTTGCGCCACTTTGTATTCAGTTTTTCGGAAACTTCACTTTAAGTCCAGAAATTAAAAACAACTTTACCGTTGACTCATACATGAGTATGATTTTATCAACTGTGTTTTACTCAGGTTTATTTTTCCTGCTTCCCGTCATTATTTACATTCTTTCAAGGATGTCAATTGTAACTTCTGATTTCCTAAAAAAATACAGAAAGCACGCCATTGTTGGAGTATTGATTTTAGCAGCTATCATTACGCCTCCAGATTTAATTAGTCAAATAATCGTTGCTATTCCAATCGCATTCTTATATGAAATTGGTATATTCGTTGCAAAACGCGTTGAGAAGCAAAAGAATAAAGAAATTTAATTTCTGAATCGCTTTCTATATCAGCTTTCTTCGCTAAATTTAGACCTGTTAAAATTGAAAATGATACAACGACTGCTGTTTCTTGTAATGCTTTTTCCTTTCTGTCTTTTTGCTCAACAAACCAAGGTGAGTGGAAAAGTGACAGATGGTTTAACTGGCGAACCCTTGCCTTTTGTTAAAGTGCGATTCTACGATTCAAAAATTGGTACGATGACTGATACATCGGGATATTACGAAATCGAAAGTTACTACGCCACAGATTCACTTCAATTTTACTTTAGCGGATACATTACACAAACAGTCGAAGTACAACTTGATGCAGCTCAAACAATAAACATTGTCATGCCCACTTTAACAACTGAAGTTGGAGAAGTATTTGTTCGGCCACCAGATGAGTTTCCTTCCACAACGCTTCATAAAAAAGTCGTTAAAAACAAACCTATCAATAACAAGGAAAAGCTGAGCTCATATGAATATGAATTGTACAATAAAATTCAATTTGACTTAAATAATATTGGCGATAAATTCACGGAGAGAAGTGTTGTAAAACGATTGGATTTGGTAATGGAATACTTGGATTCCGCTGACAATGGCAAAAGTTATCTTCCAGTAATTTTAAGTGAAGCACTATCAGATTATTATTTTAAAAACAATCCGAAAAGGAAAAAGGAAGTAATGCAAGCCACGCATATTACCGGAATTGAAAACATCCAATTGAATCAATTCATGGGAGATATGTATGTTGACATCAATGTTTATGACAACTACATTAACATGTTCAACAAAGCATTTGTTAGTCCAATTGCTGATTTTGCCCGATCGTATTATAAATTTTATCTTGAAGATTCAACGTTCATCGATAACCAATGGTGCTACAAGTTGACCTTTACACCTAAACGCACTGGTGACATGACCTTCGAAGGAGAATTATGGATTCATGACACAACTTATGCTGTGAAGCAGGTGAAAGGAAATATTTCACCTTGGGCCAACATCAATTACATTCAAGACATGTATTTTGAACAAAATTTCGAAATGGTTCAAAATGAAGTGTGGATGATGACGACTGAAAACATCATAGCTGATTTCAAATTGACAAAAAACACCGATTTATATGGTTTCTACGCTCGAAAACAATCAAGTAGAAGAGATTTTAAAATCAATAATTTTAGACCGGATAGTTTCTATAAATCTGACAATACTGTAGAAGTCGCAGACAGTGCCACAATGCGATCCGATGCTTATTGGTCGGCACATCGTCACATGCCTTTGACCTTTCAAGAAGATGGAATTGGTGTGATGATGGATTCATTGAATAACACGCCATTTTTCAAACGTTTAAAAACATTCACCTATCTGTTAACGACAGGTTATTTCCAAATCAATAAAATTGAAATTGGTAATATTTACAATGCAATCAGTTTTAATCCAGTTGAAGGTTTCAGGAGTGGAATTGCACTTCGAACATCCAATAATTTTTCTCGCCGAATAGAATTTGGAGGAAAACTCTATTACGGAGTCAAGGACGATCGCTTTAAATACGGCGGGTCAATTCGCTACAACATTACTCCTAAAAAGCGAGGAATGTTAACCGGATATTACAACTATGACATTGAACAGATTGGAGCTTCACCAAGTGCATCAACAGTCGGTTCGACATTTGGAACTGTATTTAGAACTGGTCCATTGGATAAACTGACATTCGTTCAAAAAACAGGATTGAACTTAGAAAAGGACATTAAAAAGGATGTCATACTTTTTGGAGGATTTGAATGGAAAGAATATGTACCACTTGGACTTGCGAATTATGTGCGCGTGAACACAACCTCAGGTTCAATTGATACCATATCTAAGATTACAAGTAGTGAAATAACAGCACGATTCAGATGGGCAAAGGACGAAGAGTTCATTAGCGGAGCATTTGATCGAACGTCGATAAAGTCGCGCTACCCTATTTTATCTGTCCAAGGAATTTTTGGTGTAAAAGGTTTATTTGGCAGCAATTACGAATACCAAAAACTAGAAATCTCCCTTGACCATTCGACTCCAATTGGTGTCTTAGGAAACATTCGCTATGGAATAAATGGAGGAAAAATCTTTGGAACGGCAGCGTATCCATTTTTAAAAGTACATGAAGGAAATCAATCCTATTTCTTGTACAAGAATACGTTCAACATGTTGAATTTCTTTGAATTCATTTCTGATCAATATGTTGGTGCATACTTGGAAAATCATTGGCAAGGATTGTTCTTCGACCGAATTCCATTGGTGAAAAAATTGAAATGGCGACTTGTAACTACTGCTCGTGCAACTTATGGTTCAATTGACCCCCGTCACAGTCAAGAAATGATCTTACCAACATTTACTAAAAAATTCGGTGATACACCATACGTTGAATTTTCTGCAGGAATTGAGAACATTTTAAAGCTTATTCGCGTAGATGTATTTTATAGAGCATCGCATCAAATTCCAGGAAGTTCACCTTGGGGAATTAGGGCTCGTTGGGAAATTTATTTATAATGAAGTTATATACAACAGAAATAAAGAAAACATACAAAGGTAGAAACGTTGTAAAAGGAGTTTCTATTGAAGTAAATCAAGGTGAAATTGTTGGTTTATTGGGTCCAAATGGAGCTGGTAAAACCACATCATTTTATATGATTGTTGGATTAGTAAAACCGGATTCTGGTCAAGTATTTCTTGAAGATGAAGAAATCACTAATTTACCAATGTACAAGCGTTCACAACTGGGAATTGGTTATTTGCCTCAAGAAATATCTGTTTTTCGCAAATTGAGTGTTGAAGACAACATCATGGCGATTCTTGAAATGACTTCCTTGACGAAGGATCAAAGAAATGAGCGATTGGAGCAGTTATTGACCGAATTCAGCCTGCATCATGTCCGCAAAAATTTAGGCAACCGTCTTTCTGGTGGGGAAAAAAGGCGGACAGAAATTGCTCGTGCATTGGCAACGAATCCAAAATTTGTTTTGTTAGACGAACCATTTGCGGGTGTAGATCCAATTGCGGTAGAAGACATTCAAAGCATCGTTTCTGATTTACGAAAAAGAAACATTGGAATATTGATTACGGATCACAATGTACAAGAAACTTTGTCCATTACCGATCGCGCTTATTTATTGTTTGAAGGAAGTATCCTTAAGTCTGGAACGGCTGAGGATTTAGCTGCAGATGAACAAGTTAGAAAAGTATATTTGGGTCAAAATTTCGAACTTCGTAAAAAATAATTTAAAAATTCACTGAAAAAAACTAATTTTATACCACAAAAATAAGAATCATGAAAAGACTACAACTCATACTATCAATCACTTTTGCATTTGCATTTCTTTTTTCATCGTGTAAAAAGAAATGTGATTTACCTGATGATTCAAACGGAGGTAAAATAAAAACTGGAGTTATTGCATATCCTTCTGGACAATTAACAAGTGGAGAAACTGGAGGAAGATTAATAACTGGTTCTAGTCCGGATGCAGGAACGATTCAAATGAGCTTAAATGAAGGAGTTACTAAAACTGCATTTGATTATGGTAGTTATAGCATTCTTTGTTATCCAACGACGACATCGTGTAATTCATCTTTCGAACGAACTGTTGATATCAATGATGTAAATGGAACTGTTACATATAAGATTACGATTACAGAGTGTGGAACATGTGAAAATAAAGTTTCAACAGAAAACATTGTTGTTGTACAAGCAATTCCAGAAACTTATCAAGTATTTTTTGATGTAAAAACGAAATAATAGAAATTAATCCATTGAGAGATCCTACTTAGAAAATAAGTAGGATTTTTTTTTGTGCATAGAAATTCTTGGGCATTAAAAAAGGTCACCAAACGATGACCTTGAGTTCTAATGGATAACTTACGGATTATCTAGATGCTAAATCAGATGCTTCTACTTGATCTAAACTTCCATAAGCATCACAATGTCCACCTTGAGAAGACCCACATGCAGCAAGAACTACAGTTAATCCTAATCCCAAAAATGTCAAGGTCAATAATTTCTTCATGTTGTTTGTTTTTTAATAAGGGCTAATAGCTATAACGACAAAAATACAAATTAATTGTCGAGTTTACCAAAAGATATTATTCACAATGCACAATTAATCGATTGAAATAAAGTAATTTTCGCATCGTTAATTATGTGCATGAGATTGATAACACTGGCTTTTTTCATTTTCACACTTACAATCGTAAGTGCTCAAAAGCCTGTGAAATTAAACTTTGAAACCAAGAGTTATCAACAATTAAAAAAAAATGTAGAAACTTCTTTCAAGGACTCTTCATCATTAAAGAATTATCTTACTGAATTACAGTTGTTTGCCGTTAAAAAAGGCTACTTATTGGCATCGTATGATAGCATCAGAAAGATCGATGCTCATCACTACACTGTACAATTCATAGTCGGTGAAAAATTCCAAGAAGCCGTATTGACCGTTGATCCTGAGGAAATCTACTTTTTGCGCAAGAACAGCAATTTATCTGAGAAAGTACTGGCAAAAGTCGCGCTAACACCTTTTGAACTGTCAAGAACATTATCAACCATGAGAAATGCCTATTTGAACGAAGGATTTCCATTTGCCAGTGTTCAATTGGAAGAAATAACATTTGACGGGACGCAACTCCAAGCTTCAGTGATCATCAATCGAGGTGAATTCTATCAATGGTCCGAAATACATGTGCGTGGAGATTCATCCGTCTCCGTGAAGTACATATCCAATTTAATCGGTATCAAAAAAGGAGATGCATTCAACGAAAAAACACTTCAGTCAATTAGCAAGCGCATCAAACAAGTCAATTTCATTAAAGAAATAAAAAGCTCAGAGATTTTATTCACTCAAGAAGGCGCTGAATTATTCGTATATGTTCAATCGGTTCCCAATAGTTCCGTTAATGGTATTATTGGTCTTCAACCAGATCCGAATTCCGATCGATTGTCTGTTACTGGTGAAATTAACCTAAAATTAGTAAACGCTTTAAAACGAGGAGAAAGTCTTGTGATTGACTGGCGAGCAATTCAACCACAAACTCAATCACTCAATGCACAATTAAATATCCCCTTTTTATTCAACACACCGTTCGGTATCGATGGTAAGTTTAACCTTTTTAAAAAAGATTCAACTTTTTTGGAATTGAAGTCCACGGCTGGAGTCCATTATTTCCTTAAAAAAGGGAGCTACATCAAAGCCTTTTACCAAAATAATTCGTCAAATCTTCTTACGTCATCTCAAACTACTTCAGCCAATCAGAACTTTGCTTCTGTGAACTCAAACAACTATGGATTAGCTTTTTACCGCAAACAATTGGATTATTTACCCAATCCTTCCAAAGGATTAGTGTTCAATATTGAAGGATCTGCAGGTTTGAGAAAAGCACAAGTCACAGACACGAGTATCATTGAACGATCAACTATCTATCGAACTTCACTTGATATTGAATGGTACATTCCATTGGCAAGACGACATGTATTGAAATTAAAAAACGGAACCAATTTGTATTCTGCTCCAGTGATTTACGTGAATGAATTAACGCGCTTTGGAGGATTCACGACACAACGTGGTTTCAATGAGCAAGAATTATTGGCAAATGCACAAACGACTTTTACTGTAGAATATAGGTTCTTAGTGGACAAAAACTCACATGCGTTTGCATTTTTTGATCAAACCTGGTATGAAAATAACGCCAATAAATATGTCAACGACACACCATATGGGTTCGGTTTGGGCTTTTCTTTTGGAACGAATTTGGGGATTTTTTCCATTTCATATGCATTGGGAAAACAATTTGACAATCCGATCTTGTTTCGGAATGGGAAAATCCATTTTGGGTATGTGGCTTACTTTTAAAAAGGGGGATTAAATTCCATTTGAAAGTAAAAATCCTTAGTTTTCTTGATGCATCAAATAACGGTTTGAAACGACTAGCTATTCTCGTTTATTCCATCTCCTAAATCCTATTAAATTCTCATGAAGTCGATAATTAACTTGAACGCGATCCTCATAAGGAAAGTCTTTCTCCCAGCGATTAAAAAATAAATCATACTCTTCAACCGACTCCACAATTCGCTTCACTTTTACAATACCATTTGACTGTAATGTATAAGTGTAATTTCCGATAAAATAAGTTATCTTTTGATTTTTAACTGTTACCGATGTACAGATATCCAAATTGAATCCGTATTTAAACAAGGTATCACGATGAATAGTCATTTGACGACTCTTTGGTCCAAGAATTCCTTCTAATACAACTAAATTTCGTTGAATCATTTTTTGCGATCTCTTAAATTGTCTGTTTAGCTGACTCCTAGCTGCATTGTGATGAATATTTTTACACTTTATAGTGCAAAAAACTTTGTCAGATCTTCCAATCACAAGTTGTGAACAACAAGGACAGGTTTTTTGAAATAATGTAAATGTTGTAGGCATATAATTAGGTTTTGTTCTATTAATTTACGCAAATAGTTCAATTCAACCAATGAAAAGCACAACAAATATTTTCTCATCATTAAAAAAACACATCTTATTGATTATCAAGTACAATAGCCGTTTCAAACCGTTAATCACTTCCTAAAATCATTGTTGCAATCAATTTCAAATCACCAATCTTTCACATCTCCCACCATTTTATTTATCTTTAATCTATGATTGAAATAATTACCCTTCTCGTTGCCCTAATCCTCGGACTTATCATCCTCTGGCTGACAAATGAATTAAAAAAAACACGTCAAAAAATAGACGAGAATACCGAAGCTCTCAGTTTAAAACAAAACGAGTTAGAACAAATTCAATTCAAATTGGTAGAAGCCAATACGGAAGTTAGAGCATTGCGAGAGCGACTAGAAGCGGAACGACAAGATTCAATTCAGAAGCAAAAAGAATCAAAGGAACAAGTTGAATTAATTGCCCAATCGATTATTCAAAAGGGGACTAAAATGTTACAATCAGAGAATCAGCAGAATATTTTGACAATCCTTGAGCCTTTTAAAAACCAATTGAGCAAATTTGAGAAAGAGGTGCAAGACACTAAACTAAAGGACATTGAACAATATGCCTCCATGAAAGAAATGGTCACTTCATTATCCAAACAACATGCGGAGATGCATTCAACAGCTCAAAATTTGGTGGATGCACTGCGTGGAGAACAAAAAGTACAAGGTGACTGGGGAGAAATGGCATTGGAACGAATTCTAGAAACAAGTGGACTCGAAAATGGAAGAGAATATAAAACGCAAGACTCTTTCCGAGACGACCAAGGAAATCACATGCGACCAGATGTTGTTGTGTATTTACCAGAAGAAAAACACATTGTCATCGATTCTAAAGTTTCACTCAAGGCATTTGAGCGTTATATCAATGCTGAAAATGATGCGGATCGAAAAATTGCTTTAGCAAACCATCTTCTATCAATTAAAACGCACATCAAGCAACTGGGAGAAAAAAATTACGCTCATTTAGAAGGAATTTCATCTCCCGACTTTGTCCTATTATTCATACCATTGGAATCTTCCTTTGCTCTTGCTATCCGAGAAGAGCCAGACTTATATCAAATGGCATGGGACAAAAAAATTGTCTTAGTAACCCCTTCAACGCTTTTAGCAACATTGAAAACTGTTTCTAGCATTTGGAAACAAGAAAAGCAAACGAAAAATGCCATCGAAATCGCAACGCAAGCGGGAAGATTGTACGATAAGTTCCTAGGATTTGTTTCTGACATGGAGAACATTGGAAAAAAACAAAAAGATGCCAATGATGCCTATCATTTAGCTATGAATAAATTGAAAGATGGAAATGGAAATCTTATTCGAAGTGCTGAAAAATTGAAAGAATTAGGAGCTAAAACCAAAAAGGATTTGGACAAAAAGTATTTGCAAGATTTAGATGACGAAAATTCCTAATCCGTAATTCGCAATTTTCAATTAAACTTTATTGCCTTCACCACACTAATCTTTGTAATAACAATACTTGGAATAATTAAAGCCGCAACACACACTATTAAAGTTCCGATATTCAGCAACAACCAATTCAAAGGGTTCAGATCAATAGGAACGGTATTCAAATAATACACTTCTGGATTCAATGGAATTAAATTAAAATAGGATTGAGCGAAGCAAAAACCTACTCCAATAACATTTCCAATCACCATACCCCGTAAAATCAAAAAGAAAGCTTGGGCCAAAAATATTTTTCGAATGGTCCAGTCAGTTGCACCAAGCGCTTTTAATATTCCAATAAAATTAGTTCGAATAACAATTAGCACCAACAAAGCTGAACCCATATTGATGATTCCAATCAAGATCATTAAAACCAAGATAATGACCACATTCAAATCCAAGAAACTCAACCAAACAAAAATATCGCTTTCATTTTCTAAGATACTTGTCACTTTTAACGTTTCTCCATGCGATGTAGGAATGAACTCAACTTGCTTTTTTACAAGCTTCGTTACTTCTTCCATATCTTCCCAATTCTTTACCGTTAATTCAAATCCTCCAACGTAGTTCTGATAACTTCCTGCGCCATTTTCATGTTCAAAAAACACTTCCTTTTCTCCCGCTTTGATAGAATACTTCAAGCCTGATTCATCTGAATAATTCTTGATTAACTCTCCCAAACTATTGCATTTAAAGTCATTCGTTGTATTCTTGTTCCCTTTAATCGTAATTTTCAGTTTTGCCGTATCTGGAATCGTTGATTGCTCATTTCGTCCATCTATATTTGAATAAAAATCTGATACAACGATCTGAAAGGTTGTATCCTTAAAGGCATTGAATGTTTTCGCTCCATATTTCTCATAACCACTTCCCCAATCATAGCGAAAACGACCATGTCCACCTGTTGCTTCTGCACGGACAATGAATTCGTTTTCATATCCTGGCGTTTTATACAATGTGTCGTCAATTTGAATTGATGCGGAAATTCCCCAATCATTCAATTCTTGAATGGCCCTTAAATCACCAATTGCCAATTTCTTATCATGTTCTTCTAATCCTGTTTCATAGATTCCTTTAATGACAAAAAACTTCATCACCGGAACGGAGCGTACAAAAAATGAACGAATCGTGTCACCCAATGAATAACTTAAATCACGAGCAATTTTCTTCGAAATCAACAATTCGTTGGAAACAACTGAATCACTAAACTTTGGGATATCGCCTTCAACCATATGATTTTTGAAAAACTCCCAATCATATTCATTGTTAACTCCCTTGATAATTCCACCTTGAATGTTCTGTTTGGATTGAATGGAATCCTTCCCATTCGCCAATTTAATTTTCGTTTCTATTTTATCAGATTGAAACAATACTGGCTTATATGCAACTGGAAAAACTCCTTTAATTTTTTGATTTTCTCTCAACGAGCGTAAAAAGGACTGATTTTTGTTGATTGGTTCTGACTCGTAAATACTGCCTTCAGATGCAGACATGATAAACAAGTGTGATCCAAACCCTGTTACTT
>Ga0098074_1000220_pt1 | contig 46922 bp, 40 predicted proteins | sample 32_taG_FD_75064 | JGI IMG/M metagenome (GOLD analysis project Ga0098074, IMG submission 75064) | Marine viral communities from the Gulf of Mexico - 32_GoM_OMZ_CsCl metaG | ecosystem: Environmental > Aquatic > Marine > Oceanic | place: Atlantic Ocean: Gulf of Mexico | collected 2015-07-12 | reverse complement strand
GTCGTCGTCATCGGCAGCGATGATGACGCCGGCAACCACAGCGATGCCCGCCAGGATGGCGATGATCAGGCCAGCGCCGCCCAGTTCCGAGGTGTCCTTAGCCGAAGCCGACGAACGCTCGACAGCAACCGGAGCAGCCGAAGCAGCAACCGGCGCGAACGCCATAGCAGCGGCCGAAGCCGAAATGAGAATCTTCTTCGCAATCATCTTGTTCTCCATTGTAAATTCAGTTTCTTTAGCCGACACGTACGTTTGAAGCGCCGGCTGCACCCGTATTCAGCTCGACGTCTAAATGAAGAGTGTGCACATCGCAAGCCCCTTCCTCTCACCTGCGAATTCCTGTGGTAAAACCTGAACAGTGACGTGTGAGTAGCGCATGCCTTGTTGCCTCACCGTGGATATCAGGCCTCTCCCTAAATCCTCGAAATTGCATGTTTCTCGCTGGCGAACGGAGATTCAATGGGGCGGTGTGAAGATCGTTAGAGATCGTTGAATTGCGGTTCGTTTGGATTGCACCGCCCGAGCATTCTGTTCTAGGGGGCGGTGCTGAGCGAGGTCTCAGACGTCAACGCGAGAGCAATCGTAAGGCGTGGGCCCTTGAAGCCAACGGCGAACTTCGAATCGAACGGAGTTTGATTCATCTGCAGGAAATTCGGCTCCGGAGTGTCTTTCAAGTGTCTGTGAATTATTCCTCTGCTATCATTCGTCGTGGGCTGGTTCATTCCCTGCGCTTCGAACTGGCAGCGATACTCTCGATCGGTGTTGCGTTTCCCGTTGCCATGCTCGCAGTAATTGAAGGACGCCTTTCTTCCAATACGATTGGAGCTGTGGCTTGGGCTCAACAGTCGGCAGTCCTCAATTCAATTTCTGGCGTGATAGTGTGTGCATGTGCCTCGTTAGCCATTTTGCGACGATTGCGTCTCTTTCCAGGTGTGGCGGTGGCCAAGTCAATATTACCGGTCGCAGCGATGATGTTTGGCGCCTTAGTGGCGGTTATAACTTTTTTCCGATTGGAACACTCAAATAAGCTGATAATAATTTGCTTTCTTTCGTTTGTAACTGTGCGTTTTGGGATAACCGCCCTCCGTTCTCGGTCAAAAGGGGTAATTTACTCCCTTGTTCCTGGGGGGCAGGTGGATTTGGTGGTCGAGCTAAGCTCTGCTCCCGTATTGTTATTAAGTGAGCCGTCTCTCGCAGGATTGCCGGACTGCGCAATTGTTGCAGACCTTCACGCTGATCTTGCACCAAAATGGGAGCGATTTCTTGCTGAGGCAGCTATTTCTGGGCGGCCGATTTACCACTTCAAGCAGGTTTGGGAGGCGGAAACCGGGCGAGTGCAGATTGACCATTTATCTGAAAATAGCTTTGGCGCGCTTGTTCCTAGCTTTGCCTATCAGAAAATAAAGCGAACGGTCGACGTCGCGATATCTGCTTTGCTCCTACCTGCAATCCTACCAGTTGTGGCTGTGTGCGCCTTAGCGATAAAGATCGATAGTGAGGGCCCGGTTTTCTTTCGGCAGCGCCGAATGGGCTTTCGAGGAAGAGAATTTTTCGTGTTGAAATTGCGCACGATGACTGAGGGGCATGTCGGTGATAATCGTAATGTTTCCATCACCCAAGAGGGAGATAAAAGGATCACTCGGGTGGGAGGTTTCCTCCGCCGGACTAGACTAGATGAGTTGCCCCAAGTCTTGAACGTACTCCGTGGAGAAATGAGTTGGATCGGGCCGAGGCCCGAGGCAGTAAGTCTCTCGCAATGGTACGAGAACCAAATCGCTTTCTACCGATATCGACATATCGTTCGTCCAGGAATTACCGGATGGGCTCAAGTAAACCAAGGCCATGTGACTAATGTCGAAGAGGTAAATAGGAAACTTCAGTACGACTTCTATTATATAAAAAATCTCTCTTATTGGATAGATGGCATTATAATACTCAAAACTATTAAGGTTATAATCAGTGGGTTTGGCTCGAAGTAGCTCTGCTATTATTTTTATCTAGCAGGCCTAGTGCCCGGCCCTAGGCCGCGTGGCGGTTTAATCAGGCAATAATTATCAGATTGGGTGACCAGAGTTATGAAGCGCGTTTTAATCACGGGGACTGCTGGATTCATCGGGTTTCACCTTTCGAAACTGCTTCTTCAAGACGGTTTCGAGGTGCATGGCGTGGATGCCATAACAGACTACTACGATGTCAATCTTAAGCGGCGACGTCACCAGATGTTACATCAAAATGCTCGGTTCAGTGCAACGGAGTGCTGGCTTGAAGATTTCGATAGATTTTCCTCCGTGGCCAAGGAGTTCAACCCAGATGTAATTGTGCATCTCGCGGCTCAGGCTGGGGTTCGTTACTCTTTGGAAAATCCCCGAGCCTATCTTGATAGCAACGTCACTGGAACCTTCAATGTATTGGAGGTGGCAAAGGATTTGGGGGTTGAACATCTCTTGATGGCTTCGACTTCATCGGTATACGGGGCCAACGAAGATATGCCTTTTGGCGAGCTAGACAAGTGTGACACCCCGCTCACTTTCTATGCAGCGACAAAAAAGGCCAACGAGAGTATGGCTCATGCGTACGCGCACTTGTGGGGATTACCTACAACCATGTTTCGCTTTTTCACGGTTTATGGCCCTTGGGGGCGGCCTGATCTGGCACTTTTCAAATTCGTGGATGCAATGCTCGATGACCGTGCCATCGATGTGTACAATCACGGAGAAATGTATCGCGACTTCACTTATGTCGAGGACCTGGTCAGAGGTATCCGTCTATTAATCGATGAAATACCAGAGCGAACTACGACAACGGATTGTATTCTAGAAGGGGATAGCTTGTCTCCAGTTGCCCCTTATAGGATTGTAAATATAGGCAATTCGGAAAAGGTGAAGCTAACCGATTTCATCGAAGCAATCGAAGAATGCTTAGGTGTTAAGGCGAAGCGAAATTTGATGGAAATGCAAAAAGGTGATGTGCCGGCAACCTGGGCTGATGCGAGCTTGCTTGAAGCCCTTACGGGGTATCAGCCTCGCACACAGGTACGGGAGGGCATCGAAAATTTTGTCACGTGGTTCCGTGAGTATTATAGGAAATAACAGCGATGACTGATGGAATTTATTTGCCAAAGCTCGAAGACATTCGCGTTGCGGTGATCGGTCTTGGATATGTCGGACTGCCTCTCGCCGTAGAATTTGGAAAAAATAGGCGGGTAATTGGTTTCGATATCGATCGCGCTCGAATCGAAGCACTTGAAGCAGGAACTGATAGTACTCTCGAAGTTAGTGATGCAGAGCTCGCCGAAGCTAGAGAACTTTCCTTTTCTTCAAATCCCGAACGTTTACTCGACGCAAATTGCTACATTATCACCGTACCTACGCCAATCGACGCAAGTAAGCGTCCTGATCTTTCTCCGCTCTTGCGCGCTTCCGAAACAGTAGGAAAGGCCCTCAAAAGGGGCGATCTAGTCATATACGAATCTACAGTTTACCCCGGCGCCACAGAAGAGGATTGCGTCCCCGTACTGGAACGGAATTCCTCCCTCGAATTTAACAAGGACTTTTTTGTTGGATATAGTCCAGAAAGAATTAACCCGGGCGACAAGGAGCACAGGCTGACGACTATCCGTAAGGTTACTTCTGGCTCTACGCCGAACGCCGCGGATCTTATCGATTCGTTGTATAGGGGAATAATAAAGGCGGGCACTTATAAAGCAGAAAGTATCCGCGTTGCGGAAGCTGCGAAGGTAATCGAAAACACTCAACGAGATATTAATATAGCTCTCGTTAACGAGCTTGCTATAATTTTCAATCGGATGGGCATCGATACCGAGGCGGTATTAAATGCTGCCGGTAGTAAATGGAACTTCCTACCATTTAGACCTGGGCTCGTAGGAGGTCACTGCATTGGCGTCGATCCCTATTACCTAACTCATAAAGCAGAAGCCATTGGTTACCATCCGGAGATCATACTTTCAGGCCGGCGATTGAATGACGGAATGGGGGCTTATGTCGCCAGTAGGTTGGTCAAGGAAATGTTGAAGAAGCGCATCCATGTACAGGGATCGCGGGTTCTTCTCATGGGGCTCACCTTCAAAGAAAACTGCCCTGATCTTCGGAATACCCGGGTAGTTGACGTAATTAAGGAATTGCGAGAATTCGGTGCATCTGTAGATGTTTTTGATCCGTGGGCGGATACCGATGAGGCGGAGCGAGCATATGGCATACAAACGGTGCCCACTCCGGACCTTTCTGCGTATGACGGCATCCTCATTTCAGTTGCGCATGATATTTTCCGCGAGATGTCGTCGGCTCAGGTGCGCGATTACGGGAAAGACAATCATGTCTTGTTTGATCTAAAATCCATGCTGCCGAAACATCAATCGGATATCAGGCTATGAAATACTCACTTTGTTTAGAGTATGACCCCGTATAGAGAAGATTGAAACTCGCAATCGTCCAGCGGGATCGCGTAATGCCGCGACCGCAATGTGCTGAAATTCAGATTGGTTCGGACTCTGTTTGCCCGATGTATAAGTCTCAAGCACTCTTTTTGCTTCCGCATGATACGTTGGGCGGCGCCGAAAGGGTCACTACAACGCTGGCTGAGGCCGCCGCTCTATCTGGGGAGTTTGAGTTAGTCACGATCGTTGTGCTCAGTCGTGGCGACCACGGGAAGCTCAATCATTTAAAAGGATATTCGAATCTCACTATCATTTATCTCCCCTTCTCCGGACCTAGCCGAGCTTTATTTGCATTAGCTCGTTTTCTGAGGACTAAATCGTACGACTTCGTATTTTCGAGCTTGGCAGATATCAACGCTCTCCTAAGTTTAATGCGTCGATCGGGTATTTTGAAAACTAAGTATTTAGTCGCGCGCGAGTCGACTATGATGTTTGAACGCGAATTTGGGTGGAAGTCGCATTTAGTTCGGGTGATTTATCGATTGTACGGTGCGCAGGACCTGATAATCTCTCAAACTCAGGAAATGGCATTTTCCCTAAATGCTAACACGGGGGGGAAACTAGAAAGGCTCGTGCGAGTCTTGCCTAACCCAATTCCTTATCGGCTTGTCGAAAGCTTCGGTGAGGTCGAAGAGGTTGGGAACGAAGGTGTGGGTCCGCTTCGAATTGTTTGGTGTGGGCGACTTTCCCGCGTAAAATCACCGCACCGAGCCATCGAAGCCCTTGCATATCTTCGTGATAATGGTGATCCGGACGCAAGTTTGCTATTTATCGGTGATGGACCTTTAAGGCATACGTTAGAGGCATTGGCGAAGGAACGTCAGTTGGAAGATCGCGTTCGTTTCGCGGGCCATTTGGAAGATCCGACTAGTGCTATGACCCAGTATGATGTTGGGTTAGTTACATCTGACATTGAAGGGTTTCCGAACGTAATATTGGAAATGTTAGCCTCGGGCGTGCGTAGAGTCGCAAGCACGAATTGCGCTGGGGGACTAGAGGATGTGCCTGGATTAACACTATCTGCAAATAGCTCTCCTGCAGTTCTGGCTAGAGCAATTCAAGAGGCCCGAATGAACGCTGGTGATCCTTCTCTGATAAACAAGTTTATTCAAGATCGTCATCCAGAACTTCTGTTGAGGAGAATTTTAGGGATGAATGATCATGCCTCTCGGTAAAGGAAAGGCAATTGTTCCTTTTTTTCTCGCTTTAATCTATGGGCTATTAATTGTCTCTGTGCCTTGGGAGGAGTTAAGGGGCGTCCCCTATCCGGATATCGAGAATTACGAAGTCCGATATGCTGCTGTGAAGAACTACGGACTGTCATACTTTAGGATCGATAGCGGCGTATTGAATTATCTGTCCGCGGAATATTTATGGTACTTTTTGCTGGCATCATCATCTCTATCTGGGATCGATTTTGACCTGTTTGTAATGACCTGCTCATTCTCTGCGGCATTTATTTCAGCCTTCTGGCTCTTCGGCCGCTTGCATGTATTTTGGGCGTTGGTACTTCTCATCAACCCTATTTCAATAGACCTCTTTTCATCCCAACTTCGTAGCGCACTGGCGTTCGGACTAGTGCTATTTGCCATTTCTTTTCATCGGAAGGGGCTTCTGCGCGAGGGGTGGGCCTATTCGTTTTTTCTCGCTGCATGCTTTGTGCACACCAGCATGTTGTTGATAATCTTCGTTTATGGGATTTCAATCTTACTTGAACGAAAAAAGCTTAGAAGCACCGAAGCTCGACTACTTCTTTCAATTGGGATCGGCGTATTTCTCGCGGCTGCGTACGCATTACTGGCTAATAGCATTCTCGGGGCGATAGGCGACCGCAGGTCACTGGACGCCAACGAGGCGAGATCTTTTACCTATATCGGCTTTTGGTTATTCCTCGGAATGGCGTTTTGCCTTCGTTCAACTGTCCTCGCCCTAACCAATTGGCGATTCTACTACAGTGTTTTGGTGTTAATTTTTGTTGGAGTGACCGAACTGCTCGCGGTTCCGTCCTTTCGGATCCTTGCAATATCACTTCCAGTCATCTTCTCAGTTTTTCCTCTTTTGAAGGTTCAAGACGCGCGATTTGTAATATTCAGCGTGCTGTCTTATGAGATAATCTTATTCTATTATTGGGTGAACTGAGTTGCGCGCTTTTGCAATTATTTTCGGAGGGAACTCTCTAGCGCAATTAGTCACGCTTGCAACGTTGGTCGTTTTGGGACGGCTCTATCCACCGGAATCCTTTGCGTACCTTGCAGGCGTTATGTCCACTGCATCTATTTGCGCAGCCGTTTTGCATGGAAGATATCAAATGGCCATACCCGTTGCCAAAGGTGACGGGGAGCCCGAAATTCTGTTCGCCATAGCAGCGATGCTTTCGATATCGCTCGTCCTGCCATTTACAGCATTAGTGCTAGCCTTCACCCAGCATTCGAGTCCTATGGAAAAGGAGCGGGGCTTGTTTCTTTTAGCCTGTGCTTTGGTCGGCTTGGGCGCGGCGCTACTCGATGTCTCCTCATACTGGCTGACCTATCGTGAGAAATTCTCAGTCCTTGCGCGTACAAACGTCAGCAGAGCGTTATTGGTTTCGGCGTCGCAGGTGGCTCTTGCTAGCACTACTTCTCTTGGCTTGGTTTATGGGGCTATCGGGGGGCTTTGGCTTACCTTGCTTTTAGTTCTTTCCGCTACAATTAGACCAATAATTGGAAAATTATTTCCATTCGTATTTTCGGATATCTTGGAAGTCGCGAAGAGGTATCGGCACTACCCATTTTTTGGGTCGCCCCAAGGATTCCTGGCAGCGTCTTCTTGGAATGTCCTCCCGCTTGTTCTCTTGGGTTCCGGCGCCCTGGGATTGGTCGGGCAATATTGGGTCGCATACCGGGTTCTCATTGCGCCGCTCGCCCTTTTTAACGCTAGTTATCGCCAAGCAACATTGAAAAAAATTGGTTGGTCCGATTTGCGGGTGGCGAGTAGGATCGTGAAGTTGCACACCGTAGTGCTTGCTGCTGTGGGTCTTGTCGCAGTTGTGATGTTTCGACAGTTCGAAGATTTTATCATACCTACAATAATGGGCTCTGCTTGGTTACAGGCTGGGAGTATTGCGGCCGCTTTGATTGTAGGGGTGTGGGCAGACTTGTTCAAAGTCCCTGCCATCTGTTTTTTGCAATCAAAACATAATCAGAAAGAGATTCTTTTCTGGGAAGCAGCAATTGTCTTCGTACGCTATGTTGGTGCTTTATTATGTATTAGGTCAGGTGACCTAAATTTAGCGATATCTGTGTTCGCTTTAATCGGCTTTCTAGGGTGGGTTGTGTTCACCTTGAAAGTTTGGGTGTATGATTTAGGGAGGGAAATCAGGTGTTGAGATCTTTCGGCCGCGCTTTCGGCGGGATAATAGGTATCGCCCTTTTTGTCTTTTTTGGTGGGGACGTTGCAGCTCGGTGGAAAGGTGTTCAAATTGGCAAGAGGTGCCGAATTTACACGCGCAATTTCGGATCTGAGCCGTTCTTGATCAGCATCGGAGATGATACAACGATTACATCTGGGGTGAAAATTCTTACCCATGACGGGGGTACGAGCCTCGTGTTTAATGAAGCGGGATTGCGTTATCAGCGGTTTGCTCCAGTGAGCATCGGCAGCAGTGTATTTGTCGGTGTTAATGCGATAATTATGCCAGGGGTTCGGGTTGGCTCAAATGCAATAGTAGGGGCGGGCGCGGTCGTAACTCGAGATGTTGCGGAAGGGACAATAGTCGTAGGAACTCCAGCGCGGGTTATTGGCAGTGTGGATAGCTATGCCGAGAGAGTAAGGGCTACCTGTCCAAACTCTCAAGAGTTACAGGGGCACGATAACTATCGGGCATATGTTGATGCAGCACTCGCTATATCCGAAAAAAAGAGAAGAAACGCGGGTGGGGCGGCCGGTCAAGTTAGATAAATATTCTGGGTTCATTTTGGCTGCCTCATAGGCAAGCTTTATTTTCAATCGTGATCAATGAGTATATTAAATTGCAAGCAGAGTTTTGGTGACCAATTGGCCGGCTACAGTTTATTTGGCCAAGGCTTAGCGATGCCGTATTTGCGGTTTTGGCGGAATAAGCTGGTAAAGTCATTTGACCTTATGTCTCGTATCTGAATTTGATTTATACAACGGCACGTACCTCTATGAGAAGAAAGATAGTCTGTATTGGTTGCAACTCCTGTCAGGCGGTTTGGAATTTTCGGTCAAACCTGATTAGGGCCATCCAAAGTGAAGGGTACAGGGTTGTGGTCCTTGCTCCAAGAGATGAGTACGCCGCTAAATTGGAGGGTATGGGCGTTCAAGTTCTCGACCTTCCAATGAAAATGAATAAGAATCCGATTGCAGATATAGCTTTGGCTATTCGGTTTTTTCGGAACTTTGCCCGCATAAAGCCGGTGGCGTATTTGGGTTTTACTGCGAAGCCGAACATATACGGTAGCATTTCTGCGTATTTGCTATCGATACCTTCGATTTGTAATGTTTCTGGTCTGGGGTACGGCTTTATAGCGGGCGGCATAATTTCGCGGGTGCTTAAAGCTCTATACAGGGTTGCATTTGCAAACTCGTCATTGGTTTTCTTTCAGAATCAAGACGATATTGATTTATTTCAGCGCGAGGGAATTATAAGGCATCAGCGCGTGGATTTACTCCCTGGATCTGGTGTCGATCTTGCGAGGTTTAAATTGCTACCGCGCAAGTGCCCTAAGGGACGCAAGTTCCGGTTCTTGATGGTGGCGCGCGTGCTCCGTGATAAGGGCGTTTTCGAGTATGTTGAGGCGGCGCGGATTATTCTGGCGGAGAATAAGGATGCAGAATTTTGGTTGTTGGGTTCGGCATCGATCGACAATCCAGCGGCAGTGTCTCCAAAAACGATCAGCAGTTGGGTGAGTGAGGGGTGCATCACTCATATTCATTTTCAGGACGATGTGCGTACGTTCATCGAGTCCGCTGATTGTGTGGTATTGCCTTCATATAGAGAAGGAACGCCGCGGGTTTTGTTGGAAGCGGCTGCAAGCGGACGGGCTGTAATCACGAGTGACGCTATTGGCTGCAGGAATGCTGTTATCGATGGTGAAACGGGCTACTTGTGCGGCACTCGTGATGCGAATGATCTGGCAAGGAAGATGCGACAGATGTTGGAGTTGCCCTTCGACCGTGCTTCGGAGCTTGGACGTAATGGCCGCCTGTTTATGGAAAAGGCGTTTGATGAACGTATTGTTATCGGTAAGTATCGTAAAGCAATACGACTTTCCATTGAAGTGTAGTGTTGCAACGTGCTCGTCGAACTGAAGCCCAGATGGGCTCATTTGCGTCCAGTTTGGAGCGAGCGCGGTCTCAGTTCTGTCGACATTGAAATGGAGCGGATTTTCCTGGTGGTAACGTGACCCCCAGCTTATCCCCAGCGGGAATATGGCCATGCGTTACTTGCGCGCAAGCGCGTCCGAAGAAATTTGCTGCGTAGCGGAGGCCGTAGGACGTAGCAAAGCAGGCGTTGCTTATTCAGTTCGGCGGCGAACGCCGCCGATGTTGCTTAAACAAGGATGAGCGGGGTCGCTCCCGATTGTAAACACCTACCTAGGCAGCGATCTCGACTCAGGCAGGGGCGAGGCTCATTAGCAGCGTCTCGTTGGGCAATACGTCCCGCATGCGACCGCTGAAGCTCTCGACAGACCCATTCTGCATCGGCCTTCCCTGCGCGATGTAATGCCACTCAACGCCATCTCGCCGCACCATGCCAGCACGGCATTATTGCTGGATTCCGTTGTCGCTGACGATGATGCCCGGTTTGCTTCGCAGCGCGACCAGCACGCGTACAACATGCGACAAGAGATCGACGCGTGTGGGCACCACTGCTAAGTATTCTGAGGTCACGCCATCAATTATGTGAAGTACCCGGGACCGCCTGGCCGAGGCTATTGGGGTGCGCGAAAAGTCCAAGTCCCAGTGGTGGTTCGAGAACGCCAGAGCAGAAGTAGGTGCACTTAGGGCGACAGTACACCTGCCGCTGCATCGTCCCCTGACCGCCAAGCCTTCCACCTTGTCGAGCCATTGGGCCTTCTTGCGGTTGATCATAATCTCATCCCGGCGCAGCAGGGTTTGCAAATGGCGATAGCCGAACCGCTGACGTTTGGTTGGCCAGCTCGCGCAGATTTTCACGGAGCGTGGCATCGTTGTCCCGCGTGAAATGTTTACGCACGCTTTTGCTATCGGCATCGATGACGCGGCACGCCTGCCGTTCGTTCATCCCGCCGCAAGCGTAGAGAAGAGCGATAGCTTCCCGCTTCGCGGCGGATGTCAGATATTTTCTACCAAAGGATCCTTCAGCGCTGCCCTGATTAGCATCGGCCAGCAACCGCTTCAGCTTCGTCTTCTCGCTGTCCAGCTCCCTCTGTCGCCGAGCATCGGACACTGCGAGCCCGCCATACCTTGACATCCAGTTCTTGATCGTCGCTTCGGTTACGCCATGACGACGCGCTAGATCGGCCACATTAGCGCTAGCCTCCGCTTTCTCCAGCACGCCAGTGGCCTGCTCTTTCGTAAACCTTGTTCTCTTCATCTCCATCTTCCTTCCATCAGGACGACTCTAGTTCAATTGCTCGAAAATCAGAGGGGGGTACGTCACCTTAAACGGCGCAGTGACCAGCCATTTGCGGAAACTGGTGCATTTCATTCTCGTCCAACCCTTCTGCGTCGGGCTCTACCTGTGGACAACGCTCGTTCCATATGCTCAACGCCGCTCGTGTGACTATATCGCCAGAAGCCGCGTATATTTAGAGATGAGACATAGGATGTTTCGAAGCCGACATTCGAGGAGGAGCAGTGTACAAGGGGGTCCTTGGCCTCGCTTGAACTGGGTAATGCTGGCCCTCTTTGCGGGTTTGGTTGCCTTTACCGGGGGAGCTTCCAGATTCGATGCTGCGCAGATTATTCCGCTGCGATCTTTAAGCTTGATCTTTTTAATAATGCCGTTTTTCTTTTTGGATAGAACTAGTATTCGGTGCGAGCGTTTTCTGTTCTTATTTTTGTCGTGTTATGTCGCTTTAGTCGTAGGCCAACTTTTGCCGTTGCCAGAAGTGATTTGGCAAAGTTTGCCAGGCCGAGCCGAGCTTTCGCGTATCGATATGATCGTTGGCCTCGAACAAAGCTGGAGGCCGATCTCCCTCTCGCCCATCCGCGGCTGGAATGCGCTCGGAAGCCTGCTCGTGCCAGTGGCAGGATTTGTTCTAGCAATTGCGCTCCGGGTGCCTTCGAAAGTCCTTTTGCAGTTCATCGCAGGTTTGGGTCTTCTGAATGCAACGTTGGGGCTTGCTCAAGTTGCGACAGGGAAACTTAGCATATTTTATCTTTACGAGGTCACCAACAGAGGCTCTCCAGTTGGTATTTTTGCGAATGAGAACCACTCTGCGATATTTGCGGCTTGTTCCATGCTGGTTTTAACGTTGCTTATGTCGCGAGCCCGGGTTGACACCGGTCCCGTGTTTGAGAAAGTGCTGTATCCCGCAATATTCTTTATCATATTTTTCGTATCGTTGGTAAGCGGATCAAGAGCTGGCTTCGTAGCTATTCTGGGCTCTGCGTTGGCTTCCATGGTCATGCTTTTCCTGTCGCCCCGAGCTGAATCAAGGGGCATATTTAAGCGTTCCATTTTGGTTGCAGATAGTGTACACCGATACATCCCCCTGGCTATGACAGTGATTGTGATTTCACTGACGGCGATAACATTTATCTGGTTGGACCGTACGCCTGCCCTTCGCGATATTCTCGCGAAGGATAGTTTCGCGGATTTGCGGTGGTCGTTTTGGCCTATTTTGATCGAAATGGTTGGCGATCATTGGGTGATCGGGACTGGGATCGGTTCATTCGAGCGGGTCTATCAGATATATGAACCGTCCGGCCTGTTGATGCCTTTGTACGTCAATCAGGCACACAATGATTGGGGCCAATTCATTCTCGAGGGTGGGTTTTTCGCTGTCGCTCTCTTAATCGTACTCCTAATTTGGCTGACTAATGCCATTAGGATCATTTCGTTACATTCAACTATAAAGTTCGAGGTGATCGTTTGGGCGGGCCTTGCTATAATCATAGGGGCGGCTTCGATGGTTGATTATCCGTTGAGAACTCCCCTATTTCAATTGGTTTCGATTTGGTTATTGATAGTCCTCTCGCGCGAAGTTCGTGAGATCAAGGCGGCTTGACTCACATGGTATCTAAGGCTGTGGGCGAGGTGGCTATAAATATTTTCCGGTCGCGCTACGGCGCCTTTTTTTAAGATGGCAGAACCCTTGAAAAATTTTGGATCAGCGCTGAGTGCGCTTGCATTGATCGTGTCTCTTTCGGCGTGCGCAACCGATCGATCTTACGGTGACGCGGAGGGCATTGAGGTTGCGAACCTAAGCGAATTGCCTGCTCCGAGGGTGGAGAACCTCTATGTGATCGGCCCGCAAGAGTCGTTGGAAATTGAGGTGGTTGGCGCTAAGCGACTTAGTGGTACTTATCTTACTGATGGGGGGGGGCGCATTTCGTTTCCGCTCGTAGGTCTCCTAAATGTGAATGGGTTGGCGCCGAGTGAGGCCGCAGAAAAAATCGCGGCTAGTTTACGAGGAGCGTATCTTCTTGATCCGCAAGTACGCGTAATACCTGATCAGATACCGCCCCCTACCGTATCGGTTGGGGGGCAGGTCGCGAAGCCGGGTGAGTACGCTGTGCTAGGGCGTCAATCTCTTTTGCGAGTAATCAATCAAGCCGGGGGATTGGCGGAGTATGCGCAGTTGGACGATGTCCTAGTTTTTCGTTCGGTTTCAGGTCGGCATTACATCGGTGCCTATAACCTTCAAGCTATTCAGCGCGGAAATTACAAAGATCCAACACTTTACCCTAATGATATTATACTCGTTGGGGATTCGCCGGGCAGAAGGCGTTTGGATAGCATCCTGCGATTTGCGCCTCTACTTTCGACATCTGCTATTTTAATTGATCGGATAGGGCGTTGAGTACGTTGAATTACATGACCGCGAGTCAGACGGTACGTGAAGACAGTCGAGATGCAGAAGGAAACGTGGATCCTGTACGTGATCGTCTGTCTATCGACGTAGAGCGCTACTGGCATGAAGCAGTTTCGCTCAGATACTGGTTGATAGGAATTATTGCTCTGGGCCTATTGTTTGGGGTTCTGCTAACTTTGTTGGCCACCCCTGTCTATCAGGCGACCGCACGCCTTGAAGTATCTCGGGTAACTGCAGACGTTACCAACTTGGACGCGCTTGAAGTCGAGAGCCAGATATCCGAGCTGCAGTATTTGAATACGCAATATGAACTGTTGCTTTCGAGGTTCATGGCAGAGCGCGTGACCGAAGCAGGTAATTTGGCGCGAAACGAGGCCTTTCGCGACGCTTTCAACATAGAGGGTGAAACCGGCTTAAAGAGGCAAATAGAGCGGGCATTGTTTCATAATGTGAGCATCGAGCCCATTACGCAGTCGAGCTTGGTTGATGTCCGTTTTTCAAGCTCTGATCCGGTGATTTCGGCAGAAATCGCGAATCTCTGGGTTCAAGAGTTTGTAGCTGCTAACTACGAAAAGCGATTTGGCGCGAATATCCAAGCTCGGGACTTCTTGGAAAGTCAAATCGCCGAGTTGAGGGAGAGACTTGCGGAATCAGAACAAGAGCTCGTCGAGTATGCGAATGCAAATGAAATTCTTGTTTTGAGCGGGGGAGGTGATCCGGGATCGGAGAGTGCAGGTCAAACGCTAGTAGGGGCGGATCTTCAAGCTCTCAATACTGCTCTCGCGGTTGCCGTCGCTGACCGCATCAGCGCACAAGCGGCAGTTGTAGGAGGGAATTTCCCGAGTGCGGATCCCCGCAATCAGCTGCTGACTAACTTGAGTGAAGCCGAGGCCGAGTTGGCTGTTCTACGCGAGAATTTTGGTTCGGAATATCCCGACGTCCAAGAGAAAGAAGCGGAAGTGAAATCTCTCCGTTCAGCGGTTTCTGGGGGCGGTAATTCTCTGCTTCAATCCGCTAAAATCAGGGAGGCGGAGCTTCGAGACCAAGTCGAAAAGGTTAAGCAGCGATTTTTGGGGCAGCAGGGTCAGGGAATTCGTTACGGAATTCTCAAGCGAGAAGTTGATACGAACCGCGAAATTTATGATGCTTTATTACAGAGGTTCAAAGAACTCGAAGCATCGGGTGCCGGGCAAAACAATATTCAGATTATCGACGAAGCCGACGTTCCGGTTGAACCTTACGCTCCATCACTGCTGAAGAACATCGCGTTCTCGCTATTCGCTAGTATTGTTGCGGCTGTTGCATTGATTTATTTGAAGGTTACCCTCAGCCAAACCTTGAAAGATCCGGAAGATGTCCGGCGTCGTCTGCACATCGCGTTACTTGGTGCAATACCGCGTAACATAGAAGGCTCCATGGTTGAGCGTATCACGGAGCGATCGTCACATATCAACGAGGCTTACACGACAGTCAGGACGAACATGAACTTCCTGACGCCGGAGGGTGCACCTGGTGTGCTTATGTTCACGTCCTCTGTTCCCTCTGAAGGTAAGTCTATTTCCTCACTTGGGGTTGCCACCAGCTTTGCCCAGTTAGGCAAACGTGTCCTGTTGATCGATGCCGATCTGCGTAATTCGAAACTCCGCGATACGCTCGACCTGCATGATTACGACAAGGGCGGCCTCGTGCCATTGCTCGCCAATCAGCAAGCCGATATGGCGTCGCAGATCATCCATCTCGAGAACTTCGGCTTCGATTTTCTGCCTATGGGAAGGACGCCGCCGAACCCTGTTGAGCTTCTTGCTGGGGAACGTTTCTCGCAAATCATCGAGGCAGCGCGAGGCCAATACGATCAAGTGCTGATCGACGGTGCACCGATGCTTGCACTCGCCGACGCGATCGAGATGTCGAAGGCCGTCGATGGTGTGATTTTTGTGATCCAGACCGAACGGATCAAGCTGCGCGGAATCGAGAACGCGCTGGGTCGTCTCCAGCGTTCGGGAGCGAAGGTCTATGGCGCGATCGTCACTAAGGTCAGCCAGAATAATTCGGCTTACGGCTATGGCTACGGATATGGCTACGGTTACGGCTATGGCTATGGTGAAGAGCGTGACGCAGAACCAGTGTAAGGCTGCACAATGAAAGTCGCTCGTCCTCTTCGCCTCGGTGTCTCAGTCGCGCTCGGATCGGTGCTCGTGGCTGCGCTTGGTGCGCAGTCCGCGGGAATCGCGCTGACGAAGAAAGCGCCCAACACGGCTATCGCGGCATTCCCGCTCAACGGACTGGCCCACGAGAACATCGCGTCTGCGATATTTCTGGCCACGACCGAAGCGACCGGCTCGCCTGAGGAGGGAGCAAAGGCGGCCCTGCCGTGGGCTCTCGAAGCCTATCGCCTGGAACCCTTGGTGCCCAAGGCACATGCAATTCTTGCGCTTGCTGAGGATGACCCGGAAAAGCGAAGACAGATCCTCGATGCGGCCCTGGCTTTGAACCGGCGCGAGCCTCGTCTTCAGGCGGTGGTCTTGCAGCAGCAGGTTACCGATGCGGATTATCCTGCGGCGATCGCGTCGCTCGATCGCATCCTTCGTGTGAAACCGAGCCAGTACAACGAGCTTTTTCCGGTTCTTATCAATGTCTTCGCGCAAGAGGGCGCAATAGAAGAGTTTGCCAAGATTCTCGACGGGTCTTCGGAATGGCATGGGCGCTTCTTCCGCTTTGCCGCAACCCAGCCATCTGCTTTGGGCAACTTGGCGGAGTTGCGCGGCCAGATGTCGTTTGAGGACGAAGTTACCGACCAGACGTTGTTGCGTAGTCTGGTACGCGAAGGCGACGTTGCTACGGCCTACTCGCTATATCAAAGGATCGCCGGTTCAGGCGCAACCGACGCAGTTGGAGCGTGGTTAAATGATTATCCGCCTTTCGATTGGAGCCTGACGGATGAAGCCGGATTGCGCGCGCAGCCCAGTCTGAGCGGCAAAGAGCTCGAAATCTCGGTGAAGCCAGGCAAGGGCGGCGTCGTCGCCCGTCGTCTTATGAGAGCGCCTGAACGGCCTTTCTCAATTATTGTAAAGCATAGCATCGATTCCCAACAGGCTCTCCAGGATATCGATGTCTTGGTTAAATGTGCCGGACGAACCAGTGCGATACTCGAAGCTAATCTGGTTCGGCAGGGCAATGGATATCGGATCGACAATCTGCCCTCCGACTGCGCTTTCTTTGAAATCTCTATCGCGGCGCGAGCTTGGAGCGGCCGTTCAGCGCTTAACGAAAATATCGAAGCGGTTGAAGTTGTGCGGCGGTGAATTCCAAAAGTGCGTGAGCTGTTATGCATTCCACAGCTCGTGCCGCTCCCACACTTAATATCGGCATGACCCCGCGAACTCTATAAACTGGCAGCTGGCAGGACGAGCTTTGAAGTTGTCTTGATAAAAAAGTAGGCCTCACACAGAGGTCTACCCTAGACTAACAAGATGAGACGGTTGGAACCGTTCCCTCAACGCCCTCTAGGTTGCGCATGCAAATTAAAATCTGATCTTTGGCGATCTACATATGGGAATGAACGGATCCCGAAGAAGTAACTTAAGATCCAATCACTGTTGATATCCCATTCTAATCAACGGACTCTCTTTGCATCAGCCTTTCTATCTGAGCTATAGTTATGTTGATTTGATTCGTTAACATGGTCTGGTAACGACCAATCAGCAACTGATCTGTCAAAGTGAGCGACTGTGACGTGACCCCCTGATTTTCCTCCAAGTTGGATTAGAGTCCGGCCCTGACAGAAGGACGGACGAGATGAAGAGAACGAGGTTTTCAGAAGAGCAGATCATCGGGGTGCTGAAGGAAGCCGAGGCGGGTGCGAAGACTGCCGACTTGGCCCGGCGACACGGTGTGTCGGAAGCGACGATCTACAACTGGAAGTCGAAGTATGGTGGGCTGGAGGTGTCTGATGCCCGTCGGCTCAAGGAGCTGGAGAGCGAGAACGCCAAGCTCAAGCGGTTGCTGGCCGATGCGATGTTGGACAAGGCTGCGCTGAAGGATCTTCTGGCAAAAAAGTTCTGACGCCCGCCGCGCAGCGGGAAGCTGTCGCTCATCTTCAGGCATGCCACGGGATGAGCGAGCGACGGGCGTGCCGTGTCATCGATGCCGATCGCAAGAGCGTGCGTTACCGTTCCACCCGGGACGATGATGCCGGTCTGCGAGAGAAGCTGCGGGAGCTGGCCAACCAGCGTCGCCGGTTCGGCTATCGCCGTCTGCATATCCTGCTGCGCCGGGAGGGGATCATGATCAACCGGAAGAAGACCCAGAGGCTCTACAAGGAGGAAGGCTTGGCGGTGAGGCGTCGACGCAGCCGCAGGCGCGCAGTCGGCACGAGGGCACCTGCTCCGGTGCTGGCGCTGCCGAACCAGCGCTGGAGCCTCGACTTCGTTCACGATCAGATGGCGTCTGGCAGGCGGTTCCGCGTACTCAACGTCGTTGATGACGTGACGAGGGAGTGTCTCGCAGCGGTGCCGGATACCTCGATCTCTGGTCGCCGTGTCGTTCGCGAGCTGACCGAGCTGATCGCCCAGCGTGGCAAGCCCGGCATGATCGTCAGCGACAACGGAACCGAGCTCACCAGCAACGCCGTGCTGGCATGGTGCGGCGAGATCGGCGTCGAGTGGCATTATATCGCGCCCGGAAGGCCGATGCAGAATGGCTATGTCGAGAGCTTCAACGGTCGGATGCGGGACGAACTGCTCAACGAGACGCTGTTCTTGAGCATGGCCCATGCCCGTGTCGAGATCGCCGCCTGGGTGGATGATTACAACCGGGAGCGACCGCACTCATCGCTTGGCTACGCAACACCGGCGGCGTTCGCCGCCGAACTGGATAAGCAACGGCCTGCTTCGCTACGCCCTCCGGGCTCCGCTGCGCAGCCCATTGCTTCAACCGCGCTCATGCGCAACAACGCGGCCAGGCTCTAATCCCAGCTGGGGGAAAGCTGGGGGTCACGTCAACTGGTCCCTCGCTTTTCCCGCCGTAAAGACATCGTCTTGCTGCAACGATAATTGACTTCGCTCTGTTTGGATTAACCGGCGTTCTCGCCAGAACAAGTTCGCAAGCCTTTCAACAAGTAGGATTTCCGTTTCCGAACGTGGGCCATACTCGGCCATGAAACTGTTGAGCATGCGTTCGTAGATTTCATTCTCTTCTACGTCGGTTGTTACCCGTTGACTAAGAACACCGTGCTGTTGCGAGTTGCGACTGCTGATCGCTCGTCCCTCGGGAGTTCGAGGGCCGGTGCTTAGTTGCGCGTTGCGCCGATTTGCCGCCCTCTGTCGTTCGCTTGTCATTCCCTGATCTTTCTCGATGGTTTATTTTCGAAACGAACCCATCGTCGATTTTCTCAATCAGGGCAATCAGTTACGTTGAAGGTGCAGCAAGCCAATCGCTCGTGGAGCGAGGCTTAGGCGAGTGATCAACTTGAAATCTGATCTACTCGATGTTCACTGCCATTTATCGGCCGACATAGACCCACCAGACTGAACAGCAGTATCTCAGTGCGCAACAAAAAAGCCCGCCGTTTCCGGCGGGCTTTATATGCCTCTAGAGGCTTCGATGGTGGGCGTAGCAAGGATTGAACTTGCGACCCCTACGATGTCAACATAGTGCTCTACCACTGAGCTATACGCCCGCACCATCGAGCGCCCCTTCGCGGGGCAGGCCGGCCCTTTAGCGAGCCTGGGGAAGCCGCGCAAGGGCCTATTGTCGACTTATTGAAACTGGGCGCTGATCCGGTCGTCGAGGACCCGTTCAACCTCGAGAACGAGGTCGCGCAGATGGAACGGTTTGGAGAGCACCTTGGCGTTCGGCTGCTCGCGGCTGGCCTTCAGTGTCACGGCCGCGAAACCGGTAATGAACATGACCTTGGTGTCGGGGCTGATCTCGTTGCAACGCTGCGCGAGTTCGATGCCGTCCATCTCGGGCATGACGATATCCGACAGCAGCAGATCGTAGCCCGTCTCCTTCAGCAACGGGAGGGCCTCGGTTCCGCGATCGACCGCATCGACGGCGTAGCCGGCATTGACGAGCGCGCGTTCGAGATAGACGCGCATTGCATCGTCATCCTCGGCAAGCAGGATTCGCTGGTTCGGTGTTGCATTCATGGATGCGTGCATACCGCACGAGCTTTAAAAAACCATGTATCGGAAACGAGTATTGTTAACGGCGCCGGGGCGAGATGGTTGCTTCGGGCACGTCCTGACAGTTTATCGGGGACGAGTGCCCGATGGCGCCGCAATTCCGCACTTGCCTAATCGCGGCGATCGCACGAACGTGGGGTGATGGTAGACACGCCCGCAGCAGCGCAGGAGCGCCTCCAGCCACTTACGGGCGGGCGCATCCCGGAGAGCGACGCGCCATCATACCGCCTTTGGCAGCGGGAAGGGGGGCAGTTACCGGCTTTGATCGCGGTGCCGCATAGCGGGCGGTGCTATCCTGCTTTTCTGCTCGCAGCGCTACGCCAGCCCGAACGCGCCAGCCTGCGCCTGGAAGACCGCCATGTCGATGCGCTTGCCCTGCCTGCAGCCGAGACGACGCAAACCAGTCTTCTGCTGGCCGATGCACCCCGAGCGATGATCGACCTCAACCGGTCGGCGGACGATATCGATTGGGGCATGGTTCGCGGGCCCAAGCCGCGCATGACACGTCATTCGCTTGCCAACCGGCGTTCACGCAATGGGCTCGGGCTGGTGCCCCGGCGGCTTCCGGGTATGGGCGAAATCTGGCGGCGAGCGCTCGATCGGAGCGAGCTCGATAGCTGGATCGCGGGGATCTATCATCCCTACCATGCGGCTCTGAACCATGAACTCGAGCGCTTGCGAGACCGGTGGGGCACGGCGCTGCTTATCGATCTGCATTCCATGCCGCCCTTGCCCAAAGCGCATCCGCACGACCAGCCGGCCGAGTTCGTAATCGGCGATCGGTTCGGCGCGTCGTGCGATCCGGGGCTGGTCGATCTTGCGATCAGGTATTTGGCGAACAACGGGCGCCGGGTAGCGCACAACCGTCCCTATGCGGGAGGATATGTTCTCGACCGCTACGGACAGACGGCACGCGGTATTCATGCGATCCAGATCGAGGTCTGTCGCATTACCTATCTCGATGCACGACTGGACCAACCCAGCGTGCGGGCAGGGGCGATCGCGAAGCTTTTATCGGGCCTGATACGCACACTCGGCATCGAGGCGGCGTTGATGGGCAACTCCGGCGCCGCCGCGCAAGCGGCGGAATGACCCAGAAAAAAACCACCCCACGCAAGTGCGCAGGGTGGCCAAGGTTCAGGGAGGAATGCACTCGCGTGCATTACCGGACGAGCGATGAGGGAAAGCGTCGTCCGGCACAGGAAAAATGGGTTCGGGCGGTATTGGTTTCAAGAGGCGGCCTGCCGTGAAAGCATCACGGTTGAGCGCAGGATCAGGAGGCCGTCTCCGGGGCGGGTCAGCGCCTTGGCTGCGCGATCAACAGCAGCGCATTGCCGTGCAGCATATCTGAGCGCGGACCGTGAACAACAGCGCATTCGCCAACGGCCAAGTCTTCCTTTCCTATGCCGACCGTTCCCGAGAAGGGAATGAATAAAGCCGGGTGATCGGCAAGCCCAGGGAAGGGCGCTTCGCCGCTGCAGCGCCAGTAGAACAGGTCGAAATGCGGCCCGTCGACAAGTTGGCCGGCGTCACCATCGATCCTGCTGCGCAGCGAAGACGGGTATGGGGCTGTGTCAGCGATTTCGACGCCGCGATCGAGATGGAGTTCGCGTGGGCGACCGTAGTCGAACAGGCGAAAGGTAATATCGTTGTTCTGTTGCACCTCGATAAGGCTGACCCCGCCGCCGATGGCGTGGACGGTGCCGCCCGGGATATAGAATGCATCTCCCGGATAGACTTCGTGCCAGTCGAGCAGATCGATAATGCTACCATCCAGCGCGGCCGCTTGCATGTGCTCAGCACTGATCTTTTCGCGAAACCCGGCCGCAATCCTCGCGCCCGGTTCGGCATGAGTGATGACCCAGCATTCGCTTTTTCCAGTGGTGCCGAGGCCCAATGCTCGTGCCTGCTCATTCGTGGGGTGAGCCTGAACCGACAGTCTTTCGCTGGCAAAAATGTATTTCGCCAAGAGCTGGTCTAGATCGCGTGTCGGTTCGAACCAGACCTCTCCAATTGGTTTCTGAAACGAGTGACCAAACAGCGGCGGAAGTCGCGAAACACCCCATACTTTTTCGACGAACCGGGTTCGGAGCTTCTGGATCATGAATTCGTGCAACGGCTTGCCTCGCCGATTCGTTGGGCAGCGTCGCGCGCCACGACAAGAACATCGTCGCCGTCGACAACCACCACGGTGTCGTCCACGCCAATTAACGTGACATGCGGACCGTCGCTGTCGATCATGGAACCTGTCGCGCCCAGGATCTCACCGGGTCCGACGACAACGTTCGGCTCGTTGGCGGGGTTTCGTTCGCGCAAGAGCGCATCCCAATTGCCGATGTCGGACCACCCCATGGAAACATCGATCATCGCGGCACGGTCGGTGTTCTCCATAACCGCGTAGTCGACTGACTCCGCAGAGATCGTTGCAAAGCAATCGGCGTCGGGGCGGATGTCGCTGCCGGATCTCACGCCCTTTTCAAGGGCTGCTGCAGCCGCGATAGCAATTTCCGGTCGATGCTTTTCCAACTCATTGAGGTAGGTTCCGGCCTTGAAAGCGAAAATGCCGCCATTCCAAGCGTATCCACCGTCCGCCAGGAAACCCAGCGCCGTTGCCAGATCGGGCTTTTCGACGAAACTCTGCACTTCGTACCCGGCGCCGAGGGGAGGGCCGCGGTGTAGGTAGCCATACCCGGTTTCCGGCGCGGTGGCTTCGATCCCGAACGCCACCAAGTGATCTTCGCTCGCCAGTTCCGCAGCTGCGCCTGCCGCGTCCCGGAATGCCTGCGGATCGACGATGTGATGGTCGCTCGGGCATACCAGCATAATTTCCTGCGGCTCCAAGGCCATTGCTGCAAGAGCAATTGCCGGCGCTGTATTGCGACCCATCGGCTCGACGACGAACTGTGCATCTGGCGCGATCGCCGCTGCCTGTGGTTTGGCGAATTCAAGGTGATGCTCGCCAATGACCACTATCGGAGCGGAAAACAGATGCCGGTCTTTGCAGCGTGAAAGGGTGGCTTCGAAGAGTGTTTTTGAACCCAACAGCGGAATAAACGGCTTCGGTTTGCTGGCACGGCTTCGCGGCCATAGGCGGGTTCCACTGCCCCCGCACAAGACAACAGGTACGATTGTCGGCACGCGCATCGCCTCCCCGCGATTGGAAGGGGTTGATGTGGCAGACCCGAGGTTCTCTGAAAAGGGGGAGCCAGGCCTTTACGCCAAGGAGATATTGCTAATTCGCCTCGTGCGGAATTTCCAGTTCGGGAACGAAGCCCGTTTGCCAATCGGCCAGGCCCGCTGGGTGGGACTGTGCAGCCTCGGCGATTTTCGCCAGTTCGGCTTCGATGAATTCGACGCGTTCGTCCCAGCCGTCATGCGTACGCTTGCGGAAGATCCAGCCGCCATGCTTCGGGCCCCAGGTCCGCATGAAACGGACCGCGGCTGCGGGATCGTAGCCGGCATTTTGCAGGAGCCACGGCATCAGCCGGTCGGCATCGCGCTCGGAGAGCCGGACGAGTTTCCTTTTCCAGCCAATTTCGGCGAAAGTCTGCGGATGGCGCATAATGTTATGCGCCATTTCATGCGCTATTGCGGCAGCGAATGATGCTTCGTCATACGCAAGGCCCGGAAAGTTCTCCCCTACCAGCACACGGCTGCCGTCGGCCGCCGCGCTGCTCTTGGAATCAACGAGCTCGAACCGCGTGGGGCAGGCCGGGACCCCGATGATCGAAGCTGCCAGCGCCGGCGTTTCGGCGCGCCTCAAGGAAAGATTCAGCGTTCCCCGGGATAGCGCATCATCGACTACGTCCCTCAGCGCCGACACGCGCTGCCAGCGCGGATTGGTCAGTGGCCATTCGGCCTCGATCGTGCGGCCAGCGATAGCGAGGATCGTGTCATTCTGCCGAATGCCTGCGGCGTCAGCCGGAGACAGCGGCGCAACCGCTTGCACGCCGATATCGCCGAGCAGGCCAAACTGCCGGCGCACTGCGGCGGGATCATTGTAACTGCCTGCATCGTGGATCAGGAGGCCGGAAACCCTCACCGTCTGGTCGCAGAATGCCGCGTTCGCGGTAGCCAGACGGTATCCGACCCGGAAGAGCCGATCCTCGCTGCGCTGAAAGGTTTCGAGAGGTTCGGGCGGGTCGCTACCGTCCGCAGTCGCCGAAGCCATGCTCCCGACCATGCCCAGAGCGAGTGCGGCAAATATGGTGCGCAAGCGCGCAAATCGAGGCACAGGAGCGCGAGCCGGTGTGGTGCGCGCTCCCGTACTCGAATGATTATGCAGTCGGGACACCGGCGGTCGCAGCATCGGGCAGGGGAACCTTGCCCTGCTGGAGCTGGCGCCCGAAAATCGTGCGCATCACGTCCATCGAGAAAATCTGCGCCCAGATCAGGGGCAGCAGGCCGCTCTCGGTCCATTTGCGCAGCTGGTCGCCGCGAAGTTCGCGCAGCTTGTCCTGGTTGATCATCTGGAAGCCGCGGTAGATGAAGGGCTTGTCGCTGCCCTGCTGCGTGATGGAAATCTCGCCATCCATCAGCAGGTCATGGTCCTTGAGTTCCTTCATGAAGGCCTGCGTGCGCTGACCGGCATGCTCGAACTGCTCGCAGAACTCGAGGATCTGCTTGGTGCCTTCGCTGGCTTCCCCGTTCTCGAACAGCGGCTGGCCATCCTCGAATTCACCAATATTCTCGGCAGTGGGATCGAAGCAGAGCGACAGTTCGTCGCTGTCCGGCTTGAGCCGTGCGAGCATGAAGGGGTAGCGGCGGACGTAAGCGGGGATGTAAACCTGTTCGGTCACCGTACCTTCGTCATCGACGAAAGTGTTTACGCCGTCGTTGAGCCCCATCAGCGCGAGCGGAACGGCATCCGGACCAGTCGAGAAAACGATCGGCAGGTCGCGCTGCGCCTGGACGAATTCGTCAACCGTCAGGGGCACTGCGTGCTGGTTGGCCAGCCAAGGGGCCTTCGGCATCGGACGCGAACGATAGTTCGCATGGTCCTTGCTGTTGAGCGGCATCAGGTCTTTGAAGAACAGGGGCAGGTTGGGCTGCGGCGCGCTGGCCATGGATTTCTCCGAAATTCGATTGGATTGAGCAGCACACCCCGGGAGGATATGCGCGCGAAGCGCGGGCTTTAAGGCCTCGCCGTCTCAGGCGCAAGCGGTACGAGTTTCCCTGGGTTGAGCAGCCCCTGAGGGTCGAGCGCCTGCTTGATCGAGCGCATCAGTCTGAGCGAGACAGGATCGCCGAGCCGGCCCAGTTCGTCCCGCTTCATCTGCCCGATTCCGTGCTCGGCGCTCAGCGATCCGCCATATTCGGTGACGCGGTCATGGACGAAAGCGCTGATGGACTTGCCTTCGCGCTCTTCCCATTCGCCCGCAACGGCGGCCTCGGGCGCGAGAACATGATAATGGATATTGCCGTCGCCAAGATGCCCGAAACCCGCAACCAGAGTGCCGGGAAAGCGCGTCTCGATCTGCGGCGAAACCGTCTCGACGAATTCGGCCATGCGCGACACCGGGACGGAGATGTCGTGCTGCATCGCGGGCCCGATCGCACGTTCCGCCGGCGAGATGCTTTCGCGCAAGTGCCAGAAGCTTTCGGCCTGGCTCTCGTTGGCGGCGATGACCGCGTCTTCCAGCAGTTCGCGCTCCATCGCGGTTTCGAAAACCGTCCCCACCAGGGTATCGAGTCCGTCGGTGGCGCCTGCAGGTGCGACCAGTTCGATCAACGCGTACCAGGCGTGCTCGTTTTCCAGCGGGCTGCGCGCGTCGGGCAGATAGGCCAGCACCGCATCGAGGCAATGCCGCGGCAGGACTTCGAACCCCTCGAGCGCGTCGCCGGCCTGCTGTTCGCAGTGCATCAGCAGTTGGCGTGCCTGGGCAATGCCGGCGAGACCGACCCACGCCACGCGCCGCTCGCCGATCGCGGGGGCGAGCTGCAAGGTGGCCGCCGTAACGATGCCCAGCGTGCCTTCCGAGCCGATCAGCACTTGCTTGAGGTCGAAGCCGCGGTTGTCCTTCTTCAAGGGTACGAGCCCGGAGAACACATCGCCGTTCGCCAGCACGGCCTCGATCCCGAGCACCTGAGCCCGCATCGTTCCATGGCGAATGACCTGCGTACCCCCGGCATTGGTCGAGATCAGGCCGCCGACCGTGGCCGAACCCTTGCCGCCCAGCGTGAGCGGGAACCGCAAACCTTCCTTTTCCGCGGCCTCGTGCAGCGTCTGGAGGATTACGCCCGCCTCGCAGGTGATTTGCATGCTGTCCTTCTCGAGGTGGCGGATTGCAGTCATGCGCCGCAACGAGAGGATAACGCTATCGCCGGTATCGTCGGGTGTGGCCCCGCCCGACATTCCGCTGTTGCCGCCTTGCGCGACGATTGGGACACCGTGCTCCGCGCAAAGCCTGACGAACTGGGCGACCTCTTCGGTCGAGGTCGGCGAGGCAAGGCCGAGTGCGCGGCCGGTATAGCGGCCTCGCCAGTCGGTCAGCCACGGATCGAGCAGGTCGGGGTCGCAGGTAAATCCGCGCGGCCCGAGGAGACCAGCGGCGGCTTCGTGGAAGGTCTGGGCATTGGTCATCGCATGTCTTCCTGCCACAATTCGTTGGGCGATTGCCACCACTTGCCAATCGAAAGCAAACAATTAAGCCCGCATTCAACCGTGAGGGTACAACCGAGCACGTGACGTACCCGCATGGTGTCCAACACGCGGCCAAGGAGCGATCGAACCCGAGCGATGTCCCTGCTTTCCCCCCTCGCTGCCATGCTGATCGCATTGGGCTCGCCCCACGGCGCCGGCGACGATGGGGTGGCCCGGCAGGCCGCGGTTCCGAGTGAAGCACCGCTTGGCGCGGCGCCGCTGGTGGGGCGGGGCTCGATATGGTCATCCGATGCTGCATCCGCCGGGAAGGTCCCTATCGCCCGACAGGTGCGGATCGAGCGCCGCGTGATCATGCGGATCACGCCGCAACCGGGCAATTCGCGCCGCGGGTTCCTGTCGCAATTGCCGCGCCAAACCGCTCCGCGCGTCGTCGAGCGGCCCCACGGTGAATGCGTCGATGCCGGCGAGATCGTCGGCGTGGCCGATCGGGGCAGTCGGCTGGTCATGTATATGCGCGACCGGCAGATCATCTCTGCCGAACTCGAAAAGGCGTGCAGCCCGCGCGATTTCTATCTCGGCTTCTATGTCGAACGCAGCCCCGACGGGCAGCTCTGCGTGAACCGCGATCGGTTGATGTCGCGCGCCGGGGCGAAGTGCCGGATTGCCGATTTCCACCGATTGATCGCCGTCGCGGACTGACATTCGCGTCGGGCCTGCCGGGATTTCTTGACTTTTGGGCCGATTCCGGCGAATGGCGCGCCCAGCCAATGCTGCGGACGCGCGGCGACTTGTAGGCCAATGTTCCAGGGACAGTTTCTAACCGCATGACTTTCGCCGATCTCGGCCTTTCCGAAGACTTGCTCAAAGCAGTAAGCGAAGCCGGCTATACAGAGCCGACCGACATCCAGCGCGAAGCGATTCCGCCGATCCTGATGATGAAAGACATCATCGGAATCGCGCAGACGGGCACCGGCAAGACTGCCAGCTTCGTGCTGCCGATGATCGACATCATGGCCAGCGGACGGCGGCGCGCACTGATGCCGCGTTCGCTGATTCTCGCGCCGACGCGCGAACTCGCAGCCCAGGTGGCCGAAAACTTCGAGAAATACGGCAAGAACCACGATCTCAAGCTCGCGCTGCTGATTGGCGGCGTGCAGATGGGCGATCAGGTCAAGGCGCTGAATGATGGCGTCGACGTGCTGATCGCCACGCCGGGCCGGCTTATGGATCTTTTCGAACGGGGCAAGATCCTGCTCAACGGCTGCGAATTGCTGGTCATCGACGAAGCCGATCGCATGCTCGACATGGGGTTCATCCCCGATATCGAATTCATTTGCTCCAAGCTTCCCGAAGCGCGGCAGACAATGCTGTTCTCGGCGACCATGCCGCCACCGATCGAGAAGCTCGCCAAGAAGTTTCTCAACAATCCTAAGCGGATCGAAGTCAGCCGCGCGGCGACCACGAACAAGGACATCACCGCGTTCAAGGTTCCGGTAAAGGCCCGCCAGAAGCGCGACACGCTGCGCTGGCTGCTGGAAAACGACCATGTCGAGACCGCGATCATCTTCTCCAATCGCAAGACCACCGTGCGCGAGCTCAACAAGAGTTTGCAGAGCTATGGCTTCCGCAGTGGTGAGATCCATGGCGACATGGACCAGTCGAACCGGCTGAAGGAACTCGAACGCTTCAAGCAGGGCGAAATCAACATCCTCGTCGCTTCGGACGTCGCGGCTCGCGGGCTCGACGTCAAAGGCGTGAGCCACGTGTTCAATTTCGACACGCCCTGGCACCCGGACGATTACGTCCACCGGATCGGCCGTACGGGCAGGGCAGGGGCCAAGGGCCGCGCCTTTACGCTAGTGGCCGAAGAAGATGCCGAAGCGATCGCCAATGTCGAGAAGCTGACCGGCGCCGAAGTGCCCGTGTTCGGCAAGAAGGACGTTCGTGTCGATCTGGTCGACACGGCAGCCGAACCCAAGCCCGCGCGCGAAGACAAGCCCGAACGCGCGGCAAAGCCCAAGCGTTCGCCCAAGCCCGACACGGACGCCGAAGCGGCCGCCGAAGAAAAGCCCAAGCGCGCTCGCAAGAAGCGGGACGATGACGAGGCACCGCGCGAAAAGCCGGCGCGCAAGGCCCGGGCTAAGGGCGAAGGGCGCCAGCAGCGCGGCGACGATGGCGGTTCGGTCCCGGCGGGCGAATGGAACGGTCCGCGCCCCGGTTTTCTGGATATTTCCGCGACCTGATAGCGATCCGGGCGTACGTGCGCCCGGCGATAATCCTCAGTCGGCCAGGCTGACGAAACTGTCGAGAACGCGCTTCTCGCCTGCTTTCTCGAATTCTATCGTCAGCTTGTTGCCTTCCTGGGCGGTCACGCAGCCATAGCCGAACTTGTCATGGAAGACGCGGGCGCCAAGCGCGATATCGCTGCGCGGCTTGGCCGCGAAGCTCGCCGCACTGCGGCCCGGTTCAGCCAGACGCTTGGGCGTCGTGTCATAACCTGACGAGAGCGCCCTTTGCCAACCGGGACCCCGCTTGCCGGACCGGTCCGGCCGGCTGGTCGAGACATGCGCGAACGGGTCGTCGGTCTCGCTCCAATTCGCCCGCCAGAGCGAGGCACCGCCGGTCATCGTGGTTTCGGACGTGATATAGTCTTCGGGAAGGTCTTCGATGAACCGGCTGGGGATCGAGCTTGTCCACTGGCCGTAGATGCGGCGGTTCGCTGCATGCAATATCGTGCAACGGCGCTTGGCGCGTGTAATTGCGACATAGGCCAGCCGGCGTTCTTCCTCGAGGCTTGCAAGGCCGCCCTCGTCGATGGCGCGCTGGCTCGGGAATACGCCTTCTTCCCAGCCGGGCAGGAAGACGTGGTCGAATTCCAGCCCCTTGGCGGCGTGCATGGTCATTATGGTGACCTTCTCGCCATCGCCGGCGCGTTCATTATCCATCACCAGACTGACATGCTCGAGGAAATCGCCAAGCGTCTCGTATTCTTCCATCGCCCGCGCGAGTTCGGTGAGGTTCTCGAGCCGCCCCGCGCTTTCGGCGCTGCGATCCTTTTGCAGCATGTCTTCGTAGCCGCTTTCCGAAAGCACGCTGCGCAGCAGTTCCGACGGGGTGACCTTGTCTGCCTGTTCGCGCCAGTGAACGAACTGGCCCAGCAAGGCGGCAAGGTTGTTCCGCGCCCGCGCAGGCAGTTCGTCGGTATCGCACAGGTCTAAGCTGGCAGCGGCAAGCGGCATCTGCAGCTGGCGCGCATGACGGCGCATCGCCTCGAGCGTCTTCGCGCCGAGCCCACGCTTGGGCTGGTTGTAGATCCTTTCGAAGGCGAGGTCGTCGGCCGGCTGCGCGATGACGCGCAAATAGGCCAGCGCATCGCGGATTTCGGCGCGTTCGTAGAACCGGAAACCGCCGACGATGCGATAGTTGAGGCCGATCTGGATAAACCGGTCTTCGAATTCCCGCGTCTGGTACTGCGCGCGCACCAGGATTGCGATCTGGTCGAGCGGTGCGCCCTCGCTTTCGAGCCGTTCGATCTCCTCACCTACGCGGCGCGCTTCCTCGGGCGCATCCCATACGCCGATGATCCGTACCTTTTCACCGGGCGGCAGTTCGGTCCACAGCGTCTTGCCAAGGCGTTCGCTATTGGCATTGATCAGGCCCGAGGCCGCCGCCAGGATCTGCGGCGTCGAACGGTAGTTCTGTTCCAGCTTGACCACTGAAGCGCCGGGAAAATCCTTTTCGAACTTGAGGATATTGGCGACTTCTGCGCCGCGCCATGAATAGATCGACTGGTCGTCGTCCCCCACCACGCAGATATTCTTGCGCGTCTGAGCGAGCAGCCTCAGCCAGAGATACTGGACCTGGTTGGTGTCCTGATATTCGTCGACGAGGATGTATTTGAAGCGCTGCTGGTATTGCGCGAGCACGTCGTGATGCGTGCGGAAGATGTTCAGTATGTGCAGCAGGAGATCGCCGAAGTCGCAGGCGTTGAGCGTCTTCAGCCGGTCCTGATACAGCTTGTAGAACTGGGCGCCGCGCCCGTTGGCATAGCTTTCATTCTCGACTGCATCGAGATCGCCGGGATTGAGCCCGCGATTCTTCCACCGGTCGAGCAGGCCGGCCAGTTGCCGCGCCGGCCAGCGCTTCTCGTCGACGTCGTTTTCCTGGATCAGCTGCTTGAGCAGGCGGATCTGGTCGTCCGTGTCGATGATCGTGTAATTGCTTTCCAGCCCGACCAGTTCGGCATGGCGGCGCAGCATTCGTGCCCCGATCGAATGAAACGTGCCCAGCCACGGCATCCCTTCGACCGCATCGCCGATATGCCGGCCCACGCGTTCGCGCATTTCGCGCGCCGCCTTGTTGGTGAAGGTGACGCAAAGAATTTCGCTGGGCCATGCGCGCCGCGTTGCGATGAGATGTGCCAGCCGTGCGGTGAGCGCCGCTGTCTTTCCGGTACCTGCCCCGGCGAGCATCAGAACGGGGCCTTCGGTGGTCAGCACCGCCTCGCGCTGGGGAGCATTCAACCGCGCCGCATAGGCGGGAATCTGCGCATCTGCGGGCGCGTCGGACGGGGTGGGGAGGTCTGTCATGGAGTTCGGAACAGCTAGGGAACGAAGCGGCGCAAGACAAGCCCCGGCCACATGGGCGCGCCGGAACCGATGACCGGGGCGCTGCGTAGGTTAGCCGTACACACCAAACAAGTGGAGGAATCTCCTATGCGTAATCTGATTCTCGCCGGCGCTGCAGCGCTTGCCTTTACCGCTGTTCCGGCTGCTGCCGACGATCACATGTCGGGCGAAAGCTACAGCTGGTCCACCGAGCAGGAAGCCGCCTATGACCAGTGGCCCGCCGATCGCCAGACCGCTTATGATGCATGGCCCGCAGGCGTTCAGGAATATTACTGGACGCTGTCGCCCATGCAGACCGAAGGCTGGTGGGTGCTGACCGACGAACAGCGTGTCGCCATCTACGAAATGGAACCGGCAACGCGCATGCAGGCGTGGAACCAGATCGCCGCCCAGATGAATGGCAATCCGGCAACTACGTCGAGTGCATCGTCGAGCGCGACCACGTCGCCCCGCTTCGTGAGCAACGCGGTGACGCAGTCGGTTCCGCCCGAATACACCCCCGCCGACAATGCAAACCTGCCGGTATGTTCGGCCATGCAGCAGGATGGTTGCATCAACAGCTGGGCCAAGAACAAGACGGGTAATCGCCCGCTCGAATACTGGCCGGGTCAGCCCGCCAGCACGATCCCCCAGAAGCTTCCCGCAACCAAGCCGGATTCGTGAGCTGAACTGAATGCGCGTCCTGCCAGCGGGCAGGGTGCGAAGCGAAAGGGTGGGACCGCCAAGGCGGTTCCGCCCTTTTCGTGCGTGTCAGGGGGTTGCGAGGTTGGTACCGGTTTCGAACCTGTCGCCGCCGGGCTGCGCGGTTCAGGCCGCGAGGCGCAGCAACGTGATCTTCGCCTTGCCGGTCTTTCGCTCGGCAATGATATCGAAGGCCCGCAGAGCGCCTTCTTCCTTCGCGCCGGTTTCGAGCACGACCCAGGTCGCCGGCCCGATCCAGCCGAGCCGCGCGAGCCGGTCGAGCGCGACATGGCCGGCACCCGTATCGTAGGGCGGATCGAGGAAGATCACATCGTGCGCCGCCTTGGCCGGGCTGAGACTGAGCACGGAACCTTGCTGGACCCCGCTGCGTGCACGTGCGTCCAGCGTCTCGATATTTTTGCGGATGGCCTCCACCGCGCGCGCATCCTGTTCGACGAACAGGCAGGATGCAGCACCGCGCGACAGAGCCTCCAAGCCCAGCGCGCCCGATCCGGCAAAAAGATCGACTACGCTCAGCCCGTCGAAACTGCCCACGCGGCTGGCCAGCATGTTGAACAGCGTTTCGCGCGTCCGGTCGGCAGTGGGGCGGGTCAGATCGCCCGGCGGCGCGACGAGTTTGCGGCCGCGCCAATCGCCTGCGATGATCCTCAAAGCTGGCCCCCGCGCCTGAGTTGCTTGCGGAACCGCTCGACATCGGCCTGGCGGATTTCCACTGCCTGCCCGCGCGGCAGGTCGGCCAGTTCGAACGGGCCATAGGCGGTCCGCAGAAGGCGGTTCACCTGCAGGCCGAGATGTTCGAGCACGCGGCGAACTTCGCGGTTCTTGCCTTCAGTCAGCGTCATTTCGACCCAGCGATTCTTGCCCGAACCGCGCTCAAGGTCGGCCTCGATCCGGCCGTAGCGAATGCCGTCGATCTCGACGCCTTCGATCAGTTCGTCGAGTTGCGCCTGCGTGACATCGCCAAAGGCGCGCGCGCGGTAAGTACGAGGTATGCCCGACGAGGGCAGTTCCATCGCCCGTTTCAGTTCGCCGTCATTGGTCAGCATCAGCAGACCTTCGGTGGTGAAGTCGAGACGGCCGACGGGAATCACGCGGCCCGCATCCTTGGGCAAGGCGTTGCGCAGCGCGGTGTAAATGGTGGGCCGTCCGCGGGGATCGCGTTCGGCGGTGATCAGCCCCGAAGGCTTGTGGAACGCGAACAGCCGCGCCGCCTCCGCCCGGCCGACAGCCTTGCCATCGACCGTCACGCCATTGAGATTCGCCAGCTTGACTGCGGGCGTGTCGAGGACCTTGCCATCGATCGCGATCCGCCCGTCGGCGATCATGCGCTCGATTTCGCGGCGGCTGGCGACGCCGGCACGGGCGAGCAGCTTGGCGATCCGATCGCCTTCTTCTGGTAAACGGTTATCGGCCATGCGCGCGCCAATACACACAACCCCCGTCATGCGGAAGCGGCGATCGCCGCCGACCTGCCAGCGATGTGCCCGGGCTACCGCGCCAGATGCGCGCGCCGGGTTCAATTCACGGCGCGCAGCGCCTCTTCCACGGTCTCGTGATAGCGGCGGATACCCCCTTCGAGCGTGCCGAGGGTAAGCTGTGGCACCGCGCCGGTGGCCAGCCCCTGTTGCCCGAGTTCGGCGGCGCGGAAATCCTCGCCCGCGAAGACCCCGCCGTCGAGCAGGGCCCAGCTGCGTTCCCAGTGGTTGCGCGCCTTGTCGGTCCTGGGATGTTCGGGAATGAGCATGAAATCCTCCACCAGCGTGCGATCGTGCGCCTGCGGCATCATCACCATGACATTGATGTAGTCCGGGCTGGGGATGACCAGCGCGCCGGGCAGCAGCTGATAGGCAAAGGTCACCACGCGGCGCAGTGCGGCCATGTCCTCCAGATCGACCCCGTCCATTTCCTCGAGCCGGCCCACCGCGCTGCGGGCATGCGGTCCGATCATGTCGCCGCTGGTTGCGCCGTCCTTGAAGAACGGCCCGATCGTCTGCGCATGCAGCCGGGTGACATGGTAGCTTTCGAGGAAAGCATCCATGATAAGTTTCCAGTTCCCCGCCACTTCGTGCGTCTTGCGGCGGAACAGCACGTGTTCGCCCATGCCGAGCGCGTCGAAATCCTCGCCGATCTTGTCCGCGAAACCGAAATCCGCGCTGTCTGGGGAAGGGGAGAACCAGATCAGCCCACCGGTTTCGCGGCAGGGCAGTTCCACGAGGCCGTAATCGCCCTTGTCGAGCCCGGGGAAGGTATCGGGCCGCGGCAGGGCCAGCAAACGGCCGTCCACCGCATAGGTCCATGCGTGATAGGGGCACACCAGCCTTTTCGTGCACTGAACCTCATTGCCTTCGACCAGCCGCGTGCCGCGGTGCCGGCAGACGTTCAGGAAGACATGCGCCATGCCCGATGCATCGCGGGTCACCAGCAAGGGGCGCCCGGTGGCGTCATGCGGCAGCGCCATGCCGGGATCGGGCAACAGCGCCGACGGGCAGACGATCTGCGGCAGCCGGTCGTAGATCGCCGCTTTTTCTCGCTGCCAGTAATCCGGATCGGTATAGACGCTTGCGGGCACCGTGGTCGCACTACCGGCATCGCGCTGCCGACCTTCGGCGATATCCCTGGCCAGGGCCAGCATGCCACGGGTCGGGCGATGCGCGGGTTGTTTGGTGTCGACATCGCTCATGACGCCTGTTCCTCCCTCTCTCTCGCCGCTAGTGTCGCAAAAATCACGCCGAATTGGAAGGATGCCAGCGAATGGCTGCGGTCGCAGAAGACAAGAAGAAGATTTCCGCCTGGCGCGCGCTCGGCATGGCGCTGGGCAATCGCAAGACCGGCTTCATGTTGCTGTTCGGTTTTGCCAGCGGTCTGCCCTTCGCGCTGTTCCTCGGCACCCTGTTCGCTTGGCTGACCGAAGCCGAAGTCGATCTCGAGACGATGGGCATCTTCTCACTCATCGGTTTGGCCTATGCTTTCCAGTTCCTCTGGTCGCCGCTGATCGACAAGGTGAACATACCGGTGCTGCGCCGGTTGGGACGGCGCAAGCAGTGGATCGTGCCGATGCAGCTGGTGCTGGGCGCGATCCTGATTACGATGAGCGTGCTGGAACCGCGTACCCAGCTCGGCTGGTTCAGCCTGCTGGCGGGAATCGGCGCGTTCGCCAGCGCGACACAGGATATCGCGATCAATGCGTGGCGGATCGACGTAGCCGACGAGCGCGCGACGATCGACATTCTCTCCACCGTTTACCAGATGGGCTACCGGCTGTCGTCGCTGGTGGGCGGGGCGCTCGGCCTGATCATTGCCGCGCGGATCGGCTGGCCCGAAACCTACGCGCTGATGGGGGCGATCCTGCTGGGCGTGGGCTTCATCGGCCTGTGGGCGCCCAATGCGAGCGAGAACGCCGCGGACGTGGCGACCGAAAGCGAACGGCAGGTGCGCGCGCTGCGTCATGCGGGGGAACTCGAACCCGCGATCCGCGCTCGCGCGCTGGCGCTGGTCGCGCTGCTGTGGGCGGGTGCGATCGGCATCGTCCTGACGTTTATGATCATGTCGATGACCTACGCCCCCGAAGATCGGCCCAACCCGACCGAATTCACGGTCAATGTCGGCCCGTGGATCATCGTGGCAACCATCATCCTGCCCGCGCTGATCGCCGGCTGGCTCGCCTCGAAGAAGCGCCGCGGCGAACACCTGCTGACAGCCGACGAGGAACCCGCCAGCGGCGGCAATTACATCCTCGATCACCTGTACCGCGCGCTGGTGCTGCCGCTGGTCGAATTCGTGGGACGGATGGGATGGTCGCTGGTGCTGATCCTGGCGGTGGTGCTGACCTATCGTATCTGCGACGCGATCTGGGGTACTTTCGCCTATCCCTTCTATCTCGGGGAGCTCGACTACACGAATGACGACGTCGCTTTCGCGTCGAAGTTCTTCGGCGTGGGGGCGATCATCGCAGGGCTCGCGCTCGGCGGCCTGTTGCTGACCACCATCGGCCGGATGGCGACGCTGCTGATCGGCGGGATACTCGCCGCGCTGACCAACCTGCTTTACGCGGATATGGCCGTGGGCGGATATTATATGGAGGCCTTCAGCGGGGCGATCGGTTTCACCTACCTGATCGAACAGGTACCGGGCATCGGCGATGCGGACCTTGCCAAGCTCACCATCACCATCGCGTTCGAAAATCTCGCGATCGGCATAGCCGGGGCTGCCTATATCGCATGGCTCTCCTCGATCGTCTCGAAGAAGTTCAGCGCGGTGCAGTATGCGCTGCTGTCGTCGCTGACGCTGCTGGTGGGCACGCTGGGGCGCGGGGCCCTTGGCGAAATGATCGAAAACCAGGGCTATTACGACGTCTTCATCCTGACCACATGGATCGGACTGGGGGCGGCGGTGCTGGTCTGCATCGAATGGTATCGCGAAAGCCGCTCGCGTGCCAATTCGGGCGTGGTCGCGCCCGAAGCGGGGCAGGCGGTCGCCCCGGCGGAATAGCGCCGGGGCTATTCCGGCGCTTCGCCGTTGCGCCGCAGCACATCGCCAGCAAGGTAGAGCGACCCCGCGATCAGGACGGGCAACCCATCTTCGGGAATAGCCGCGAGCGCGTTCACGATATCGAGAAAGAAGCGCGCTGACGGGGCGATCGCTTCTGCCGGATGCCAATCGTGGCCCGGCACCGGGACCACGGCAAGGCTGGCGATCATGGGGGCGAGGGGATCGACCAGCGCAGCCGGATCCTTCGCATCGAGCATGCCGAGCACGAGGTGCAGCTGCTGCCCGGCAAAATGCGTACCCAGCATGCGCCCGGCATCGGCATTGTGTCCGCCATCGAGCCATATTTCGCGGTGGCCTGCCAAGGGACCGGGGGCAAGGCGCTGCAGCCGGGCGGGCCAGGCCGCCTGCTCGATTCCCTGCGCGAGCGCATGGGGCGTGACCGCCAGCACATCCTGCGCGCGAAGCATGGCGATGGCGAGCGAGGCGTTCACCGCCTGATGGGCTCCGGGCAGGGACGGTAGCGGGAGCGCGAGTTCGCCTTCTGCATCGCGGTAGAAGAGGTGACGTCCTGTTTCCGCCGCCCATTCCGCGCCGCGTGCCGATAGCGGTGCCCCGGCGCGCGCGGCTGCGGCCTCGATCTCCTGCTGCGCTGCCTGCGGATAGGACAGGCATGCGAGCGGCACGCCCGCCTTGGCGATTCCGGCCTTTTCAAAGGCGATTCGCGCCACCGGATCGCTGGGTACACCGTCTTCCGGTGCCAGCAGGAAGCGTTCATGGTCGATCCCCAGCGCCGCGATCCCGCATGCGGCAAGGACGGCTGTCTCCAGAACATTGGTTGCATCGTAGCGTCCGCCCAGTCCGACTTCGACAACGCAGGCATCGGCCGGGATGCGGGCGAACTCCAGGAACGCTGCGGCTATGGTGACTTCGAAAAAGCTGGGCCCGAGATCTTCGCCCGCGTCGAGCACTTCGGACAGGAGCGAGGCAAGCCGTTCATCGCCGATTAGCTTGCCCGCCAGGCGGATACGCTCGTTGTAACGCACCAAATGCGGGCTCGTGGTGACGTGAACCGAATAGCCTTGCCCCTCGAGCATTGCGCGCAGGAACGCACAGGTCGATCCCTTGCCGTTGGTGCCTGCGACATGGAACACCGGTGGCAGAGCACGGTGCGGGTTGCCCAGCCGGTCGAGCAGGACGTGTATGGTTTCGAGACCCAGCCTGCCATCGGGAACGGAAAGGCGCCCCAGCCGGTCGAGCTGTGCCTGGACTCGGGGATGATCGGAGCGGGCGAAGTCCCGCATGGCGCAGGTCAGGCGGCCTTGGCGGGGGCCAGGTAATCGAGCAGTGTCGCCAAAGTGTCTTTCAGCTCGTGACGATGCACCACCATGTCGACCATGCCGTGCTTGTGCAGGTACTCGGCGCGCTGAAACCCATCGGGCAATTGTTCGCGGATCGTGTCCTGGATCACGCGCTGGCCGGCAAAGCCGATCAGCGCGCCGGGTTCGGCGATATGCACGTCGCCCAGCATCGCATAGCTCGCAGTGACACCGCCCGTGGTCGGGTCGGTTAGCAGGACGATATAGGGCAGCTTGGCTTCCTTCAGGCGCCGCGTCATCACGGTTGCCTTGGGCATCTGCATGAGGCTGAGGATGCCTTCCTGCATGCGTGCGCCGCCCGCCGCGGTAACGACGATATAGGGGCAGTGCCGCGACAGCGCGCGTTCGGCGCCCTGGCAGAAGGCAGTGCCCACTGCCATGCCCATAGATCCGCCCATGAAGCCGAAATCCTGCACGCCGACGACCGCGGGCTTGCCCTCGATTGCACCCGAACCGACAAGGAAGGCGTCCTTGTGCGGGCTCTTGGCGCGCGCCTTCTTCAGCCGGTCGGTGTATTTCGCCGTGTCGCGGAACTTGAGCGGGTCTTCCTTCACATCGGGGATGGGAAGGACCTCGAACCCTTCGTCGAGCAGCTGCCGCAGCCGTTCGTCGGCACCGATCCGGCCATGGTGGCCGCAGCGCGGGCAGACATAGGAATTGTCCTCGTATTCCTGCGCGAAGACCATCTGCTGGCAGCTGGGGCACTTGACCCACAGGTCTTTTTCCGTGCTGCGCTTGGACAGCGAGGTGATCGAATTGCGGACGCGGGTGAACCAGTTCATGCGCTGAGCCTATAGTCAGGTTGTCACAAAGCTCAAATAGTCAGCGCACCGCCGGAGCGTCATCCCTGCGCAGGGGCGACGAACTAGCGGGCTGATCGCACCGCTTCGGCAAGCGATGAAGCCAAGGTGCGCAACTTCGCCGGAGCGTCGTCGCCATGTTCGGCGACCAGTTCGACCAGCGCCGAACCCACCACGACTCCATCGGCCACGCGCGCGATCTCGCTCGCCTGCTCGGGTGTGCGCACACCGAAGCCGACCGCGACCGGAATGTCGGTCGATCGCTTGATGCGCGAGACATTGGCTTCGATCGACCCGATCGCCGCCTGCTGCATTCCCGTGATGCCCGCGACTGCGACGTAATAAAGGAAGCCCTCGCTGCCTTGGATCACGGCGGGTAAGCGCTTGTCGTCGGTGGTCGGCGTGGCCAGGCGGATGGGGGCGATTTCCGCAGCACGCAGCGCCGGACCAAGCGCGTCATCTTCCTCCGGCGGGATGTCGACGCAGATCACTCCGTCGATGCCCGCTTCCTTGGCCGCGGCCGCGAACCAGTCGGGCCCGCGGCGAATCATCGGGTTGGCATAGCCCATCAGCACCAACGGAACATCGGGATGACGCTGGCGAAATGCGGTAGCGATGGTGAGCACGTCGGCCGTCGTCGTTCCGACGCCCAGCGACCGGATATTGGCCGCCTGGATCGCGGGGCCATCCGCCATCGGATCAGTGAAGGGCATGCCCAGTTCGATCACATCGGCGCCGCCTTCGACCAGTGCATCGAGATTGGCAGCGGTGTCCCCGTCGCCGGCAGTCAGGAAGCAGACGAGCGCGGGGTGGGGCTTGGCGAAGGCGGAGGCGAGGCGGGTCAAATGTCCACTCCCAGCTTCTCGGCCACGGTGAAGATGTCCTTGTCGCCGCGCCCGCACAGATTGGCCAGGATGATGCTGTCCCGCGGCATTTCCTTCGCACGCTTCGCCACTGCCGATATGGCGTGGCTCGGCTCCAGCGCGGGAATGATTCCCTCGGTGCGACAGAGCAGCTGGAACGCCTCCAGCGCCTCGTCATCGGTCACCGCAGTGTATTCGACGCGGCCTGAATCCTTGAGCCACGCATGCTCGGGACCAATGCCGGGATAGTCGAGCCCGGCGCTGATCGAGTGACCTTCGGTAATCTGGCCGTCCTCGTCCTGCAGCAGATAGGTCTTGTTGCCGTGAAGTACGCCGGGGAAACCGCCGAGCAGGCTTGCCGCGTGTTCGTTGCCATCGAGCCCGTGACCCGCCGCCTCGACGCCCAGCAGCTTGACCTCGGCGTCGTCGAGGAAGGGGTGGAACAGGCCCAGCGCGTTCGAACCGCCACCGATGCAGGCCACGGCCAGGTCGGGCAATCGTCCGATCCTCTCGAGCATCTGCGCCCGCGCTTCCTTGCCGATGATGCTCTGGAAGTCGCGCACCATCTCTGGATAGGGATGCGGTCCGGCGGCGGTGCCGATGATGTAGAAGGTGTCATGGACGTTCGCGACCCAGTCGCGCAGGCCTTCGTTCATCGCGTCCTTCAGCGTCCCGCGCCCGCTGGTGACGGGCACGATTTCCGCACCGAGCAGCTTCATGCGGAAGACGTTGGGCGATTGGCGCCGCACGTCTTCGGCACCCATGTAGATCACGCAGGGCAGGCCGAAGCGTGCGCAAACCGTTGCGGTGGCGACGCCGTGCTGGCCCGCGCCGGTTTCCGCGATGATGCGGGTCTTGCCCATCCGGATGGCGAGCAGGATTTGCCCGATGCAATTGTTGATCTTGTGCGCGCCGGTGTGATTGAGTTCGTCGCGCTTGAACCAGACCTGCGCGCCGTGGCCAACGGGCGAACCGGCGCGCAGCGCCTCGGTCAGCCGTTCGGCAAAATAGAGCGGCGAGGGGCGGCCGACGTAATGTTCGAGCAAATCGTCGAATTCGCGCTGGAATTCCGGATCGGCCTGCGCCTTGCGGTATTCACGCTCGAGATCGAGCACCAGCGGCATCAGCGTCTCGGCGACATAGCGTCCGCCGAAGTCGCCGAAATGGCCGCGCTCGTCGGGCTGGTTGCGATAGGAATTGGGATTGGTTTCGGTCATCGCGCTCCCCATGCCGTCCGCGGCAGGCGAAGTCGAGACAGCTTTGCTTTTTCACGAGGCATCAGGACTGCGGTTTGCCAGCCACGGGCCGCAGATCAGGCGGCGAGCGCGGCCCGGCAGAAATCGGCGATACGCTGCGGATCCTTCACTCCCGGTGCGCTTTCAACACCGCTCGACGTATCGACCAGCGGCGCACCGGTCGCGCGGATCGCTTCGGCGACATTGCCCGCCGTGAGGCCACCTGCCAGCGCCCAGTCGATCTTGTGGCGGTGCCCGGAAAGCAAGGACCAGTCGAAAGCCGTGCCATTGCCGCCGGGCAGTGCTTTGGCCGGTGCGTCGAACAGCAGGCGGTCGACCTTGCCGATGTATTTCTCGCTCCGGGTCAGCGTGCCAGCGTCCTTCAGCCCGACCGCTTTCCACACCTCATAGGGCAGGCTGCGACGGATACCGCCAATCCATTGCGGTGTCTCATTGCCGTGGAACTGGACCACGTCCGGCTGGATCGCGTTGAGGGCGCGTCCGGTGGTTTCGGGATCGGCATTGACCAGCAGCAGCACCGCCTTGGCCTTGCCCCGGGCCTGCTCGCGCAGTTCGCGGGCCAGATCGAGCGCGACATGGCGGGGCGAGGGTTGGTAATGAACCAGCCCGATATGCGTCGCGCCCGCGGCAAGCGCTGCATCTACCGTTTCGGGCGTCGAAAGCCCGCAGATCTTGATCTGGACCGCCATGGCGAAACCTACAGCGTGGCTTCGATGGCGCGGGCGGCCTGCGCCGGATCGTCGGCCCGGCTGATCGGGCGTCCGATGACCAGCACGCTGGCACCATCATCGCGCGCCTTGCGCGGGGTGACGACGCGCTTCTGGTCGCCGGTGCCGCTGCCCGCGGGGCGCAATCCCGGGACGACGAAAAACCCGTCCTTCCACTGGTCGTGGACCGATTTCACTTCCTGGCCCGAACAGACGATCCCGTCGAGACCGGCGCGGTGCGCAAGATCGGCAAGGCGCAGCACCTGATCGTGCGCGCTGCCTTCGATCCCCGTGCTCGCCAGATCGCGATCGTCCATGCTGGTCAACATGGTCACGGCAACGACCTTGGTGTGTTCGCCTGCGGCGGCCTTGGCATCCTCGAGCATGGCGCGCCCGCCGCTGGCATGCACGGTGACGATGCGCGGCTCCAGCACATGGATCGCCTGCATCGCGCCCGCGACGGTATTGGGGATGTCGTGGAACTTCAGGTCGAGGAAGATCGGCAATCCGAGCTGGCCGACCAGATGAACCCCGTGCGCGCCATGCGCGCAGAAGAATTCGAGGCCCAGCTTCACCCCGCCGACATGGCCCTTGACCTTCCGGATCAGGTCGAGGCCGTCCTGCAGATGCGGGAGGTCGAGCGCGAGATAGATCGGATTGGTCATGCGGGCTTCGCAGGATCTGTGTCGACGGGGTCGACGGGATTGGCCGGTTCGGGCGGCGGGTTGTGTACCGGAGGCTCGGGCGTAGGAGCAGGCGCGGGCTGGACGGTTGCCGAAGCATCGGGAGCGGGCGTGGCCGCGCCGAACCGGCTGGTCGCCGCCTCCAGCGCATTGATGCGCCGCGTCGCGCGCCACTTGCTCGCCCGGTGCACGAGCCACATCGGGATCAGCCCCAGCAGGAACGAGACCACTACCAGCGCGGGCAGCTTGGTTTCGAGCACGAGGTTCGACCAAATCTGAACCTCAACCGGCTTCCAGTTGAAAAAGCTGAATGCGAGCAGCGAAAACAGCAGCAGGACCCAACCGATGGTGCGCACGATTTGCATGGAATGTAGCCCTCTTTCGTCTTGGCGTGGGATGCTAGGCCGGGACCCGTCCCGCGTCTAGCCGAAGACCCGCGCGAAGATCGTGTCGACATGCTTGAAGTGGTATTCGAGATCGAACTTCTCTTCGAGCTGCTCCACACCCAGCGCGGCGGTAACCTCCTCGTCGCGCTTGAGCAGGTCGAGCAGCGTCAGCTGGCCATCTGATTCCCACACCTTCATCGCGTTGCGCTGGACGAGGCGGTAGGCATCCTCGCGGCTGACCCCGTTCTGCGTCAGCGCCAGCAGCACGCGCTGCGAATGGATCAACCCGCCCATGCGGTCCATGTTCGCCTGCATGCGCTCGGGATAGACCAGCAGCTTGTCGACCACGCCGGTCAGCCGCGCTAGCGCGAAATCGAGCGTGATGCAGGCATCGGGACCGATGAACCGCTCGACCGAGGAATGCGAGATATCGCGTTCGTGCCACAGCGCGACGTTTTCCAGCGCGGGCAGGGCATAGGCGCGGATCATGCGCGCCTGGCCGGTAAGGTTCTCGGTCAGGATCGGGTTGCGCTTGTGCGGCATCGCGCTCGACCCCTTCTGGCCGGGCGAGAAATACTCTTCCGCCTCGAGCACTTCGGTGCGCTGGAGGTGGCGGACTTCGACCGCCAGCCGTTCGATCGAACCGGCGATGACCGCCAGCGTCGAAAAGAACATGGCGTGCCGGTCGCGCGGGATGACCTGCGTCGAGACCGGCTCCACGGTCAGGCCGAGCTTGTCGGCGACATGCTCTTCCACCTGCGGATCGATGTTGGCGAAAGTGCCGACTGCACCCGATATGGCGCAGGTCGCGATTTCCGCGCGCGCCGCGACCAGGCGGGTCTTGCAGCGGTCGAACTCGGCATAGGCCTGCGCCAGCTTGAGCCCGAAGGTTACCGGCTCTGCATGGATGCCATGGCTGCGCCCGATGGTGGGCGTGTATTTGTGTTCCTCGGCGCGGCGCTTGATCGCCTCGAGCAGGCCGTCGAGATCAGCCAGCAGGATATCGGCAGAGCGTGCCAGCTGGACCGCCAGCGTCGTGTCGAGCACGTCGCTGCTGGTCATGCCCTGGTGCATGAAGCGCGCTTCGTCGCCGACATTCTCGGCCACCCAGGTAAGGAAGGCGATGACATCATGCTTGGTGACCGCCTCGATAGCATCGATCGCCTCGACGTCGATCTTGGGATCGGTTGCCCACCAGTCCCACAGCGCCTTGGCCGCGCTCGGCGGGACCACGCCCAGTTCACCCAGCTTTTCGGTCGCATGCGCCTCGATCTCGAACCAGATGCGATACTTCGCTTCGGGCTCCCACAGGGCAGTCATATCGGGACGGGCGTAGCGGGGGACCATATAAGAGCTCCGATTGCGGGTCAGGCGGGATTCGCGGCTGCGCGGCGGCTAGGCCGAGCCGGCAGAATTGGCAAGGTTTGCCCCCGGGGGGGCCGTCCTGAACAGATCAGAGGAGGCCCTTGGCGCGCAGCGAGACGCTGCCTTCGCGCCCGATGATGACGTGGTCGTGGACGGTGACCCCCAGCAGGCGGCCTGCTTCCGCGATCCGCGCGGTAATGGTGATATCGGCGCGGCTGGGTTCGGGATTCCCGCTGGGGTGGTTGTGGACGAGGATCAGCGCCGTCGCGCCCACGTCGAAGGCCTTGCGGATGACCTCGCGGGGATGGATGGCGGCTTCGTCGATCGACCCTTCGCTGAGGAGATGATCCAGGATCAGCCGGTTCCGGGTGTCGAGATAGAGCCCGCGCACCCGTTCATGCGTCAGATGCGCCATGTCGATGTTGAGATAGTCGAGCAGCGCTTGCCAGCTACCCAGCACCGGGCGGTTTTGCACCGCACCGCGCGCCATGCGCCGCGCCGCCAGCGCATTGGCGTGCAATGCCGCAACACTGGCATCGCCCATGCCCTTGACCTGGCGCAGCGCCTGCGGATTGGCCGTGAGCACCGCGGCGAAAGACCCGAAGTGTGCGATCAATGCCTTGGCGAGCGGTTTCGTATCGCCCTGGCGGATGGCAGCGAACAGCAGGAATTCGAGCAGTTCGTAATCGGCCAGTGCTTCAGCACCGCCGTCGAGCAGCCGTTGTCGCAAGCGTTGTCGATGGCCGGTACCGGCATGGCCCGCCGAATTTTTTGGATCTCCCGGCAACCGATCCCCCACATCCCGCGTTTGAGGCACTTGCATTGCCTTTAGCAGGCATATCGCGCAAGTGTGGGATCGATGGAGCGGGCCGCGAGCGACAATGACATGACGGCCGACGATTCCGTCAGGCGATCCCGCTGGCGCCGCAAGCGCTGGGCGGCGCTGCTGGTCGTGCTGGGAGCGCTGCTACTGGCTGGCCTCGGCCTATGGCTGTCGCGCGAACGGATCGTCGACGACATCATTCGCGACCAGCTCGAGGCCTATGATATCCCGGGCAGCTACACGATCGAGCGGATCGGCGGGACCACGCAGATACTGTCCGACGTCGTGCTCGGAGATCCTGACAATCCCGACTTCACCGCCGAGCGGCTGGTGGTCACCCTGCGCCACCGGTTCGGCATTCCGGAAATCGGTGGCGTGGTGCTGGTCAAGCCGCGCCTTTATGCCAGCTACCGCGATGGCGAACTGAGCCTCGGGCGGCTCGATCCGCTGGTGTTCGGCGGGGACGACAGTCCGGCGAGCCTGCCCAATCTGAAACTCGAAGTCCGCGACGGCCGTGCGCTGCTGGCGACCGACTACGGGCCGGTCGGCATCAAGCTGGCGGGTTCCGGACTTCTCAGCCATGGCTGGCAGGGCTCTGTCGCGGCGAGCGCCCCCGAGCTCGCGACTACGGGCTGCGGTATCGAGAATGCCACCGCCTTCGGCAAGCTCACCTCGGTATCGGGCGAGCCGCAGTTCGCAGGACCCGTCCGCTTTGCGGCGCTCACCTGCGAGGAAAGCGGCCTTGCGCTCGACGACTACGCGATGGAGCTGAGCGTCGTTGCCGATACGGCGCTGGCCAATCCCGCGATCGAAGCACGGCTCGAGGGGGGAGAAACCCGGTTCGGCGACCAGTCCGCTGCAGCCTTGCTGGGCACGGTCCGCGCTCAGATCCGCGACCGGCTGACCACCGCCAGGTTCACGCTTGCCGCGCGCGGGGTCGATACACCGCAGGCGCTTGCCGCAGTGCTCACCGCCGAAGGGCAGATGCGGGCGACCGACGGCTTCGACCACGTCCAGCTCGACAGCAATCTGGAAGGCAACGGGCTAAGGCTGGGCCGCTCCACGATTGCAGCGATCCAGTCGCTGGCGCAGACCGGGGAGGGCACGCTGGTTGCGCCGCTGACCGGCAAGCTGGCGGCAGCGCTTCAGCGCGAAGCCCGCGGCAGCGCGCTCGATGCCGATATACGCCTGCGGATCGATCCAGCTGGCTATTCGCTGCTGGCGCCGCGCGCCGAATTGCGCGGTGGTAGCGGGGCGCGGCTCGTATCGCTTTCACGCGTCGAGATTGCTGCACCGGATGGCGAAGCCCCTTACGTTGCGGGGAACATCGCAACCGGCGGCGCGAACATGCCGCGGATCAGCGGTCGGATGGAGCGCAGCGAATCGGGTGGCTCGATATTCCGCTTGGCGATGGAGCGATATGCCGCGGGCGACAGCGCTCTCGCCGTCCCCCAGGTCGTCATTGCGCAGGGGCCCGGCGGCGCCCTCGGATTCTCTGGCCGGGTGCTCGCAAGCGGACCGCTGCCGGGCGGCTCGGCGACGAACCTCCTGCTGCCGCTCGAAGGCCGCTACGCGGGCGGGCAACTAGCGCTGTGGCGTTCCTGCATGGACGTTGCGTTCGACCGGCTTCAGCTCGCCGACCTCACATTCGAAAAGCGCGGGGTCACACTGTGCCCGGCACGGGTACGCCCCATTCTCTCAAGCGGGCCGGGCGGCCTGCGCATAGCCGCCGGCACCAGCGGGCTCGATCTCGAAGGATCGCTGGGGGAAACCCCGATACGGATTGCCACCGGTCCGATCGGGTTCGGCTATCCCGGCGTAATGACCGCGCGCGAAATCGATGTATCGCTGGGCCCGGTCGAGACCGCCAGCCGGTTCCGCATTTCCGACTTGGACGCGCGGATCGGGCAGGACATCGCCGGAACGTTCAGCGATGCGGATATCGCGATTGCGGCCGTCCCGCTCGATCTGATGCAGGCAAGCGGACAGTGGCGCTTCGCCGATGGGCGCTTGGAGATCGAGGAAGGCGCGTTCACGCTGGTCGATCGTGACGAATCGCCCCGGTTCGAACCACTTATGGCGCGCAATGCCACGCTGACACTGGTCGACAATGTCATCGACGCGCAGGCGCTGCTGAGGAATCCGGCAAGCGAACGCGTGGTGACCGCGGTCGACCTGCGCCATGATCTTGAAACCGGTGCGGGCTGGGCGGACCTCGACGTGCCCGGTGTCCGGTTCGACGAAGACTTGCAGCCCGAACAGATATCGCAGCTGGCCAAGGGGGTGATCGCCAATACCCGGGGAGTGGTCATGGGCGCCGGACGTATCGACTGGGCCGCAAACGGGACTGTGACCAGTACCGGGCGTTTCTCCAGCGACGATCTCGATTTCGCGGCTGTGTTCGGACCGGTGAAGGGCGCGGCGGGGACGGTCGAGTTCACCGACCTGCTCAACCTGACGACCGCACCCGACCAGACGATCCGCGTTGCCTCGGTCAATCCGGGGATCGAAGTCTTCGATGGCGAGGTCGGGTTCGAGTTGCGCAATGGCGAAGTGCTGGCGGTATCGGGCGGATCGTGG
>Ga0098074_1000219_pt1 | contig 47131 bp, 46 predicted proteins | sample 32_taG_FD_75064 | JGI IMG/M metagenome (GOLD analysis project Ga0098074, IMG submission 75064) | Marine viral communities from the Gulf of Mexico - 32_GoM_OMZ_CsCl metaG | ecosystem: Environmental > Aquatic > Marine > Oceanic | place: Atlantic Ocean: Gulf of Mexico | collected 2015-07-12 | reverse complement strand
AGATGTTGATATATATATCTTATCCTATGTGTGTGAAAATGTTGTTGACTTTATTGGTTGGGCTAAAAAATCAGAGTTAATATCTGACAAGAACATAAAAGATTTGGGTCATGGGAAAGGATACTTTTTGAGTAGAAACAGATTGCATAAGTTTTAACTCTCCCTCCACATCTCGTTCTCATTCTTATTTCCCTTCCCAGAGTTCTCGCATTGATTACTCCTTGTGCAGTGCTTTGAACACTCCCTCGGTGCGATGGCGCACCACACCACATCCCTCTTCCGTTCTGCCATAAGTAGGTATTAGCCCAATACTTTGTCCAACAACTTCCTGACAAACATCAGGATGATGAAGAACCCAAGCAAAGCTAAAGCCCACTCTTGGTACTTATTTTTTGATTCTGATTCCTTATATTCTACTACTGGTGGCAGCTCGACAATCGTCTCCACCATCACCGTCTCAGGTGGACATATCGCCTCCACCATCATGGTGTCGTAGATGCGCTCTATCCTCACCCTCACGCCATCGGGTGACATCAGCACCACAGTGTCTATCTGATTCACAACAACCGTCTCTGTTACAACCTTAGGCTCTATCACCACCTGCGTCTCCACAATGGTGTCCCTCTGCATGAGGATGTTCGGGTCTTTGGAGATTGCCTTTCTCAGATGCCACCCCGCAGAGCATGACTGCAACAGGTACATGAGCATCATGAGTATGAATATGATTAGCGTCCTCATGTTACGGTTTTTGGGCATCCTGCTGCTGTAACATTTTTCTGTAGGCTCTCAGAACAGATGCGTCTATCTTCATCAACGGTGTCTCCGTCAGAAGTGACATTGGAGCCTCCACCTGTTCCTTCAGCATCGCACCGTCAACGTATCCTGCGTCAGTCCGTATGTCTCCTACCATCTCGTACAGCTTAACCGCGAGGATTTCTGAATACTCACCCTCAAACCTCTCCTCTGACTTGACGTTGTTGTAGATGTTCATAAACTCAAGGAGCTCTCTCCTCTTCTCGGTTGACGTGTTGCCCATTCGCACCTCCTTCTCCATGTGCACCCTGAGCTTCATCGTCTCCTTGTCCACGTCATCGCCCTCGAGCTTGAAGTCCTTCATAACATTCTGGAAGTCCTCCTCCTTGAACTCTTTCACATCGTTCTCGTGAACAAATTTTTCGATGGCTCGCATCGCCTCGTACTTGACGCCTCCCTCAATTGCGGGCGTGAGCTCAGGCTCATAGCCCGTAAGCAGGTAGAGCTTCTCAGCCTTGTCGAGTGTCCTGTTCTTCTGAACGAGTTCTGCCGCCTTCTCAACAATCTCCCTGTTCCCCGTTGTCTCAGAAATGGCGTCAAGGGTTAGGTATGCGTTCCTGTAGTCCTCAAGTCTCTCGAGTCTCAGACGCTTTCCATCTTCTGTGAGTGCACTCCATGGGGTTGAGCTCTGGCTGAACTCTGAGTCTATGTTGTACTTGAACTGCAACGGCATGTTGAAGCTGTAGTCTCTGAAGAACATCTTTGGGAGTGTCTTTCCCGCGAGCATGAACGGGTTCTCACCCTGCTCAATCCCGTCCTCCACCTGTTTTGTTCCATACCTGAACGAGGAGGGCACAAACTGTCTCCCTGAGTACCTGAGGTATGTGTAGGTTTTGTACAGGGCTCTGCTGCCGAACATCTCCATGTCATCCTGTGCTATTTTCTCTCCCCACTGGTTCTCGTTATCCCAAATCTCCTTCAGGGTTCCAAGTGTCATCGTGGGAGCGAAGATGTCTCGAGCCTGTCTCTCGAGGAAGTCACCCACCTTGTAGCCCTCCTTCACTCCCAGCAGAGCTCCGAGTAGATTGAGCATCTCATCGTATGGGTCTTCTGTGCTCATGTTCATCACCGTCACCGTGCCGTCTCTCTTTATCTCTTTGACTATGGTGTTGGCGTCCTTCATCCAAGAGGGCTTCAGGGCGTCTGTGCGCTGAATCATGTTGTTCACCTGCTCCTTGCGCTCCCTGTCGTCCTCGTCGTCACCCAGACCGAACACCTTAGCCACCATTGAGGCGATGACACCATACCCAACTGAGTTCACAGTTGCCAGTGTGGAGATAGCCAGCATATTGCTTGTACCCATCCTGAGGTATCTCGCGCCTCTTTCAGCCTGACCCTTTGAGATGAGAGACATTCCCTTCTTAACATCACCGACTGCGTTCTTGACGATTGCGGTGAACGACCTTATCGCCTCGAACTTGAACGACAGGAAGTTTCCGAATATGCCATAGCGCATGATGTCTCTGTAGAACTGAGGCAGTCTCTGTAGTGATGGGGCATTGTCAACCGTCCTGTCTGCCGCCATCTTCTTCACCTTGTCCTTCTGACTGTCACTCAGGCTTTCATAGCTTCTCCCGTACTCAGCCTCAGCGAAGAACTCTCTGTTCCTCCTGTATATGACCAGTTTAGTGTAGTCGTCAACAGCACCGTAACGCTGTCCCGCTGTCTGTGGCAGGCTGGCAATCTTCCTCACCGCACGCTGTGTTGCGTTCTTGTTGCTAACGTCTAAGTCATAGAGGTCAGCAATATCACCTATCAGTGCCCTTGCGACAATCGAGCCTCCAGTCACACCGAGCTCAGACATCTCGTCGAAAAGCTCCTCAATCTCTGCGTCAGCCTCTCCCTTTGCGAACCTCACCACCCTGTTCTTGATGTCGCTTAGTGCCTCCCTGTTCATGAAGATTCCGTTGGCGAACATGGTGTACAGACCACCGAGGTAGTTCTTCCTCCATGTGTTGGGGTTCAGTACAGTCTGTGCCATCCTCATGCCAGTGAGGAGGCTGAAGTATGCACTGAGCATCCTGTTGTCCGTGTTGTACAGGGGAGAGTTCTTGAGGTACTCGTTGAGGTTGTTCTCAACAAAGTACCCGTTGAGTGGAGAGAAGTCAGAGGTGACCTGCTTGTACTTCTTCTGCTCAGAACTGTTCAGCTGAGCGTGCTCATACCTTGATATGATTCCAGTGGACAGACCGTCTCTCAGTAGGGCGTGTAGACCAGCCTTCTGTCGGATGTTACTGACAATCGATATGGTCTGTTGCAGTCTCTTGACGGGGTTGCGCTCGAGACCGTAGAGGTTCTGTATGTACTCAGGCAGGTCTTGTCTCCGCTTGAATGAGCCGCTCGGTACTGTCATCTTCTCTGGGTCTAAGAACCCCTGCTGGACTGTCTTAGCCTTTGATATCAGCTGTCTGACATCGTTCTTAGCCTTTGTCCTCAGAGCTCTCTCATCAGCCTCTGACAGCACCCCTGCACGCTGGATAGCCTTAGCCATCTCCTCTGCGTAGATAGCCTCCTCAGCCGCTCTGATGTCATCGTCAGAGGGCACATAGTTTTCGTCCTCGAATATCTTGTAGCGTGTTGTGAGGTACTTGCCCTTGTTGTCCTTGATGGCTGTCCTCAGCTCATCATTCATGTTCTCGATGAACCCCTCCTGTGCGAGCTCCATCGATATGATGTCTATCTGGTTCCTCAGCCTCTTCACAGTCTCCATCATCTCATCACCCCTCTTGAGGTTCCTCACGTCGCTCTCGAGCATGCCCTGCATGAGCAGGTCACCGTCCTCGACAGCGTCAAGATACTTTGTAAGGAGAGTTGAGATTGCGTCTCTGTTCTCCTCTCCATTCTCGTTTATCATTGAGTGGAGCTTGAGAATCATTCTCTGAGCCTTCTCCTGAACACGTTCTTTCTGTCTTGTCGTGGAGGAGAGGGCGTCCATAGCCACCTTGTCCTGATAGATGAACCTCCTGTACATGGACTGCAAGAAGTCACGGACTCTCATCTCCAGTGGCTTCTTGTTCATGCTGTCTACGGTGTAGTCCTGAGATATGAGACCCCCCATCCTATCGCTCACCTGACGGAGCAGCTCTTTTTTAGACTCAATAAGCTCCTCAAGCTGTTTGTTCAGTGGGTTTTGTTCCATCTCGTTTATGTACTCCTTTAGCTTTGAACTTTCTTCTGAAAGTGTGCTGTTGATGTAACTCAAACCCTCTTCATCCATACGGGACTCACCACTCTCGTGCTTCTGCTTTAAACCCACCCCAAATTCTATAGTCTTCGAAGTTTTTTCTATCAAAGACCTCAGAGAAGGTATAGAACGACTTGGTTTTTCCTTCTTCTTTTCCTGTCTTTGTTCTTTCGGAACACTTCGAATGTAAGAGGGTGGAGCCATGAGTATGTAACCCCCTCCGCTTTCTGCCCTCTTCATCATGACCTCTTCCAAGGACATGCTTGGGTTGTAATAAGACCTCATGCCCAGCTTGTAGTTAAGCCTGACCGCAGAGTCATTACTCGCCATACCCGTCAGCTTACCCTTAGTGTGTTTCAGAGCCTCTGTCAAAAGAGCTTCGGCTCGTCCTTGTCTCCTCTTACCCTCCTCAACATTTAGGGACATTATCATAAATGCACCACTCTCCTTTCCTTTTGCTATCTCCAGTCTACCTCCGTCGACAGTGAACACACGCCCCGCACCTTTTACAAAAGAAGGCTCTGCATATTCTAAAGGTTTTGTGTCAACTTGAAATTTTTGGGATACTGAAGTTGGAGACTCTTCATTAACAAGTGCGTTGAGCATCTTGTCTGTACGCTTATCGAGCGTTAGCTTGTACTCGTCAACCTTCTCCTTCAGAAATTTCGAGACCACCTCATCTGTCCCGTTTTCCATCACCTCAGCAGGTGCGTTGAGGGACATCAACAGATTCTTGAAGGATGCGAACAGGCTGTTGTAGTTTATGCCTCCAGACTTGTCTCTGTATGTGAGACCTGTCTCTTCGCTTATCACCTTCTCCCTGTTAATCTGAGACGGGAAGAACTCTGAGTTGACGCTCGTGATGAAGTCTGAGTTGGACAGTTTCAAAAACTCTGTGGTGACTCCTGCCGTAGATGACATCACTGAGCTCAGGTACTCAGCCATCAAGAACCTCTTGGTGACCATTGGGTTCTTCAGAGCCTGAGCACGTTTCAGCTTATCGATAAAGGACTTGTACTGCTTCTTCTCTTTTTCGTCAAGCTGTCTGTTTGTCCTCCTCTTTCCAACACCTCTGAGGAAGTCCTTGTTGAACTTGATGTCAAACACGTCCTGCTCCGTGATGTCGAATATCGACTTTCCGAGCATCGGTATGTTCGTGTTCTCAGCCCAGTGGGATGTCTTGTTGAGCACGTTCACTGAAAGCTCGCCACTGACTGCGTCTGGGTTGACGACAATCTGTTTGCCGTATGTCCTGTGCTCAGAGTCAACGTAAACAAGGAAGTCTGTCTTGCCCTCCGCCTTTCTCTTCTTGAACTCCTTTACATCGTCCACCTTGAACTCCACAACGGCATACACATGGTCTGATGTCTGAGAGTAGCTTGCATCGTCACTGAAGCTGAACATGCGTCTGATGATGGGCTCGTTCAGCACGTTGCCCAAGTTGTTCATCAAGCCTGTCTGGCTGTTCGCGTTCTGCGATATGCTGTAGCTCCCTGCGTTGAAGAAGTTCTTGAGGGTCTCTCCTATCAGCTTGCCGTTCTTTCGGACGTTTGATATTGATTTGAGGAACCTCTTCTCCTGCTGCACCCTCTCAGCTCTAATCTTTTCTGTTGGACTTGAGAACTCATCACCACTGACCTTAAATTCATTGCCGACGAGATATCTCGATACCCTCTCCATGAAGTCCAGTCTCTGTTGGAATGAGGACTGGTCTGGCGGGAACTTCGTCTCTATGAGCATCTGAAGCACACCGTCAAGGGTGTTCTCAGCTGCAAAGGCGTCTGCCATTGCCTTGTCAGAGAATGTCTGAGACATTATCTCAGCAGCCTCTTCAGCCGCTCTCTTCGCCTCGGCACGCTCACTCTCACTCATGTTTGGCTTGTCCCACTTGGGCTTGCCAGTCTTCTTATCAATCTCAAGCTGAGCCGCACTCCTTGAGATTGCATTCAGGCTCTGATACTTTTCCTCAACGTCAAGGGGAACCACCTGACCGTTGCTCAGCATCTTCTTCCTCTCTGCCTTGACGCCCTTGAACTCACCTGACAGAGTGAATGCAGTGTTTGCTGCGTGCTTGAGTATCTTCACCATGTCCTGTTCGGTGACAGGAAGGTTTTGACTGCCTCTCACAATGTCAATGAGCAGCCTTGTTGCGCCCTCCACACCGTTTGTGGACGACAGCACTTTTTTAGGCAGTCCAGACCTCACCAGAGCGAGCCCAACCCTGCCGTCCTCAGACGCTACGAGAGCCTCGTTCAGGAGCTTTGTCATCTCCTTTGCAGCGTTTTCTGTGGAAGCCCAGAAAGCCTCGAACTCAAGCGGGAAGAACATGCCCCCCTGTCCTTGGAAAATCACATCACCGTTCTGGTTTGTGACGGTCATGACGCCAGCCCCGTCAGGCTGGTGAACCACCACATTCAGTCCATTGAACTTGCGTATGTCCTCCACCTGATTCACAGATATCCTGCTCAGCCCCTTCTTCTTGGGCTTTGTAGAGAACACCTCTCCCACCTTTCCACTCTCCAAGACAATGTCCTTCACTGTCTCCAGTGGCGTTGTGGTCAAGCCGTTCTCCTCAGTGAACCTGTCAGAGATTCCCACGACAGGAGCCGTGCCCTGCAAGGGCTCGACAGCAAAGTATTTGCTCATCTCTCCAGTCCTGATACCCTGAGTGACATTGTTTATCAGGCTCTCCACCTCAGACCTACTGTACTCAAGTCTGAAGCCCGCCTTACGCATGGCGTTCCTGATGAAGTTGATGAACGAGTTGTACACTCTCCTAAGGGCACTGTCTGACTGCATGTACATACTGTTGTCAGACATGATAGCCATGAACTCAGCCATGAACTCGTATGGCTTGTCAGTGTTGTCGTACTGCTCAGACCACCTCTTCAGGTCTGTCACCAGATTGCTGAGCTTTTCAGCCTCCTCCCCTGTCTTCCTCTTCGCTATCTTCTCGATGCTCTGTATGACATTGGACACAGCCTTTGTCACATCGTTGCCCGACTCCTTAAAGTATTTCTTGATAGCCATCTCAGCACCCTCGTGTCTCACGGTGGTGATGGCGTCAGGGTTAATCAGTCCTGCCTCTGTGGTGAAGAACTTTGAGTTGAGGTAGATGTTGCCGTCCTCGAAGTTTGCGAATCCTTTTGAGGAGGGTGTCTTGGACTTGTCCACATTCGGCATTGAGTTTCTCTTCTCAATGTACTCCTCATTGTCGAGGATAATCACCCTGCCGAAGCCGTTCATGTTCTTTAGAAAACGCTCGACACTGTTTATGGCTGCAATGAGTGAGCCTGCACCCTTGTCACCGTACTGACTGATGAGCCTTCTTATTCTTCTCCGCTGCTCCCTTCTTGTCTCTGGCTCATCCTCTTGAACATCTCTATCTGTTGGAGGCGTTTCCTCGCTCTCTTCAGAGACAGGTTCGGCTTGCTCAGTGGCTTGCCGCTCTGACTCAGGACTTGGTACTTGTTGTTCCTCTTGACTATCACCTTTCTTTTTTTGAAGTATATCGTTTCTCACATAGGAGTCCCACTGGCTCAGGCTCACGTCCTTTTCTGTGTAGCCCTGCTTAGCCAAGAAGTTGTATCCCTTTCTGATGGCTTCATTGAGACTCAGTCCAGCCTTTACCGCTGCCCTCACAACCTTCAGTGCGCTGTGTACAGCGAACATCGGTATGGCGAGTGTGGCGTCCATAGCCTTGCCCTTGCCAGAGGTCTTCTCAATGGCAGAGTCGAGAACGTCAAGAAGACGTTCGGTCATCCCCTTGGCGGTGTACATTCCGCCAACGGTTGTCTTGTTGCCAATCTTGGCACCTGACTTGCTCAGACCCCCGTTCTGTTTCTTCTTGAATATGATTTCAGTGATGCTCGTGACAGCAGGTGGGAGCCCTCTCTTGAACTTCTCATCCGCCTCAACCTGTCCCACTCTCGTTAGGTAGGTGTATATCACACGGTCTCCACTGTCTCTTTTGCTTATAGGCTGCTTTATGGTGATTTTCTTAACCTCCTTGCCGTCTTCGGTCACAGTCTCAACCTGTGTAACCTCATCACCCAACAGCTTCTCTGCCGCCTCGTCTGCAACCTCCTTGTTCTCAGCCTCAATCTCTTCGTTGGGAGCCTCATACGCCTTAACCTTCTTCCTCCTCCCACGTCTGCGACGTGTCCTCGGGGACACATCCTCTTCCACCGCCTCCTGCTCTGCCTGTACGGGAGCGAACTCTCCGCGACCGAACAGCTTGTCAAGCTCATTGAAGGCGTCTGTCTTGGACATGTTTGTGACATCCAAGAAGGCTCCCTCGGCACGCATCTTCTCCACCTGCTCCTCAGTGGCACCCACCTTCCTGCCCCTGCTGCCTCCCATGAACCTGCTCACGTCTGTGTTGCCGTCCCGAGCAATCTGTTTCAGGTAGTCAACATAGGCTGGGAGTGACATCGAGTAGAGCGCACCGTCTACGAATACAGAATATCTTTTGCTCGCGTCCTTTGTCTTTGTGAGGTCTTGGGAATAGTATTCGTCTGCTCTTCTCTTCTCTCTACCCTCTCTCTCGAACACCTCTCCCTCTGACTCTACAAACACAAAGTCAGCGTCACCGTCATACTTATCGAGGGCGTCCATGTCCTCAACGACGTCCACCTTGTCGCCAGCCCTCTCACCCTCCAGCTGTGCAATCTCAGCTGGCGTCAAACCCTCTGACTCCTCCTCGGTCATGTCCCACACCTCAGCACCTATGTAGGCACCCTCAGAGGACTCTCCTTTTCTGCGTTCCTCCTCCTGCTGTCTGAGCAGCTCCTTCTTAGCCTCGAGGCTCTCTCTCTCCTCCTGAGGCATTGGGGCTGGCGGCACGATTGGAGTCTCTGACTGACTCACCATCTCCCGCTCAAGCTCCTGTTCAGTGAGCTCCGTGTCTGGTTCGTACAGTTCCTCCTGCATGCCCTCTGAGCCAGCTCTTGCCGCCCGCCTTTCCTCCTGCTTCTCTTTGAGTCGCTTCTTGAGTTCCTCCTCCCTCTGCGCCTTAGCCTCAGCCTCCTGAGCCTCAATCTCTTCAATCTCACGCTCAGCCTCCTTCCGTGTGCGCTCCTCCTGTTCCGCACGCTGTCTGGATATGTCTGAGGCGTCTCCGCCCATCATGTCTGCAACGAGCTCGTCTGTCTCCTCAACGACAATCTCTCTTCCGTCCTCCTCAACTGTCTGTTGAGCAGCCTCCCGCTCAAGCTGTTCAGCGTATCTGTTCTCTATGGAAGCCTTCTGCTCGACAAGCTCTCTGAACTCAGCCTTCAGCTGTTTCATTATATCCTCATTCGGGGACTGTGAGTTCTTCTCGTAGTCCATCTCATCCACAAGACGGGACATCTCTTGGTTGAGGCGCATCACCTCAGCCAAGTCCTCGTCCTCAAAGAGTGAGTAGAATGTAGAGCTCTTCTTGTCCATGTCGAGGAGAGCCTGTCTGGCTTTCTCGACACGTCTCTTCACGATGTCTCTCTGCCTTGTGTCAAGCTCCTCAGTCCTGAGGAGGTTTACGTCCTCGTTGAGTGCCTTGATGAGCTTCGCACGCTTGGACATAACCTTGTTTTCCCCGAGGTAAGACACTGTCTGAACAATTGAGTTCAGGCTTCCCATACCGAATCCCATCAGACCGCCAATCGCTGCTTGGTCATATATCTCGTATGGGTTTATCTCTTCACCGAAAAAGATTTTGTCAACTATCGCTTCGTTGACGCCTGCTCCAGCCTCCTCAAGAGCCTCTGTTCCGATAGCCTTGCCCATACCCCCAAGCTGTCGTAGGGAGAACATGTATCCGCTCCTCGCCTTATCGAGTGCAGAGATGAGCTCACTCCGCAACTCACGTCTGCCGCTGGCAGACACAGACCTCCTGATGGTGTTAGCCAGTGCCCCTTCTGTCATACGGTAGCCTATCTTCTCAAGGAAGTACTCCATCGCGCCCACCTCAGCTGCGATAGCAATCTTGGACGCTGTGCTCAGGGACGGGTTCTCGTATATCTGAGAGTATTTGTGACTACCTGCACTGATTCCCAAGAGTGGAAGTCCTGTGCTCCTGCCCTTTGTAGCCATCTCAAGCAGCCTTCTTCTGCGGGCGAAGGTGGATGCACCCACAACCCTTGAGGCGACCGTACCCCGTGCGCCAGCGACGCCAACAGTGCTCAGCATCCCTCTCCCGAGCCTCACCTCAGGGGCGGCAAGAATCATGGCTATCTGAGGAATCTGCTGGACGCCCTGATTTATGGCGAGTGTCCACATGTCCTCGTAGTTTCCCTCCTGAGCGGACTTTACAATTCCGTCCTCAACCACAGTGGCGACATCCATCTTCTCATCGTCAGAGAGCTCTGAGTACATCTTGCCAAACCTGTTTTCAGCAATCCCTCCGAGCAGCACCGCCTGAGATTCGATGCCTCTTATCACCTCGTTTCTTTCGATTGTCTCTGGGCTTCCTATCAGGAACAGAGACTCAAGAAGGCTTCGTCCTCCTCTTCCTAAGTTGCTGGCGAATCTCCCGCCCTCTCCAAGCTCTCTCTGAGCGTCTGCCTCAGCCTCTACCTGTCCCCTATACCAATCGCTGAGCTCACTTGAGTTGTTGTCAAACCTCTCGGCTGCTGTGGGGTTCACCGTGATGCTGCCCTCATAGTCCATCAGGAGGTTGTCCTCTGGGTCTGTAGAGCCTACAGCCTGTCTGTAGTTTTCGTTTATGACTTCAACGTACTTGGGGTGGCTTTTGAAGTATCTGCTCCTGTACTCAGCCTCTGTCTTAGGGATGTCGTCAGAGGACATCTCCCCGCGCCTTACAGCCTCTTCATCTTCAGCCCTTTCGTTTATACCCTTTTCCTTAAATGAGAAGTCGGGGTCAACGTCATATACAGGAGTGGCTGTGAGATATGATGACAGGTCTAACCCCTCAGTGGGTTCTTCAGGCTTGTGAGTCACATAGCCTTTGGCACGCTCACTGACCTCATCGAATACCTTAAAGAGTGTCCTCTCTCCAGCGATTCTGCTGCCCTTTTCCTTTTCCTCATCGGAATAGCCAAACGCCTTGGCGAACATCCCAGCCTGACCTGAGCCTCTGGGTATTGTCTCTACCTGCTCATCGGTACTCTGAGAAGGAGTCTGCAAAGGCTCTGTAGGCTCTTCGGCAGTAGTTGAAGAATCTTGTGTGGAGAGGGACTCTACCTGACTTTTTTTTTTAAAGTCAGACACGATTCTCATGACCTCAGAGAAAGATGCTCCCTCAGCCTTTGCCTCTTCAACCAGTTTTTTTAACTCCTCGTCCATTATTGGTTATCGATTAGTTCTTTTATTGTTGCGTTCAGCTCTTCAGTAGAGGGCACAGTGCCGAACGCAATTAAGCCATCTACAAGCTCTTTTAGGGAGTCATCGTTTAGCTTTTCAAGCAGCTCCTCATCGGCATCAAAAAGAGCATCTACAATCTCAGGAGACTCACTGATTCCCTCTATCTTTTTCTGTAGTTCCTCGGAGAAGTTTTCCACCGCCTTTTCCCGCAGGTCATCTACCGTTCCCATGATGATTCTGAAGTTGAGGTTGTCCTCCTTCGTCAGGTCTCCCATGCTGCTCAATGATTCGCCTGTCTTGTTGTCGTAGTAGGCGACCCTCCCCTTTGGGGTTACGGCAACGTGTCTATTGCCTATCGGGTAAACAATCGTGCCCTTGGGCAATCCTTTGATTTCAACAGGTGTCTCTACCTGCTTACCCTGATTGTCATAGCCAAGGTTTGTGCCAATCTTCACCTTCCCTTCGCTGTCTGGGAAGGCTGGTATGGGCAACGGTGACGTGGTGCCACCCCCTGTCAGAATAGCTCTACGCTCAGATGCGCTCAGCTCCCTGTCCTTAGACAGGAACTGCATCACATTACCCTCAAACCTCTCCTTCAGGAATTCTCTTGCCTGTTTTACGGTTTCACCGCCCTTCTCGAGCATCGACATCACCTTCTCGTTTGTGACTGGAATGATGTTTTGGTTTTCATCGCGCTGAGCGACAGGAGAGTCTTCATGACTGAGTGAGAAGTAGAGGGCGAGCATGTCTACGTCAGCCACACCCTCTTCCCACATTTCGTAGTATTTTCCAGCGAGCTCAGCAGCCAGTTCCTCGTTCAAGTCCCCCCTTATATTGTAGAGGTCACCCTTTCGGGTCTTCAGTATGTTTGCTGCCGCTGTGGTGACGCCAGTTGATATTGAGCCGAGCTCCTCACCGACCTGAGACTTTGTAGTCACCTCACCTATAACAAGGTTAGGGTCGAGCATGTCACTGCTGACAAGCTGATTGAAGTTCATGTCCTTGTACTTCTCTGTCTTTGCCAGAGCGTCACTCTGTATCTGCTCTTTGGACTCCTGAGTCTTGCCCTGCCTCTGTAGTGCCTTGCTGTTGGCTAAGTTTATGCTGTGCTGCTTGGCAGCCTCAAGGGCGACGCTGTACTGACTGTACAGCTGCCTGAGCTTCTTCCTTGACTCTGGACTGTTGGTCTCCTCCACCTCCTGCTGTAGAGCGAGAATCTGTCTCACTCCGTCTGAAAGAGGGGTTTTGAATGAGTCAAACAGCCCCTCGACGTCCATAATCGATGCATCGTACTGGCTGGTGTAGTCCTCCCTCCTCTGAACCTCATTATCGTATTCACGCTTGATGTCCCTGATGCTGTCTGTGACAGCCTTGGCATCCTGCATGAAGTCTCTTCCAGTGAATATAGCCATTAGCCTAAATCTTTTTCAAAGCGTTTCAGAGTGCGTCTGACGAACTTAGCCAGCTTCTGCATGGCGTTAGCCTTTTCTCTCTCAGAGCCACCCTCTGTGGCTTTCTTAGCCAGCTCACTCATCTTCTTGGACTGCTGTGGGTTGAAGATGTACTCCCCGCCTGTAGCCTCTCCCACCTTCTCTCCGTTCTGCACTAAGTCAATCGGATTGGTTTTGTGTGAGAACTCTCCGTCTGTTTTTGTAACACCGCCCTTTTTGAATTCACCAATCTTTGGCACCTTTAGATTCAGACTTTCTGCAAATTTCTTTGGTGTAAAAGCATTCTCACTTGTTCCATCACCCTTAGTGAAGTCACTGAGCATAGCCTTCTGAACTGACTTTCCAAAAAGACCCGTTGTAGCACCCAGAAGACCCGCACCACCCACTGCTCCTTGAATGGCTGTGCCAAGACCAGCTCCAGCACCCGCCTCGGCAGTCTGTAGAGCCTCTCTCTGAGCAGCAAGCTCTTTCTGATACCTCTCCTCCCTCATCTGCTGTGACGCGAGCTCTGCCCGTCCAAGCTGTTTCAGGGCGTCAAACTGTGTCTTAGCCTGTTGTTGTGCAGCAGCCTGACCAGAGAGTGCAGCCTGCTGTGTTGCGGCTCCAATGCCTCCGAGAAGGGCTCTTCCGCCCGCCTGTTGCAGGGCACCCACAGCCGTTCCGAGCTGCCTGTTTATCTCCTTCTGCTGTAGCTCAAGAAGGCTTCTGTCGTATGAGTCTTTCACAGCCTGACGGAAAGCAGCTGGAGTCTCAAGAGAGGGTGCCGTAGCCTTGAGGTTTGCTATCTCTGCCCTGCGGGCTTCTGCCTCTCTCTTTCCCCTCCTGTAGTCTGACGCCCCAGACAATATGTTTGCGGCAGCACCTATACCTCCAATGACAGCACCTGCAAAAGCCTTCTTCTCCTTGCCAGTTGAGACGTATTTTTTGACTTCATTTCCGTCCTTATACGACTTAATCTTCATATCTGCAAATTTATTGAATCTAACCCTGATTTCCGAGACTATCGTCCAGCTTGCTCTCCTTGAACTTTAGGTTCACGGCATACAGTTCCACGTCCTGTGAGTAGTTGCTGTTCTGCAACTCAATCACGAGGTAGTGGTCTCTGAGCTGGTCTCCATCAAACCTTGATGTGGTCTGGATGATGATAGTGTCGGTGTGGGCTATGTCTGCGTCTATCGCAGCACCAGATGCGTCCTCAAGCACAAGCGTGGTTGACGTCACAGAGGATGCGTATGCCGCTGATGCGGCAGGGTCAGAGGCGTTACCCCCTGAGTCAACTTTGTACACCCTCGCAGACTTGCCAAGCGGCACAGGCTGTCTGTTGATTCTGTGAGGGAATGTTATGACATTGGTGCTCGCTGACGCATCGCCTGTGGCGTTCGTCCCGAGCGTGGTGATGTTCGTGGTGTTGGCGGTGAGGGAGGTGGCAGTGTCCCTCGGGATGTCTGCGTAGTAGCTCCTCTCCTTCTGAGCGTAGTCACCCGTAGCCAGCGTGCTGTTCTGGTCTGTGTTGCTGAACGTGGCACTCCATGTGTCATTCCCCTCGAGGGAGATGGCGTCAAAGGTCTTGACCAGAGACGGGTTGTAGTTGCTCACCACCTTTATCAGGGAGACGTCAGCGGAGCCGTAGAACTCGTTGTTGTTGCCCTTGTCGTGGATGTATGCACGCCCGTCCTTGAACGAGAAGAACTTGTTCTTGAGACGCTCCATGCCCTCTGGGGTGTACGAGTAGCGTGTCACCCACTTCTCACCCTTGGTGTCGAAGGCTATGTTGAACTTATCGACAATGGTTTCAGTCGCTGTTACTGTTGATGTGGCTGTGGGCATATCAGGTTGCGTCTAATGAAACGAGCTTGTTCGTGTTGTCCAGTTGAGCCACCCCGAGGAACGTGTTGTTCTTATCGGTGTACACAATGTTCGTCACCCCTGTGCTCAGGCTGTCCACAGATGTGTCCAGCTCCATTGCATTGTCAGCGAAGGCATCGTCAACATACACGACACCGTTGCCCAAGTCCTCGAAGTTGACGTCAACATCATCGAAGTCAAAGTTCAGTGTGCCAAACGCACCGAATGTCGTGGTGTCAACAGACTTCATGGCGAAGTTTGTCTTCCCCACTATGGCTCCTGCCGCTGGCATGTCGAACAGCGGGTTGTCTGCACCCGCACCGATGTCCACCTGAATCCGTTTGTTGATGATGGACTTGCCCGAGAACAGATACTCATCGTTGTTCGGGTCGATGCCGCTGTACAGGTTGTACTCCCCAGCCTTTTCGGTCTTGGAGAGCTTGTCCGCTATGTAGGAGTCTGCGAAGATGTCGGATATCTCGTTGATTCCTTTGCTCGATATGGAGAACACCTTGTTCGACTTGCTGTCCGCGAAGTAGAGAACACCGTCATAGTACACCACAGACTCAGGGCTGCTCCCGCAGCCGTAGTCGCCTGCAAATGACTTTGAGGAGTTGATGTTCACAACGTCTGTGGAGAGCGTCACGCTCGCGTCTCCCCCTGCTGTCTGTATCACATTCCTGCTGACAGGGTAGAGCGTCACCTTGTGCTCCTGCACAGCGTAGAACGCATCCTCTATGTCCACAAGCCTCTGGATGGAGCCGTACTTGTTCTTGATGTCCAAGAAGTTTGCAAGGCTGTTGTTGAATGAGGACAGGGACAGCCTGTCGCTGTCCATCACATGTGCGTCACTGTATGTTATTGAGGCACTCCTGTGCACCCTCCTCGCCTCCTCTGAGAAGGCGTTAGGCTTCCCGTAGTCCCTGCTTATGGCGGGGATGAAGTCATTCACCCTGTAGTCCTCAATGTAGTCAAAGTAAGATTCAAATGAGTTTGTTGACCCGTTGTAGTAACCGTAGTTCAGAAGTCTTTTCCTGAAGTACACGTCACCCTCCTCAATCTCAATAACAGCATCGTTGACCTGATTTGCTGACAACTCTGCTGTTGCAGCGAGATTTTCAATCTCACTCTGTTGCAGAGGTGCGGTGCCGATAATGTAATACTCACTGCCGACCAAGAACACTTTCACAACCTCAAAGTCACCAGAGATGATGTTCACACTAAGAATGTCACCAACATAAGCCTTGGAGGGACTCCTCAGAAGGAATCTTCCATTACCGCCTAATACAGTGAGTCCTGTGAACGCTGTCGCGTCCCTCTCTCCTGAATAGCCCCTGTTACTCAGTCCAGCGTTTGATATCTCATAAGACCTTCCAACCTCATAATACACCCTGTCATCTGAAGAATACTTTGGGGTTCTCACCTCAACAAGGCACTTGTTCCTCCAAGCGTTTGCAGATGCATTTACGTCTTCAGGAATGAACTCAGACTCATTGTCTTTTTTCCTGACCACCCAGAAGTATCCAGTCTTAGAGAATCCCGCTTCTGTTGTGGCTGAAGACGCATTTGTTAATGGGTTCTCATCAGCTGTCAAAAAACTGTACTCAAGCACAGGGAACTCTTTACTGTAAGTTCGCTCTTCATCAACTGAAATCACTTTCATCACATCACCTGTGGCGAAAGAGTATTTTATCTTTGGAGCGTAGTTGTCAATATACGACTCCTCCTTGCCCTCAAAACCTCTCGCAGAGATGTACATCCTGTCCTTGATGCTGTCGTTATCAGGAACCCTTAGAGACTTATCGTTTGTCGGGTTGAAGGCATCGTTTGTAGTGTATTGAATGAAGCTGCCTACAGAGGTGTTGCCTGCATACACAGGAAACCACCTCACAGCGTTCTCTGGAGGTTTCACAGAGTCTGGTATCCGAATCACCATACTCGACCTACCACTGAATCCCTCTCTGGCAGAGTCGTCAAACCAACCCACCTCAGCGTCAGGCAGTGGTGTCACCGTTGACAGCCTGCCGTTCTTGTCCTGATGCACTATACCGAAGGCGTGGTTTGCACCTGCCTTAAACGATGTGATTTTCTCATCAGGATTGTCAAGAAATCCAAGTGCGTTGAAGTTGCCTCCACTCACTGTGCACCCCACCCTGTTGCCATCTCTTAGTGGAGTGAACTCACCATTGCCTCCGTTTTTAACAGTTGCCAAGTCAGCCTCTCCGCTGTCAATGTCCATTAGAGTGAACGGGCGTCTGTTGAATGACTTTGGATTTTTCTTTGTGTCAGAGGAGGACACTGTGACGTCTATTGGACTCAGAAAAAGTGTCACCACATTCGCCCCTGACAGGGCTCCATCAAACCCACTGTAGTCCCTCCTCGCCTGAACCTTGAACGTCATCTTACCACTCCAACTGAACCCATTCTTAAACTTAGTTTGTCCTTTTCTGGCTGCAACAGAAACCTCATGATTTGGTCTTCCATTTATGAAAGAAACAACATCCTCTATAAGTGCAGTTGCTGATGTGTAGTTTTGAGTAAGTGGTATTGTTATCGTCCTCTGTATGTCAGACGCCTTATGAAGAAACCCTGTGATGGTTGTCACATCAAAGTCAGAATCACCAGAATTTGCTATTGGAATCTGACCAAAGTAGTTTACATTCAGGTCAGAAAACCTGTAAGAAAGAAATAGGTTTTCGTATTGATTGACATTTGCATCTGTTATCTGCGAAAAGTCAAGTTTTGTGTAGTGGGTTATGTACCTGTTCGTTGTGGTTATCGCACCGCTTGCAGGGGGTGTTGAAACATCATTGTCTTTGTTCCATTTCACACCGTTAAAGAACCCATCTTTTACGTCTGAATCTGTTTCACTTGGATGCGTAATCTCCAGCACATCTGGGAGTGCGTGATAGTTCACCAATGTCTGAGAGCCAGCAACATCTACAGGCTCAAAACCCTCTGTGTAGTTGCCCAAGAATATCCTGTTCCCTGATATCGATATCGCCTTGACAGACTCTCCCACAGCGTCAAAGAGCTTGTTGTTCTCGCTGTTCGATATGGGCGTGTAAGCCTTCTCATTTGAGAACCTAATTGATATCGTCTCATCGGAAACAGACCTGCTCGTGACAACGTCCTTGACAATGAAGAACACACCTGTGTTCCCCTCTCTGGCGAGGAAGCGTATCTTACGGATGTCAGAGTCTGTGCGCTTGCAGGTTACCTCAATCTCGTTGTCAATCTTTGCGTAGTCTGACAGGTCAAAGAACCCCACCTGAGTCTGTGAGTATGTTTTGGTCACCTTGGAGATGGGTGATATGGCACTCACCTCCCCATCGTCATACACATACTGACAGGCAAACTGAAACTGCCTGCCCAGCACCCTGTTTGACGCTATGTCTGGGTTGGACTCGAACGTGAATGTGGGAGCCTCCAGAGGTGGTTTCTTAATCAGAGAGATGTACGCCTCAACAGACTCGTAGCCCTCAGGGTAGTCTCCCCTGATAGCCTTGTCCACGTTTATCTTCTTGGGCTCTCCCCTGCCGTTTGTAAAGTAGAGAATCGTGTCCCCGTCCTTGTCAACAAGTACAGCACCGTCCACATAGTCTGTGGACTTGAATCCGAGGGTGTCTGCGCTTGCGACATACACCCCGCCCACAAACTCGTTCTTGTACACCGTGAGCACTCGCTCCTGCGAGTCATCGTACTTGTATATCCTGTGGGCTCCGTTTGAGTTGTGGACAAAGAAGAGTATCTCTCCCTTGACATTGTTGTGCACACTGCCTATCACCTTGTTGTCTCCGCTCGGCAGCGCGTCTGCCGTAGCGTCATTGAAGGCGACAACCGTGTTCCCAACGACATTCTTCACCACACCAGCGTCCCCATTGTCATCAGCATCGATTCTGATGTTCTGGGCATCTGTCATCTCAACCCTCTTTACGAGTCTCTCATCGTCTTCAAAGTTGAGGTATCGTGGTGTTAGCTTATCTATAGCCATATCAGTTCTTCACTGTGCTCTTGAAGTTCTTGTTGATGGTCTTCATAGCCTCTTCCTTCGTGAAGCTCTTCATGCGTGAGTTGGCGAGCCTCCGCTCGTTGTAGTATTCCTGTCTTGCACGCTGCTTCTCTACCATGGGCACGTTAGCCTTGCGCTCGATGAGCTTGTAGTAGATGTAGTTGTGCAGCGCGTTCTCAGCGTAGATGTGGACAGAGGGGTTTGATGAGCGTGCCTCGTCAGCGATGTACTCTATCGCCACCTCCGTCACAGTGTCGTTGATGGATATCTCAATCCTGTTCTGCTCGTAGTTGATTTTGAACTCACCAGAGTAGCGACCGCCACCGATTCCGTATATCCCACCCTCTGTGGACTCGTAGATGTAGTTCCTGTAGATGTAGCTCTGATACCCCTTGAAGATGGAGTCCCCATCACTGAGCGTCTTTGCGTCCACCCTGTCGTTCACACCGTCTCCATCGGAGTCGATGGGGTTGTCATTCGAGTCCACCTTGTATTTCATCGTGGAGGAGATGTTCTTGTTCTCCCCGAAGACATAAATCAGTCCATCGCTTCCGATGATGCCTATCTTCGTCCAGTCCACAAAGTCGTCAGGCAGGTCAACTGTGCCGAGAGTTTGGTTCGGGGTGAGCTTGAGAGATTTGATTCTCTTCATGATATCGAATCCCATCTCACGGACTCCACGGAGGGCGAAGTTCCTGATGGTGCTCTCTTCTGCACTCCCGATGTACCCATCCTCATCCTTGAGGAGGACAAACTCGTTCACAACATCATCTATGGTAACTGTGTTCCTTGCCATTACTCTTTCTCTTTAACCTGTGAGTAGCTCACCACGTCACCGTCCCTCAGGTTGAGCCCTATCATGCTCGCTATCTCAAACACAAGCTCGTCTGTGTAGTGCTCTGGGAGCTCGAAGTTCACACTCGAGCTCTGGTCGGCAACACCTGTGTCTGCTATGAATGATATGGCGGGGACACTTGTTGTTTTCGCGTCTGCCTGAGTGCGCCCCTGAGGAATCTTGTAGTATGTGAGCGTAATCTTGTTGACAGAGTCTGGGTACACCGTGATGTCCTCCTCCACCATGCCCACAGGGTAGTTCTCTTTTGGTGCCACCACAGGGCTCCTGAGGAGCCTGCGGAGCCTGTCCTTGTCGTAAATCAGCTCAATGGGCATCTCTGTCGCTGTGTTGAAGGCGAAGACGCCTTTTGTCGATGCACTCACAAGTCTTGCGAGGTCTACAGGCTTTTCGAATACGCTGTTCGTCTTTGAGATGTCTGATGTCTTGATGAAATGCGACAGGTCTTCCTTTATCTGCTTCATCATGCTCTTGTCGTCCGCTGGGTCGATGTTCTTCAGACGCATCACCTTAGCCTTGACCAGACTCTCGAACATCTTGTTGAACACTCTGAGCTGCGCGAGCTGAGCGAATGAGTTGAAGATGCTCGGGGTGACCATACCCCGTTGGTCTTTGTTCACTAAGTCAATCAGGGTGTTGTATACGGTGACAATGGAAGCAGATGTCATGAAAATCCTTTATCCTGCAAAGATACCAAATAAAAAAGCCCTCATTATGAGGGCTTTAGGCTCAATGTGTCCTCGGGGACACACTATCGGTTTATGCTGTCAAGCTCCTTCTCAATCTTGGCGTAGGTTGTTGTGCCCTTGTCCGTGAGACAGTGTTGAGTGAGTGTGTTGAGTGGAGAGTACCCCGCAGGGGCAGCCACAATCAGGCTGTTCCCGTCCGCCCAGTATGCACCAGACTCGTTGAGCTTGATGATTCCAAAGTCAACAGCCCTCATCAGCTTCGACTTCATCATGACGACAGGGTCGTCAAATGACTCGATGAACTTCTTTGGGTTGCGTTTTGCCACCTTGAGCAGAGCGAACTTAAAGTCAGGGATTGACTCTCCGAGCTTCACCCCGAAGTGCATCCCCACTGGCTCGAGCTCCTCAGCTGTCTTGTCCTTTACGAGGGTGACAGCGTCATGTGTAAGGAACTCCTGCTCCACACTCTTCTCGTTGTCCTTCTCGGTTTCGACCAAGTAGAAAGAACGACCACCGTTCTTCACGTTGAGTGGGTGCGCCTCCATGAACTCAATCAGGTTCGGCTTGGTGTGAGGCACAGCGAGTATACCCTCAAAGAACTTCAGGGGCTCTCTCGTGAGGCGTCCCTTCTGCTCGTCAGCGTAAATGGATTTTTGATTTGAGCAGTAACGAATCTCTCGTACAGAGTTCGTCTGTTCGTCATACACAGTGATGTCGCTTGATGGAATCACCGTTACGATACCCCCACCCCTGCTCAGGCGGTAGATGTGGGTTTTCTTCTTGTTGACTGGTTTAGGTGCAGTCATCACCTTTCTGCGTGCAGGCATTTTGAATTGAACTTTGAATTAAAAAAAGGGGGAGAGTCTCTCCCTCCCCCTATGGCAATCGGTCAGTCGGTTATGACGACTTCAGGAGGATGTGGCGGTTCGCAGCGCGAGTTACCAAGCACACCTCTGAGCGGTAGTTGAACTGAGCGAAGTCCTTCGTGTCAGTGTTAGCACCCAAGATGCTACCAGTGATGAAGTGCTCCATGTCGCGGGAGTAACCTCCTACAGACTTGAAGTTCATCTCCAGAGCTGGGTTGCGGTCACCAGACTTAGGGTCTACAACAGTGGACAGTGGAATCATCACACCATAGTAGTCGCTGTTCGCCAACAGGGTTGGCTCGTTGAGCAACTTCCAAGAGTGCTTGTGGAATGTGTATCCACCGCGAGTGAACGACTGGAATCCGAGACGCATCGCCATGTCACGGTCGTTGTTGAACGCACCGAACTGAGTGGCAACACCTGCCGTCAGGCTGCTTCCAAGACCCTGTGCAATCGCATCATCGATGTTCAGGCTGGTCTCAGTGTTACAGTAGATGGCGTACTCTGGGTTCGCTCCCTGCTTGTCGAGCTCCTTGATAAGGGTGTCGAAGTCAGTGAGTGAGGAGAGCATGTTTGAAGCCGAGTCAGTGTAGACGATACCTCCGTTTCCAGCACCAGTGGCTTCGATGGCAGCGAAGTAGCCGTCAGAGCCGTCCACCTGATATCCAGAGGGAAGCGTGTTGGTCGCAGTCTGACCCAACAGCATCATCATCTCACGCTTGTCCATGAAACGCTTGCGGGTGTCAGCCTCTCCCTTGACATACCAACGGTAGTCACCACCACCAAGGTTCACCCATCCGATGTTCGTGGCTTGAGAGCCAGTCACCTTGAAGGATTCCTTGATAATCATGTACTTGTTGGTCTTCTTGTTGACCTGAGCCTCCAAGTAGGCGTCATTCTGGTCGCTACCCTGCTCGAACAGGTTACCGATGATGGCGAAGTTGCCAGTTGCATCAGCAGCCTTTGCAGTGCCCACAGTTCCGTCAAGGACGGTGATGGTGGCAGAGGCTACAGTGTTGTATTTACCATTTGTCAAGCCATAGTTGGCGGTTGCGTTCAGTCCAGATACGATACCACGAACATCCCCGTTGAAGAGAACGATGTCGTTGTTACGCAGGACACGCTGTGCACTTGCAGCAAGCTCAGCGACAAAAGAGTTCGCAGTTGCGTCTGTGGTGGCGTTGTAGGTGAAGTCCTGAGAGGGGTGGAGACGAGTCTCTTCCCACCACTGTACCTCATCGTTGGTTCCAGCAGCCTTGGTGGCTCCAGTGAGTTGCAGGAAACCAGTGATACCTTGGTCTCCGTATGTCTTGACAAGAGACTCCCGATTGTCGGGCTTGTTAATCTCGTCAATAAAGTCAGCCAGCGCAGTGTACTTGGACGGGTCAATCCGTCTCTGTGCTGCGGGCGAAAAATCAGAAGGCGTTGTTACAGCCATGTTTTCTTTGGTTTAGGTTTGGTCAAATCTTAAATGTGAGGGTTTCACTCCCCATGCCGAGTGCATCCGCAAGCTGTTGCGATATGTTGTTTACTCTCTGCTCGCCTCCAGCTGTCTGAGGGGACTCTGTTGAGACGTTAGCGGTCTTTTCGACCAAGCCTCTCTGACCGTCTCCCACTCCCTGTTGATACACTGCATTGACGATTTCATCAATGTTGTCTATCAGAGCTCTGTGAGAGTTGAGAAGGTCGTAGTCCCAAGACCCGTCCTCGTTGACATAGTCATCGAAGTAGTTCTCGAGGTTTGCATTTTTCTCAACGAGCGTTCGCTTGTAATCATCACTCACTTTGAAGTCAAACTCATTCTCGCCAATGTCGAACGACAGTGCCTCGAAATCGCTTGTCTCCTGAGTCATCGCTTCAATCCACTGCTCATCAATGGGAGATTCAATCTCCTGTTGCTGGGCTTCCATCTCTGGCATTCTATACTCCTCTCTGATGCTGTTGATTGACTCTCTGCCCTTCTCGGCATCCATCTTCAACTGCAACTTTGAGAGCTGTACTTCCTGCTCATCGAACATGTCCTCATCGAGCTTGTACTTGTTGCTCAACAGGAGGTCAACCTCCTCAGAGGACAGGTAGGGGTTCTCAACCTTCAGCTGGTTCTTCACCACCGTCATGTCGTCCATTTCGGACGGGTTTAACGCTTGGTAGTAGAACCAATCTTCTGGGCTCCGACCAGTCTCGCTGACAAAGTCTGCGATGGTCTGTACCCTCTCGTCAATGGGCTGTTGCTCTGGCTCTCTATTAAGAAACTGAGAAATCTCATCGTAGGATTCGAACTCAACGCCAAGCCTTTCGCTTAGACTGTTGAGGACAAAGCCGTCGACATCGAAGTCTGTTGTCTCTTCGTTTTCTGAAAGAACGTCTTCTGGCTGAAAACTTTCCCCTTCAGTGTCTTGAGCCTCTTCCTGAATGGGAGCCTGCTGCTCTCCACTCATGTCGATTACATCTGCCCCCTCGGGGAAACCCTGCTGTTCATTTGTGGGTTGCTCCTCGCCTGTGGGCATCTCGTTAGTGAGCTCAAAACCAGCGTCTTTCAACGCTGCCTCTTCATTACTTTCAGCCATGTGAATAAAATTTAGTTAAAGATGTTGCAAAGTTAAATTGTTTTTCATATACGAATGTGGGGGTATAAAAAAAGAGGCTTGCGCCTCCTTTTCTATTTTATTGTGCTGCAAGGAATTACATTCCCAACATTTTCTTGGCTGTTGCACGTTGCTTAGGGTCTTTCATAAGAGCTGCGAGCAGAGAGCCTCCATCCTCATAAACCTTGCCTCCAGCCATGTACTCAGGCATTTTTCCACCGCCCTCAAATACATTAGCGCGATAACGACTATACTCCTTAAATTCAGACAAAGGCTTCTTTCTTAATTCCTTCAACCTCTCTTTTCCTTTGTCAGCTCTTTTACCGTACCTCAATGTTTCATTCACTTTCTCATCGACAGTTTTGTTATCACCCTCACGAAATGCCCTGAAAGCCTCGCTTTGAGCTTGAGCTGCTCTATTATTTCCTATAAGATAATCTGCAATACTTTCACCTATCTGCTTTTGTTTATTTTTAGACTTAGCCCTCGCACTCTTCGATGCTGGGGACTGGTAGGATGTGTCAGGCTGGGGGTTGAATCCTCCCTTTGAAGGGTTGGTCTTGCCTCCCTTATTGAACTTAGGCTTGTCTGCCTTGTATTTTTCGACTGCCTTTTTAACCTTTTGAACGTCTTCTTTGGACATTTCGCCTTTATAAAAAGCCTCTTTTGCATTGGTTAGAGCATTTTCTGCCAGTCTATCGTAATTAAGAGACCTCTTGTAACGAGCTTTTTCAGAAGGACTTGGCGCATCTGCCGAAATGGCTGACTTTCTTCCACTTTCAAGATAGTCTTTTCTCAAGAAATAAGGGATGTTCTTCTCCTCTTCAAATTGGGGGCGTGGGTCATCAAGTAGCCTTCCCGTTGGAGATAGAGCGGGAGCTTTTCCTTTTGGAGGGTTGGTCTTGCCTCCCTTATTGTACATAGACATTTTCTTCTTTGGCTTCATTTTCAGGTGTTTACGTTTGCAAAGTTAACGATATTGTCTCACTATTTTGCGTATCCTCTCAGGGTACACTGCGTTCTTTCCTGCCCTCATTGCTGCCTTCTTTATCCTGACAGCGTCATCGTACAGACCAGCCTTCTTCAGGGCTGCAACAGCAGCCGCAGGGAAGTATGCTTCCCCCGTGTCAGAGGACTTCTTCCCACTGCCTGTCGTCCAGTCCTGCTGAGTCCAGTTCTTCAGGCTCTTCTGTGACTTCTTGAGTTTCATCGGTAGCCCCCTCCTGCGGCTTTGTATTTCTTGGCGAGGAGCTGAGCCTTCCGTGCTGACCACTTGCCTGCGGGCGTGCCCATCACGTTTGAGTTGAGAATCTGTCTGTACAGTCTCTTCCTGAGCTCTGGCTTTGTGTAGTTGCCAGCCTCGTTCACCCTCGACTTTTTCTTCTTAGCCTTCACGGTGCACCTTCATCTCCTTGAACCCCACCTCAAGGGAGGCTCCCTTGTGTGGCTTGAACTTGCCCTCGTGCTTCATCAGGAAGTACCTGCCACCCTCTGTCATCCAGTGGTAGCCCGATGGTGCCTTCACCATTATCTTACCCTTCTTTGCTTTCACTACTTCATCATCAGTTTAGCCTGAAGGTCGTGTACGAGGATGCGGAGGTCTTTAATCTCAAGCCTCAGCTCTAAATTCTCCTTGCGGAGGTCTTCGAGCTGCTCCTCCAGATGCTCTACAGTGCGTTCCCACACCTTGATGGTGGCTTCCACGCCCTCAGCCTCACGCTTGCGCTTTGCGCCAAACCAGCCCAGTGCGCCTCCTCCAGCTGTAAGTCCCAACCATTCAATGAGTTCCGCCAACCCTGTTTGTGAGAAGAAATTACTCATACCCCTTTCTTATGTTTTTGAGATTTGGGTGGTGACTTCTTGCTACCACCACTGCCAGCCCAGAAGAACCTGTTCGCCCAGTATGCGGCACTCAGTATTCCCTTGGCAATGTTCTTTGCGTGTCTCGCCTTGAAAGACTTACGGGCTTCAGGCGAGTAGTTGTGCCCCATCTTCTGGTCACCAAAGCGGATGAGCTTCACCACATCCCCCTTCTTAGCCAACACGATTCCCTTCTTCGTTGGGTGGTCGGGAGTCCTCTTGGGCTTGTTCACACCCTTGAGACCGTACCTCTTGAGCTTAGCCTTTATCTGTTCTGGCGACATGGTACAAAGATACTGAGTATCAGTTAGGTATGGTGATGCCGCTGGCTACATCATACAGCCTGTCAAAAATCTTTTCATGACCCTCAGGAGACCTGTGCAGCCTCTTTCCCATGACCCTCTCATTAACTCCAGAGTCACCTGTTGCCTTGAACAGTGGGTCTTCAATCAAGTCGTTCACCATTAGCTTGGAGGAGTCCCCTTCACTGGTGTCTGCCTTGTAGTTATCAGACCCGTAAATGAGCCTACCAGCGGTAGTTTCAGTTGTTGTCTTCAGGTCGTCTATGTCGTACAGGTCAACGAGGTGTACGTTGGCACTCGCGGCATATGCACTCACAGTGTCGCTTATCACCTTCCGCACCGTCTTCAGTCTTGTCAACCCTGTTTCAGTCTGTGAGAAGAAGTCGCTGAGATTGTCTTTTCCAATGACCTTGCCTGCGTTTGTAATGTTACCACGCACCACCTCGTTCATGTATATCACATTGCCCTGCTGATAGACAGAGAACACAATCCCCTTCCCCGCCACAAGGTTGAACTGAGTGCCTGTGCCTGTAGACAGCTGCACCTTCACCTTGTAGTCGCCAACAGTGTTGTCTCCATGAGCAAAGTAGCTGTAGTTGTTAGCCTCCACAGTGTTGGCTGAACTGCCCTCAAATTCTGCTAAGTATGGGCGGCTACTGAACAGCTCAAGCGTCCCCAAGTTGGCTGTGGCTGTGTCGTAGTTGTCATTGAACTTTCTGTTTGCAGAGTCTCTTGTGTCGAGCATCACCTGAATGGTGGTAATCCTCTGACCGTCTCCAGAGATGGTGTAGTTCACCACCTTGTAAAAACCGTTCACATCTGCCCAGCTAATCTCTCCAACAGATGAGGTGTCCTGCATGTCCCTCACCCTCACCCACACATCGTTCTCATCAATCACACTCGCGGGCGGTAGGTTTGTGTTTGCCGTGAGGAGTGTTGAGGTCACTCCAAAATTAAACTGAGTGATGTTTTTACTTGGAATCGCATTGACAATCGGAACTGACTCACTCACCCCCGTGATTATCGGTGCTAAGATTTCTGTGGGCGAGCTGTTGATGTTCGTTATGAAGTGGTCGATTGTAGATTCCGATGCGTTAAACCCAGTGGCGTCCACAGCCAGAACTGTTCCAACGAGGCTGGCTCGTTCAACCTCCTCATACTCTTGGTCAGGGACAACACATCGGATGAAGAGAGTTGTCTTCTCAGGTATCGTGACAAGCCCATCGTTTGCAATTGGAGAGTCACTTACGTTTTGGTTAGACTCTAAGGTTCGCACAAACGCTGTGTTTGCTGTACCTGCAACACCAGTGAGCAGGGTGTTCTCTGTTACAAAGTCAAGGCGGTAAACCCCAGAGGCAACACCCCCTGAGCACTCAAGGTCAAATGTGCCGTCTCCTTTGATTTCGTACCAGAAATCACCAGAGGGGGTGCCAAAGTCAATTACTGAAACAGATGTACTGTCAAAGGAAGCCGTGTAGCTCTCACCTGAGATAGGTGGACGCTGGTCTAAGCAAACCCTCGCACCTGTGCCGTCATACTTGTCGTCAGCGACTGGCGGTGTGCAGAAAATCATTGGATACTTCTGACGACCGTCTTCGTCACGTTTCTCCACCATGTCCTGTATCCTCTGAGCCATTGTGAGCTGACGCAGTGGCGTCTGTACGTCCGTAGCGTCATTCACCCCCGCCTGCATCACCATCATGTTCCAGTCTATGGTGTACATCCCAGACCTCGATGCAAACCACTGGTCTGTGGCGAGCTTAGACCCGCCAAAGCCCTTGTTCACAAGGCGTATACTCTCAGGGTCTGCCTGACTCCTCAGGGCGTTAACAAGCCTAAATGAGGCGAGCTCATCTCCAAAGTAGCTTGGGTATGGGTTGCTGCTCTCCTTGCGGTTGCCAGAGTAGTTGTAGCCCATGTCCTGAGTCTTCCAGTTGCCCACCAAACTCCACGATATGGAGTCACCACAGTACAGGAGCTTCTTGCTGGCACCAAAGTTAAAGTCAGCGGTGAACTCAATCCCGTTGATGTGCATTCCGATGTCTGGGTCTGTCTGACCTGTTTCAGGGTATGGAGTAAATGTCAACGACACCCTTGAGCCAGAGCCGAGCACAAGCCCGTCAAAGTTTAACGTGCTTGAGCCCCCATCGCTGACAGCCAACGAGAACTCATCTTGATTGGACAGTCCAATCCAGTCTCCAATGGCGTTCTGAGCAATAACACCCGACACCCTGCCTTTTGCGTTTGAGGTTATTGTGATGGAGTTCACCATCATCGCACGACCAACGTCTATGTCAATGACCCCCGTGACAATGTCATCGTAAACAGGTGGTGCTCCGTCACTTGTCAAAGACTCTCCACTCCCCTCTGACGAAACGCTGAAGTTTACAGGTCTGCCCTCAAGGGAAACCAGAGAGCGTAGGTCGTCATTCTTAATGGGTACTATCCTTGCCATTACCTTATATTGTTAGAGAAACACATATCTGGATGTCCGTGCCATCCCAAAAGCCTATAGCCGCCCCGTTGCCGTCATCGTCCGCAACGAAGAACAGGAATGGGTCGCCTGACCTCGGCACAGCCGATGTTGTGCTGAAGCTCCTGAGTGCAACCTCCTTGGGAACGACCCCGCTCTTTCCGTCAAGCTCAATGGCTATGGAGCTCACCTTGCTAACAGACAGGGACGACTCTGGGTCTGAAACTAAAAAAGAAAAACTCTGAGCCACAGATGTTGTGAGCTCAAAGTTTTCTTTCGCAGACACAGAGATAGACCTGCTGTCTGAGGACTCCACCGTGATTGGGACAGAATCTTCAGATATGGATACACTTACAGGTGCAACATTCTCTATTGATATCTGTACAGACAATTACGATATTGTTATGTCTTCATTTACTGTAAATGTTCCGTAAAGCCAAGTTGTTACAGTGGAAGGGCTGTCGAGTGTCGCCTGAAGGTCGTACACATAAACACCAGCTGACACGCCCATGTCAGACGCCTCTATCTTGATGGTGAGGTTGCCATCTGCATCCTTAGTGGGAAATGTTATGGCAGAGGCTGCAATCACCGCAGTCCCCTCGTCATCGGTGGAAGACCTCACCTCCATCCTGAACGTGTAGGACGTCAAAGGAAGAGCCGTTCCGCTCGCGTCCTTGATGTCAAGGTCAAGAGAGAACGTATCGTTCTTACGACAGGTGATGTCCAGCCTTGAGGATATGTCCAGATTGACTGATGCCATTACACTGCGTAGTAAGCAATAACACTACCTGATGTGAGCGTGAACCCTGTGATATTACCAAAGATGGTAGTGCCAGCAGAGAGCGTCACACCACTGAGAGCTGTTGCGTCTGCACTGCCGTTTAGATTGACGTCTGTAGCCGTGATAGAGGCTATGACAGCGTCCTCAGCCACAGTGATGGCGGAGTAGTTTCCTGTCTGTGCAGCCGTGCCTGTAACGACATTGAAGCCGCCCTGCCCGAAGCTCTGTAGGTTTGCTTGTGATTGGTTTGCTAATGTTGCCATTTGCTTTTTATTCTTGGGTTAAGATATCGAGGATGTCCTCCTCACGTTCTGAAAGTTCTTCTCTTTTGCCTTGTCTTTGCGAAATCAGCTTGCTCTGCTCTACAGCTTGTTTTGCAACACGCTTGTCCTTCCTGTCATCCTTCTTCATCTCCAAGCCCTCCCTAAACTGCTGGTCTTGCTGCATCTTCATCTGAGCCATCTGAAGTTCCATAGCCTTCAGCTCCTTCTCCATCTCATGTCTCATCTGCATGCGCTGTGAGTCAAGCTGAGCCTTGAGCTGCTCAAGCTGAGCCTCGCCCTGATTCTTGAGCTGTTGAAGCTGAGCGTCTGCCTGTGACTTAGCCTGTATGCTCTGTACGTTTGCCTGAGCCTGTGCCTGCGAGTTTGCAGCAGCCTGCTCCTGCAACGCCTTGAGCCTCTTCTTGCGCCTCACAATCAAAAGCCTCTCAGCCTGATTGACGTCCTTCAGATTGCGTATGTTTATCGCATCCTCAATGTCCAGCTCCTTCTGTGACAGGCTCACCTGAATGTTCTGCTCCAGATACGCCTTGTCCATATCGTCCATCTCCTTCTTCACAAGAACACCGAAGTTGTACATGGGCAGCTTGCTGAAGCTGCTCATCACCTTCATGTTGGTCTTGCCGATAGCCTTCTCATAGGCTTGGAACACGACAGACTTCGGAGGGAGTATCTGCAACGCCCTGACGATGTCCTGACACACCTTCTTATAGAGTATCATTGAAGCGTTCTCGATACCATAGATGGCGTTGTTGCCAGCCTGCATAGCCTGCTGTCGCACGCCCACGAGCTGGTCGCCCTTAGGGCTGCTGCCGTCCATCACCTCATTAATTCCCGTGCTGTCCCGTATCATTCTCAGGTAGTGGTTGTACAGCCCTATCAGCTCGTTGATGTTCCTGATGGAATTACCAATCTCACGGATGGGAGGGTTCTGGAACCCACCCTCTGGGTTCTTGCTTCGGTAGTAGAAGACACCCGTCTGCTCGTAGATGTCCTGTATCTCCAGAGGCTGAAGCTCACCACCCTTTCCGAGCTGTACGTTCTCCAGTCCCTCAATGTCAATGATGAGCCCGTCAGGCTTTGCCTTGGCGATGCTCTGCTGCAACTTCAGATGCGTAATCTGGAGCATGTCAGCGAACCCAATCACCTGCCCCGTCATAGACTTGGGCACCATCCTCCGAAGGTTTACAGAGGAGAACGAGAACGAGAACCGACACTTTGAGATGTCGTGCACATTCCGTGGCACGTTGTTCTTCATCCCGTAGTCAAACAGCTTGCCCGTCCCGATGATGTACTTCCCACCCCACAGGGTTTCAATGTTCATGGCACTGGGCTTACGCTCATACACAGAGTTCTTAGGCTCTTTGTAGGAGTATCCCTTGTAGTAGAACCCTCTGTTGCCGAAGCGTGTCTCCTTGTCCTCGAAGAACACCTCGTCTGTGCTCTTGTACTCGAAGTCCAGCACCTCTAAAGTGTATTCGTCATACCCATAGGAGTAACGCTGGATGTTCTTGTCATAGTAACGTGAGTCGAGCTTAGAGGAGCTGTTGCCGTATCTGTTGCGGACAGTCATTGCAATCTTCTTGTACTCGTCCTCCGTGAACTGGTCACCAGCTATCCTCTTCAGCTCCTGTATCGTCATCTTACGGATGTACCCGCAGTACACGATGTCGTTCATGTTGGGGTCTTCCGTGAAGCTGTGGATGAAACTGATGGGGTCTACATACTTCTCAGTGATACCGTAGTTGGGGTCGTTCTCACGTTTTGTGACCGCGAGCCCCACGTTCACCAAGTCCTCCACACACCGCCTGTAGATGGAGTCGTTGAAGTCGTTCCACTCCAACGTCATCTCAGTTGCAATCTGGGCGGCAATCTCTGCGTCAGTCTTGATGAAGCTGTCCATGAAGATTTCCACCTCCTCAGGGCTGTCGGGTAGCTGCTCTGGCTCAACATCGACGTCAAGACCGAGCTGCTTAGCCTCCTCAAGGAGTGGCTTCTGCTTTATCGCAGCCTTGACATAGTTTTTCTTTCCGTCTTTCTCTGTCTGAGACAGGGGGTCAACAGCCTCAAGGTTTGGGTAAGGCTTCCTTGACAGTATCTTGTTGACTACAATGTTTACAAACTTAGGAACAATAGGTACAGGTCTCCAATCAATGTTAAGCAGGCTGCCATCGCCAGCGTTAGGGTCAAGACTTGTAAGTATCTGCTTGTACACTGATGTGTCCTGTGTGCCATTGGCATAGTCTCTGTTCCTTTCAAATTCTTTTAGTCTCCGTCTGTACAGTGACGCCTCATCGTCAATACTACCCCACTGACTCTCTATGGCTTTGGCATAGGTCAGTCCGTAAGACTTACTTCGCTTTGTTGCGTGGTCTGCTAACGGGTCTGGGAATGACTTGAGCCCAAACTTATCCCCTTCTTGTTGACTGTGCATTTACGGAGAAATGATATTCTGCAAAGGTAGTGCTTTACGAGTTGAATTTGAATCGCCTAAAGAACTGTTTGTCAGAGGTATCCGATGGTGGCTTTGGCTTTACATAATTCTGACTCGCAAGCAGAGCCAACCCTGAACTGATTGTGAGGTCATACTTTGTCCTCTTCGTTATGCGGTAGTTTATCCAGTCGTTCAGTGTCCTGTCGAAGAACATCTTCCCTGCAACACCCTCCTCATCGTACCCCACATGGTTGTGTATATAGCTCTCGATAGCCTGTGCGTGGCTCTGTATGATTTCTGATGAGTTGGACGGAATCCCCTTGGTCTTCACCTTCACGTTGCTGTTACCTGTGGACAGGCTCTTGGGTCTGTCCATCAGGTAGCCCATGTAGCCCCTGCTCTCAAAGTACCTCGCTATACCGTACTTGTTGTTCTCTATCAACACCTTCGCCCCGTAGAAGAACGTAGCCATCAGAACGTCCTCGTAGAATATCCTCGCCAGCGGTGGGCGCGTGGCATACTCAAGAACAAACTGATTCGAGGGCACATTGCCGCTCATGTTGAATCCCGTGTACAGGTGGAAGGCTCCGTTGGAGCCCCTGCTGTCTGTGGTCTCGTCTATGTCATAGGAGTCCACCCCACCGAACACGAAGTCGTTCGGACTGATGAGTTGGTTCCTGTCACTCTTCCTCTTGTTGCGTATCTCTGTGGGCGGGAGCCAGCTCACCTTGAACTTGCCGTTGGGGTCGTCCATGAAGAGCACCTCGGTGTCCTTCTCTCCGTTCTTCCACACAAAGTTTCCTGTCCTGATGGGCATCGGGTAGAGCGTGCTGTTGTAGTCCAGCTGGTCGTATATCTTGGCTACGTTGAATGTGGAGGTGTCGAGCGAGTCCCTGAACGCCTCGTCCATGGTGAATGGGAACTGCCTGATAAACTCATTCAGCTCCTTGGCGTCTTTCTTCAGAGCCTCCCTCTCGTTCTTCAGGAACGTCTTAGCCCCTATGCTCACATAGTCCCCGTCAATGGTCTGTACAGGTTCCTTGGGGTCTTCTATGATGGGGTTGCCGTGCTTGTCAAAGAAACCCTCCAACGCCTCGTATGCTGGTATGAATATACTATACAGCCCGCTCTTTGTCCTGCCGTTCTCGTTGCGCTCGGCTGGGTTGGAATACTCCACCAGCTTCTTGAACTCACTGCCCCCCATGCTCATGGGGTTGACGGTGCTGCCCACCAGTGCCTTGCCCACTATCCTACGCCCTACAATGAGACAGGTGCGGTTGATGCGCCAGAAGTCCTGAAGGTCACAGGTCTCCCACTTGCCCGCCTCATCCATCAGCAGCCTGTACAGCTTGCTCCCGTCATAGGCGTTTGTCGTGGTGTTCTTGTGGTCGATTATCGTGTTGAGAGCCTCGTCCCTCTCTATCGTCCTCGACTTCTTTGTAACACGCTTGGACGGTGTGCGGAACGCCAGCTCTGCCCTCGGATTGGTGGTGCCATCGAATATGGGTCGTGCCCACCAAGGCATGTTCCTGAAGCCGTTCACCACCTTGGAGATGAACACCACGTTCTTGGCATCGTCCCCCGTCTTGCTCACGATGCCCAAGTGCTTGTCCTTCACCTGAGACCCGTCATTGAGCAGAATGGATGCAGACATATTAGAATAACCAGAACGCCTACACTTAGTGAAAACCTGCCCCACACTCCTGCCGTCTCTGATGCAAGCCTCCCAGTGCAGGTAGAGCTTCCTCTGGAACTGTAGGAAGTTACCGTGCCCGATGTCCAGCTTGTAGTGGGTGAGCATGAAGTAGTGGTTGCCCGTGATGTATGTGGGGTGTCCGTTGTTCATGAACCACACCCCCTCCCTGCGCCTGCGGAAGTCCTCTCTGATTATCTTGGAGTAGCCCTCCCTGAGCTTGGAGGGCAGCTCATTGAAGGCGTCCTGACTGCCTATCTGTGTGAGCTCCTTTGGGAATATGGGTGTGCGCCAGTGCTGCTGCGCCTTGGGCTTGTCCGAGAACCAGATGTCTTTCTTGAGGGGCTTCTTGGGGAGCTGTATGCTCAGACCCTCTATCTCAACAATGTCACCCTCGGTGTCGTTAGGGCATATTTTGATGGGCGTGTCCATCATTAAAGCCTGTTTTGTGGGTTAGTGATGGATTTACCCACCACTGAATTCCTCGGCAAAGCCACCGCTCCAGTCTATCTCAGAGTTGTTCCTGTTGGACTCCTTGAGCTCCTCGAGCATTGACGTGAGCTTCTGGTGCTCAACAATCAGCTCTCGTGCGTCAAAGGCTGCTGTCTTTATCGACTGAAGCTCCGCCTTGCGTGCGCTCCCCGTTGTCTCGGGGTCAACGCCCCTCGCCACCTCATTGGTGGTGTTCTCGATGGCGGACTCAATAGCCTTCTGTAGCTTCTTTATCGCCTCTACCTCCCTGAACTTTACTGGTCTTCCAGCCATACGAACATGATGTCATCGTAGCGCATGCGCCACATGGGCTCACCCTCCACCTCAATCTCGTAGTCAGAGTGACGTGAGAACTCAACCAAGTCCCCCTCGTTCAGGTCATCATAGTCACCGCTGATGTACTTCACCCTGCCCCTCGAGTTCTCTGTCTCCTGAACAATCTCAATGAACTCAGACTTCAGCTTCTCCACCTGCTCCACAGGCTCAACGAGTATCCACTCACCCATGCTGTGAATCTTACCCTCGCTGTCCCTGTATGCGATGGCTTGGTCTGGTCGGACGATGAACTCCTTGTTCTCGAGCTCCTGAGAGCCCTTGTCAACGGTGGTGACAACGTGGTGGTGGAAGTAGAGCGTGTCTCCGAGGGACACGTCCATGTTGTCTTTCAACGGGATGGACACCACCTCAGCGGACGTCACCCTGTTGTGAAACTCCTGATACTTGGACGCAAGCCACAGCTTGCTCCCGTCAGACAGTTCAATCTCGTCTTTGAATCTCTTGGGTATCTTCACCAAGAAGTCTCTCACTGGTTTCATAGAATTGAATTTTGTGTCCCCGAGGACACATTGTTAGAATCTTAGGTCGTTCTCACAGATGAAGGACGTGTTCTTGGAGATGCGCTTCCACAGGAACTCCTCATTGTCCTTTAGAACGAAAATCAGTATGTCCCCCTCGTCCTCCTGATGGATGTGGCTCACCTCACCGTCCCCCACAGTCTGACCGACAACCCAAGCAAGCCCCTTCTTGGGGTCTGTGCCCACAATCACCTTCCGTATCACCGTCTCCATCACGCCTCACCTGATGCCCCCATGATGCCGAATCCGTTGAGGAAGTTGTTGAACTTATCGTTGTTGGGGTTCTCCGCACACACGAGCTCGAAGACGTTCTCGAACATCTCGATGAGCTCTGATGTGGAGTCTGCCCGCACCCCGTAGAACACATCGAGTGCCTCGTCAGCGGACTTGCTGTCCGTCTGTATGGTGAGCATGTACTGTGCCTCTGGGCACTTTTCAGTTATGATTTCCTCAATAGACCTGAGGTGAGATTGAATCTCCTTTACGGTTTCTTTGTCCATTTGATTTGATTGAATTAAACACCTGCCGTACCTATTGTTGAGAGGGCTACGCCCTGTGGCAGGATGAATGAGAGTCCGTCAAGCCTGATGCTCAGCCCTCCCCAGTTAGCCATGTCCTCCTCACCCCTTCCGTTGAATGAGTATTGAGGGGTGTGGGATGCATTTGATTTTGTGTCCTGAGCAAGTGTGTTCAGGTAGTTTGCATAGTCAACGTAGTTGTGAGACGTGTTGAAGTTCATCAGTATCTCGTTGACAGGGGATATCAGGTGCGTTGAAGCGTCACCGAGCTCAGCGTACCTCGACCTTATCTCGAGCTTGAGGTCTGCCGTTATGAAGACGGAGACGAATGTCGTGTACATCGAAGGGTTTGCCCCCTCCGTGAGGTTCACCTTCCTCGACATGGGCACGAAAGGTGTGAGCTGCTGCTCCACCATGCCAGATGAGAAAGCCTCTGCTGTGTCAGATGAGAATATGACGGGGCTGGTGAGCTTGTAGCTCGCCCCTGACCATCCACTCTCTGTGTACAGCTGAGCGGAATCGTATGTCATGTTCTCCGTCATGGAGGTGGCTACTGTTCCAGAACCTCCAGCGGATGCGCCCTCAACATCAAGGGGCACGTACAGCGTCCCCTTGAGCTTCACCTCCCTGCCGACATATCGGCTCTGGACGTCTGAGCTCAGGGCGGTTTTCACACCGTAATACTGTCCAGTGCCTGCCGTTGCGTTTGTGTGCATGTCACGCCATCCCGAGTCCACCTCGATGCTGTCGAACACGCTTGAGTTGAGCGTCCTCACCCTGACAAGGTTGTTGCTCTCGTTGAAGACAAGGAGCTTTGTGCTCTCGTGTGTGTCTGGTGCGGCAGTGAACTTCAGGTCTCCGTTCACCTCCACCTTTGTCTGTGAGAGCTTCAGGGCTGAGTTGCTCCCCCCGCCCGTCTCAACAGTGGTTTCAGTGGACAGGGTGTCCACCTGTAAGAGCTTAGTGTATCCGTTCTTTACCTTTGTCGAGGCTAAGTCCGCCATTTGACCCAATTTATAGTAGTGCAAATTTAACCCATCCATGCCTGCGAAAAGGATACCCAAAACCAAGCTGGGGAGAACACACCTCCACCAGAAGAGATACTGGCTCAAGGACAACTACATGAAGTGTGGGATACTGGCTGACGATGTCATACTGGAGAGGTACGACATATCCCGCTATCAGCTTGGGTTTCTGCTTCTGGTGTACGACCTACAGTTCTTCTACCTCCCATACATAGCGGAGGTGCTGATGTCACAGGGGGTGAGGCGCACCTCGTACATGGAGAAGTATGTGGAGCCCCTTCTCGAGAAGAAGTACATACAGGTTGTGGACAGGGGTGGTGACGAGGAACGTCACTTCTTCCACGAGACATTCCGCAACCGTAGGTTCATGATAACGGCACGGGCGAGGCAGCTCGTGCAGGACTACTACAACGTGCTACAGAGCCTCAACAAGAAGTATGGGGTGGCTACGGAAGCTCCTCAGTAAACCAGTCCTCGCCAAGCTCACCAACAATTCTGAGGCTGCTCTCTTCGTCAGGTTCTACACCAGACTTTGCTATGATGCAGCAGTAGTCGTCTGTTGGGTGTTGAATGGGATTAGCCCAGTTTACGGTGTGGACACCATCGTAGTTCTGAGAGGCACTCACCTTTTTATCATAGGCAATGCACTCCTCATATGTTCCTATGTAATACATTATGAATATATGTCGAAGTAAGTGTTCATGTCTCCAGCAATGTCATCTCTGTTGTCAGTTTGGTCATTGTTCCAAATGATAAACTCTTGAATCGTTCCGTCCAGTGCTTTGCCTCCTGCGTGATTAGCTCCTAACGTATACTTGTTTGCATCCCTTGAAAGCTCAGGGTTGGAGATGACAATCCCCGCTGTTGAGGCGTTGAGGATTGAAGTGATTGTGGTGGTGGAATCGTAGATGGAGGACACAAGTATTTGCGTGTCATTTGTTGGTGATTGGAATCCCTGTTTTTGCCCATATGACGAAGCACCCTCATCGTAAAATCCAATTCTCAACTGACTGCTCCGTGACGCAGCCACAAGTGAATTACCTCTACCTGAAGCAATCTCATCTCCACTTATATTGTACAGAGTGTCTTTTGTGGCTTCTGAAACATGGGCAAAATCAACGCAACTGAACACACTGAATATTGAAACATTTGTCTCAGCAACCCAAGAGGTAGATGCACTTGTTTTTTGGAGATATTCAAGGTTGTTGAACTTGATGGCTGTCTCCCCTCCCTTTGTGGTTACACTGCCTCCAACAACTATCTGAGGCTGTTGTGATGCACTTCCGTTAGACAAATCGTTGTTACCCATTTGGTCGTACAAAATGTTTACAGTTCCATCTGCGGTGATTTGCACCACCTCAAAATCGTCAACGTCACCCGTGAAGTTTCCTGTGGTCTGCAACCCCCAATTAACATTGCCGACAGTGCTTCCGCTGAATGTCAATTCCTCCGTGAAAGTTCCATTTCCACTTCTCGCAGTTCCAGAGTCGGATGATGTTTCGGTGAATGTGGGGTTTCCAAACTTTTTGAATGAAATCGTTCCCGAACCCGAATAGTTTGAAATAGTGAATGACACACGAATTTTTAAACCGACTCTATCAAACAAACCAAAACTCTTGTAGGCGGCAGAATTAGCCGAGGAATTTAAGCAACTCAAAACCCCGCCACTTATGGTGACCCCTGCGGCTAATGTCCACCCCGTGCTACTTGAAAAGTCCTCATCTGCAATGGTGTGTTCACCATTCACAAAAGCAAGCAGAGCCGTGGTGTCCAAATCTCCGTTTGCATCGAAGCCAATGTCTTGAAGGGTATTATCACTGCTCCTCCTCACCTTTATGGAACTACCATTATAACTACCAGATAGTCTGCGGACAGAGTATGCCGACACTGCTCCCGTGTAGGTGTCGAGCAAGCCAGTGAACCCTGCCCCTATCTTCTGAGAGGTGATGCTGTCTACACCAAGTCCAAGTCCTAATCTCATTTCTTAGCTCTGTTTTCTGATTGTGGGATGAACCTCATCTCATCGTGGTCGAAGTCGAGCCCGTCAATGTTCTTGCCCGCCTTCTTGGCGTCGCGTCTTATCTGCGCCAGCTCCTTCTGGTACTTCTTCACCCTGCCGCCCTTCTGGTACTCAGTGTCGTACCTCTTCTTCTTACGCCTCGCCCGTGGGTGGCTGTCGTAGTAAGTCTGTGTCCTGCCCTTCTTAACTCTCACTGCCCCACCTCTCTTTGAACTCTCTGACACGCAGTGTGAACTCCTCTGGGAGCCTCTCCAATAGCATCTTCATTGTCTTCTTACTGTTGGTGACGTCTGGGAGTCCGTCCTTGTTAATGTCCGACAGCTCCTCCCCCACGAGCACACACCCCCGTATCTGGCTGTGGAAATTACCCGAATGTATCAGAATATGACTCCTGTCGGGCACGTCAAGTATGTGGAAGTGCTCCCCATACTTCTCGCTCGTGCGCCTCACCACCTTGTAGTCTCCGATGGGAATTGAGCTTATGTTCCGTCTGTTCTCTCTCCACGGGAGCTCCAGCGTGTAGCAGAAAATCTCCCCCTCCATCATCAGGCTCCCAATCACCTGCTCATCGAAGAAGTCCCATCGGTTTAGGCTTACTACCATGTGAATCAGTGGTTTACGAATGCAAAAATAAAGAATAAAACACCCCGTCCTGTGAGCCTGAATCCGCACTTGACAATCTGAAAAATATGCTGTACCTTTGCCCTGAGTGAGAGCTCTACGAGACGGGACTACTACTCTATCTCAAGAAATCTGTCAGATTTCTCTCTTCCCCCCGTTAGGGGCGAAACCCCAAGTGTAGCCCCCTCCTCTAACCAAGGAGGGAGCGTCTCTCACTAATCACATCCAAAGGGAGGACTTGGGCATGCTATACCCAATTCTGAAATCCAACCAAAATACAGACTCCCCCCCGCCTGACTTGAGCTTACGCACGTCAGGCTGTGGAGTCAATGTGTTGTTTTCTACAACATATGAAGAGTGTTGGTCTTTTTTTTGATTCCGAGATATGTTCGGGGGTGGGATTATATGTATTGCGTAGCGTTGCGAACGACGAACCGAAACCGATTCCTGCACCCATGCCCTGCCTTTGAGTCCGCGTAACCGCCTAACTTTCAGCGTTTTACATGTCCTGTGTGTGCTATCTGCTTGATTGTCAGCGGATTGTGTGGTGGTGGTGGTCTTGGGACGGCACACATCATCAATCCCATCCCGTAACTCACTCAGCATCAGAGTATTACGACAAATTCCCCTTTGGGATAGGCTAAGTCCTTGATAACCATACACATAGACCCAATCTGCCTGTCCTCGGGGACACATTCTATCAACATGGTGTCAGTCTGCGGAGTCTGAGAATCAGCGAGTTAGAAAATAAATCATGGTCATTATAAAGGGATGGCGTATCATTGCAGTGCTAATCAAAACCACAGCAACATGAGTAACAGAACGTCAAACTATCAGCGCATCCGCTTCGCTTCCTATCTGCCGAAGATTGCCTATCACCACATCGTCACTGAGGACGATGAGAGCACTGACCATTTCCTCATGAAGGAGATGACCAAGTGCGCTGAATCGGGCAGAGCTATAGACACAGCATTGCTACAGAAGTGCTTCGACATTCAGCACGCCTACAAGATGGGACTGCACTCTCGCAGGGAAGCAGACCTGTTGATGGTGGACGCAGGAGTCCCTGTCCTCAACAGAGTCGTAAGGCACACTGACGAGTCCTAAATGGACGAAACGTCCACAATCGTGGACGTCTGTGTCATAACCTAAAACAATAGAACACATGAACAATTGCAAGAATACCAACATCGAATTCGATAGCTACATCCCAAAAATCGCCTATTGGTATGTTGGCGGAATCAACGAGCGCAATGGCTACGATGGGCACATAGACACCAAGGAAGCATATGACTACTACATCTCACGTCATTTCAGTGATAGCGAGTACGATGGCTTTTCTGTCAGAGAGATGAACCTACTGCTCGCATGCATCGAAATCATGCGTGAAGTGAAAGAATCATGGTGCTCTCGTCACAGCAAGCGCAGAATCCTGCGAGACGAATGGGAACAGATGATGGTGGACGCAGGAGTCCCCACGCTATAGGCATACTGATGAGTCCTAAATGGACGAAACGCTCCTCTCGTATCGGAGCGTCTATGTCATTAACCAAAAAACAACAGACATGAGTGAATTGATGATTATCAAGCAATGGATTGAGAGCACAGAAGAGGTCTCAACAGCAATCGGATTGTCCGACATCCAATCGGCTGTCGCAGGTTCGAATCGCGGAGAAGTGAATCAGTTTGTACGTCGGATGACGAAAGGGCAGTACGCTAAGCGCGTATTCGATTTTTGGAATTCCGAACACGGACAGCGCATCATCGAGGACAGCGGACTACTCATCACGAAAGACACGTTCTGCAAGGCAATCTATGGCTGTGGCTACAGGCAGACCAAACGTCTGCACGACGTGTCGCATCTGTCAGATGCTGAGCAGAAGAAGTTCGCGAAGTGGGCAATCGCCAACGACGTCAAGTTGAAGCCCGACACATGCATCAAGTACTACAGAGCTACCATCGACGAGCGAGTGGAGTACGCAGAAGCACATGGAACAGACTGCTCGAATGCTGACGCCATGAACACAATGATGAGCGCATGTCCTGTGAGAGATGTCAACGAGGACGTATCTGCATATGGTTCTGCTGAGCGCAGAGGAGCAGGGAGCAGCAATGTGTCCTCGGGGACAGATTCAGATGCTCCTGCTGAGGAATCTGCTGTTCCTGTACTGAACATCGGTATCCATGGATTGGATGGAATGAAAGCCCACATTGAGAGTGGAGGAATCATTCGAATATGGGACGCTGACGGCAATGAGGTGATGCGAATCTTGGACGCGTTTACCCAAGCTCAAATGAACTTCACATCGGGTGATGTTGATGAAGCCCTCGATGTCGGGAATGCAATGAACCTGTTCACAGGGTACACTTCGTAAACGTAAACAACAGCTAAAAAACAACAAGCTATGCCTACCAACAGCAACAACACCAACAGCAACATCATCACGTCCGCATCGGGCGTGGTGACACGACAGGAGACCCGCGGAAAGCAGTTCTCCATTACCCGCATCTGTCCATCGACAGGAGGAGACAGGACACGAGTCTATGGATGGCACTCAAGCATGTCACCCGAGTTTGTCTTTCAGAACGATGGTATCGAGCAGAGTGACCTTGTCGGCATCTCTCCATCACGTCGCGAAGATTGGATGGATGGTGACAGCAAGAGCAAGTTCACCATCGGCATCGAGATTGAGAAGAACACACTGCATCGCAATGCTCGTATCGTGCATCCTCTCATCGGCAAGTTAGAGAGCGATGGTTCTTGTGGTGGTCGTGACAGAAATGGTGCCCATCATGAGGGCACAGAGTTCATCACGAATCCGCTTCCTCTCGTTCCCAAGTCTGTCCTCCGCAACAAGGTGATTGGAATGTTCCATGACAATGCACTCGCCATCAACGACGAGACGTCTCCGTCGAATGCTCTCACTCGCAGAGATGCTGAGAGCGGAAAGCGAGTCTTCTGCTGTGGTGGTCACACCACCATCGGAGTCGCAGGAATGAACGGAAGTGATATCAGAGATGCTGTCCGTCCGTTCGCAGGAATACTGCTCGCTGTGTACAGAAAGCGTCTGTGGAGTTACTACTGCAACAAGGACGTCCGCTTCCAAGGTACATGGGACAGACATGCTGTCGCGAATGTCCGAAGCAATGTGTGTGAATTCCGCATCGCGAATCGTGTGTCCTCGGTCGGAGGAATGATAAACCGATACGAGATGTTCGCCACGTTGATGGACACAGCTGTGAATCGTCCATGTAGCTTCAATGCGTTCTTGAATCGCATGAAGCCCACCATCGCCAAGATGTACGGACACGACGAGCACAAGGTCGCTGAGATTATGCATCTCGCCAAGCGATTTCAGAAGTTCATCGACAGCGAGACAACACACGAAGACATTGCGCCATTCGTCTCGCACATCTGATATGTCCTCGGGGACAGATTGTTCAACGCAGGGAGCGGATGCTCCCTGCTTAATACCAACCAAGTAAACCAAACAACCATGTCAAAAAGACAACCAAACTATGCCCTGCGACGCAAGGTCGCGATGTTCACGTTCCAAATGATTGGACTGATTGGATTCTTCTCCTTCTGCTATGGAGCATTGGGATTCATCTACAACCCAACGACATTCGTCTTACTGAACGATGCAGGTGAAGTCTACGAGACAATAGAACTCGACCAAACATTCCAAGCTCGATTTTGCGTCTTCTGTGCGTTCTGTTTCCTGTTCGGCTCTCTGCAAATCTCAAAACGATTCGAAGCATGAGACGTTCAAAAACAGACCCAAGGATTATCCGCTCGTCCTTTCCAACAACATGTCAAGAGACAGGATGGACAATACAACGAGGAGATGAATGTGTGTACTATCCAAACGGACGCGTCTACCACATGGACAGCAAGCAGGCACAGGAGTATCGTGAATGGCGCGCAGACATCGACCAAGGATTCAACTACTGATTAGTAGCAGTCCGTCTTTTCAATCTGTCTTCGGGGACATGTCCTCGGGGACAGATTTTTTTTGCTTCAGACTCTGGAGCTCCAGACCAGTCGCCAGACTGGGCGTTCAGCCCGCCAGTGGGCGGGCGTTCACTATGACGAACCAGTGACGCTCTACAGCTGATTTGCACATGTCAAATATTTGTCAGACATTTGTCCTGTAATCAAAAATCAACAGCATGGCTACACAGATTAAAACAGACGGCACTCGAGTTGAGAACTGCGAGTACAGAGGGCTCAGGGCAAAGCAGGAGGCAGTGGGCGGTTACATCGAACCCGTCTACCTGACAGACGGGAGAGTTGTCATCATCAACGAGGAGGGACTGCTCGAAGGTCTTCCCGTGAACGAGGAGGCGTTCAAGGAGACAGAGCTCATCTTGGTGGGCGATGTTCTCATCCTCTCTCAGGAGGAGTGGAACGAGGAGTGAGCGTGAAGCTCAGGCGAAAAGAGAATGTGTCCTCGGGGACACATTTTTTTTGCCCACAACCGCGCGTTCCCGCGCCCAAGCGCGTTCACTATGACGAACGACCTCGAATGCCCACAACCCTCTGAATGTCAGTCACTTACAAATTTTAACACAATTTAACAGAATTTTAACACTCTCAGTCATTGCTATGTCAGATAAATGTCAGACATTTGTGTCAACAAAACAACAGAAAGCATGTACATTAAATTCAGAGAGCGTTTCCGCAAGCCACAGCACACAGAGAGACAGCAGTCAGCTGAAATCATCAACTTTCTCAGAGAGTTGCATGGAGAGTGTCGGTCACGAAGGGATGATTGCCTACAAAGACTCAATACCAATGCTGAACTCCTCAATATGAATACAAGAATAGAGGAGCTCCTCGAGAGCAAGGCGATGGCGAGAGAGGTTAAAGGGCTCCTCGATGCAATTTGGATGCGAGCCGCAAGTACGTCTCAATTTGGGGAAGAAATTGAGAGGGAGAATGTACCGCCAAGTGACATAGCCAAGTGTGCTCATGAGCACCTGATAATGGAGTCGATGAGACGTCTACACTCCGACACGACAGGAGAGACGAACAGCAGTCCATGGTATATCGCTCGCCTACAGGCGAAGGGACGTTTGGCGCATGAGTTGTTTAACATGAGAGGATAAGACATGATATACATCATCTTTGTTGCCCTGTGGTGGGCAAACGACACCGCAAAGTATGTCCTCGGGGACACATCAGAAGACAGTTTAACCGCCAAAAACAAAAACCATGGCTGATTTTGAATGGACAGATGACTCTGTCAAGATGTTCGCACACATCTACACAAGTGCACCGAAGAGCAGTCTGATAGACTTCGAGTTCGATGTCAAGGACTACAAGGGGAAGCCCATCGGTCAGAAGTTGGTTCAGTTCAAGAAAGACTACCAACGCTCTGCCCTGACACGTCACTACAGGAATGTCCTGCGGAGCGTGAGTGCTGAGAACCTGAAGCTCATCAAGGAGAACGAGAAGCTCTCCGAAGAGGTCGAGCTCCTCAAGAAGCAGATGCATCTGCGCGAAAAGAGTTAAGACTCTGTTGTGGTGGGCAGGGGTGCGTCCAAGTGGCGTGCCCCTCTACCACAGAAACCACCGCCAAAAAATTTTTCTTGCACATGTCAGATTTTTGTCAGACATTTGCACAACACTAAACAAAAACAACAGCTTATGTGCGTGATTATCATCAAACAGCAACAGGACATGCAGATTCCTGCCCAAACATTGGAAAAGTCTGCTCAGGTAAACCCACACGGACTCGGGGTAGTTTGGCTCGACACGTTCGATGTGTCTTATCACAAGTCATCTGAGTGGCGTGTGCTCAACAGCAAGCGTCCATTCATCGCTCACTTTCGGTTCGCTACAATCGGTGCTGTCAATCAGTCCAACACGCATCCATTCGTGTGCGGTGACAATGCGGACGAGCTCCTGATGATGAACGGAACCATCCATGGCTTGGGCGATGACAGGCAGTGCGACAGCAAGGTGCTCGCCAACATGCTCGGCAAGGTGAACAGGAGACATTGGAAGAAGGGCTTATCGAAGTATGACAAGGTGCGGTTCTGCACCATCAACACGGCAAACCGCTCGTTCCAAATCTACAACAAAGACCTGTGGACTAAGCGCGATGGCGTGTGGTTCTCCAAGGACAATGTCCTCGAGGACAACTATGTCGCGGTGTACGGAACGCTGAAGCGTGGGCACGGAAACTACAACAGATTCCTCCGCGATTCCACATTCGTGGGCTCAGGCACGACAGCCGAAAAATATCCGCTCATCATCTCGGGTCTGCCGTATGTGGTGGAGAGAAAGGGCGTGGGCTACAACGTGGAGGTGGACGTGTTCAAGGTGAGCGACACCAAGCTCGCTGAGTTGGACTCGCTCGAGGGTCATCCACATTGGTACATCCGCAAACAGGTGTTCATCAAGGTGAAGGGCTCGCTCAGGATGTGTTGGCTCTACTTCAACCCAACTGTCGAAACCCGCGGTCAGGAGTTCCACAGGAGCTATGGTACATGCACCCTCCACACGCAAATGCACGAGGACACATATCCCGAAAGTACAAAGAGCGACACCATCGATGCGCCAATGTGTGAGGGGTGCTACAATGACTTGGAGTTCCGACCTGACGTGTATGATGATGGGACAGGCGCGTACTACTGCGATGAGTGTTGCGAGTGGTATTCGTATGAGGATGTCAACAACCAAATGTATCTATCGTAATGTGTCCTCGGGGACACATAATCCCAATCGTATGACAAAGAAGAAATTCAGAAGCATCCTCAGACAGGAGATGAGGATGCTCAAGAAAGAGGTGAAGCCCAACGTGGCTCGAATACTCTATCTCGGAAGAAAAATCCGCGAGAACGAGCTCGACATCGAGGCGTTCCGTGATACAGGTCTGTTCATGACTGAGGAGATGTACATGAAGATGTACGCCAAAGAAAGTGACGTGGTCAGAGGCGACACTGATTGGGTGTGCAGGTACGCGGGAGGATACGCCATACAGGCTCACGGAGACATTGCTGAACCCACAAGCCTGAAGTGGAGATACATCAGCACGTTTGGAACACCAACAGAAGATGGTACGTCCAAGCTCGATATACAGGTTTCAGGCACAATTGAAGAAGTAGAAGAGTACCTATATGAAAGAGCATAAGAATCTATTCGACCTGTACGTCCGCAGGGTGTGTGCGGCATATGTGATTAGCGAGCAGGAGATGTTCTCGCGCACGAAGAACAACGATGTGACAGAGGCACGGCAGATGCTGTTCCTGTTGTGTTACGGACGTCCGATGCGCGTTTCTAAAATCACGCAGTTCGTGAACGACAGGGGACTGTCTTTTCACCACACAGCTGTCCTGTACAGCATCGACAGGGGCATGGAGAAGTTCATCAACAATGAGGACTTCCAAGAGGTGGCGCAGAGGTGCGCCACGAAGAGTCTCGTCCTGCACGACAGGTTCTCGGAGGAGAAGATGAAGAGGTTCATCAGCAAAAAAAATCCCATCTGATTTGCATATGTCAGATTTTTGTCAGATATTTACAGAAGCAAAAACAAACAACATGGGATACAGCAAAAGAGAATTCGGAAAACTGATGGAGCAGATGAATCCGCTCATCCAACATCTCGCAGACGAGATGGAGTGGGCAGAGCAGGAGTATCTGCACTCACAGGTCAAGCACGTTAAAGTCCAAAAGAAACAAACCAAAGCGAAGCAACAATGAAAGTGAAAATCACAAAGAGAGTGGTGTTCCACAAGATAGCGGATGTCACCATAGATGTGCCCGATAACGTCTCCAAGCATGAGATGGATGAATGGCTTCTGATGAACGAGAATGAGTGGATGTTCAAGGTTGATGGGAAACTTGGACTCATGGAAGATGAAGTGACTGAGGTCAAGTTCGGATTCGGACTTGGTGACGGAATGGTGGACGAGGACGCAGAGGTGGAGGAGAGATACGACATCCTCGATGACAAAGGGAAACCAACTTTCGGAGGACACATTTAAGGAGACAGCCATGAAAGACATCAAAGAGTTCCTGATAGTAGTGGGGAAAAAGATGAGTCAGGTCGCGCAGACGAACCCACACGCACGCACCCTATTGGATGACCTGAGACACGATGTCCTCGATGACATTGGTCTGTATGGAGAGGACAAGAGCGACAGGCTCGCACGAGCGTCCAAGCAGT
>Ga0098074_1000218_pt1 | contig 47179 bp, 32 predicted proteins | sample 32_taG_FD_75064 | JGI IMG/M metagenome (GOLD analysis project Ga0098074, IMG submission 75064) | Marine viral communities from the Gulf of Mexico - 32_GoM_OMZ_CsCl metaG | ecosystem: Environmental > Aquatic > Marine > Oceanic | place: Atlantic Ocean: Gulf of Mexico | collected 2015-07-12 | reverse complement strand
TGGAGAAATCAAGTAACAGGACAATGCATGTCATGGATAGACAATGGATTACGACCACGTGCAATGACTCGCGATTTAGATTGGGGAGTAAAAGTTCCACTTCCGAACGCTGAAGGCAAGGTGTTATACGTTTGGTTAGATGCACCAATTGGCTATATTTCAGCAACGAAACAATGGGCTTCAGAGAATAACAAAGATTGGAAAGACTACTGGACAGGTGATCGTAAATTGGTTCATTTTATTGGAAAAGACAACATTGTTTTCCACGCCATTATCTTCCCTATTCTATTGAAAGATCACGGCGATTTAGTTTTACCAGATAATGTACCTGCATACGAATTTTTGAATTTAGAAGGTGATAAATTCTCAACTTCGCGCAATTGGGCTGTTTGGTTGCATGAGTACTTGGAAAGTTATCCAGATAAAGTGGACGAATTGAAATATGTGTTGACTTCCATTGCTCCTGAAACAAAGGACAGTGAGTTTACATGGAAAGAATACCAAACACGCATCAATAGTGAGTTGGCAGATATCTTAGGGAATTTTGTGAACCGTGCTTTGGTCTTAACTCAAAAATATTACGATGGTCATGTTCCTGCATTGGGAGAATTGACTGCAGAAGATAAATCAGTACTTGCCGAAATGGAATCCATTCCAAGACGAATCAGCAAGTTGGTATATGATTATAAATTGCGTGATGCGCAAGCTGAAGCAATGAATCTTGCCCGTTTAGGAAACAAGTATTTAGCAGAAACTGAACCTTGGAAGTTGGTGAAAACAGATGCTAAACGCGTGGAAACAATCATGAATATTGCGTTGCAAATTACAGCCAACCTAAGTATCATATTGCAACCTTTCCTTCCAGAAACCGCAAAGAAATTGAGTCAATTCTTGAATTTTGAAGCCAATTCATGGGAAAATGCCGGAAAATCTGATTTGTTAGCAGCTGGCTCAAAAACAGAACAACCTGAAATATTGTTTGCCAAAATAGAAGATTCTTTGGTAGAGACGGAAGTGGCTAAATTAAATGCCAATCAACCTGTGGAAACAACATTCGAAGCACAAAAGGCTGAAACATCTTTTGATGATTTCATGAAAATGGATATTCGCTTAGGAACAATCTTGGAAGCAGAAAAAGTAGAGAAAGCTGATAAATTATTAAAGCTATTGGTTGATACTGGTTTGGACAAAAGAACTGTTGTCTCAGGAATTGCTGAACATTATTCTCCAGACGAAGTTGTTGGTAAAACCGTTCAAATCTTAATGAATTTAGCTCCACGAAAAATTCGTGGCATTGAATCGCAAGGAATGATTTTAATGGCAGAAAACGAAGAGGGAAAATTGTCGTTCATGGTTCCCGAAAAAGAGTTTGGAGCTGGCGGCGGTGTGAGATAGTTTTGCTTTATGGTGTTGACAACAAATTTGTCAAAACCAATCCTCGACTGCGGTATATCCCACTTCATACGGATTTGCAAACACCAACAATGTCCATTTCTTCTTTCCTTCTTTGAATTCATAGCGCACAAACATATCGGTCTCTGACAACTTCACCATCTCATAAATATTGAATGGAGTGGTCCCTTCCTGAGTGTGATCGTCAATGCCTAAGTCATACTTTCCAATAATTATCCTCACTTCAGAAAACACTAAATCGACTGTTTCCTGGTCTATTGGACCTCTATAAACAATTCCAAGATCCTTTAATTCGGTTTGAGAAAATGATACTGTGGAAATAATCAATGCAAATAAGAGTGCTAATTTCTTCATGGTTTTAGGTATTTGAAATGGCAACATTTCCATTCCCGCTAGCAAGAACTAGTTTGTAATCAATGAACGAAAATTAAGGAAATCGTTACAAGTTCACCTACATGAATCATCCTTCACTTTTTCTTAACAATGACGTTTCAATTTTTAAATAAATACCATCTATCTTTGTCCCGAAATTGAAATTGTACTCCTAGATGCTTAGCACGTTCTTGTGTTATTTGCTGAAACCAATTTCGATGACAATGATATTATTTTTAACATGCGTTTAGTTAGTGTTTTCACTTGTTTAGTAGCACTTATTCATCTTCCAACATTTTCACAGCAACTCATTATCAATGAAGTCTCTCAAGGAACTTCTTCCAAAGAATACGTTGAATTTGTAGTTGCCGGAAATCCAACATGTATCACTCCTGTGCCTTGTATGGATTTGCGAGGAGTCATCATTGATGACAACAATGGTTATTTTGCTAGTGGTGGTGGAAGTGGAATTGCACCTGGCGCTGTACGATTTGCGAACACCTCCTTTTGGAGTTGCATACCTCAAGGTACTCTCATTGTCATTTACAATAACGATGATATCAACCCAGCACTTCCTCCAAATGATGTGAGCATGTCTGACGGAAACTGTAGATTAATTATCCCGATTAATTCAACTTTGATCGAAGGACAAAGCATTAGTCCAACTTCCACTATTACTAATTATCCTGCAACTGGCTCATGGATTGCAGGAGCAGGCGATTGGTCACAGGTAAGCATGAACAATAGCAATGATTCATTCTTAACACAAGCAACAATTTCGAGCGCAGCGCCATCTCATGCTGTTAGCTGGGGAAATAACTCAACAAATACTGTAATCTACTTTAGCGGAAGTGCTTCTGGAAAAGTCTTCTACTTTTCAAATTCGACCGACAACAATCCTTTCCTTCAATCGAATTGGGTTGCTGGAAACGTTGGAGCAGATGAAACACCTGGTATAGCAAACAATGCGGCAAATGATGCTTGGATTGGTGGAATGAATCCGCAATGTGGAATATCAAACAACATTCAATTAACATTGAGCTCAACACCAACTGGATGTGGTTCAAATTGTTCTGGAACAGCCAATGTTGTTATTTCTGGAGGCACGGCACCTTATCAAATTGTTTGGTCCAATGCGGCGACAACACAATCGATTACCAATCTTTGCGCTGGAACATATTCGGTTACTGTTACAGATAATGCCGGATGTTCCATCGATGATCAAATTAGCGTTAGTTCGGGAACGAGCAATTTATCCGTTCAAGCCAATGCAACAAATGAAAGTTGTGCAGGATTGTGTGATGGAGCAATTTCTTCATCCGTTTCGGGAGGAACTCAACCCTATTCCTATTCATGGAGCAATGGTGCGACAAGTAACTCAATTTCCACACTTTGTCCTGACAATTATACACTTACTGTAACTGACAATGCTGGATGTTCTACTGTTACAAATGCAATAGTCGGTGCTGGCGCTACGATTCCTGATGCTACAATCACAACAACTGGCCCTTTTACTACAACGGATAACCTTGTCCAAATGTCTGCCAACTCGACTGGTGGAACGTGGACAGCAGATTGTGGTTCGTGTATTTCGTCAACTGGTCAATTTGATCCACAAAGTGTCATTGCAGGAAGCTATGAAATTTGTTACACAAACGGAAATGGTGCGTGCTCCGACATGGATTGTCAAACTATAGTTGTAACAGAAGGTTGCACGCCACAAACTACTGGTGAAGATGCGATAGGTTGTCCAAATGTTAGCGTTGAAATCAATGGTGTCACTTACACGCAACCTGGCGCATATTCTGAAACATTTATTGGTCAAAATGGATGTGATAGCACTCATACTGTCTTTTACACATGGCATAACACTTTTCCGGTGAATTTAAGCACAACACAATGTGAAGGCGATACATTTGAAATCAATGGAATTCAATACACAGAAACAATTCAATTTAGCGAACAAGTGATTGATGCCAATGGTTGTGTAGTGACTAACTCCTACTCTATTGTTTTCGATGATTGCAGTGTTCCTGAATACTCGGTTTTCATTCCCAATACTTTTACTCCAAACAGCGACAATGTCAACGATTTTTTTGAAATTGTCTTAAGCGGAGGAATGTTAGAGTCTGGTTTTATTGTAAACAGATGGGGAACTATTGTTCATGAATTTTCACCAACTGAATTGACATGGAACGGTGAAACTAAGCAAGGACTGCTCGTTCCAGATGGCGTGTACACTTATAGTGTTACAATTAGAAAGTTCAATGGAGTACCAGAACAATTTCATGGATTTGTGACAGTCATTCGTTAATTGCGCATGGAAAAATAGAGGTTCCTAAAATCGGAATAAAAAGGTATATTTGAAACACTTGATTTTGAATATACAACTATGAAAAACTATTTCATTCTTTGCCTTTTGTCGCTATGCACTATTGTTGCTAGTGCACAAAAATCAGAATCATTGCACGCGCTACAAGGTCAAATCATTGCGAATTCGAAAGATTCCACTTTGATGCGAAAATTACTCACAAAAATTTCCGCTCAAGACACACATCCTGATAGCACCTTTAAATATGGCGACTTTTTAATTGAACAAAGTAAAAAAAGCAATTTCACTCGCATTCACGCCAATACCTCTTATCATTTGGGAGTTATGTGTACCACAAAAGGAACTTATTCCAGAGCGTTGTATTATTTATTAGAAGCCGAAAAAGACTATCAAACCTTGAGAGATTATGACAAGTTAGGTCAAATTTACAGTACAATTGGGAATACCTATTTGGGAATCGGCAACAAGGAAGAAATGTACCATTATTTCAAATTGTGTTATGATTTAGGCGTTCAACAAAAAAGCAATAAATACAAAGCTTATGGAGCCGGAGGACTAGGGAATTATTACAATGAAGTAGGACAATACAAACAATCGAATGCATGGAATGATACTGCTTTGGTGTATTTCCGAGAACTTGGTTTTAAAGTGGGATGTGCTATTCTCACCATTAATTCAACCACAAATTATCGCAAACTTGGTGAAATTTCAAAGGCAAAAGAATTGATCCAAACAATTGAAAAGGACATCATTCAGATGGATTTCAACTATGCTTCATTCTTGTTCTACAAAGAAAAAGGAGATCTTGACATGGCAACGAACAACACGCAATCTGCCATCACAAATTACCATTCGGCTTTGGACAAAATTTTACCCGACAATGCCATACACAACATCTCTGAAATCTATAAGAGTCTCTCTGAAGCCTATGAAAAAGCCGGGAATGCTCAAAAATCATTGAAATACTTACAACTTCATTTAAACTACAAAGATTCGGTTTTCAACGAGGAAAGTAATCGCCAAATTGTTGACATCACCGCTAAGTATGTTTCAGAAAAAAAAGACGCTGAAATTAAATTGTTGAACCGCGAAAATGCCTTAAACAAATCTGAATTGTCGCGTAAAAAAACCATTATTTACGCAAGTATTGGAGGAGGAATCCTGTTAGCTATCATGTTGTTGTTTTTCATCAAAGCAAACATCCAAAAGAACAAGACGAATCAACTTCTAGCACAGCAAAAAATCATCATTGAAGACAAACAAAAAGAAATTTTAGACAGTATCAACTATGCGAAACGCATCCAATTTACATTACTAGCAAGTGATAATTTGCTCAACACACAATTGGAAGATCACTTTGTATATTTTGAGCCAAAAGACATTGTAAGTGGCGATTTTTATTGGGGAATTACTAAGGGAACAAAATCATACTTAGCCGTTTGTGATTGCACCGGCCATGGAGTTCCAGGAGCATTTATGAGTCTTTTGAATATCAATTTTTTAAACGAAGCAATTACAGAAAAAAACATCGAAGAACCGGGAGAAATATTCAATTTTGTTCGAACGAGGTTGATTGAAAACTTAAGTGCGGATGGATCTCAAGATGGTATGGACGGAATTCTTATTTGCGTTGATAAATCAACGAATACAATCAGCTATGCTGCAGCCAACAATGGTCCATTGTTAATTCACAACAATGAAATCATTGCCACCCAAAATGATCGCATGCCAGTGGGAAAAGGCATCAAAGAAGAGCCATTTCAAACATTTCACTTATCGGTTCAAAAAGGAGATTTTATCTATTTGTATACAGACGGATTTGTAGATCAATTTGGTGGAGAAAAAGGCAAAAAATTCATGCACAATCCATTGAAAAAGTTACTCTTGAGCATTCATCAAGAGCCCTTGCTTGAACAACGTCTAATTCTTAAAAAGACGTTGTTGGAATGGAAAGGAGACTTGGAACAAGTGGATGACATCTGCATGATTGGACTTAGAGTTTAACGATGACATCAGACAGTTTACAGCAGTGGATATCAAAAAACGAACAGAACACCTTACGTTCTTGGGATGATTCGATATTTCTTTCTAAAGTTATGCTTCAACTGAACAAGGATTTCTCTACTTGTTGTTGCGAACTATTTGAACAAGATTTGGATGTGAAAAAAGTGAGTAAATCTCTACTCATTGAAGCTGTAATGAACACTTTGATCCATCTTGAAAAAGAGAATCCATCAGCGCTTCCCCAATTGTTGTATATCATTGATATTCCTGAAAACATCTATCAACAAGTCCAAAATAATGCTACTTCTTTTCATAGAGGTTTGGCAGAAGTGATTGTGATTCGCGAAGCTTATAAAGTTTGGATACGTATCAACTTCTCCTAACAGTCTGAAAATTCGCACGTTGAATTTGAACCATTCATCGGGACAATCGTTATAAAATCAACAAATATTTCTTACGATTTCAGGCACTCAATCCAACAATATCACTAAATTTGTGCCTCCATAATTGTGCATAAAACCATGGATAAAATTTCATACGTTGGGAATGCAGATGTGAACGCTATCGATCATCTGTACAAAAGTTATCAGCAAGACCCTGAAAGTGTTGATACAGGCTGGAAAAAGTTTTTCGAAGGATTCGATTTCGCTCGAACAAACTTTGATGATGAAGGAGCAATTCCTGAAAACTTCCAAAAGGAACTAAAAGTTTTAAATCTTATCAGTGGTTACCGCAATCGCGGACATTTGTTCACAAAAACAAACCCTGTTCGTGAAAGACGTCAGTATGCGCCAACTCTCCATTTGTCAAATTTTGAATTAGATGAATCTGATTTAGATACAGTTTTTAATGCGGGAGAGGAAATTGGTATTGGTGCGGCGACATTGCGTGCAATTATCGATCACATGGAAAAAACATATTGTCAATCCATTGGAATTGAGTTCATGTACATGCGTGAACCTGATCGTGTAAAGTGGTTTGTCAATGCAATCGAATTAAGTAATCGTCCAAGTTTTTCGAAAGAAAGAAAATTAGAGATTTTCAATAAACTGAATCGAGCAACAGGATTTGAATCATTTTTAGGGAAGAAGTTTGTTGGACAAAAACGTTTCTCAATTGAAGGATTGGAAGCATTGGTTCCAGCAATTGACGCATTGGTTCATAAAGGTTCGGAATTAGGTGTTGATTATTTCGTAATGGGAATGGCGCACCGTGGACGTTTGAATACATTGACAAACATCTTTGAAAAACGACCAAAAGATATTTTCGCAGAATTTGAAGGAAAAGAATTTGACTTTGATGATGCGTTTGACGGAGACGTAAAATACCATCAAGGATTCACATCATTTGTGAAACGTAATGGAAGAGAAATCGGTTTGACATTAGCTCCAAACCCATCTCACTTAGAGGCTGTAAATCCTGTAGTAGAAGGAATTTCAAGAGCAAAATTGGATCATTTATACAACAATGATTTGAAATCAGTTTGTCCTGTTTTAGTTCATGGTGATGCTGCAATTGCAGGTCAAGGTGTTGTGTATGAAACGGTTCAAATGGCACAATTGGATGGTTACAAAGCGGGAGGAACAATCCACATCGTTACTAATAACCAAGTTGGATTTACAACCAATTATTTAGACGGTCGTTCATCAACGTATTGTACAGATATCGCTAAAACGACATTGTCACCAGTATTCCACGTCAATGCAGATGATGTTGAAGCAGTTGTTCAAGCAATGGAAATTGCCATGGAGTACCGTCAAAAATTTGGATCAGATATTTTCATTGACTTGTTAGGTTACCGTAAATATGGACACAACGAAGGAGATGAGCCGAAGTTTACTCAACCAAATTTATACAACCTAATTTCGAAGCATCCAAATCCAAAAGATATTTACTTGGCTCAATTGACAAGTCAAAGTATCATATCAAAAGCGGAAGCAACTGCAATTTCTGATGAATACAATGAGTTCTTGGAAAATGAATATGCTGAATGTGAGAAATTAGAAAAAGCAACAGTTTATGATTTCTTAGGGCAAGATTGGAAAGGATTCCGTCATGCAAAACACGAAGATTTCATCAAATCACCTGATACTTCAGTCGATAAAAAATTATTGCTAGATCTTGGTCGCAAGTTAGCTACATTGCCTTCAGGTAAAAAATACTTTAGAAAAATTTCTAAGATTTTTGATGACCGTTTGAATGCGATTGAAAGCGACACATTGGACTGGGGAAGTGCAGAAATGTTGGCATATGCAACATTGTTAAATGAAGGGCATCCAGTACGTATTTCTGGACAAGATGTTGAGCGTGGTACATTCTCTCACCGTCACGCCGTTGTGAAAACAGAAGACACAGAAGAAGAAATTGTAACATTGAACTTATTGAATGAGAAACAAGCACCATTCTCAATTTACAATTCCTTCCTTTCAGAATATGCGGTACTTGGATTTGATTATGGTTACTCATTGGCTTGTCCAAACGGATTAACAATTTGGGAAGCACAATTTGGAGATTTCTTCAACGGTGCACAAATTATGGTCGATCAATTCATTACTGCTGGTGAAGACAAATGGTCTACACAAAGTGGTTTAGTGATGCTATTGCCTCATGGATATGAAGGTCAAGGTGCTGAGCATTCATCTGGAAGAATGGAAAGATGGTTGCAGCAATGTGCTGATTTAAACATCCAAGTTGTAAACACATCAACACCAGCGAATCATTTCCATTTGTTGCGTCGACAAATCCACAGAGAGTTTAGAAAACCATTGGTTGTTTTCTCTCCAAAAATGTTGTTGCGCTATCCATCCGCAGTTTCTTCGCTAGACGAAATGGCAAAAGGTGGTTTCCAAGAGGTAATTGATGATTCAAAAGCAAAAGTGAAAGACGTAGATACTGTCGTGCTATGTTCTGGTAAATTCTACTATGAAATGTCGGAAAAAGCAGCCGAAATGGGTGTTGACAATATGGCATTTGTTCGTGTTGAACAATTGTATCCATTGCCACAGAAACAAATCGAAGCTATCGTTGCCAAATACAAAAATGCACAACGTGTGCTTTGGGCACAAGAAGAACCAGAGAATATGGGAGCTTGGCGTTACATGGCAATGGCATTGCGCGATATGAAGTTGATTGGAATTACACGTCCAGCATCAGCGGCAGCAGCAGAAGGTTCAAAAGCGTTACACTTAAGAAGATTGGAAGCATTGTTTAACAACTTGTTTCAATACGCATCAGTTAAAGCAAATTAAAAAAACTTAAATCAAAATACCATGTCAGTATTAGAAATGAAAGTACCAAGTCCAGGAGAATCAATTTCAGAAGTAGAAATTGCTCAATGGATGGTTTCTGACGGAGATTACGTTGAAAAAGATCAAACAATTGCAGAAGTAGATTCAGATAAAGCAACATTGGAGTTGCCTGCTGAAGATAGCGGAATCATTACATTGAAAGCAGAAGAAGGCGATGTTGTAAAAGTAGGACAAGTAGTTTGTTTGATTGATACATCAGCTGAAAAGCCTGCCGGATTTGAATCTGCTCCAGAAAAAGAAGCACCTGCCGTGGAAGCTCCAGTAGCAGCAAAAGGCCCAAGTCCTGATCCTGTAAAGGAAGCGCCAAAAGCAACGGCGGATACAAAAACTTCTTATGCAAGTGGGACAGCATCTCCTGCAGCGTCAAAAATGTTGGCTGAAAATGGAGTTAGCGCTTCTCGTGTAAACGGTACTGGCAAAGATGGTCGTATTACAAAGCAAGATGTATTAGCTGCAATGGCAGGTGGATTCTCTCCAGAAGCAGCTGCAGGTTGGGGTGGAACACGCGATACAAACAGAGAGAAAATGTCAATGCTTCGTAGAAAAGTTGCTGAGCGTTTGGTATCTGTGAAAAATGAAACAGCAATGTTGACGACTTTCAATGAAGTTGACATGAAACCTATCATGGACTTAAGAGCGAAATACAAAGATCAGTTTGCAAAATACCACGAAGTGAATTTAGGATTTATGTCTTTCTTCACAAAAGCAGTAACTGAGGCATTGAATCATTTTCCAGCTGTGAATGCACAAATCGATGGAAACGAAATGATCATGCACAACTATGCAGATATAGGAATTGCAGTTTCATCACCAAAAGGATTAATGGTACCAGTTGTACGCAATGCTGAGCAAATGTCATTGGCTGAAATTGAAGCTGAAATCAAACGATTGGCAATCAAAGCTCGTGATGGAAAAATTACTCCAGATGAAATGATGGGTGGAACATTTACAATTACTAATGGTGGTGTTTTCGGGTCTATGTTGTCTACACCAATTATCAACCCTCCACAATCTGCCATTTTAGGTATGCACAACATCGTTGAGCGTCCAGTTGCTATTGATGGAAAAGTGGAAATTCGACCAATTATGTATTTGGCTTTGTCCTATGATCACCGCATCATTGACGGAAAAGAATCAGTTGGTTTCTTAGTGAAAGTAAAAGAAATGTTGGAAAATCCAGAAAGAATGATTTTTGGTGGAAAAGATCCATACCAAGTATTGTTAGGGTTGTAATCCACACGCAATAGAATTGAATGCCGATAATGTAAGTTATCGGCATTTTTTTGTTGTGAAAATCGCCCTCGTATCTCTTGACTGCACCTTCAAAAAAGCGCAATTTAAAGTCGCTGAGAAACGATAACTCATGCTTTTGGACTTAGTGTCATTCAACACTAAATAAAACGAGAAAAACGAAAAAAGCCATCTATCAATTGACAGATGGCTTCCAACTAATTTGTATTATTTTAATACTCGAACGTGTCCATAAAAGCAGTTGTAAAATCTCCTTTTTTGAACTGAGCATTTTCCATTAATTTTTGGTGGAAAGGAATTGTTGTTTTAATTCCTTCAATGATGTACTCATCCAAAGCTCTCTTCATTTTCAAAATTGCTTCTTCACGTGTTTGCGCTACTACAATTAATTTCGAAATCATCGAGTCATAATTTGGTGGAATTGTATAACCAGAATACACGTGCGTATCGATTCTCACTCCATGACCACCTGGCGAATGATACGTTGTAATCTTACCTGGTGAAGGTCTAAAATCATTGTTTGGATCTTCCGCATTAATACGACATTGAATCGCATGCAATTTTGGATAATAATTCAATCCTGAAATCTTCTCTCCGTTGGCCAATTTAATTTGTTCCTTAATCAAGTCGTAATTAATTACTTCTTCCGTAATTGTATGCTCAACTTGAATTCGTGTATTCATTTCCATGAAATAGAAATCGCGGTGTTTATCCACCAAGAATTCTACCGTTCCAACACCTTCATAAGCTACAGCTTTCGCTGCTTTAATCGCTGCCTCACCCATGCGCTCACGCAATTCATCTGTCATAAATGGAGAAGGAGTTTCCTCTACTAATTTTTGATGACGACGTTGAATAGAACAATCTCTTTCAGATAAGTGACACGCATTTCCGTATTGGTCACCAGCAATTTGAATTTCAATGTGACGTGGTTCTTCAATGTATTTCTCCATGTACAAACCATCGTTACCAAATGCCGCTGCAGATTCCTGACGAGCAGATTCCCAAGCAGCCACAATGTCTTCTTCCTTCCAAACGATTCTCATTCCTTTACCACCACCACCGGCAGTAGCTTTCATGATAATTGGATATTTGATTTTCTTCGCTACTTTTTTGGCGTCTTCAACATCTTTCAACAATCCATCTGATCCAGGAATACAAGGAACTCCTGCTTTAATCATTGTTGCTTTTGCATTTGACTTGTCACCCATTCCAGCAATTTGCTCTGGTGTAGCACCAATAAATTTAATCCCGTGCTCCTGACATACTTTAGAGAATTTCTCATTCTCAGAAAGGAATCCATATCCTGGGTGAATTGCATCTGCATTCGTAATTTCAGCAGCAGCAATAATATTTGGAATACTTAAATACGATTTGCTACTGATTGCAGGTCCAATACACACCGCTTCATCAGCAAAACGAACAGGTAAACTATCTTTATCAGCCGTAGAATACACTGCAACTGTTTTAATTCCCATTTCTTTACAAGTTCGAATAATTCGCAATGCGATTTCTCCCCTGTTTGCAATTAATATTTTTTTAAACATACCGTTTAGGATTATGAATTGTACACAACAATTCATGATTTAACTAAAATGACTAAAAAACCAAATGCCACTGAATCAGTGACATTTAGAAGTTTCAATATTATGCTGGTTCTACTAAGAACAATGGTTGATCGTATTCAACAGGTGAAGAATCGTCTACCAATACTTTTACAATTTTTCCGCTGATTTCTGCTTCAATTTCATTAAACAATTTCATTGCTTCAATGATACATACTGTATCTCCAACAGAAATTGATTGTCCAACAGAAATAAATGGATCTTTATCTGGTCCAGCTGAACGATAGAATGTTCCAATCATTGGTGATTTAACAGTTACCAAGTTAGAATCTTCAGCAGCAGGAGCGGCAGCTGGTGCAGCAGGTGCAGGTGCAGCAGCAGCAGCAGCAGCAACTTGAACTGGAGCAGCAGCAACAGGAGCAGCAGCGGCAGGAGCTTGAATATAAACTGGTTTATTCGCCTCTAAACCGCTATCAGTCTTAATTGTTAATTTAAAATCTTTTTGTTCTATTTCTACTTCGTTCACTCCAGATTTAGCAACGAATTTGATCAAATCTTGTATTTCCTTAATATTCATTGTAGAAGAATTTATGTATTTAAAAGTAATAATTTTTATGAATTGTAAGCCCATTTAAGGTAAATAGCTCCCCAAGTGAAACCACCACCAAAAGCAGACAAGATGAGTGTATCACCTTTCTTTAATTGTTTTTCGTAATCCCATAAACACAAAGGTAATGTTCCTGCCGTTGTATTTCCATACTTTTGAATGTTCACCATTACCTTTTCTTTCGGCAATCCCATTCTGTTTGCAGTAGCATCAATAATTCTCAAATTCGCTTGGTGTGGGACTAACCAGTCTACATCGTCGCTTGACAAATTATTATTTTCCATGATTTCCGCTGAGACTTCTGCCATATTTGTTACCGCAAATTTGAACACTTGTTTTCCTTCTTGCTTCACATAATGCATTCTTTTCTCAACTGTTTCAACAGATGATGGATGCATTGAACCACCTCCAGGTTGCAACAAATAATTTCTTCCAGAACCATCAGAGCGAAGGATTGAATCAATCACTCCATTTCCTTCTTCATTTGCTTCCAATAAAACAGCTCCTCCACCGTCACCAAAAATCACACAAGTTGTTCTATCTTGATAATCCAAGATTGCCGACATTTTATCAACACCGATTACGATAACTTTTTTGTGTTTTCCAGTTTCAATGAATTGTGCCCCTGTTGAAAGTCCGTAAAGAAACCCTGAACAAGCCGCAATTAAATCGTACCCCCAAGCATTTTTCATTCCTACTTTATCGCAGACAACGTTTGCTGTACTTGGGAAAGGATAATCTGGAGTAACAGTTGCGCAAATGACCAAATCAATCTCCATTGGATCAATTCCTTTCTTTTGCAACAAGCGCTCTACGGCAATTGCAGCAATGTCAGAAGAACCACCTTCGCGTAAAATTCTTCGTTCTTTAATTCCCGTTCTTGAGGTAATCCATTCATCAGAAGTATCAACGAATTTCGCTAAATCGTCATTAGTTACTACCTCATCTGGAACGTATCCTTCAATACCAGTAATTGCAGCTGTAATATTTTTCATATTAATTGAATGCCTCGTTAATCTTAGAAGCTAAGCCAGATCTAGCCACTTCATAAGAATGTAAAATCATGTTTTTCACTGCAATATCATTCGATATTCCATGGCCGATAATGACATTACCTTTCACTCCTAAAATTGGAGTTCCGCCATAATTTTCATAGTTGAATCGATCGAAATATTCATCTTTCATTCCGCGTTTTTTCATCAAGGAATAAATTCCTTCCGCTTGTTTCAAGACCACATTTCCTGTGAACCCATCGCACACAATTACATCCGCTTTTCCAACAAATAAATCACGCCCTTCAACGTTTCCAACGAAATTGACTTCATCGGATTCCTTTAATAGCTTGTGTGTTGAAATCGTCAATAAATTCCCCTTTGACTCTTCTTCACCAATACTCAATAATGCCACTCTTGGATTCTCAATTCCGTAAACATTTTTACAGTAAAGTGATCCTAAAACAGCAAATTGATACAAGACATCTGGCTTGCAATCAGCGTTGGTTCCAACATCTAATAAAATAGACTGATCACCATTTACACAAGGTAAAATCGAGGTAATGCAAGGGCGTATAACACCTGGAACTGTATTTACTTTGTACATAGCACCTACAAGCATTGCACCTGTATTACCTGTACTAGCAAAAACCTGAATGTCTTTACTGGCAAGTAAGTCAAACCCAACAGCTATAGAACTATTTGGTTTTTGAGGAATAGCGCGCGTTGGATGATCGTGCATCGTAATCACATCAGGAGCATGAACGATTTCAAAATCGTCTGGATTTGCCCCTAACGAAGAAAGGCCACTAAAGATCATGTCCTTGTCGCCTAACAATACGATTGTTGTATCATCCGGAAGTTCATTATTAGCCAGTATTGCTCCAGAAAGATTTGCATCTGGAGCAAAATCACCGCCTAAAATATCAATTCCAATCTTCATAAATGAAGAACTTTCAGTTACAGAATTATACTGCAACTTCTTTTTCAGCTACTACTTTACCTTTGTAATAAAGTTTCCCTTCATGCCAAAAAGCATGGTGGAATAAGTGTGGCTGCCCAGTTGTAGGACACGTAGCGATGTTTTTTGCTACAGCATTCTTATGGGTTCTTCTCTTATCTCTTCTTGTGGTCGAGATCTTTCTTTTAGGATGTGCCATTTTGCTTTTATATTATATAATCTTAATTCAAATTCTTCAAGACGTCCCAACGTGGATCAGTATCACCATCATCGTCGTCATTATCATCATTTCCATCTTCGTCATCAAACGCTGATTCATCATCATCGTCAAAATCCTCATCATCGAAATCTTCATCTTCTGGGTTTAGCAAATACTCACTCAACTTTTCCATCATCTCTTCGTTGCATTCACCCTCGTCATGTATCGAACGAGTAGGCAATGAAACTGTAATCAACTCATAGATATCAGATGAAACATCTAATTCGTATGAATCTGGATGAATAATCACTAAAGTTTCGTCATCCGAAGGTTCTGTTCCAAACTTATAAATAAGTTGGTATTCACCTTCAACTTCCACTTCAACAGGGTCAGTACAGCGATCACAATTGGTAGTAACAAGCCCGTCAATAGTAAAATGTCCTATCAACATGGTTTCTTTTTTTTCCAATATCAGATCTACTTTTACATCACCTTTGTGAATTATTGAGTAATCTAAACCTTCAAAGAACGCGTCGCCAATTTCAAAGTCATATACATAACTCCCTTGCTTTAAAGCAATAAATGGAATAATGTATTCTCTTAACGATTTCGCCACCACTTAAAAATTGGAGGGCAAAGGTAACAATTTTAACTTACAGATGTTAATATCTTCCTCTTTTTTTTCTTTATTAATCATCAAATCCTCTTCTTCCCTTTCGCGGAGCTTCCGGAGTAATGGCTAATGGATTGGCATTCATCTCTTTATTTCGCGCATTGTTCGTGTAAACATCCATGGCAACATAGATTGCGCTCAATAAAGATTGTGGTGATGCCTTGTCTTGTCCAACAATATCATATGCCGTTCCGTGATCTGGTGATGTTCTCACGATTGGTAAGCCAGCTGTGAAATTCACTCCATCTTCAAATGCCAACGCCTTAAAAGCTGTCAATCCTTGATCGTGGTACATTGCAATCACACCATCAAATTGTGTGCGTGCTTCGGAACCAAAAAATCCATCTGCCGGAAACGGACCGAATGCTAAAATTCCCTCTGACTTTGCTTGATTGATTGCAGGTAAAATTACTTCTTGTTCTTCTGATCCCATCTTGCCATTTTCACCAGCATGTGGGTTGACTCCAAAAACAGCAATTTTAGGTCGAACAACACCAAAATCGCGCTTTAAGCTTTTCTCAAAAACAACAATCTTTTGGTGGATTTTCTCTTTTGTCAAAGCAGCTGATACATCTTTCAAGGCTATATGACTTGTGACCAAAGCCACTCTTAGTCCACCTGAAACCATTACCATTAATGCTTCTTCTTCGCCTGCTAAGCTTGCCAAATATTCTGTGTGACCAGGAAATTGAAATCCTGATTTTGCCATTGCTTCTTTCGAAATAGGTGCTGTAACAAGAACATCAATTTTTCCAGATGCCAAGTCTTGCGTAGCAGCTTCTAAGGATTTAAACGCATATTCTCCTCCTGTTTTGGTTGCTTGACCAATTTCAAACTTAATTTCTTCATCCCACAAATTCACAACATTGACCTTTTTGTCTACGGCATCTTTCGCGCTTTTGCACGATTGATATTGAAAATCCGGGTTGTTAATCAACTTTTTATGGTAGGATAAAATTTTCGTTGAACCATATATAACAGGTGTGCAGTCCAATAAAATTCTTGGATCACTCAATGCTTTTATAATAACCTCTGGACCAATTCCATTGATGTCGCCAATTGAAATACCAACTCTGATCGGTTGATCTCTTCCAACTTCCTTTGCAATTTCCTTTTCCATTATTTGTAATTTTTTAAAAATTCAACCAACACACGAACACCAGCTCCAGTACCTCCTGCAGTATGATAAGTACTCGTCGCGTCAAGCCATGCAGGACCAGCAATATCCATGTGAATGTATGGTGCTTTCACAAAATGCTCTAAGAATTTTCCTGCCGAAATCATTCCAGCATTTGGTCCACCAATGTTTTTCAAATCTGCAATTTTCGATTTCATTTCATCGTAATATTCATCCCAAAATGGAAATTGAACTACACGATCAAAAGTTGTGTTGCCAGCTTCTACCAATGCATCAAATTTAGATTGGTCTGCGTTCCCCATAACGATGGCTGCATGATGTCCAATCGCTCTCAAAGCCGCTCCTGTCAAAGTTGCTGCATCAATCACCAACTCTGGGTCATATTTTTTGCTGTAAGCCAAAGCATCTGCCAAAATCATTCTACCTTCTGCATCGGTATTTAGAACTTCCACTGTTGTACCGTCATACATAGTAATGACATCGCCTGGTGCATATGCGTTCAATCCCGGACGGTTATCCGTTGCTGGCACTAAAGCAATGACATGAACATCAATTTCTTGCATTGCTGCTAAATAAATTGCCCCGATAACAGCTGCTGCTCCTCCCATGTCGCTTTTCATTACGTCCATGCTCCCAGCAGTTGGCTTCAAACTCAATCCGCCTGTATCGTATACAACACCTTTTCCAACTAACACAATTGGTTTCTTATTTTTGGCATTTTCTGGCTTATATTCTACAATTGTAAATGTTGGAGGATCGATTGAACCTTTGTTTACGGCTAACAATCCACCCATTTTCAACGCTTCAATTTGCGCTTTTCCAAGAACTGAAACAGATAATTTTGCTTGTTTTTCCAGGTTTTTAATTTCATCTGACAATTTCTCAGCTGTCAAGTACGAAACTGGTTCATTCACCATGTCTCTCGCCCAAAAAACGGCTTTTATTGTTGCATTTAATTCTGATAATTGATTTTCTGACAACTTTGAATCAACCAAAATCTCTTGGATTGCTTTGCGCTTTTTTTCGTCTGTAAAATACTTCGTGAATTTGTAGGAAGCCAAAGCCAATCCTTCCACTAAAAATGGAAGAGAAGAAAGGTTTCCTGTTACACACACTTTTTGCTCTAGGTCCTCAATTTTTGAGGCAATTTTTGCGCCTTCCTTGCGATACAGTTCAGCATCTAAACCCGATTTTACAAGAATGTAAGTGGCGTGCAATGATGCAGTTTGCAATTGGTTTTTAGATCCTTTCTCAAAATCAGCACTTGCATCAATCAATTCTTTTGGAAAATTTGCTGGAAATTGATTGGTACCATCCAAAATATGAACGAATGTACCTTTCTCAGCATCGGCACTAATATATTTGATAATCATTTGAAATCGTTTTGAAGTACAAAAATAATGAAGTTTGAGGAAGGGGCACAAATAAGTTGTAAAAGGTCAGATCTCCTGACATTTCAATCTCATTTATTTTCAAAAAATACATACTCAAAATCCTCTTGCAAAAGGATGTACTTGCTTTTATCTCTCTTCAAGCTTTTTGTAACTCTATTAGGCAAACCATCTTTTACTTCAATCGCAAAATGATAAGAAGAAACATATGCTCCCATGCTATTTGTTACGTCATCAAATCCCGTACAAATTCCTTTTTTCGAGTAATGAAAAGTTCGGGAAATGGTGAAAGGATCATCTTTCCAATCAATGGAAATTAAATTGTCGTTTTTATAATTGAAGGTACGAACATTCATCTCTTCAACTAAATTCTGAACGCTGTATTTTTTTGTTGGGAACTGAAAGCTTCCAAGCACTATGATGTCTTCAGGTGTTGGGTTACACAAGGTGTCAATTGCCAATGGTTTACTCAATTTTGGGTCTGAAATTATGAACAGATTCGTTTCAGTTTCACTGTTCTGATAAACTCCCACTCGATTTTTATGCGATATCTGGTTGTATCTCACAAACGGAAATTCCTTATGATCGTACTCTAACTCATCATTGATTTTAGTAATGGCATATCCTGTTTTAGGATCAAACTTAGAAAACACAATTTTTATGGTGCTTATAATTTTATCGTCGTAAAAATTACTCACAATCAGTTGCTTCAAAGAACCATCTTTTTGGAATTGATAGGTATACTTCTTCTTTGGAAGCATTACTAAGTTTTCTGAAGTGTCCAAACTTGAAACATCGTAGACCAATCGTGTAATTTCAGCAATCTGACGTTCACGGACAATGGAGTCATTGAACCAAACTGGAAAAGAAACATTTTGCTCTGCATCACTGTACATACTTGTCAGATTAAACAAGCCGAAAACTGCCGGTTTATCCTCCTGTTTGTTCTTGTTTTTAGAACTCGGATTTTGACAAGCCACAAGAATGACAATTAGAATTATGCTCCACCAATTTTTCATGTAAATGAAATTACAATAATTAAATGGTTTATGATAAATCTGACTAAGAAAAATTAATAATCAAACGATTGTGAATATTTACAGATTAATAACATTTCATTCATTGAATATCCCATCCAAATTGAGTACATTAGTTCAATTAAAAACAACAAAAAATGTCAGAACTAAAATTCAAAGGAAATCCAATTCATACAGTTGGTGAAATGCCATCAAAAGGGTCAAAAGCACCAAATTTCGAATTAGTGAAAAACGATTTGTCACGCGTTTCTCTCAATGACTATCTAGGTAAAAATGTGATTTTAAACATTTTCCCAAGCATTGATACAGGTGTTTGTGCGACATCAGCAAGAAAGTTCAACGAAGATGCATCGAAATTGCCGAATACGATTATTGCATGCGTTTCAAAAGATTTGCCTTTTGCCCATTCACGTTTTTGTGGTGCTGAAGGAATTACAAATTTAGATATGTTGTCTTCATTTGATAACAGTGATTTTGAAAACAACTACCAATTAACGATGAAAGATGGACCATTGAAGGGTTTATTTGCTCGCGCGATTGTTGTGGTAAATCCAGCCGGAGAAGTTGTTCACACCGAATTGGTTGACGATATTGTACACGAACCAAATTACGAAGCTGCCATGTCTGCGATTAAATGAAAATAATTTAAGGATTCAAAAATTGAAGATTTCAAGGATTGTTGTACAACTATAATCTTTTGAGCAGCCAAGTGATTGAATCATTCGTACCTTGAATTACTTATATGACAACTTTTTACCCTAACTTTGCAGAATGGAGTTACGACCAATAACAGATTGGCTTCCACTTACAATGAAAGAAGTGGAAAAGAGAGGATGGGATGAAGTTGATGTTGTTATAATTTCAGGTGATGCCTATGTGGATCATCCTGCGTTTGGTACAGCAGTGATTGGCCGCATCATGGAGGATGAAGGTTTTAGAGTGGCAATTGTAGCTCAACCAAACTGGAAAGATGATTTGCGCGACTTCAAAAAATTTGGTCGTCCGAAGTACTTTTTTGGTGTAACAGCTGGCTGTATGGATTCCATGGTGAATCACTACACTGCCAACAAACGATTGCGTTCAACAGATGCGTACACGCCAGGCGGACAAGGTGGATTTCGTCCAGATTACGCGACAACAGTCTATACCAAAATATTGAAGGAGTTGTATCCTGATGTTCCCGTTTTAATTGGCGGAATTGAAGCTTCTCTGCGTCGTGTGACTCATTACGATTATTGGTCCGATCAATTGATGCCAAGCATTTTAGAAAGTTCTGGTGCTGACTTACTTGTTTATGGTATGGGAGACCAACCTTTGCGCGACATGTTGAAATTGTTGAAGAAAGGTGTTCCGTTTTCCAATCTACATACTGTGAAACAAATTGCGTTTGTTCAAGATAAATCAGAAGACCTGCCAAAAAACAAGCAATGGAATACGGTTGAATTGGCAAGTCATGAGGAATGTTTGAAAGACAAAATTAAGTATGCTGCCAATTTCAAAATTGTTGAAGTTGAATCGAATAAATGGGAAGCAAATAGAATTACTCAGGACATTGGTTCCAAGCGATTAGTCATTAATCCGCCCTACAAAACAATGGAAGAAAAAGAAATTGACCAAAGTTTTGATTTACCATACACGCGTTTACCTCATCCAAAATACAAGAAACGTGGAGCAATTCCAGCATTTGATATGATCAAGTATTCGATCAACATGCACCGTGGTTGTTTTGGAGGATGTAGTTTTTGTACCATATCTGCGCATCAAGGAAAATTCATTGCTTCGCGCAGTCAGAAATCCATTTTGAATGAATTGGAACAAGTTGTACAAGATCCAGATTTTAAAGGATACATTTCCGATTTAGGCGGGCCATCTGCGAACATGTACGGAATGAAAGGGAAAGACGAAGCAATTTGTGCCAGATGTTCTTCACCAAGTTGCATTCATCCTGTCATTTGCAACAATTTGGATACTTCACACAAATCAATGACGGAACTGTATCGCAAAGTTGACAATCACCCACAAGTGAAAAAAGCATTTGTTGGATCGGGAATACGCTACGATTTGTTAGTGGATGATTTCAATAAAAACAACGAAGACAACAATCACGACGAATACATTGAGCAAGTCATCACGCGACATGTCAGTGGTCGTTTAAAAGTTGCTCCTGAACACACTTCAGATGCGACATTGCGTGTCATGCGTAAACCTTCGTTCAAGTATTTCCATAAATTCAAGGAAAAATACGATCAGATTTCTGAGAAACATGGTTTGAAACAACAATTGATTCCATACTTCATTTCATCTCATCCAGGATGTGAAGAAGAAGATATGGCAAATTTGGCAGCCGAAACAAAAGACATGGGATTTCAGTTGGAACAAGTGCAAGATTTTACGCCAACGCCAATGACTGTGGCTACTGTTATTTATTATTCTGGCGTTCATCCTTATACCTTAAAACCAATTAATACGGTGAAATCGAAAGAAGAAAAGTTGAATCAAAACCGCTTTTTCTTTTGGTACAAACGTGAGAACAAGGATTGGATTAGAAATAGACTGCAAAAAGCAAAACGTCCTGATTTGATTGAAAAATTATTGGGAGATGACGCCCCAAAATCAGGTAAACCCGTTCCAAACTGGTTGAACGAACGCAGAAAAAATCAGCGTAGAAAGTGATGCACATTCATAGATCACAAGAATAGTTTTGTTCTTAACTTTCGCTTAATACATTGACAACTCATATTTGATTTAGAATACATTTTCTGTTCATTCTATGCAATCATCTTTGCATAAAATTTAATGTTCAAAAAAATGATTCAAAAATTACTGTTTGCTATTTTACCTCTCTTTTTGTCGGTAAATGCCATTTCACAGATAACAATCACTCAATGGGATTTTGAGGAAAACCCATTGCTGCCTTCGGTCAACAATCCGGCGCCAATCATCGGTTCAGGAAATGCTTCAATAGTAGGAAGCATGAACAATTTATCGAGAGCAACTGGATCTAGCACGGGATGTTCCCAAACATCTGGAACTGGTTCTTGGGCAATTGGAACTGCGGCACCTGGAACACCTGAATCAAGTGGAGGAGAATTTCTTATTTCTACCGCTGGTTATTCGGGGATCAAGTTTACGTATGATCATAGAATGTCAAATACTGCAGTGCGCACTGAACGCATTCAATATACATTGGATGGAATCGTATGGAACAATTTTGATGTTGAACCAACAAACTCAACTATCGTATGTAACGGTTCATATGATGATGGAAGATTTGACAGAGGTAACAACGTTGGAGATAATAATGGCGATTCTTGGTCGCGCAAAACAATTGATTTTTCTTCAATTTCTGGAGCGAATAACAATCCTACATTCGGTGTTAGAATTGTAGCGGCGTACTTCTCAAATACCACAGAATTTAGACAATCGAATAATTTGACAACTATTGCAACCGGAGGAACTTGGCGTTTCGACAATGTAACATTTACGGCAGCAAGTCCTGATGTTTTCATTGAATCAACAACAAATTTTGTAGTTGTTGAGGAAAACGCAGGAACAATCAACGTTCCAATCACCATTGAAAATGCAAACCCAGCACCGATTGACTTGACTTTCGAATTATCGGTTTACGCAAATGCAACAGAAACAGCTGATTTCACTTGGACACCAACTTTAAGTATTCCAGCAAATACAAACGGTGTGTTCAATTTACCAATTTCAATTATTGATGACCTAGACGCTGAAAAAGCAGAGCGTATCATCGTGAAAATTGCATCGGGTGTCAACGCTTCAATCGATGCCGAAGATAATTATCAAATCATCTTTATAAAAGACAACGATACTGCTCCAATGGTTCCAAGCAATGAATTAAACTTGAATTTGTTGACAAGCTTTTCGAATGGAACAGTTGGTTCAAATTCAGCAGAAATTGTAACCTTCGACCCAACATTTGATCGCCTGTACATTGCCAATAGCGTTGGATCCAAATTAGACATTATTGATTTTGCCAATCCTTCTTCACCTTCAATCATCTCAAGTGTAGATATCAGTATTTATGGAAACATCAACTCTGTTACTTCTCACAACGGTGTTGTAGCCTTGGCAATTGAAAACAGCAATGCACAATTGAACGGTTCAGTTGTATTCTTAGATCAAAATGGCGTTTTTATCAGTCAAGTTGAAGTTGGTGCAATGCCAGACATGATTACATTCAATAAAGACTTCACAAAAGTTTTGACTGCAAATGAAGGTGAACCAGATGCTTCGTACTCTGTTGATCCAGAAGGAAGTGTTTCTATTATTGATGTTACATCGGGATTCGCTTCATTGACAAATAGTAATGTTACTACTCTTGGATTCACTGCCTACAATGGTCAAGAAGCAGCGTTGATTGCGCAAGGTATTCGCGTATTCAGCACAAGTGCTACAGTTGCTCAAGATTTTGAACCTGAATACATTGCAGTCTCAGATGATAACTTAACAGCTTACGTTACCTTACAAGAAAACAACGCGTTGGTATCTATCGATTTAGCAACAAACACAATCACTTCAATCTCAGCCTTAGGGTATTCATCATATGCCGCTGGAAGTGGAAATGCGTTGGATGCTTCAGATCAAAGTGGTGAAATTTTAATTACTAGTGATTTACCAATTAAAGGAGCATACATGCCTGATGCTATGACTTTTGCCACAATTGCTGGACAAGGATACTTATTTACAGCAAACGAAGGAGATTCAAGAGAGTTTGGTTCTGTTGTAGATGCCAATAGAATTTCTTCGTCAACGTTCGACAATTTAGACCCAATCGCTTTTCCTGATGCTCATATTTTAAGAAATAAGAAGTTTTTGGGAAGATTGAATGCGTTACAATATTCTGGTGATACAGATAACGACGGTGATTTTGACGAGTTGCACGTATTAGGAGGTAGATCTTTCAGTATTTGGGATCCAAATGGATCATTGGTTTTTGATTCAAAAGACCTTTTGGAACAAATTACAGCAAACCACCCACAATTTGGAGCAATTTTCAATGCTTCCAATTCGGATTCTTCGCCAACACAAAAGAACAGATCAGATGACAAAGGTCCAGAACCAGAAGGAATTACTGTCAATGAAATCAATGGAAGCATGTACGCATTTGTTTCGTTGGAAAGAATTGGTGGAGTTGTTGTGTTCAACATAGATGTTCCAACAGCACCTGTTTATGTTGGATATTATAACAACAGATCAACGACAGGGATTGGACCAGATTTAGGAGCTGAAGGAATTGTGTTTATTCCAGCATCAATTTCTCCAAATAATAAAGACCTTGTGATTCTTGCAAACGAGGTAAGTTCAACACTTTCCATCTACGAAATCAACTCTTGTGCAACCGTTGCAGGAGCAATCATTAGTTCAACAGCAGAAGAGTTTTGTTTTGGGGATAGTCTTTCTCTTTCAATCGTTGGTGAAGCAAATTCAACTGTACAATGGTTGCTAGATGGACAAGAAATAGCAAACGAAACAGGGAATTCAATTTTTGCCACGCAACAAGGAGATTACACAGTAGCTGTCAGCAATTCATTCTTCGCTTGTCAAGATACATCAAACGTTAAACAAATAACTGTGAATGCTCTACCAACCGTTGACGCTGGAACAGATACAGCGATTTGTAACAATGAACCCCTTACTCTTTCCGCTACAGGAGCAACAAGTTATGTTTGGACAAACTCTGTTGTGAATGACCAAGAATTTACACCGACTCAAACGGAAGAGTACTTTGTCACAGGAACTGATGCAAACGGATGTTCTGCTATTGACTCCGTAACTATTACAGTAAATGACCTTCCGACAGTAGCTGCTGGAATAGATAGTGCAATTTGTGCTGAAACAACAATCACACTAATTGGATCTGGAGCCACAACTTATGCTTGGAACAATGGTGTAATGGATAATGTTGCGTTTGAACCAACTTCAACAGATGAATACATAGTTATCGGAACAGATGCAAATGGTTGTGAGGGAACAGATACAGTTGTCGTTACTGTCAATCCTTTACCAATAATCGATGCGGGATCAGATTTCGAAATTTGTGATGGTCAGAGTGCTACGTTGAACGCAACTGGTGCCACAACAATTGTTTGGAACAATGGCGTTCAGAACAATGTTAGCTTTATCCCAACTGTTACTTCGACTTATACAGCGACTGGAACAGATGCAAATGGATGTGTTGGTATGGCAAGTGTGGAAATAACTGTGAGCGATTGTGCTTCCATTCCAGAAGAAACCATTTCTGCAAATATCTACCCAAATCCAGCTCAGAACAATGTGAACATCGAATTATCGAATGCATTAGATGGCACAATTGAATTGCTTGATTTAACTGGAAAAGTACTTGAATCTCAAAAGGTACTTGGAACGAGCATTGTTTTTGATTTATCCAAGCTTTCAAATGGAACATACATCATTCGTATAACGTCACCTACATTCAACTACCAAAATCGAATCGTTAAAAACTAACATTGGATTTATGCACATTAAGAGGTCTGCTCAAAGTTGAGCAGACCTTTTTTAATTCGTGCTATGAAAAAATTGTGACAATTAACTTAATCGTTAAACTACCGCTAAATTCCAGCATCTATAAAGCAAAAGACTTGTAATTCACTGAATTTGAGCACAAACAATGACATTTTTAGTCACTTTTTCGTATTTTAGTCTGGTAATATTACTACACACCATGCGCTATTTATTTGTACTCTTTTTATTGTCATTTGCTCCATTCACCTTTGCACAATCAACCTTTGATTTTCAATCTGCCTATGTCCAATACCCTAATTTACCAAGTGGAATTTTGCAAACAGTCGCTTGGACAAGAACACGAATGGTTCACTTGGATGAAACTACGCAGGAATCGTGCATGGGCTTGCCAAGGGCATTTGGAGTAATGGGATTATTTGAAGATGGCAAAAACTACTTCAATGAAAATGCGCATATTGTTTCCGATCTTTCCGGTAGTACCATCCAAGCACAAAAATTGAATGGCAATGTGCAAATTCTTGCATATGCAAAAGCATTTTCGACACTTTTTACACAATATCAGGCTCAACTTCCTTATGATCAATCGGTGTATTTTACGTTAGATGCACTCAGTGAAATTCCAGATTCAGGTGCCGTCAACTTATTTGCCAAGGATGCTCAAATCTATGAAATCATGAAATTAATGAATGATGCAACTTTTGCTTCTAGTCATGGTTTTCAGCGGCAACATTTTCAACTCTCTACTGTTTTTGGTGTCTCCAATTTAGAAGTGTTGTCAGCTAGTCGCGTACAAGTGAATGCAACGGGAATTACAACTCAATCAGGAGTAACATACACACTTTCTCAAGCCAAATCAACACAATATGGTCCAGCCATTTGGAATCCAGCACCTCCGTGCAATTTCAGTTCTAGAAATGGCACACCCGTTTCTGCAATTACCATTCATACCATTCAAGGATCGTATGCTGGAGCCATCTCATGGTCGCAAAATTGCTCATCCAATGTTTCTTTTCATTACGTAATTCGTTCATCAGATGGACAAATCACACAAATGGTCTTAGAAGAAGACAAAGCATGGCATGTTGGTTCTGAAAACCCATACACCATTGGATACGAGCACGAAGGTTATGTTGACAATGCAAGTTGGTATACTGAAGCCATGTACCAAAACTCGGCTGATTTAAGTCGCGACATTACAAATAGCGGTTATGGCATTCCACCATTGCGAACATTTTATGGCGCAGCAACAATAGGAACGAACACTTTGGGTGGATGTACAAAAATCAAAGGGCACCAACATTATCCCAATCAATCGCATACAGATCCTGGAATTAACTGGAACTGGGAAAAATACTATCGCCTAATTAACAACGCTCCGAGTGTTACAACCTTGACTTCTGCTACAAGCACATTCTATGATACTGGAGGAAATAGTGCAAATTATGCTGATGATGAGCGCACCATTTGGACCATCTCACCGTTGAATGCCACGTCAATTACGATGAATTTCACCTCATTCAACCTCGAGTCTAATTACGATTTTTTATTCATTTACGATGGTTCGTCCATTGATGATCCCTTGATTGGAATCTATACAGGAACAACATCTCCAGGAAGCATCACTTCGACAGGAGGAAGTCTCACCATTGAATTTCGATCGGATTGTGCCACAACAGCAGCGGGATGGGAAGCCAATTACACTTCGGTTATTTCGAGTGCTGAGCCACCTGTAACAATTATTCAACCTTCCAGTTTATGGAAAACGTCGAATTTTGATGCTTACGCAACAGATACAGATTTGGAAACAAGTGTAGATGGTCAATATTACCTCATCGCAGATAAACAAGTAACAGACGCTGATTGGCAAGCAAATAATTCTGCTGGATTTGTGTATGAATCATTTGAAGACAACGCAACAAATTGGACCATTCAATCGGGAAGTTATACCCTACAAAATGGACAATTCAATCAATCTAGCACGATTGAAAGCAATAGCAATAGTTATGTGTTGGTACCGCAACCTTTTGGTCCTGAATATTTGTATTCTTGGGATCAAACGTTTACGAGTAGTGAAAGCAATCAACGTGCGGGAATGCATTTCATGTGCAGCAATGCTACTTTGAATAATCGTGGGGATTCTTATTTTGTTTACTTAAGAGAAACAGACAATCAAGTGCACATTTATTCCGTTGATGCAGATGTGTTTACCTTGCAACAATCCATCCCATTTTCCATTGACCAACAGGTGAATTATTCCGTGAAAGTGCGTTATTCTACTCAAACTGGTTGGATCAGAGTTTACATCAATGATGAGTTTGTGGGACAATGGCAAGATGCAACGCCATTAACTACAGGAAATGCCATTTCATTGCGTACAGGAAATTGTGCTGTGCAATTCGACAATGTGAAACTCTATCGTTCTCGAGCGAATGTCATTCCCGTGAGTGTTGGCATAACTGGAGCAATGCGCTATGAAAGTGAAGGAGCGATTGAAACAGGAATGATTGAAGCGCTTTCCGTTGATGCAACATCCATGTGGTCGCAATTGGCAAACGCTTCCTATTTAATTGATCGTTCGACACCATTGATGGATTTTATCTCTGATGGAACTTCAAATGATATCGACACGACAACAAATTCAACCATTCATGGGAATTGGAGTTTTCAAGACATTCATTCAGACATTGATCACTATGAATATGCCATTGGAACTAGTCCAGGAGCAAGCGATGTAATTTCATGGACAGCAGCCAACCTCAATACAACAATGAGTGAATTGATAGCAGTTCCATTTTACAATCAGATCTATTACTTGAGTGTACGCTCTACGAATGGTGCTGGTTTGTACTCCATCAACTCTTCTGATGGTCAAGTTTACTTGGGGGAAACAAATGGCATCAACGACAATTCTTTGGAACAATTGATTGTGTATCCAAATCCAACATCTGATCTACTATTCTTCAAAAATATCGATTCTGAGATTGCGATTCAATTGATTGATGGAGCCGGAAAAATAGTATTGAACAAGCGAGTATCGACGAACAATACCCAAGTTTCATTGAACCAATTACCTGCTGGTAACTATTCATTGCTTCTTCAGAAAGGAAATCAATTGATGGTGAAGCTAATTAGTGTGATTCACTAATTAGCTTGATTCTTTAACTTTTGTACAATTACAATTTTCGAAATGTTCAAGCTGTAATGATACTAAATAGCTTTCAAAAATCCGTATTGATTTAGAGTAGTGAGGAAAAAGAAAATTCCTTTTGAATATATGATTCAAAAAAGGCGTTTATCGTCTGAATTCTGACTTTTTCAGGAAGAATTCACTACTTTTTAAGAATCATTTCAATAGGAATTTTCGTCCCGAAGGTTCGGGACTTAAATCAATACTAGCATTTTTTGGTACTTTTTTTAGCGATGACCACGAAGTAGCACCGTAGGTAAAAAAAGTACAAATTAAAGAATATTCAATCAAATTTCATCCCAACAAAAAAACCCTTCAATCTTTCGATCAAAGGGTTTCAAAATTTTAGTTGAGTTTGGATTACTCTCCTGCTTCTGCTTCTGGTGCTGCAGCTTCAGTAGAACCTTCTTCTGTTGCATCATCTTCATCATCAACATTAGCTGCTCCACGAGCCATTTTCACAGAAACAACTACTGCTCCTGCAGGATCCAAGATCTCTACTCCAGGAATTGTGATGTCTTTCACACGGAAAGATTGACCAATTCTCAATGGAGAAATATCCAAAGTAATTGCTTCAGGCAAATCTTTCGCTAAACCAACTACGTTTAATTTACGGAATACTTGCATCAAACGACCTCCGTTCATTACACCACGAGATGAACCTGTCAAACGAACTGGTAAACCAATACGAATAGGTTTTGCATCTGTTACTTGTAAAAAGTCAACGTGTTGAACATTGTCTTTAACAGGGTGTTGTTGCAACTCACGAATGATTGAACTCGCTTTTTTACCATCGATATCCAAATCAATTTGGTAAACATCTGGAGAAAAAACGATTTTCTCGATGTCATTTTTCTTTACCGAAAAGTGAACTTGCTCACCTGTTCCATAAAGTACACAAGGAACTAAATCTGCATTTCTCAATGCTTTAGCATCCTTCTTCCCTACGTTCGCTCTAACCGAACCGCTCAATTGTACTGTTTTCATTTTTATTAAATTATGAGATTATAAAATGCGAACTGATTGATTGATTGTTGACCATTCTGCGAATGACGTCTCCAAACAATTCTGCTACAGAAATCACTCTGATTTTATCGCTTTCGCGCTTCAAAGGAATGGTATCTGTAACAATTAACTCTGTTAAGTTTGATTTTTCGATGCGCTCATAAGCAGGGCCAGAAAGAACAGCGTGCGTACAAAATGCTCTCACTGATTTCGCTCCTTTTGCCATGAACAAATCTGCTGCCGTCGTCAGGGTTCCAGCTGTGTCACACATGTCATCTACTAAAATAACATCTTTCCCTTCAACGTCTCCAATCACGGTCATTTCTGCCACTTCATTCGGACGTTTACGTTGTTTGTGACAAATTGCCAATCCTACATCTAATTTCTTAGCATAGGAATTTGCGCGTTTTGCTCCACCTGCATCTGGTGCTGCCATGATTAAATTCCCGGTATTCAATCGTTCCATTTCAGGCATGAAAATCGTTGAACCATACAAGTGATCCACCGGAACTTCGAAAAAACCTTGAATTTGATCTGCGTGTAAATCCATCGTCATAATGCGATCTACTCCGGCAGCCATCAACATGTTTGCTACTAACTTTGCTCCAATCGCAACACGCGGTTTGTCTTTACGATCTTGACGGGCAAAACCAAAATAAGGACAAACTGCAATGATTTTACGAGCAGAAGCACGTTTCGCAGCATCAATCATTAACAATAATTCAAAAAGGTTATCAGATGGTGGCATTGTTGATTGCACAATAAACACATCTTGTCCACGCACTGTTTCCTCAAATGAAGGCTGAAATTCACCATCACTAAATTCAACCACTTTTACGTCTCCAAGAGAAACACCATAGGAAGTAGCTACTTTTCCAGCTAATTCTTCCGATGCACGACCTGCAAATATTTTGACACCAATTGACATATCTTTCCAAATTGAGGGTGCAAATGTAGGGAATTAAATTGAAAGTTAAAGGGTTTAGTGAAAGGAATATTCTGAAACTAAAACGAATAGAAACACTTTCTTCGTTAAGTACTCAATTTAGAGTATTGAATGAGTGAATGATTACTCAATTTTGACATAATACTGATATTTTGTAATTGACCAAGTTGAACCATTGGCAAAGTTTATTTCTAAATAGGGGTTATTAATTTTAAGTGTATCACCAATTTCAATATTTGAGAGGGTATCAAAATCATTTAATTTTCGAAATTCAATATTCATTTGTTGACAGTTCAACCTATACGCAATGGCTGGAACACCAACAAATTCTTTCGTTGCAAACGACTCATTCACCAATGAATCCATTAAAAAAGTACGAAAAATTCCATTTGATGTGACTTCCAAAGTGGCATCTACATCGTAATCTGATGCTAAATAATCATTCACCCCAACTCCACTGCAATTCATTGTATTGTAATGATTTGCACGCCACTTGAATAATTTCCACTTACCAATTAAATAGGGTTTCACACTTTCAATGATCATACATGAATGCATTGAAGTATCATTAACTATCGTAGTATCGCCTTTCTTTTTACAGCCAAGAAGCAGAAATATTACGAGAAGAACACTAAACTTTTTCATAACTGTTGTTTAAAATAAGAAAACCAGTATTGCAAGGGTGTGCCGGAAAGGTGAAGAATGTCGTCTCAGTATCCAAACGATTCAAAGTCGAAGACCATGAAAAAGTAAATACTGCTCCTGATGCTGTTTTGAAATGAACAATGCGATTAGAGCCAATCTGTATTGCTCCAAACGGACGCAACTTATAGCTTATTGTACCACTTTGTGTAATGACATTCAATGTGCAATCATGGCTGAATTTCAAAGTGCAAAACTCACTGATTTGTTCTTGACGAACAAAAAATTTAAATCCAGTATAACTTTGAAATGCGGTAAAATCCCAGTTAATGATGGATTGTTTCCATTTCCACTCGCCTTCAATAAAGGCATAATCTGAAGTGAGTTCATAAGAGCCTTCTTCTTGAATGGGAGCGATCTTATCCTTTTTACAACTAATGAGGAAAAGGATGAGAATAAGGATATTTATAAGTTTGAGCATGGAGGTTAAATTGTTGGATAACAACTTAAAATTAATGATTTTTCGTTTAAAATTCTCATCTAAATTCCATTTTGCTACATCCTAAACAATTCATTATCTTTGCATCCTCAATGCGAAGAAGAATCGCAGCGTAAATTTTCAATGAGAATGAGTCAGAAATATCAAGAATACAAAGGGTTGAACTTGCCAAACGTGGCGCAACAGGTTTTGGAAAAATGGAATGCAGAAAAAGTTTTCGAGCAATCTATTTCATCGCGTGATGAACAAAAACCATATATTTTCTTCGAAGGTCCACCTTCAGCAAATGGATTGCCTGGTATTCACCACGTGATGGGTCGCGCTATCAAAGATATTTTTTGTCGCTATAAAACATTGAAAGGATTTCAAGTAAAACGTAAAGCTGGTTGGGATACGCACGGTTTGCCTGTTGAACTAGGTGTTGAAAAAGAATTGGGAATTACCAAGGAAGACATTGGTACAAAAATCTCGGTTGAAGACTACAACAAAGCGTGTAAAGAAGCAGTAATGCGCTACACTGATATTTGGAATAATTTGACGGAACAAATGGGTTACTGGGTCGATATGTCAGATCCGTATGTGACCTACGAACCAAAATACATGGAATCAGTTTGGTGGTTGTTAGGACAATTGTACGCCAAAGGATTGATGTACAAAGGGTATACAATTCAACCATATTCCCCAAAAGCTGGAACAGGATTGTCATCTCATGAGATCAACCAACCAGGATGCTATAGAGATGTGACAGATACAACAGTTGTAGCACAGTTTAAAATTACAGATTCCAAATTGCAGATTCCAAATTTGCAATCTGCCAATCTGCAATCTGCAATTTATCTACTCGCTTGGACCACCACTCCATGGACATTGCCTTCAAATACTGCATTAACGGTTGGACCGAAGATTGAATATGTGTTGGTTAGTACTTTCAATCAATACACCTTTGAGCCAATCAATGTGATTTTGGCGAAGAACTTGGTGGGCTATCAATTCTCTAAAAACTTCTTTGCCGTAGAAAGCGAAGCTGATTTAACAAACTACAAAGCAGAGGATAAAAAAATTCCTTATTTCATCGTTGGTGAATGCTTGGGAACAGATTTAGTTGGAATCAAGTATGAGCAATTGATGCCGTATGCATTGCCTCATGAAAATGCTGAAAATGCATTTCAAGTCATCCCAGGTGATTTCGTAACGACGGAAGATGGAACTGGAATCGTGCATACAGCACCAACATTTGGAGCGGATGATGCCAAGGTTGCAAAAGATGCCGGAGTTCCAGGTATGCTCGTGTTGGATGATAAAGGAAATGCTGTTCCATTGGTAGATTTACAAGGTCGTTTTCGTCCAGAAATGGGTGAATTTGCCGGAATGTACGTGAAAAACGAATACTACAACGATGGTGAAGCTCCTGAAAAGTCAGCAGACGTTCAAATTGCCATCAAACTAAAAACAGAAAATAGAGCCTTTAAGGTGGAGAAATATGTGCACAGTTATCCTCATTGTTGGAGAACTGATAAGCCTGTATTGTACTATCCATTAGATTCTTGGTTCATCAAGGTGACAGAGAAAAAGGAGCAAATGATTGCTTTGAACAATACCATCAATTGGAAACCAGAATCAACTGGTTCTGGTCGCTTTGGAAAATGGTTGGAGAATGCCAATGATTGGAACTTATCACGTTCACGTTATTGGGGAATTCCAATTCCAATTTGGACATCAGAAGATGGAACTGAGCAAATTTGTATCTCTTCAGCCAAACAACTGAAAGAAGAATGTCAAAAAGCTGTGGATGCTGGAATTATGTCTGTCAATCCATTGGCCGATTTCGATCCTTCAGACATGTCGAAAGAAAATTATGCGAAAATTGATTTGCATAAGAACTATGTGGATACAATCACATTGGTTTCTGAAAATGGTCAAGCATTGAAACGTGAAGCAGATTTAATTGATGTTTGGTTTGATTCAGGTTCGATGCCGTATGCACAATGGCATTACCCATTTGAGAACAAAGAATTGGTTGAAAAAGAATTGAGCTATCCAGCAGATTTCATTGCGGAAGGTGTGGATCAAACTCGCGGATGGTTCTATACCTTACATGCTATTTCTACAATGGTTTTCGATAAAGTAGCGTATAAAAATGTTGTTTCAAACGGATTGGTATTGGACAAAAACGGACAGAAAATGTCGAAACGTTTAGGAAATGCCATTGATCCATTTACAACATTGGATACTTACGGTCCAGATGCAACGCGTTGGTACATGATTACGAATGCGCAGCCTTGGGACAACTTAAAATTTGACTTGGACGGAATTACAGAAGTACAACGTAAATTCTTCGGAACTTTGTACAACACTTATTCGTTCTTCTCATTGTATGCCAACATTGATGGTTTTGATTATTCTGAAGCAGATATTGCTTTGGAAAAGAGACCTGAAATCGATCGTTGGGTATTGTCAAAATTGAATACCTTAATCAACGAAGTGGATGAAGCTTACAATACATACGAACCAACAAAAGCAGGTCGTTTAATCCAAGATTTCGTGACTGATCAATTGTCTAACTGGTACGTTCGTTTGTGTAGAAGACGTTTCTGGAAAAGCGATGATGCACAAGATAAATTGTCAGCATACCAAACATTGTATACTTGCCTAGAAACTGTTGCATTATTAGGATCACCGATTGCGCCATTCTTTATGGATCAATTGTTTAGCGATTTGAATGCTGTTTCTGGTAAAAACAAGGTGGTTTCAGTACACTTGGCAGATTTCCATGTTGCCAATCAAGCAATTATTGATGCAACCTTGGAAGCGCAAATGGAAATTGCACAACGCACCTCATCTTTGGTGTTAGGATTGCGTAAGAAAGAAAACATTCGCGTTCGTCAGCCATTACAGAAAATCATGGTTCCAGCCTTGGACAAAGCATTCAGCGCAAATATCATGCACGTTGCTGAATTGATTAAATCTGAAGTCAACGTGAAAGACATTGAGTTGTTGGAAGAAGGGAATGGTGTTTTGGTAAAAAGCATTAAGCCGAATTTCAAAACAATCGGGCCGAAATACGGTAAGCAAATGAAAGCAATTGCTGCATTGGTGAGTCAGTTTACCGCTGATGACATTGCAAAAATTGAAACAAATCAAGGTTGGGCTGGAGATATTGGCGACGAAGAGATTGTATTGGATTTGAACGACTTTGAAATTGTTGCTCAAGACATTCCAGGATGGTTGGTTGCTTCAGACGGCAGTTTAACAGTCGCTTTGGACATTACAATTTCAGATGAATTAAAAGCAGAAGGAATTGCACGTGAATTGGTGAACAGAGTTCAAAATTTGCGCAAAGATTCTGGCTTGGAAGTAACAGATCGCATCTTATTGGAAGTTGACTCCAACGACTTCATTCAATCGGCCATTTTATCGAACAAAGAATATGTATGTGCTGAAGTATTGGCTACTGATATTGTTTTCACTCCTTTGAATGGAAACGCATTGGTAACTGACTTAGCCGAAGAAAACGATACCAAAATTGGATTGAGTAAAATCTAAATCCATTTATAAAATTCAAGAAAATGAAACAATTAGTCTATATAATTTGTTTTGTTGGGATGTCCATGAATTGTCAGGCTCAAAGCTGGACCGGCAATGTAAATTCTGATTGGAACAATCCAGCAAACTGGTCAACAACTCCTTCCAACGGAGATGATATTCAAATTAACTTGTTGAACTTTACGGGTGCAGCCGCATCTCCGATTATATCAAGTAACTCAAATTTCAGTCCAGCTGCAGTTGAAATCTCCAATGGAGCAAGTTTAACAATCTCTGCAAATTTAACAACTCAAGATGATGTTGAAGTTATCAATCCGGGGTCTTCATTAATAGTTACTGCCGGAGTATTTAACGTGAATGTAAACAATGGTGGTCGACTAATTATTGATTTAGGAGCAACAATGACATTATTGAATGGTACAGTAAACGTAGGTGAACGATTTATTGCCGGAGAAGATGCTGTTGTAACAATTGAAAATGGGATCGCTACTTCAGGTGAAAGACTTTTAATGGATCTTGGAGGGTCATTTATTCAAAACGGAGGGTCTGTAGAAGTTGATGCTACGTTTGCTATGGCTGATGGAAATGCTAATAGTAATTCAAGTTACACATTGAATAATGGTACGTTGACCATTACAGGAGAAATGGGGTTTGAAAATGAATCCGGTAATTTTGAACCGACATTTACTCAAAATGGTGGTACTTTGTTACTTAATGGTACCTTGTTTTGGTTTGGAGAAGCTCCAGGTACCGGAACACCTAAATGTTTGTTTCAAGGAGGTAGCGCAACAATAAATGGTGTCATTGAAAACATGCCTTTAAGTACTGTGAACATGTATTTAAAACTTGACAATAATGCAAGTGTTACCTTTAACGGGAATCGTTGGGAAACAATTAATGCCTTAGATAGTGTGATAACACTTGGGAATTCGTTGCTTCTTCTAAATAATACCCATGATATAATAAATGTCGGCGCTTGGTATTCTGCAGAAAATGCTTCCACTCATTTTAAAGGTATTACAAATTTATTGGGCTCAGGAACGTATCAATTTCATCATGTTTTTGTCAATGGTATTATGCCTACAAATACGTTGAATCACACTACTAACAGTCCTCTTAATGTCTCTGGTGACTTTTTCAACATCAACACTTTTGTGCCAAATTCAAACACCGTAATTTTTAATGGATTAAACGAACAATCTTTGTCAAGTCAAAATTCTCTTCAATTTTACAATGTTGAAGTGAATAACTCTTCAAGTACTGGTTTAACGTTTGTCAATTCATTATTCACGAACTATTCTGTGGCTGGTCATTTGGAATTAAGCGATGGTATCGTTTACATTGGTTCGACTGAAACGTTGACATTACTAGACAACGCAACTGCAAATGCAGGAAGTAATGACAGTTACATCAATGGTGCCTTGCACAAAATAGGGAATGACCCATTTGTTTTTCCTATTGGTAAAAACAATCGTTGGAGAAGACTTGAAATTTCCGCGCCTGGAACCATAACTACGGAATTTAAAGCAGAATACTTTGACAATAGTTACTCGTCCATTTCACCAGTAAACAGCCCGATATCGAGTGTTTCGAATACCGAGTATTGGCAATTAGAACAATTGACTGGAACCGATCAGGTAGCTGTTGGAATCTCATGGGAAGACGCTTCAACTAGTTATATTACAGATTGTAATGAATTATCAATGGCTCATTGGAACGGATCATCATGGGATAATATTTTAAGCACTACATCAGGTTCTTGTATTGGATCCGGTGCCGGTTCAATTCTATCAAATTCCAATCAAACAGACTATGGAGTTTTTACGTTTGGCTTTTACAGTGGAGTTACCACACAAAATATTTCCATTTGTCAAGGTGATGAAATTGTAGTTGGTACAAGTACATATACTACAACTGGAACTTACGTTGATGTATTGCTTGATCAATCAAACGCAGATAGTGTGGTAATCACTCAACTTACTGTTGGAAATCCAGTAGCAACTGTGTTCTCTAACGGAGTTGTTTTGGAAAGCAATTTAAACTCAAACTATAATTATCAATGGATCAATTGTGGCGGAGTTAGTCTTGCCGGTGAAGATCAACCTTCATTTACCCCTATCAATTCAGGTTACTATGCATTAGTTGTCAGTGAAGGAAACTGCTTGGATACATCAAGTTGTATTTATTATACAATTGTCGACACTACCATATGTAATGGTACTAATTACCAGGTAGGAACTTCTATTTACACGACATCCGATACGTATTCAGATAACTTAACGGCCACAACTTTAGAGGACAGTATAGTTATTAGCAACCTCACTGTCAATGCACCAAATATAGTAACTTCCACTTCTGGCATAACCATTACTTCACTTGCTAGCAATGCTTTGTATCAATGGATAGATTGCGCCACAAATACAGAAATTCTTAACGCCAACAACCAATCTTATACACCGATATCAAACGGTAGTTATGCAGTTGAAATAACCGAAAATGGATGTGTTGACACTTCTTCGTGTATCGTGATTAATTCTGTTGGACTATCTGAAAAAGACATTTCATCCAATGTAAAGGCTTATCCGAACCCATTTGACCAAAACATCATAGTCGACTTAAACGGAATTAAAGCAACCAAATTAAAAGTGATAAATGCTATTGGACAAGTTCTATACGAATCTGAATTATTAAACGATACCATCAATATCTCTACGGAGCACTATTCGAAAGGAATTTATTTCGTGGAAATTTTTATGGCTGAAGAAACCCAACTAATTAAGTTAATTAAAAACTAAGCATAGATACATTTGAATGATAGAAAGCCTTCCTTTGTAAAAGGGAAGGTTTTTTTGTTTGGTCCATCAGTCGTTGGATTAGGACATAAAAAGAAGTAGATTAACAAAATAAACCACGGAGGCACGGAAGACATGAAAAAGAAGTGGTTTTGACACAGCGAGTAGTAATTACTGCGCAATTCTTACTTCAACACAACAACCCGTATATTTTTGTTTTAATTCAATTAAAGGTAAAATCTTCCTCAAAAGTTTGCATCGAAAAGATAATTTTGACTAACTTAAATAAGAAACAGATAAAAAGTCCATGAATCAACCAAACGAATTTGCTGAAAAGTTCATCAACCAAACCAATCAACCCATTTTTTTGACGGGTAAAGCTGGAACGGGTAAAACAACCTTTCTTCGCCACATTGTTGCATCAACATACAAGCAAACAATCATTGTCGCACCAACTGGGATTGCGGCCTTGAATGCGGGCGGTGTGACAATTCATTCTTTTTTTCAATTGCCTTTTGCTGGATTTATTCCCGATTTCCATGAAGGATTGCATGTTGACGGTTCTGTAAAAATTGAATCAAAAAAGACCTTGATGCGCCATTTTAAGTTGAATAAAACACGTCGACAATTGATGCAAAACTTGGAGCTATTGATCATCGACGAGGTGAGTATGTTGCGCGCTGATTTGTTGGATGCAATTGATTGGTCGCTGCGCAATGTGCGTGGAATCAATGAGCCATACGGTGGTGTTCAAGTTTTATTCATTGGAGATTTGTTCCAACTTCCTCCGGTCATGAAACAATCAGAATGGTCGATTTTACGCGGTTATTATTCAGGAATTCATTTTTTCAATGCAAAAGTCATTGAAGAAAAACCACCGTTATATATTGAGTTAAGTAAGATTTACCGTCAGCAAAACCAAGACTTCATTGATGTGTTAAACAACTTACGCAACAATCGCTTATCGCAAAATGATGTTGAATTATTGAATAAACATGTTCAACCCAATTTTGATCCAACGAAGCATGAAGGCTACATTACTTTAACCACTCACAATGCGAAAGCAGATGAAATGAATCAATCCGCTTTGCGTGCCTTAGATGGAACAATTAAAAAGTTCTCATCCGAAATCACAGGTGAATTTCCGTCACATTTGTTTCCCTTGGACGAAACCATGGAATTAAAAGTAGGAGCCCAAGTTATGTTCATCAAGAATGATTTAGGATTCGACAAACAGTTCTACAACGGAAAAATGGGAATTGTTCAAAAAATTGATGGAGACGAAATCATTGTGCAATGCGTGGAAGATAAAAAAGTCATCAATGTTGAGCGCTACGAATGGAATAACATCAAATACACAACCAATGCTAAAACTGGCGAAATTGAGGAAGAAGTTATTGGTACTTTCGTTCAATTTCCCTTAAAATTAGCCTGGGCAATTACTGTACATAAAAGTCAAGGATTAACATTCGAAAAAGCGGTTTTAGATGTTTCTCAGGTTTTTGCACCTGGACAAGCTTATGTCGCTTTGTCGCGACTTCGTTCATTGGATGGTTTGGTTCTTCTTACTCCAATTCGATTAAACGGCTTGAATAATGATGAAAAAATTGTGCATTATTCCGAACAAAGTCAATACATGGATCGATTGCCCAATTTATTGGATGCAGCCACAAATAATTTCTTGTATGAAACGTTGGTCAAAGCATACGATTGGATTGATTTAGCTGGGAAATGGAGCAGTCATGAAGCGACATACATTGGTCAACCATCGAAATCTGAAAAAGCAAAAAGTCATTCTTGGGTGACTTTGCAAAATCAAAAAATACAAACGACGCTAGATCCTGCGAGAAAGTTCAGAAATCAATTGCAAACGATTTTTTCTCAGAATAATTTAGACCGTGATCATTTGTTGACACGCATACAAGCAGCCAATAATTTCTTCCTTCCGGTATTGGAGAATTGTTATGTTTCGGTCCTCAAAAAATTGGGCGAACTCAGTCGCATTTCCAAAACCAAAAATTATGCTGAAGAAGTGCAAGAATTGGAAGAAGCATTGTTTGAAACTATCGTTCAATTGAAGAAAAGTTTGTTAATTGTTGAAGCAACGGTTGCAGGAAGAGAGTTGAACAAAGATTCGGTTATGAGTGCAGAAATACGCAATTTTAGGATAGCCAAAATTGCCGCCGTGCGCCATGAATTGCAATCAAAAGGTGGTGACATGTTTTCAGCAGAAAACGACTACTCGGATGAAATCTTTGTGAAACCAACCAAAAAAGCTGGGAAGAAAGGGGCTAAAAAGGCTAAAGTTTCGACCTACGAACAAACATTGGAATTGCATGAAACGGGAATGTCGATTCCTGAAATTGCCAAAACACGCCAATTCTCTGCAAAAACAATTTACGGACATTTTGAAAAATTGTTGCAACAAGAAAAAGTGGACATTCGTCAGCTGATGGATGAAGACAAGCTTGCTTATTTAACACGAACCGTCGATATTGAAAATGCCACCAGTTTAACTGAATTAAAAGAACAAGTAGGCGATGCTGTGTCGTGGGAAGAATTGAAATTGTATCGCGCTTCGTTGCTTATATAGTTCGTTTTGGGAAAAACATACCTGTTTTCGCTTTATACTCAGGATACCCTTCTCTGCGTTCACGCATTCTTTTTTCTTTCATTGGAATTGAAATAAACAGGAACATGGCAATCAATGCAATCGCACCGAATGAGTAATAATAGGGCATTTGATAAGCAAACCCTGTTAAAGCAATTCCAATCCAAAAGAGCATTTCTCCCAAGTAATTTGGGTAGCGCATTTTACTCCAAATTCCAGTCATTAAAATGTCTCCCAATTGTGGGTTAGATCTTTTTCTGAATTTAGCCAATGCTAAATCGGCCGAATGTTCGAAATAAATGCCAAGAATTGAAATCGCCATGCCAAGGCAAAATAATCCATAAGAATTCACCTCAGTTTGTATGATATGGAATACTGGCAAACAACACGCAAATACAATCAAGGTTGGAAAAAGATGTATGCCTAAGAAGTTTACAATGGGGTAAAAAGATTGAGTCTTTTTTGCCAAATCAACATACCTAAAATCTTCATGCGAAAATCCATTCCATCCACGTGCCCAACTTTGTGTCAAACGCCAAGACCAAAGACTTATGACAGCGAAAAGAATCAAATACTCCCAATCGAGCTTAGCGTATAGAATCGTAAATGCGAGCACAAAATAAAACGGAATGACGCTCCAATACGCATCATACACTGAACTGTTTCGCTTTGCCACACTGCACATGAAAATGAAAACAGTCATAACACAATCGGCCATTAAGAAGTCAATTATTGTATTCGATTGACCAAAAAATAGCACGTACAGAGAGCCAAGAATGAATGCAAGGACATAATAAGCCGTAATTTCTAAAAGTGCTTTGGATTTGCTATTCATACATCGATCAGATTAATTCAATTTTTTAAATGTTCCGAACACAAAATTTTGTACCGTATCAAACGGGGTTGGATGATCTACACGCAAGGTTGATTCCAATCTAAAATGCGGATCAAATGTCTTTTCTAATGAGCGTTCTGAATATTGAGTAATATCAATTCCACTGCATTTTAATGGTCCATCTACTGAGAATGTTCCGATAATTAATGCTCCATTCGTTTGAAGTGAAGTACTCGCTTTTTCAACATATTGCTCAATCTCTTCTGCTTGATTGATAAAGTGAAATGCTGCACGATCATGCCAAATCGCATATTTTTCTGTTGGATGAAATGCCAGAATATCCGAAACAATCCATTTCACTTGCGAAGCGCGCTCACCCATTCTCACTTTTGCGCGTTCAATGGCAGCACTTGAAATATCAAGAACCGTTATGTTTGTAAAACCCAAATCTAATAAATGCTCTGCCAAAAAACTGTCACCGCCACCTATGTCAATGATGGCATCTTCGGTTGATTTTGCCGCTTTTTCTATTAAATCAATTGAAGTTTGCGGTTTTGGTTGATACCAACTCACATTTTCCAATTCCTTTGTTTGATATATGGTTTCCCAATGTGTTTTTTTATCCATCAATTATTCCTTTGTGAAGAGCAATGGTTCAGCGATGAGCTCCTTCCATTTGATTTTTTCCCACTCTTCTGCCGTTGGATTCAAAGTTACAAACTCAATGTCTTTCTGAACAATGGTTCGATCATCTATTTTCTTGAATGCTTTCGTATCACTATCATAGTCGAACTGAGTGCGCGACATTCCTTGCGCTGTAAATGATATGAACATCGGTACATAATGGCCATTCTCGTAAAAATTAATCACGTATTCATTGACTGATTTCTGAATCAACACATTTTTTGAAGTCCCACCAATCAGTTGATCGCGACTTTTCACACCAAAATAATAATGATCACCTTCCAAAACACAAGGAATGGAATCTTCTGCATGAACACCAAAAATGTGATTGTTACGTACCATGTATTGTGATGATTCACGTATAGTTTCACGTGAGATGGAAGTAATATTGGTTGAAATAATAAAAATTCCATCCTTGGCGACTTCATACTTCACGGGTGAATCTGGATTGGAATAAATTCCGAAATAATTCTGACTCACTGCAAAAACTTTTGTCCCTGAAGGTGGAACAGCCTGAGCAAAGTCGTAAGAGATTTGAGCTGAAACAGAAAAAACTGCTGAAAAACAAAAAAAGAAAAGATATTTTTTCATAACTTAAAGATAGATAACAAATCGAAAACAACTATTTATACCGATGATGATTTTATATTGCGCATAAAATGCTCCAAAAATCTATCTCGACATAATACTTTGAACAACTTCAATACAGCATTGAACATTTAATCTATTATAACCTGGAAAATTAATCCCACTTTTGGAAAGAATTTTCGCAAAAATTAAACGATAACATGGAAAAAAGATGGTTGGTCAAAAATCCAATTGACCGTACAACAGTTGAAGAATTTCGTTCAACTCTTAAAGTAGATCCGATTGTAGCAGAAGTTTTATTGCAACGTGGAATTTCAAGTTATGAGGAAGCCGAAGCATTTTTTACTCCAAAGTTAGAAGATTTACATGACCCATTTTTAATGAAAGATCTCGGAAATGCTGTCGAACGAATCAATCAAGCGATAGCGAAAAACGAGCGTATTTTGTTTTTTGGTGATTACGATGTTGATGGAACAACAGCCGTTTCATTGATGCTCTGCTTTTTTAAAAATCGCTACGATAATATTGATTATTACATTCCTGATCGCTACAAAGAAGGTTATGGCGTAAGTAAAGCTGGAATCGACTATGCGAAAGAAACGAATGTAGGATTGTTCATTTCACTGGATTGTGGAATTAAATCCGTTGAATTGGTTGACTACGCCAATTCTTTGAACATTGATTTTATCGTATGCGACCATCATCAACCGGGAGAAATTGTTCCGAACTGTTTGGTACTTGATCCAAAGCAAAAGGACTGTCACTATCCTTACAAGGAATTGTGCGGCTGTGGAGTTGGATTTAAATTATTGCAAGGGTTATGCATGCGTAACAATTGGAAATTAGATCAACTTTACACCCATTTGGATTTAGTAGCAGTTGCGATTGGCGCTGATATTGTCCCAATAACAGGCGAAAATCGCATTTTGTGCTTCCATGGTATGCGTTTGTTGAATGAGCAACCACGACCGTCGTTTAAAGCTTTGTTGACATTGGCGAAAAGAAGTTTTCCCGTAACACTCACCGATGTTGTGTTCACCATTGCTCCTCGTATCAACGCCGCTGGTCGCTTGCACACTGGTCGCCATGCCGTTGATTTAATGATTTCTGATGATTTGGACGGTATCCGTAAAATGGCACTAGAAATCAATGAATACAATCAAGACCGCAGATCATTGGACGAAGAAATCACCATGGAAGCATTGGAAATGTTAGATAACGATGTTGCATTTTCCAAGAGAAAGTCAACGGTCGTGTTTAAAGATGATTGGCACAAAGGAGTTGTTGGAATTGTTGCCTCTCGCTTGATTGAAAAGCACTTTAAGCCAACCATTGTATTGACAGAAACAGATGGAATCTTGACAGGTTCAGCACGCACTGTGAATGATTTCGACATTTATTCTGCAATCGAAGCATGTGAAGAACATTTGGTGCAATTTGGAGGACATACACATGCCGCAGGATTGACGTTGGAAAAAATAAACCTTGAAGCATTCATTGATAAGTTTGATCAGATCGTACAAGAAACGATAACGGTGGACGATTTGGCTCCTGAGGAAATCATTGACATAGAATTACACTTTAACGACATTTTTCAGCCCAATGAAAACAGAATGCGTATTCCGAAATTGAAACGTATTTTGAAAAAAATGGAACCTCACGGACCTGGCAATATGAAACCTGTTTTTATTTCACGCAACGTGTTTTCAACAGATGTTCGCATCTTGAAGGATAAACATTTGAAGTTAAAAATGACTCAAGCCGATTCAGATGTTGTCATGGAAGGAATTGGATTCAATCTAAGCGAAAAAGAGGATGATGTTGCCGCAGGTGTGCCATTTGAAATTGTTTACACGCTGGAATCAAATTTTTGGAATGGCAACGAAACACTTCAAATGAATATCAAAGACATTCGTGCCATAATCTAGATGTTAGGGTTAGGGTTAGGGTTAGGGTTAGATTTTATCTTTTAGATTCATCTATTTTTCCAATAAAGTCAAAAAAAAGCTGCCCTCAGACAGCTTTTTAATATTATCTATTTACTTGATTTCGCATTCAACAGTTTGATCTGCAGAACTTGTATCACCTTCATCACACGCTGCTTTTGCATCCTTCTTTGTATCTGTAATAGTTTCAGAAACGCTACCATTGATTACTCCAGAAAATTTACACTCACATGTGTAATCTTTTTTACATGATGCTAAAACGAATAAACCTGCTACTGCAATTAAAATAACTTTTTTCATTTTTAAATTGATTTAGTTAATAAAGCTCCAAAGATATAAAAAAAGCAAAAATCAAATTGTCTTTTCATGATTTTCATCTATTACATTAGTTAACTAGTTTTTTGAATCATTCGATCTTCCCCAATGCTTGATCAATATCAGTAATCAAGTCATTGTAATTTTCAACTCCAATGGACAGACGAACTAATTTTTCCGTAATGTGCATCACTTTTTTATCTTCCTGTGGCACGTCAGCATGAGTCATTGTTTGAGGATGTTCAGCCAAACTTTCTGTTCCTCCTAATGAAACTGCCAATTTAATTAACTGCAAAGAATCCAAGAACTTGAAAGCTTCTGCTTCTCCACCTTTCACATCAAACGCAATCATTGCCCCCGAAGATGTATATTGACGCTTGTAGATTTCTTTTTCAACCTCTGTTCCATTCTCTTCAATGAATCCCAAATAATACACTTTTTCTACCTTCGGATGTGATTTCAAGAACTCTGCTACGTGTTTCGCATTTTCCGCCTGCTGCTCCATTCTCACTTTCAATGTTTCCAAAGAACGCATCAACAACCAACCTGTCCAAGGTCCGGCCATATTTCCAAGAAACGTTCTCAATCCTTTGATTCTTCCCATCAATTCTTTTGAGCCCAAACAAGCACCTGCAATCACATCTGAATGACCTCCAATGTATTTGGTTGCAGAATACAACACCAAATCAGCTCCATGCTTCAAGGGATGTTGCCAAATCGGTCCCATATACGTATTATCAACCGAAAGAATCACTGGTTTGTCTGCAGTGGAGAAATGATTTTTAATCTCTGCACACAACTCAATGTCGATTAATGCATTGGTTGGATTGGCAGGCGTTTCAATGTGAATCATGGTCAAACGGTCTGCTTTACCTGTCGCTTCAATCCGTGAGATAATTTCTTCTTTTGAATCTGTTGCGTGGAAACCAACAGCATCAATTTGCAACTTTTTCAAGAAATGATTGATGAAGTGATCCGTACCGCCATAAACTGGTCGACTGTACAACAACAAATCACCAGGCGCCATGAATTCCATCAAAGCAGTTGAAATGGCCGACATTCCGCTTTCAAAAACAGCACAATCTTCTGCTCCATCCCACAAACACAAACGATTTTCCAAAATTTCTAAATCTGGATTGTTCAATCGAGAATAAATCAACCCCAATTCTTCTCCCTGCTCTTTCTCTCTTAACCCATACGCAATTTCAAAAAAACGTTTCCCTTCCATCGCGTTCTGAAAAACGAATGTCGATGTTTGGAAAATGGGACATTTAATCGCTCCTTCTGATAAAGCTGGTTTGTAACCATAGCTCATCATTAAACTTTCTGGTTGCATTTTTGAATAATCCATCTGTAATTCTATTAAATTTCAATTAAAGGTATGAATGAATTGTATATCTTTGAATTGACAGAATTTAATTCTAACAAATAATCATTCAGCAGTGTATCTATTCTGAATTCAAGTATAAACTGGCATGGAAAACGAAAATAATTTGGGAGCATTTCAACCTGACGAGATTGATTTAAAAATCATGCAGCTTCTTTCCAAAAATGGAAAGCTCGGAAACAAGGAAATTGCACATGAAATTGGACTTTCAGTATCGCCCACTTTTGAGCGCGTGAAACGATTGGAGCGCAATGGTGCCATTGAAGGCTATAAAGCAATCATCAATAAAAAATCGATTGGAAAAGGATTACAGGTGTTCTGCAATGTTTCTTTGAAAGCGCACAATCTTGATTTGATTGAAGCCTTTGAAGATCAAATTGTACACATTGAAGAAGTGGCGAAATGCTATCATTTAGCCGGAAATTTTGATTACAGTTTATTAG